>AMWB02106968.1_pt2 | contig 45446 bp, 58 predicted proteins | sample 200311 | NCBI WGS metagenome assembly AMWB02 (sample SAMN02737377, study PRJNA173069) | bioreactor metagenome | biome: anode biofilm in microbial fuel cells | place: USA: California | collected 2010-12-16
AAAGGTAAGCCGGAAATACCTGTAGCTGCACAGTTTATGCGTTTTTCAGATGAAGGCCGTTACGAGGATCAACACGAATTAGACTGGAACTACTGGTCCTTCATCCCAGTCGAAGACATTCTCTAGGAGGTTTAAAATGGAAGAAAATGCAATCTTTATAGTTATACTTATAATCGGCGCAATTTTATTGTTGAGCTTTTTAAAACTTTAAAACGGAGGAAAGAAAGGAAGAAAGCCATGCCTAAATATGACTATACGTATCTTGAAGGGAGAACCTTGAAAGTAGCTGGATACAAAGAAGTCAAAGAAGTCACAGTCAGTGGTTGCGAATACGATATAGGTATTGCTATGCAATTAAAGGGCGACCCAAGATACTTCTTGTGTTTAGTTTCCCCGACTGTATTCAGTAAAAAATACAAAAAGAAAGCAAAGCTACGCCAGCATGAATATCGAAAACTATTCCTGGGTTTTATAAAAGCTATTAGAGCCGGGAAAATTAGCCGACGTGGGATATTTGAGCTTTCCGAAGCAGTTATTGGAACCAAACCAAAAGAAGGTGTAAGCGCAGAAACTTGTCCCTTCACTTAGAAAGGAACTTGGAAATGAACCGTTTAAATCTCCTTCTAACGTCCTCTGCTGTTTTCCTCTCTGCTTGCGCCTTCCAACCGGCCAAATGGACGGTCGGAGACAGTGTTCGCCAAGCTGTCTTCACCGCAAGTTTGGCCGCAGATTACGCTCAAACGAAGTCCATCCTCGAGGACGCTAACTTAAGAGAACGAAACGATTTAATTTCCAGAGAGAACGTTGAAGTTTATTTCGCTTCTTGCGCCCTTGCCCACTGGGCCGTCTCCTACGTGTTGCCCAAAAGGTCTTGGCGTGAGATTTGGCAATACGGATGGATTGCCGCAGAAGTCGGCACGGTGGCGCACAACTACTTCGTCTTCGGAGTGAAAATTACTAACTAACGAAAGGAATTTTCCCAATGACCACAAAACAACTTGAACTTTTCCCTGACTGCGAACTTGACGACCTCCGTTGGGACCTTGACCAGCACGTCGAACTTGTGAAACGTTGCGAGGCGCTACCGTCTTTCGCCGGTCTGTGTTGTACCACACTTCGAGGTCAATACGGAAACTACATCCACGTAAATTTTCCCACGTTCAAAAAACTCTTTGACTTCGACGAGTGTAAGTGTGAGTTCAGTCAGACTACGAATCTCTATCACCTTCTGGCGACGTACAAAGGCGTTGACATTACTGCCGTAGCCTCCGCCGAAGAGATGAAAAACGTGCCACTTCTCAGAAAGGAAAAACAGGAAAATGAATTCTAAATCCCTCCAAGTCACCACCCGCTGCGATGTTCGTCAGCTTGCAGACTTCGCTGAGTTTTTCGCCAAGCGAAGTTCCCCAGCACGAAGTCTCAGCGAGATCGTCTCACGGGCTCTTGAACTTTGTCACTCTCTGCTTCAAGACTCCGAAGCTTTTCCAGCTCCCCAAACGTCAACGATCGAAGCATTGAAAATTCTCGAAGAACACAAGTTTGCTGTAGTCAACGAGAGAACCAAAAAGGCGTTGCTTAACCAGATTCGCCGTGAAACGATTTTGGCCGAATTGGGTTCTAAAGAACAAGAACCCTCGTTGGATGAACAACTGGAGATTCTTAAGCAAGCGCCCAAACCTAAGGAGGAAAACGAATGACTACCGAACGTAAGTCGAAAAAGGTTACCCTGGAAATACTTCAAGAAGCTTGGAATAACCTAAAGCTCGCCAAACAGGAGTACAACTCGGCACACGAAAAACTACGTAACTGCTCAAGTGTTTTCTCAAAGTTGACTTTACGGACTTCCGCTACGATCGTCAAACAGTTCGCCCAAACCGTCAATTTTTCATCGGAGGACTAACGTCAATGTCTCTTACTGAACTCGCACTCGAAGTCGAACCAGAAGTCATTCCAGTTCCCAAGGACTTTCTCGATCCTTTTGAACTTCTCCTTGAGGGCCTCGAAGAGTCACTTCCAAAGTCGAAAGTCCAAACTTCAAACGGCCTCTGTCTGAAATGTGAGTTTCAGCAAGTCGAGCTTAAGCTCAAAGAACCTAAACTCCCAGTGGTCTTCCCGTCGGTAGACTCTCCGGCGTCGGAAATCCCTTGGCCGCAATTCTGCTTCGCCCTCGAACGGACTTCCCACTGTTACTTCCACAACAAGGTCCGCCAGGGGCTTTTCGACCTAGAGGTTGAAGACTTTAGGGCCGCCAAGGGAATTATTGGTCGGAAACCTCGAAGCGAGATTGGCGATCCGTATGAAGAATACATGGAAGGAGAAAGAAAATGTCGATAACCATTGAGTCGACCTTTAACGTGTTTTGCAATACCTGTGGAAATTCGCTAGAAGCTTCAGTGATTTTCAATGACATTAATGTCGATCCTTGTGAAACATGTCTTGAACAGGCTAAAGAGGACGTATTCAACGATAGTCATCTTCTAAATCAAGAACCTGGAGAAAGGAATGAGGAGACCTAATATCGCCAGAACAACAAGCAGCAGTCATCAACGGAGAATGCTTAGTCTTTTTGGCCAAGCTTCTTGGAATGCACTGGGAGAACGAACAGCGGAAACATCGCGGTGAGTCTATTGCTTACACAGAAGACGCGTTTCAAAAGCTGCGAATGAAAGTCAAGTTCATTGGAATGCGGTTCTTTCATTCTACAGAGGTCAAGAAATTTAACTCCCTGCCGTGATTAAATCACGCCAGCAATTGGAATTAAACTTCCAAATTTATTTTCCTCCGTCCCCAAATCTGTACTTGACAACTGGCCAAATGGGTGTTACATTCAAAATCACAATGAGCGCGCGGGATTGACCGAGCGCCGAAACCAAAACCAACTTTGAAAGGAACGTCAGATGGAAGTAAAAGCAAAAGTCAGTATCGGTGGTGAGGGTGGTGAAGTTCGTGAGGGCGTAATCGAGTACAACTTCGGTGAAAACCTGAGTGAAACCGTCGAGCTTTTCGGCGACGAAGTCGTCCACAGCAATGCCGTTGCACAGATGAAAATCGGTCTTCAGGCCCGTATGCGCGCCTACCTGACCGAAGGTAAGCCTGTGGAACAACTGGCCGCGATCTGGAAACCCGGCGTGCAGTTGCCCAAGTCCGTCGACCCCGTGGCCGCCGTAAAGGCCGCCTTCTCTACTATGACCGACGAAGAGCGCGCCGAGCTGATCGCCAAGATTCAGTCGATGGCTCAGGCTTAAAACTTCTGTTCGGCTTAGGGTCGCATCCCTGGGAGGTCGAAGGTGGGCTTCCCAGGGATTTTTCTTCTCTTAAAACCCACCAAAAGGTGGTATATGAATGACTGTCGTTTTCTTCTTTTGTTACCTATTCTGCTTTTTCTTGTGTATCTCTATTACATAAACCGCAAAGGAGGTTGAAAAGTGCCTCTTGAAACCTTCGACGACATACGACAGAAATTCTTCGAAGTGAACACGGAAATTGAGAAGTTAATCACCTCGCTGCGGAATCTTCGAAGTGAAACTAAACTTAGCAACTCCGCTGAGGAAAAGATTCGGCGTTCCGAAGATATTCTCGGCTCGGTAATGTCAACGATTGAGTTCGCCGGTGAGCAACTTGACGAAGACTAAAAGGAGTTTAAAATGTCTGAACGTGTTATCTGTCCTCACTGTAAAAAGACAACGATTGTCTTCAGTGATCATCAGGATGACATAGGCTGGGATATTCGAAAGGTCAAAGACCTTCAGGAAGAAGTTCGTCGTCTAACTCAAAAATTCGACGAGCTTCACTTCGCTGTTCCAGCCGCTAAACCACGTCCTGGTCAAGTCATCTACGTTTGGGATCTTGATAGCTCAAAAGGTTACTACTCAGCGGTTTTTGAACGTTTCGTAGATGGAAAAGTTGAGACCAAGTCTGGATCGCTTTGGTCGAAATGGGCACCAGTTTCAAGCTCTGACATTTAAAGGAAGGAAATTAAAAGTGTCTCGCAAGAACGTCATGCTTTGCTACCCTTACGAAGAAAGTCGTCTCCGTAGTTGGCGCCCTCCTTACATCACCCAACCGAAGCTCGACGGCGAGCGTTGTCGAGCGGTTTTCCGCGACGGAAAATGGACGTTGCTCTCCTCGGAAGAAAATGTCTTCACCTCCGTACCGCACATTACGCGAGCTCTGCGCCACTCGGAAATCCGTCCCTATGAAGGTCTTGAGCTCGACGGCGAACTTTATGTCCACGGGTGGGAATTCGATGCTATCCAAAGTGTCGTTTCCCGAACGAAGAATCTTCACCCGAACTACTTGCACATCCAGCTGCATGTGTTCGACCTGCCGACCCCGGAGAGTCAACTTCAGCGGGCTACCAAACTTGACGATCTTGCGAGACTGTTTCCTTCGTGCCTTAAACTTGTTCCATTCAAAATTGCGTCGACAGAAGACGAAGTGTTTACCAACTTCGAAAACTATTGCTCAGCCGGCTACGAGGGTGTTATCGTAAGGCACCTCGACGCTCTTTACGAACGGAGGAGAAGCCGGTTTGTTATGAAGTTCAAACCCAAAAAGTTTGACTTCTACGAAATCACTGGCGTTCAGCAAATGGTAGACAAGAACTCGGTGTTGCGTCCGGCTATTGGCGCCTTCGAATGTCGCGGAGAAGATGGTGCCAAGTTTACCGTCGGAAGTGGGATGACCAACGACTTTCGCTACGGTCAGTGGCCGGTAGCCCAACTCGGGTTCTTCACCGGAAAGTTCGTCAAGGTCAAGTACCAAAGCTTGAACTCCACAACGCGCAACCCACGCTTCCCAATCTTCTTGGAAGTTGTCGACTTGAACCCGGTGGAAGTCACGCCGGACTTATTCTAAAAGGAGATTCTCAAATGCATGATTTCAAAATTGAACTAGGCGCAAAAGTACGTGATCGCATCACTGGCTGCAAAGGTATTGTGGTCGGAAGATCGCAATGGTTTTCTGGCTGTAACACTTACCAGGTTCGTCCTATTGAACTCAAAGACGGAGTCCGCCAGGACAACATTGGACTTGATGAACCTGAAGTTGAAGTAATCGGCCACATTGATGCGAAGCCTCAACGTGAAACCGGTGGACCGGAACGAAAACTGGCCAAGACTCGTTAGTCTTCTAAACTCCCAAATCCTGGAGGCGCCTTAGATCGAGGATTACTGGGTATTCAGATACAGACCTTGTTCGCTATATGTGGGAATAGGAGAAAAAGCATGTTGAAATTATCGACTGGTCAAGATTCAGCACTCGGAACATACAAAAAACTGGCGGCTATTTTCGGAGATAAAGCAGTCGATTTTATCCAAAAGAAAATTGATACCTCTCCGAACGGAGAAAATGAAGAAGTTCTTACTGATGAACGTCAAATGATTTATGTCCTTTCCTCTTTAATGTAATTAACTCCCAAATCCAGGTCTGCGGAGCATTACACAGAAGCGATGAAACAGAGGCGAAAGCCATCCTGGTAGTTAGATAAGCCTGACTCTGACAACTTTTAATACGAAAGTTTGAAGCGAGACTTACGGAAGGAGACTAACCTGACCACCATAAAACAACTCGTTGACCAACTTGAACTTAACCCTGCCGTCTCCGTCATTGACGGAACGAAGCTGAAAGCCTACATGGGTTGCCCTCGGCGTTTCTTCTACGAGCACATTCTCGGTTGGCGCGGCATCAAGTCTAACCACTTGGTGTTCGGCTCGGCAGTTCACGAAGCGATAGAACACTTGCTACTGAACGGCTATGACGCACCGAATGTGCTTGCCGCGTATGAGAAATTTCTGCGTTGCTACCGCAAAAGCTTCTCTGCAGAAACTGATCCGGTCTATTGGCCTAAAACTCCAGAGAACTTTTTCGCCGGTCTAAGTCTGTACGCCAAACGCTACGCTCGTGACCTGGAAAACTACGAAGTCATCGCCACGGAAATCGCCGGCTCTACCTTGGTCGCCGATTTCGAACTCCACTTTCGGATGGACTCAATCGTTAAGAATCGCAAAACCGATGCCATCGGATCGTTGGAACACAAGACAGCCTCAAGCGAGAATCTCTGGCAGGATCAATTCTACTTGTCGATCCAAGTTGGAACCTACTCGCATGTCCTGAATTGCTGTTACCCCGACGCCAACATCGAAGGCATTACCATAAACGGTTTGTTCTTCATGAAAGCCAAAAAAGGCTGGGAGGAACTTCTGGCCGGCAAGCCTGTTTCCGTCAAGGGCTTGCCTTTTGACCTTCAACGTCCGGTTTACCGTCGAACCGAAAAACAGATGAACATCTGGCTTACGAACACTCTGATGGTCTTCGAAGACCTGCTTCGAGATTTTGAAAGCCTGGCTTTAATTCCTGCTGACGACCCTAACGCCATGATGTCTGCGTTCCCGTTACGCGAAACTAACTGCTCCTCGTTCAATCGCCTTTGCGAATACCACAACTTCTGCAACGCCTGGACGAACCCGTGGGCACGGCGCTATGATGTTCCTACGAATTTTGACTTCGAGATTTGGAATCCGATGGCTCAACCGGCAAAACACATCTTAGAGGCCAAGTAAATGAATCAAAACGAGGTTGTTCAGAAGATTTTAAAGAAACTGTTCGCTTCGGCAAAAGTCCTAGATGAATTCTATAAGTTCAATCTATACGAAAAAACCCTCAAGGTCATCATCGAGGAAGCCAAAACGAATGAAACCAAGAAACAAAAGGAGTTTTTAGATGCCGCCTGTCAATTCTCCGAGCGAAGACCAGAAGGCTGCCGCCTTCTTGAATGCGAAGGCGAATGCCGCCAAGGTAGCTGAACGCTACAAGAACGACCCGAGGAAGGATGCCGTTAGGGTTCTTCTACTGGGTGAGAAAGGAGCAGGAAAAAGTGTATTTCTCTCGACGTGCCAAAGGCCGATTCACATTGATTCATTTGATCCTGGCGGGATCGACCATCTACACCCTGAAATCGAGAAAGGCTATGTTATTCCTGACACGTCCTACGAAGGAGACGATCCGTTTAACCCGGACCGGTTTCTTAAATGGAAGCGTGACTTCGCTGAAAGAAAGAAAACTGGCTACTTCGACCACATCGGGACGTACTGCCTGGATTCCAGTACGACGTGGGCAGCGTCAATTATGAACTGGATACTCAAAGCCGATGGCGTCCCTGGAACCTCGCCAAGGTTCACCAAAGACTATGCTCCACAGAAGACCGAAATCGCTAACCGTCTCAAGGAGATCATGGACTTGCCCTGTTCGTTCATTCTAACAGGCCACCTTGATGCTGAGAAAGATGAGGTCACTGGTTCTATTTCCTATCGTTTCATGACCACCGGCAAAGGCTCGGTAATCATTCCTCTGGAGTTCAGCGAACTCTGGGTAATGGACACGAAGAAGTCATCCGGAGGAATCGAATATCGACTTATCACTCAACGTACCGGCCCGCATTTGGCCGCGACTAGACTTGGAAGGGGGAAGTTCGAGCTATACGAAAAACCCGACATGATGTACTTGTTGAAGAAGGCTGGACGGAACGTCGAACATAAACCTCTACTGACCGTCTAAAAGTTCCAAAAGTTCCTAACCTAAACTTACCCGTCTTACCAAACATTACCGAAGGAGAATTACCATGGCTGAACGTACAATCGTTGATTTGTCGAACATGGGTGTTGACAACGTGCCGGAAACCGTTCTGTTGGACAAAGGCGCCGAAGTCGAACTGCGCATCGTGGGCATGACCTCTGGCGAAGACAAGAACAACCAGCCCTACATCATGTTCTTCTATGACGTTCCGGACCAGCCTGAAGTCGACGAAATCTCTGACTTCATCGGCTTGCCGAACGCGAACCGCGAAGAACGCGACAACATCAAGTCCAAGCGCAAGCTTAAAGCCATCGGCCAGTGCTTCGACATCGACTGGTCGCAGCAAGTTTCGGCCGACGACGTGAAGGGCAAAAGGGGCTTTGGAATCATCGGCCTGAACAAGGACAAAACCCAGAACGTCGTGTCCGAATACATCATCCGTTAACCTTCCAACGTTGAATTTCTAAGCATGGGAACCTTCGGAGAAAAACCGGAGGTTCCCTTTGCTACGGAGACTCAGAATGTCTTCTTCCCTGCAAGATTTTCGACCTCGTCTTATCCTGGATATTTCCGAAAACCAATTCTTCCGTCTGCAAAAAATCCCTTGGGGCCTAAAGCGCCACGTCTTCAACGCCATCATCGACAGCTTTCTCGCCGTCTGTGACGAACACGGGATGGACAACGTTGTCGGTCTACTGGTTACTAAGGCCCTATCGATCAACGATCTTTGTGGACTGAAGCTCAAGAAAGGAACCGCAGATGGCGACAATCTGTGACCTTAACGTATCCATCTCCGCAATGACTTTCGCCGAGGCTTCCGCCCTGGTTCGCGAATCTCGCAAACGCCGTCGGACTCCCTTGGCGAAGCCTAAAAGTGTGACCGTCAAGATGGAAAATAATCGGAAGATCAAAGAAAAGCGCAAAACGGCTATTGAAAAACTGACCCCTACCCAAGCTTCAGCTTTGCTGAAGTTTCTCGGCGTTTAAAGGAGACTACAGACATTGAAAGCTCGAATGGAAAACTTACCGATTACGTCTATTGAATTCGGTGAACGAGCACGAACCGACATGGGCGATTTGCAAGCTTTAGCCTCAAGTATTCAGACCGAAGGCTTAATCAATCCCGTTACTGTCATCGACTGCGCGGCTGCTGGAATCGACTGCAAAATGCCTTTTCTTCTCATGGCCGGAGGTCGACGCTACTATACCGCCTGGAAGTTTTTGAACTGGGAAACCATCCCGTGTCGTATCTACGAAGAGAAACTCTCCGGCGACCAGCTCAAGATGATCGAACTCGTGGAAAACCTCCAACGCAAGTCCATGACTCCGGCTGAAGAGCTGGCACTGAAGACGCAAATCCACACCTTGCAAATCAAAACTCGTCCGGAAAAGATTGCCCGCACAACGGACAACGTCGGCTATTCGATCGCCGAGACGGCCAAAATTCTGAACATCGACCGTACGACGCTGTCCAAGGACTTGAAACTTCAGCAGACAATGGACTTGTTCCCTGACGTTGACTGGACCGTGTTCAAAAACAAGAATGAAATCCAGAAGACTCTCGAGAAGTTAAAGCGCACTGTGACGAACCAAGTCAAGGCTTGCGAAGTGGAGAAAAACCTCGGGGCGAATCCGAAGCAAAAACTCCTGGACCTCGCCTGTAAGTGTTACCTCTTGAATGACTTCTTCGAGGGTGTGAAAAGTGTGGAGTCACACAGTGTGGACTTCGTCGAGATTGACCCTCCGTTTGGTATCGACTTGCCGAATAACAAGAAGGGTAAAGACACGGGGAGTTACAACGAGGTTGCAGCAACGAGTTATGTCAATTTCATTAATCGTGTGATGCGAGAGTCTTTTCGCGTCATGAAACGTGATTCGTTTGGAATTCTCTGGTTTGCTCCTGAGCCTTGGACATGCTTAGAGGACGGTGAGAGTCATTCAAATATCTTGACTGAAGCATTGAAAAACACGGGGTTTTCCTACTGTGGTATTCCTGCGGTGTGGTTTAAGGCCAAAGACGAAACGTCACAATCTTCCGGTCAAACCAACATGCCGTCGAATCGTTTGGCGACCTCGTGTGAATATTTCTACTACTTCTGGCGTGGGACTCCGAAGCTTAACCGCCCGGGCATGACCAACGGATTCAACTATCGGCCTGTACCGCCAGCGCAAAAGTACCATCCAACCCAGAAACCGGTCGAACTGTACAATGATATCTATACGACATTCGTTGGGCCTGGCAGCCGTTGCATGATCCCGTTTCTTGGCTCTGGAGTTTCGCTCCTTTCAGCCTTCCAGAACGGAATGACAGCATTTGGTTGGGAACTGTCAGAAGACTTTCGGAATGCTTTTATCGTAAAGGCTCAGGAAATTTTTGGAGGGGGGAAGCAATGAAAACTTATCTTAATAAAACAAAAACAAAAGAAACAAAGTTGGTTATTGACGGTCTTAAAGCAGATCTTTTTGTCAACGGCAAATTTACGATGACTTTTGACACTTGCAGTCTATTTGATCTTTTAATAGATGAAATGTATAAAATTAAATTAGTTCCAAATACAGATGACCTTTTTACTAGTGGTTTAAATAGGCGCTTAATGGCTTGTAAGATTGCTAAAGTTGCTTCAGGACTCATTTCAGAAATGCCTTAGGAGGATGAATGGAACTACTTGCTGTTCTTGCCGAGACGATCATCGTAGAGTCTGAAGTGCTGGCTCAGAAGTTCGTTAACAAAGTAGAATCTGGAAGGACTCGTTCTGTTGAAACTTATCGAGATTGTAAGAAGCTCTTGGAACTTCATATGCTCTATAAGAAAAACTTAAACATCAAACAAGAGGAGAGGCTTAAAGATGGACGCTAAAACTTTCGACCAAATCGTTGATGGTCAGCTTGGTTACATCCTGGATACTTTAAAGTCGAAGGCTACCGAATACGCTTTCGGTGGTGACCGTCTGTCGAACTTCAAACGTGCGGCTGCGATGCTTAAGTCCACACCGGAGGCCGCCCTAATGGGAATGCAGGCTAAGCACCTGACGTCAATCTTCGATATGGTGGACGAACTGGTTCCAAGTCCTTATACCTACGATAAAAAGAAATTCTCTCAATCTCAATGGGACGAGAAAATTGGCGATGCAATCAACTACTTCATTTTACTGAAAGGACTAGTGTATGAGCGCTACGGATGGAAAACCTTCTACCAGGAATCCGATGGAAATTCTCTACGGGCCATCGACGAAGTTATCGGCAGCCGAGGAACTCCTCAGACAGCTTCCCAGTGGAGAGATAACACTTCATGCGAACGAGAAAACTGCGTCCCAGGCGAAGTGGGACCGTTATTTCCACAACCTGTGTCTTGCCGTTGCGTCCCACGGTTCGTGTCTCAGCCGGAAGATCGGCGTGGTGATAACGAAAAACAAGCGCCTCTTGGCGACAGGCTACAACGGACCAGCCGAGGGAATTCCTCACTGCGGTACTCCCAGGGCGTTAGTCGACCTGAACCTTCAGACGCGGCTTAGGAACTTCAAAGTTTCTGAAAACGACCTCGCAACCAAGTGTCCGCGTCGCTTGCTGGAAATTCCATCTGGCGATCCACGGGTCTGCACCGCTGTTCATGCCGAAATGAACGCCATAATTACGGCCGCCAGGATGGGAGTCGCTCTGGAGGGTGCAACACTTTGGATGAACTCGGTGATTTCCTGTAAGAATTGTTTCTCCAGCATCATCAACGCCGGGATTATCGAGCTGGTGGTCGAAAAGATGGACTTCTACGATGAAGAAACTCGGTTCATCGCGGCCAACTCGGACATCAAAGTACGTGAATTTATCCTGTCGTGATTTTCCCACGCCAGCAACCAAAGGAAAGGAAGCTAACTTTGACTGAACTCTTTTTCGACACTGAAACGACCGGCCTTGCGCATACCTCTAAGCCTTACTACGAAGACTGTCAGCCCCGGATGGTTCAATTCGGAGCTATCCTAAGCGACGGTCCACGGATTTTGAATGAGGTCAACATCCTAGTGGTTTGCGACTGTGACATTCACCCTATGGCGACCAAGGCTCATGGAATTTCGAAGGAAACAACACAACATTTCGGCATGAATGAGATGACCACCGCTCACATCATTCGCCAGCTGTTCTCAATGGCCGACACCGCCATCGCACACAACGTGAACTTCGACAAAATCGTGGTGTGCAACTCACTGCACCGCCTCCTTGGTGACGTTGCAGCGAAGAAAATCTTCTTTCACAACTTCTGCTGCACAATGCTAAGCACGACTGAAGTCGTGAAGCTCCCTCAGCTTCGTCGACCTGGAAGCTACAAGTGGCCGACCCTTCAGGAGCTCCACAAGTTCCTATTCGCCGAAGAGTTCTCCGGTGCGCATGATGCGATGGCTGACGTACGAGCACTCCGTCGGTGTTATTATGAACTTAGAGAAAGGAAGTTGATATGACCACCGTAATTCACGTTCCTTCTGACGGCCTGCTTGCTGACGCTCGTTACGTCCTCGTTGGCGAGCAGCCCGGGAAGACTGAAATGCGGATAGGCTTGCCGTTTGCCGGCCCTGCGGGAAAGGTTCTAGACTCCTGCCTTAACGCCATCGGCATAACGCGTCACGAGTGCTACAAAACTAACGTCATCAAAACCTTCGAGAAGCCCCTTGAGCATTACATCTCGTGGTCGAAAAGCGGAGTGAACGTTTCGGAAGATGGCAAGTTCTTCCTCCGCTACCTCGACGACGAACTTGCCAAGGCTCCGAAGGACTGTGTCATCGTGGCGTTAGGAAACGTGGCGCTCTATGCTTTGACGCAAAGATGGGGAATTACCAAGTGGAGAGGCTCACCGTTATGCATCCCGGGCTTCTCCCAGTGGCTCGTTCCAACGATTCACCCAGCAACGGTCCTACCGCCGAAACGTGTCTATAAGAACAAACTGCTCATCCAATACGATTTGCTGAAAGCTAAGCAGCTTCGTGAAGGTGAACTCGTTCCGCAAAAACTCAGTGTCCACGTCGCTAAGGGTAAATCCGAATGTTTGGCCGAGCTCGGGAAAATCTACGAAGTTGGCCTTAAGGGCGTACCTGTCGACTACGACATCGAGATTTACAACATGGAGGTGTCATGCATCTCGTTCTCGGTCGAACCAAACACCGCTGTCGTCATTCCCTTCATCAACGAAAACGGCGATATGATGAACTACATGGACGAAACCGAAGTGTGGTTGTCTATTGCCCGAATTTTGGAGGATTCGTGCGTATCGAAACGCGGTCAGAACATAACCTTCGACAGTCACTTTCTACTACGGAAGTATGGCATCCATATCTCGGGACAGTTGGATGATACGATGATAGCCCAGAATACTCTCATGCCTGATTATCCCAAAGGCTTAGACTTCATCGCGAGCATCTGGACTTCCATCCCGTACTACAAGGACGAAGGTAAGAACTTCTTTCGGAGTGGCGGTAGGTGGGAAACCCTGTGGGATTACAACGGAGCAGACTCAATCGTGTGTCAAACGGCGGCACCAAAACAGCTAGAGGCCCTCAAGAAGCAGGACAACTTACCAGCCTACCGTAGGTCGGCTAAGCTGGTGCCCGTCTTATCGTACATGCAGGAGCGTGGTATTCGAGTAGACGTAGAGGGGATGGTCAAGGAGTTCTTCCGCCTGAAAGACGAGGAAGTTAAGCTGGTCGATGAGCTTAACACTCTAGTCGGCTTTGACCTGAACCCTAACTCTCCGAAGCAGTTGAAAGAGTACTTGTATGGCAAGCTGGGATTTAAGCCTTACATCTCCCGTAAAACTGGCGGAGAGTCAACTGACAACATTGCGATGAAGAGACTTAAACGCCAGGGAGTGAAAGCTGCTGATCTTATTCTGAAGATTCGAAAGGTTAGAAAACTAACAGGTACCTACATCCCGATCGGTCCAGATGGTTGGCCTGAGAAGATTGACAAGGACGGAAGAATCCGATGTAGTTACAACCCTTCCGGTACCAAGTTCTCCCGTCTGTCATCGTCGGAGAATATCTTCGGAACGGGGATGAATCTGCAGAACTGGCCTCATGACCTGAAGCGATTTCTCCTTGCTGACGAAGGTTACGTGTTGTACTCTCCTGACTTGTCCCAAGCTGAGAACCGCATCGTGGCCTACGTCGGAAACATCACTCCGATGATTGAATGCTTTGAGTCTGGCCGGGATGTCCATGCGTTGACGGCTGCGCTGATTTTCCAAAAGCCTGTTGACGAAATCTCGAACCTTGACGGATCGTCTGACTTGGGCGACGGAACGCAGTCGGAAAGGTTTTGGGGCAAGAAAGCAAACCACGGATTGAACTATGACTTTGGCTACAGAAGCTTTGCCATCTTGTATGAGATTACAGAACGCGAAGCCAAATTCATCGTCGAACGTTATCACTCAGCCTACCCGGGGGTTCGCCAAGGGTACCACAAAATCGTGCAACAAATGCTGGCGGAAAACCGAACTATCGTGAACTTGATGAACCGCAAGACAAAGTTCCTGGATGAATGGGGCGATCAGCTTTTCAAGAATGCCTACTCGTGTATTCCCCAAGGAACTGTTGGTGACGTGATTAACGAACGTGGAATGGAATTCGTTTACTACTCGGAGGATTCTGACTTTCGGCCAGTCGAACTATTGACTCAAACGCATGACGACATCGCATTTCAAATTCCACTCTCAGCTTCGTGGCTTCAACATGCGCGAATTCTGCGAAAGCTGAAGGAAAGTCTTGAAACTCCACTCTCTTTTCGAGGTCGCGAGTTCGTCATCCCCAGTGACATTTCCATCGGTCTCAACATGCACAAAGAAAGCGGAGGAGAATTGAAAGCAAAGAAGTTTCCCAAAACCGACGAGGACTTGGCGAGAAAGCTCCAAGAAACCTACCATTCCTTAGTCATCAAGCAACTTAAAAAGGGTGACTACCACTGTATGTGGAACTAAGGAGTCCAGACTCCCATGGCTCAAGTTGAGAATCGCAAAGTTGTGGACTGGATAGATGGTTTCTGTACGTACCTCGACAACTCCGAACCTCCTTACATGTACAAGCTTTGGTGCGGCATCTCCGTCATTGCTGCCGCCCTTCAGCGAAAGTGTTTTCTGGAGTGGGGAACTTTGACCTTCTATCCTAACATGTATGTCGTACTCGTCGGTCCTTCTGGTGTTCGCAAAGGCACCACGATGGACCCTGCTGCTTCGTTCCTCTATGATCTAAACATCAAACTGGCCGCTGAGGCTATCACGCGGGAGGCGTTAATTCGTGAACTATCAGAAGCAACTGCAGCTGACCCGAATCCTGAGCTCGGAATTATTGGAGCACAACATTCAAGTCTCACTATCTTCGCTCAAGAATTTACGGTCTTCATTGGATACAATAACTCGTCTCTCTTGTCTGACCTCACCGACTGGTACGATTGTCGACGACGTTGGACGTACCGAACCAAGAATATGGGAACAGACGAGATCATTGGCGTCTTCGTCAATCTCATTGGAGCAACAACTCCAGAGCTTGTCCGTACTATGCTCCCGATGGATGCGATCGGTGGTGGACTCACCTCCAGAATGATCTTTGTGTACGAAGAGAAGAAAGGCAAGACGGTTATCATACCATTTTTAACGGATGAGGAGAGGCAGCTGAGGGCGCACCTGTTGGAAGACCTACAGCGAATCCATCAGCTGAATGGTAAGTTCAGAATTACCCAGGGGTTCATTGACCTTTGGACCGAATGGTATCCGGCCCAGGACGCGAATCCACCATTTACTGACAACCGTTTTTCCGGTTACATTATGAGGCGTCCGAATCACATCATGAAGCTTTCCATGATCTGTTCGGCCAGTCGATCAAGCTCAATGATTATCACCAAAGAGGACCTCGAACGGGCGATCAAGATCTTGGCCGCCACCGAACGCAAAATGCCTTATACCTTCTCGGGCGTTGGCAAGTACCGCCATGCTGAAACTCTTGAGGATGTGATGAAGGAGATTGGAATCCGCGGTACGACCTCCAAGCGTGAACTTCAGATTCTTTTCCGTCGGGATGCTTCAAGTCAGGAACTCGACGAGATGATTCAGGCTTTGGAAACTATGGGTTACATTAAATTGACTAGGGAGGTTCCAAGCGGTGAGATGAAAATCGAGTACATAAAAGGAGGGAGACCGTCGTGAGTGACTACCGTGGACTTCACTTTCAAGAGGACATTGAGAAGAATCTAAAGAAGTTGGGCTATACTTCACTTCGCCAGATGTTGGAAAAGGAATACCCAAAGCAGCGGTCATCTACTTTAGCCGCCCAAATGGAAGTCACAAAGCGTACCATCAATAAGTGGTTGAGAAGATTTAAAATTCCTATAAAACCTCGCGGAGGAACTTACGAACATATAAGAAAAGCCGCCACACATCAAGGTCGGCCATGTAAACTTGGTCACACTCTACGCTATGTTAATGATAAGTCCTGCGTAGAATGTCATAGGATTCGAAATAAGAAACACGCCGAAGAAAAGAGAAAACTAAAGAATGTCTCCGGAACATGAACTAACTGAGTTACTTCATGCGTTGTTTTGCACGAAGAATCACACCCGAGATATGGCCGAGATCAACTCCGCTGAGTTCTGCACTTGGTATCTTGAAGAACAGACTTCTGAGTGTTGGCAACGCCGAGATCACGTCCGCGAGTTGGAACGCCTTGAGGGCTTTCTGGAGTTCTTCAAACTTGAAAAGCCCGAACGCGCGTTAGAAAAGCTTAAAGCAATTCTAACACACGTCCGAGCTTTAAGTGAGGTAGTCGGTGAGAACACCAAACTTTACGGTTTGATCTCGCTACTTACTCGAGATCCATCGACATACTGCCAAGACCTTGACTGTTTCCTCTCCGGGGAGCCTTCACATAGTTCCCCATAACGGTGTCGTAAGTATCTCCGCCTCTCTGCGCGGCACGAATCGTGCGGGGAATCTGCATCGGTAACCCTACGAACTTACCACCGGTCGTCAGCACGTTATGAAGGCCGGTGGAAGTTCTAACGTCAGCATTCTCGTAGCCAAGCCCAAGCCTTACCGCCTCGTAGATGTTGTTAACTACGGGCCCGCCAACTCCTCCACCATACCTGGCGTTCGACACGAAAGGCACATAGTCAGCAACGTCACTGACCATCTCACGAGCTATGTCAGTTGCTTTCTCATCGTCCATTACACCCTTGACCAAAGTCCGAACAGGTGACTGGACAGGAGAGTGAAGTTTTAAAACGTCTTCAAACACGTAGTTAAGAACCGCCGCTCCCATTATGTATCGGAGTGCTTTGCCTGTGTTCCGTGCTGTTAGTCCTCCTTCAAATCCAAACACGTCACGAAGCAAGAAGTTGAAATCACTGATGACGAAAGTCTGGAGAGCTGTAGCTACTTTACCTACAGGATGACGACTCAGCGGAGAGACATCTCCTAGAAGTGACGAGGCTTGGGTTTTAGTAATCTGATCGTTGACCCAGTCCTTTACCATCTTCTCAGTCTTAAGTCCTAACATTTCACGGTTCTTTCTCGCAAACTTCAAACCTGAATGCCACGCTACTTGTGCCTGAAACATATCCATCAACGAAACGCCAGTCATTCCAGCCTGCGTAAATGCCCGCCAGAAGTCCTCACCGCTTCGAAATGCGTTGAAGCCCTTCGACTTAAGGTCCGCAAAGACATGCTCAACACTACCGGCTTGACGACGATTGGCCAATGCGGTGCTCTCTTCGATGGCCTTATGCCACTCTTTTGGATTCAGTGCTTGTACGACTCCATGCGTCGTATCCCATCCCATCTTTGCTACAGTATTGATGATCGAAGATGTTTGCGTCAACAGAGACTTAAGGTTCCAAGCCATCGTAGCAATGACGTTGTTCTTCTGCAACTTGTTCATCACATACCGGACGCCTCGGTAGCGAGGATTGGTAAGTCCGCCCTGTCCGGCTAACCCGTTAGACCAATCTCTGAGAAACTGTGCGAGGTTTGGATTGGCTCTGTCCAAGTTCCAACGATTACCTGCAGGATCAGTAAAACCATCCAGCACTCGTTTCGTCTTTGAAATGACCTTGGAATTCTCGATGTGATTCATTGCACTGTTGAAATACTGTTGATAAACGTCAAGCAACTTCCCTTCAATCGGATATATGTCTTTCGTTCGTGTTTTCGACCACGGGAAGGGCGAGTGTCCGTACGTAGCGTAGAGACTCTCAAGCGCCTCACCTGTCATCAAAACAGGATTCTCCTTTAGTCCTAACTTCTCGGCCATTGTGAAGGCACGCATCAACGTGACGTAGTCAGGAATTTTTGGAATAGGTTGAAGACCCATGCTGGCCCTCTCCGTGTTCATTTCCTGACGGAGGGCCTCATACTTTCGCTGAACCTCGTTGAGAACAGGCTCTAACCCTCTGGCTTTGATGTCTTCCAAAGTCGGTATAGTTTTCCCACTGGCCTTCAAAAGCGCTTTGCCTTTCTCCTGGAGGCTGGCCAAGTAGTCATACATCAGCTTTTCATCTTTGACAGAAACTGATCGCCGTGCTTCGTCTAACCAAACCGCTTCTCCCTCCTGACGACGCTTTGCTCGGGCTTGACCTTCGGTGTAGCCACGATAGAGAGTCTCCTTAAACCAGTTATTGCGAGTCGCCCCGGCTTTTTCAAACTCGTAGATTGACGGAGTCATGATGCCCAACGTCGAACCACCGATCCTGGCTTGCTCTGCGTCCTTCATCAACTGTTTCGCCTCAGCTACGGTAACTGTAGGTTTTGAAATCGCTACTCCGTCCTTGGTTATCTTAGTGTCCGGCTTCTTGGCAAACTCACTATCACCCATTTGCTGAAACATCTTCTCAGACGATGCAGGTTTGGGCAATGCCGCTGGAGTCTCCAACTTCGAAGCCTTCTCATTGAGATAATCGTTCATTTTATCCAACTCTTTCGGCAACCCGATGTTTGCAATGACTTCAGCAAACGTCTGGCCTGATCCTTTGACAGCCTCGTTAAGACGCTTGACTTTGTGCAAAAGCCCTTTAGCCAACGCTTCAAAGTCCACGTTGAGTTCGCCGGACTGGTTACCAAACTTTCCACGCTTCAACTGGTGCCTGGAGTTTTGCGCAAACGGACTTCCCTCGTCCATGAAAACATCGTAGATATCCCCGGCTAACTCCTCGGGCCCATACTCGTTTTCAATGAACTCCTTGTCGCCCCTAACTTCGCGCTGAAAGTCTTCCATCTCCTTCTGGATTCTCTTCTCGCGAGCCATTGCCTTTTGCGCCTTCGCAAGTTTCTCCTCACGGGCCTTTCTTGCGGCTTCGATTTCGGGAGCCATCTCTTTGTCGACCAAGGCGCCAAGCTCTCTCATCCTTTGTCGCATCTTCTCAGCGTTGGAGAGACTCTTGGGACCTTTAGCGGGAGTTTTCTCCTGGAGTGATTTAATCACGGCAGGAGTCTGCGTATCCTGGAGTGATTTTCCCACGCCAGGAGATTCAACAACCGGTTCAACTTTCGGAGTTTCCATCGGAAATTCTGTAGGAGCTACCCTCTCTTTTGGCATTGCCTTGTTCAGCTCTACCAACATCGCTTCAGCCGGACCTATTACCGACTCTACATGTGCCGCATTACGGGGATCGAATTCGTCAGCAATCTCCTTGAGCCTTTCCCGAATCTGCCCCAACTCTTCCACCGTCATCGTTGACTTACCCTGTTTCACTGCGAAGACTTCCGGTGCGATGGCACGAAGTTCCTGATTCGCCAACTCCAACGGATCGACTTTGGAGATCGTCTGCCATTTCGACTTGCCTTTCGGAACGAGAGGAGTCGTAGTAACTTCTGGTGAAGTTAACTGCCCCAGGACTTCCGCTGCTGGTTCTCCTACCGCAGGTTTCGCCGATGTCGTAATCTCCGGCGGCGTGAGTTCCTGAGGTACTTCCGGAATTCTTTCAACCGAAGGCTGAAGCTCTGCAGCAGTCTTAGGAGTTTGCCTGCTAAGCTCCCTCCGGATGTCCTGAACTCTTTGTAAATGTGCTTGAGATTCAAGGTTGGTCCTTTCTACTTTGGCTGCTCCAGGTTCGGCTACAGGTGCAGCTGTTGAGGGTTGCGTTGAGGGTTTCTCCAGCTTGGAGTCCAAGACATTCAAAAGTCCTTCAGCAAGACCGTAGACGTTTGAATCTTTGGAGCTTCTCGAGATTTCCCAAATCCGATCACGCAGAACTTGAAGCTCTGCAGGAGCGAGCGAAGATGTTCCACGTTGAGCTTCGATGACGTAAGGAGCCATCTCACGGATTTCACTTAGCATTGGGTCAGGAAGGTTCTGTGGTTTGGCCTCCAAGCTGATTAACTCTCTGGCGGTTTGCGGAGCATTTTTCGCCAGAGCTTGCTGAATAGCTTGAACTTGCTGCAAGTGCTGCTGCGAAGCCTCGTTAGTCCGTTGAACATTGGTCGCTGCTCGCTCAACTCTCTCAGGCGCTCCGACTGCATTCGGCTGACTTTCACGTTTGAGCTGAGCCAGACCAATTTCAACTTCCGCTTGTCTGAGAGCTTCATATTCTTTCTCCAGACGTCTAAGAGGCGCTTCATCCTTAGCCTTACCCTTGAGGTCATTCAGAACTTCCTGAACTTCCTCATGAAACTTTTGCATCTCAGCTTCTTCAAGCCGACCTTTAACAGCCTTTTCGCGTAAAGCTTTAACCTCCTTCCGAAACTTATTCGCCTTGCCGACTCCCTTACCGATCGCATAGAAGGACGCAAGTTCAGTCGCAAACCCGGTGAGATAACCTAAGCGTGGATCAACTTTCGACCCCAGCTCGTCCGCCTTCTCACCAAGCCAAGTAACAGGTCTTAGAATTTTTTCAGCTATTTTTCCGACACCCTCACGAGAGCCTGAGGCTGCTGGAAGCTTTTCTTGAAGAGCATTTATAGGTTTGTTGACTATATCTAAAAACTCTTTTCCTGATTCCTCAGCCTTACTTCTGGCCGCTGTGTTGTATGCGTCTCTTTTTTCTTTGGCATATTCAGCATAGCTTAAAGGTTTCTCTGAGGTTCCCTTTGTACGATCATAGTACGCATCATAACCCTTAATGATCTTCTCTGCTTGCTTTCCCTTACTCAAAGAATCTATACCAAGTTCAACTGCTCCCACAGCCTTTGCGGGTAGCCATGAGGCAGCGCCTAAAATGAGATCAGCTGTTCCTAATCCAACTCCTGCTAACCACTCTCCAAGATTCGCTGAATCCTTTTTAGGAACCATATCAGGACTGAGCCCAGTAATTCCGCCCTGTTTAGGTTCCACCTTGGTCACATCCGCTGGGCTCAATCCTGTAATGGGCATCTTAGTCCTCCTTAAGGGCATCCATCATCTCAATGTCTGAAGGTTCTTTTCCTTCGTCTTCCACATACCGGAAGTAGAACTTTGCGAGCTTCATCTGGTCATTCGGCCGAAGTTTAACCTCCGTACCGTCTGCCTTTTGAATCCCGATCTTCCGAATCTCACCTAAGGTCATCTGAGTTCCGTCAGCCTTACGGGGAAGGTCAAAGCGTTCAACATCTGGACCATTCACGATGAAGCCAAAAGACTGATCTTCCGGAGCCTTTTCGTTCCAGATTGAAGCTGAGGGAACTCCGCCTCCTTCAATCTCGTTGCCGTCTTTATCGACTGGCTTCGTTGCAAAGTTAGCAATTTTCATCCAGTTCATATCAACTTCTTGTTCACGCTTAGCGTTCGACGCCGGAGTCTTTTCAATGAACTTGTCCTCAGGAAGCTCGATGTACTGACCATTATCAGCTAATGCGATAGTAGTTCCTGGAACATGCGTGTAGTCGGTAGCCTTCAACGGCATTCCCAACTTCAACTTCGTCGCAAGAGGAACCTCATTTTCCGACCACTTGTTATTTTCGACATCAACCAAAGCATCACGTTTTGCGGTAAGTTCTTGAGCTTCCAGCGAATACTTATCCGCCAACTCTTTGTCCTTAGTGATCGAAGCATCCCTGGCTTTCGCCGCAGAAATCTCAATCTGCTTGTCCAGTTGCAATCGGCTGTTCTTAATGCTCGCTTCCCAAGCGTTAGTCTTGGCGTTAGCGGCCTCAGAATCAGCATTCTGCTGTTTAATCGGAAGTTCTTTCATCTTCGCTTCGTAATCCCACAGAGCGTTATCTCTGGCAGCTGCGGCGTTTTCAGCATTCCGAATGATCGCCCCGTAATTGTCGACCAGGTTGCCCACTGTCGACGTCCTCATCTGATCTTGCCCCTGCGTCAAGTTCAGCATCATCGCCTGCTGTTCAGGTGAAAGCCCTCGAAGGTTAAGCGGTGCTGCTCCGCCTACTTGCCCCCGAGGGCCGACCAGAAAGGGAGCACATCCCGGAGCGAAAAACCTCCAGTTTTTGGCTGGGCGGTTGGTGCCGGCGGAGGTTGAATCGGGGCATTGACACCTGGCGAAGGCTCGTTGCCTTTCACCGTTTCAACAAACGTCCCATCGGCATTCTGGGTATAAGTCTTCGAAGTCGGTCCGGCAACACCATCAGGAGTGAGCTTTGGAGCTTGAGGTGTAGCCGCTGCAGGAGTCTTCGTAGCTCCTCCACCGCCTAAAATCATCTGTAGCAACGCTCGTTGTTCAGCTCGCTGTGCGTCTGCCTGCTTTCCCAAAATCCCTGCCTGACCCATCGACTGGCCTAGGGCCCCGACTCCGGATTGCCACGACTTGTTGCCATCTCTCGTCGGTGCCATCACGGCTTGCGCTAAGCCTCCCATCAACGCTGAGACTTGATCCTTGTCAAAATTCATAGCTGCCATAGTCCATCATCTCCTGTAGGAACCATCGTTAAGTTTGGAAGTTCGAATTCAGAATCTTCCATAGCCAACAAACGTCCGAGGTTAAAACCTTTAACGTCTTCTAAAGGTGTTGAAAGTTGTTCACTAAACGGATCACTTAAACCTGACTTCTGCGGCAGGGAGGGCTTAGGAGTTGCGACTCCTTGAATCATCGACCCTGGAGTTTCTGCCGCAGCAATCTCTGGAACAGAGTAAAGCAATGGACCGGCAGCAGCGGAAGCTAAGTCAAGCCATTGATCTAGTTTGACTCTTGAGAGTAGGTCATCAGCTCCTTCAATAGCTAATGTTCCTGATCCGACTCCTGAACCTACTCCTCCAGCAAAAGTTCCACCGCCACCTAAACCTCCAGCGAATTCCCCGCCTCCACCCAAACCACCTGCGAATTCACCTCCTCCACCTAGTCCTCCACTAAACTCTGTAGTTCCAGAGGGGGTACCACCGAACAGCGAACCTCCTGCCCATGCCGCGGCTCCAGCAATCGCAGAATTAATCCCTACGTCGCCCCAATCTGTAGTCTGATCAGTAGCAACATCTCTGGTAACCTGCCCTCCGGCACTCCCTATTGCCGCCCCTGCGCCAGCTCCGAGTGCTGCCCCTCCTGACCATCCTAACTGAGCACCTGCCGGCCCGCCATAAATAGCACCAAGCACAGCGCCAACCACCGGAAGAATTGCCGCACTGATCTCACCAACTGACTCCCCGACTTCTCCCCAATCTGCATAACTATCTTTGCCTGCAAACAGCTGACTGGTATCCTCTTGAATTCCGCCCCACCAATCCTGAGGGCCTCCGCCTTCAATAATACTGCCAATCAACTCGTTTGGAATTACCGCATTCCAAAGTCCTGAAATCTCCCCAAGAAGGTTACTATCCGAACCGCCAAAAGTTGTATTTATAAACCCTGCTAAATCTCCAGTTAAAACATTCACCAGGAGATCATTGAAGTTATCCGTTACATTATTCCACGTGTCTCCGACGAAGTCTGTCGTGTCTTCCCATGCGTCACTAACGGCATCAGTAGCGTCTTCCCATGCATCACTAACGGCATCAGTAACGTCGTCCCACGCGTCACTAAGCCAGCCCATTAGTCAAGTCCTCCCATAATCATACCGAGTCCGGCACCGGCAGCAGCACCCTTCCATCCACTTCCGACCTGCGCTCCGAGAGCCGCTCCTGCCAAAGCACCGCTAAGCGCACTCTGAAGGGTTGTGGGGCCTTTTGCCGTATCGCCGTAAACTGCAGTCCCACCACCGATGGATGCTAGGATGTTAGACCCGAGCTGAAAGATTTCAAACGGCCACTTGGCATTACCAACGCTCAAAGCCAACGTGTTATCAGCGTACTCTTTCTCTGCAACGATTCTCAACCTGTTAGCTTCCATCGTATAGTGGAGCAAAATCTTACGAAATTCCAGCTTAGTCATCTCCTTGGCCAACACTGAATCTGCCATCCTACCCACAAAATCCGGTTTCAAAAGCTCAAGTTTCTGCCGGACTTCAGCACTGTACTTGGCCACATCTCGGTTACGCATTCCGAGAATTAACGCCTCGCCCATAACAAATGCGGAGGACATCACAGAGTTCGTATTACGCATTCCAGCCTGGAATTTTGGCAGGATGATGTTCGTGATTTGGTCATCCTGGACGTCGGCAAAGGCGTCCACCAGGTCAGCCAAATGCGCATCGTCAAAAATCGAAAGTGTGGCGATATGAGTGTCGATGGCAGTTAGAATTCCAGTCGCTAGAGTCGTAAAGCTAGCACTCAACGCTGAGCCAAAGGTCGTAATCGCAGTGTCGATCAGCCCGAGTTCCGTTGCAGGGTTGTTCGCAGCAACGCCTGAATACGGAGAAGTCCCGGCGGCGTTTATCCTGTCGACTACTGAACTCGTCACGGTGTCAGCCCCGGTATGATCCATCCAGTCATTATGAATGGTCTTCATGTAAGTAGGAAAATCTACAGTCCCCGCGTTCCCCATCTGAACCTCCCCCTGGCGTGATTAAATCACGACAGGAACCCAAAGAATCCTGAGTTCTTTCGCATTTTGCGCCGTCAGAAGTTGCTCCAACTGAGGGCAATCACAGTAGGCCATCAAGTTCTCACACCCACGTTCCTTGCCGTAAAATTTAAGCTTACGAACTAAATCTTCGTAGAATTCCTGAGGCTTTTCATCAAAGATGTGGAAGAGGTAGATCATCAAGTTCTTCGACTCTGATGCCTCGTCCTCATTCAACAGCGTGAGAACTAACGTATCAACCACCTCTTCGACCTCCATCGAAACCCAACAAACCATTTCACCCTTGAGAATAGCTTTGAAGATATTATTAATCTTCTCGTCGTTGTTGTCGGCTTCAGGGCGATGTTCACGAATAACCTGCGCTATGATTCCCCACCCTGCAGCCAACTGTTCAGGACTAAGTCTAGCCAACATACTTTCCCCTTATCCCTCTTTTGTCTGAAAGTTTGAACCGAAGCTTAAGGTTTGAAAGAGCAAAATCACTCGAGAGAAGCCGGTAGTCAGTAATCTTAACCCTCGGTCGAAAAAGTTGAGCAGTCAGCATTGGAAAGCAAAAGCCTTGAGGATTCACTGTTTTAAACGCAGCACTTCGCCAACTCGCCGCGGCCTGATCAGTCAAGAAGTCGCACCCCACGCTGAGCGGACTTCCAGAGACTCTTGCGGAAACGTCTACTGTTTCCAAAGTCTTGAAGCCTCCCAAGTCAAAGTCCACATCTCCGACCATGACTTCAGCCGAGTAGTCACCAAGGTCCTTGAAGAATCCAGTCAAGAATCCGTTGATTTCAATTACCGAAGTCACACTCTGATGAATTTCACAAAGGCCGAACTCATTCAACATATAGCTTTTTGTCTCGTTGCTGACGTAAAAGATCTTACGCTGAGGCAAGTAACTTACTATGACTTTTCCAGCTTGAAGCATCGGCATCAGAAACTCTTTGTACCCCAGCTTCAGCAGCCCCTTCTCTTCCGTCAGCATCCAAAGATTCTTATCGGCTCCAATAGCGAGATGCCTAAGCTCATCACCTGCCACGTGATTGGTCGACGAAACGCCTGGAAAGCTCATCAATGACTCGCCGAAGCCTGTAGTGTAATCATTCGCAAATGGAACCAAAGCTTGACACCCAGCGTTGGAGTAAACGATTACGCCTTTGTTAAAACGTAAAAGTTTGTAAACAACCCCTTCGCCTCTTCTCGCTGTTCGCACCTGAGTCATTCCTGCTGTGGGATCGCTCGCAGGATCAAAAACCGCATTACCTATTCCACTCCATACTACACCGGTAAGTCCTAGGTGAGCCCACTTAGTGTCGACAGTACTCAACCCACCAAGTAGAACCTGCTGATTGAAGTTACAAACGGTGAGTGCGGCAGGAGCGCCAGTAATTTCCGACAACGAATCCAAGCCTAAATCTTCTGTCGTATCTCGGACAAAGGTTTTTACACTCAAAGCTTCATTGTCAAGAATATAAGCTGTAAGAACGTAAAAGTCTCCGAACGAGGCGAAATCTACAGATTCAACCTTGGAGGCTGAATAATAGACTTGAATTGCTGGAAGAGCATAAAGAACTCCCTCTTCGAAATAAACCTCAAAAGCAACCAGCGAATCATTTCCGTCTGCCGCCTCCCCCTGGCAGAGTCCCCAGTCGGCTCGCGCAAGTGCAACAATGTTACCGTGGCCATACCGAATTTGAGGCCAGGGCCAACGAACTGTCCATGTGCCAAAACTACTTGAGATCATTTTAACTCCTTAGGACTTCAGTTTGATTAGGACTGAAGGTGTTACCGTGGCGCATAATTATTCCATTGGCTTAGGTTTAGGTTTTAGCTTGCCGAAACCCACGATATAGTTCCTGCACCTGCATTCGTAGTGTTATAGTCTGCTCCAGAATAATCATCATATTCGAACGCAATGTCTCCATCTGTGCTAATTGCAATAAGTCTCAACGATCCGGAGTCCATCATATACACGTTTTTTGTTGCTACAATCGGTCTATAAGCAGCAGGAATAGCACCTCCAGCGGACTGTGCGGACGAAAGGGAAGTGTGAGATAAACCTTGCCATGTCATCGTTACATTTCTAAAAGATTTGGTGATAAGAATAGTTCCCGTTAAGTCACCGCCCGGAGAAAATGAAGTGTAACTAAATGATACGTTCACCCCGGCTATCTTCAAGCCGTACTGCAAATTGACAATTCCAGAAGTATCCGTTTCAAGCGCAGTGTAACCGTTGGAATAAATCGCGACGGTGCGAGGCGCTGTAGCGTGGTCCTTGGATTTAACAGATATCATGCCTGAGTCTAATACTCCCGTATAGTCTCCCGCCGTGATAATCGTAGTAAGCATATCAGCGGTGCCATGAACATAGCCATTAGTTGACCCGGAAGACACCGGGCCTAGCTTTAGAGCGCCGTTCACGGTAAGTCCGTCCGTAAACTCCTTCGCACCAGCTATACTTTGAGCTTCTGTAGTATTTACAGCATTATTTAAATTTGTTGCGCTATTACTTATTGCGTGAAGCTTTGCAAAGTCGGCAGCAACAACGCCTTGAGAATGAAGCTGATTCAACTCAGCTATTGTAACCGTCTGCAGAACTCCATTCAAAGTGAAGCTACCATCTACCTCGAGATCACCTGTAACGGTAGAATTTCCAGTGATATACTCATCGGAATAAACCGTTAAATTAGTCCATCCAGTATTTCCGGCTCCAGAAACTTTGGTGTAAAGAGTGGTTCCAGTACTTCCGTCAGTCCTAAGGTAGACCGAGCCTATTGGTGCGGTTATTACTGCCTCAGGTGTTCCTGCTCCGGAGTAAATCCCTGGTGTCGCACCGATAATCAATCCTTCTGAAAACGTTACTACATCTTCAACATCCTGCGTTCCATCCATCGGAATTAGCTTGAACATCAACAGATGTCGTCCAGTTCCAACATCCGGAGCGATGACATCAGGAGAAGACTCCGCAGCTGCAGACGCAGAGCTGAAAGCATAAAAGTAGATTCCCGTGGTAGTAATTACCCTGGAAATATCCCCGTTAGTCGCACCTGTAAGCGAGTCTAAAGCTCCAGCAGCTCCGCCAGTCAGCGCGTTAAAAGTTCTCAAGTGAATAGTCATACGACCTCCGGTATAGGTGTCAGTGAGTAAACCATCTCGTCGTTAACATACGAGAAGGCACTAGTATCAGTGTAAACCAAGAAGTAAAAAACTCCGAAAACTCCGCTTCCGTTTATATCTACTAAAGGCTCGTAAGGTTCTAAACCTTGTTCGGTCGGAACGAGGTTTCTGCATCCTTTCAAACCTTTAGAATTTATCGCTCCTGGAAAGCGCCTAAGACCGACTCTAAGCGCTTCAGTGAAATCCTTAAGTTCAAACCCTTTCATGGCTAACCCTCCATGCTCAGGTCATTGTCCATCGAATCCAAAATCTCGTCTTTGTCCAACTCTTCGACATCCAAGCCGAGAGCCTTAAGCCAGTCATTTGCGCCTTCGGTGTTCCGGTAGAAGACCTCAAGCTGATAAAGTGCGGCTTTTAAAAGCACGTCGTCGTGAAGTTCGGTCCAGTAATTCTCATCAGTATCGTCTTCCAACGGTTCAGTATAAAACTTACCAACCACCTCAACGACTATAGCTTCGTCTGGAGGAGGAAGAATCAGCACACCGTGCAGGACATGAGAGTCGGCAACGCTCCGTTGAACGAATTCTCCAAGAGAACTCTTGTCCGTCAAGTCTGTAGCCCTCAACGTCGACGGACAGTAATAAAGCGGTGATCCGTTCATCGAATCCGTAATGACTCCATTGTAAAGTTCTTTAAGCTCTCGCAGAGTTTTCCGTTCAAGCTTTACCCGAACTTCTCCGTTGTTCACCCAAACTTCAGAAACCGCTCTGCAGAGTTCAAAGTCTGCTGACCACTCACCTGCTGCCAGTTCGGTGTAAAAACTCGCAGTCGCCTTGCGGTGATCAAACTTACGGTCTAAGAATTTTTGCCCGGCGTTGATATACCAATCCGCACCATTGTCAGAGCCGTCAGTGTTAGCAAGGTCATACCGGCCTGACCGCTCGATGAAAAGGTCTCGTACGGCTCTTAAGGTCATTTTGCTCTCCTGGAGTGATAAAATCACGCCAGGACCAAACTTTCGCCTGGCCCTGGCGTGGCCAAATTAGATTGAGACGTTTATGGTCTGCGACTAATTGGCATTGTCAGAACCGAACCCGGAAAGATAACCACACTTTTTCAAGTGGTGGAATTCCAAACCGGCTTCCGTCAGGTACTCTTCGTCGGTGCCGTCGATACGATTCCGTCCGGTGTTTTTCTTATCCGGGTCATCGTAGAACGTAGTATCGTCGATGAACCGATACTCCAAGTCATCGTTGTCGAAAATGACCATTGCGCTACGATTGGTCGTTTCGTAGGAGAACAACGGATGACGTTGAAGGTAGAGCGTACCGAAAGGCGTATACCACTCCATGACCTTAATGCCGTAGCCCATCGCCTTCGGCGTGAGTTGGTAGTTTCCGCTGGCCTTCACGATCTTGTTCAACTGCAGAATACAGTCGGAGCCGCAGAAGCAAACTCGCTCGCTACCGCCATACCGAAAGATTTGCTCCAGTTGAGCATCCAGCCAGTCTTCGCCAGCGTCGATCCAAAGCTTTCCAGCCCACTGAGCGTCAGACTCAGTCGAATAGTTGGAGACAATGGCGCCGGAACCGCTTTCACGAATCGCGGTGATAAGGCCTTTGGTCGTACGCTCAGGTTTGCCGTTGGCTCCAACACCTTCGGTCGCATAGGACCAGAGAAAGTTCTTCTCCAGCTCGATGGAGTGCATCTGCAGACATTCGCGTTTGGCCTCTTTGTACTGGTCGCCAGTGCGGAGCCGAGTCTTCCGAGCCGTACGTGTAATGCTCAGCGGAGTCCTGTGAATCCCGCACACGTTGTACTTCTCGGTCGGGTCATAGGCGATGCTTGAAGGCATCGTTCCACCTTCAGGATTCACCGAGCCGATGATCAGCATGGTATTCACGTCGGCAATGCCTGTAGTGGTTGGATCGGCTTGAAGCAGCTTTACGGCCACCTTAGAACTTGCTCCGTTGATCTCCACCGCCATGACCTTGCCGTTGGTGTCATCAGCATCGTTGGCCGAATTACGCAGCAGGACTTGATGCCCAGGTCGGAACTCCGACGCATGAGCTGCTGAGCACTTGACGTAAAGGACATCGCCGACGGCACCACCGGTCGCATACGCCGAGGACATTGCCGCATCGGTGTAAACTTCCGTAACAGTTGCACGTTGCTCGGGCAGACCCTTCTCATACCAGTGGAACTTGGGGTCATCGACCTTTTTGCTCTTAGCTTTGGCCAGCAGAGCCGTCAGCGGTACGTCGCCATTCGGGCCGAACAGATACAAAATCGACTCACGCCAATTCTCAGGACGTTGCCCGGTCGCACTCCAGTCATTATTCGAACGCATTCCTTGAAAAGCCATTTTAAAACTCCTCCTTAACCAGCCGCGATGGGCGTAACAGTCGGAACGCCTTCGCTTTTGTAAGTGATTCGATAGGGAATTTCAACATCTCCACGTTCCGCAGACTCGACTACTTGAATCTGAACGATTTCACCAGGTGCGACAGCGCCCACGTTGAAACGCTGACCAGTGGTGACCATCGTGGCTCCGGCCGTAGCCGTCGAACCGTACGTTACCCGGCGATAGTTCGTACCGTCGACTTTGCGGGCTACAGCCGTTGCCATCGTGTCGGCGTCCGTCGCTACGGCGTTCCAGCCAGTCGTCTCCTTGTCGTAATCCAGCTCAATGATCAAGTCATCCAAACCGTATTCCGACGGAGCTTGAATGGCCAGCAGCGGAATGTAGCCGGTGTAAACAGCTGCCGAGATGTCGATGTCGGCCGTGCCAGTCAAAACCTTGGGCCGTTTCAGTTTCAGCAACCTGTCAAGTTGTTGCTTGTTCATTCGTTAACCTCCTATGCTACGCCATCGTAGACAGTGATCCAGCCAGTCGGCGCAGCGAAGAAGATCGCATTGTCGCCGTCAGCGTCCATGTCGCCGTAGGTGGTAATTTCGGTCGCCGACTCGTGATCGACCACCGAGATGTCTCCACCTGCAGCACCTGTCGGAGCGCTGATGTGGTAGAATTGACCGAGAGCTTCGGCCAGTGAGGGCAGAATGAGAATGCCCGCATCGTCAGCCGCAGCCGATGTAGCGACAACGACGTTGTCCCCGGGTTTCATTTGATACGAGGGAGCAGCCGTGGTCAATGCCACGAATACAGGCAAGTTGATATGCTCAGCTGCCATCCGTCCTTGCAATCTTTCCATTTAGAATTCCTCCGTTAGTCCAGTAGATCTTGAATTTGCTTTTGAAGTCCGGAGCGACTCTCGGAACTTCCACCACGTTGGTGAGACTTTGAGCCTTTCGCGAAGGCTGGAAGCTTTTTCGCACCAGGTTTTGCCGCAGGCGGTGGACTTCCAGGTTTAGCAACCCTTGCCAGTCCCAACGCTTTACGAGCAGCCTTGGCAGTCTCGTCGAAAAGCTTCGCTATTTCCCATTCCGGATGTTCAGTCGTCAGTCCGTCCAACACTTTCTTCACAAACGGCTTAACTTGAGCTAGGTCGTCATTCTCTTTGTAGAAGTTGTTGACCATCTCAGTGGCACTTGAAGTTTGTTGGACCAACTGGGTAACTGTTACCGGTAGTGTCCTTAGGATGTTAGTGTAGGTAGCGTCTTGGATGAACTTGGCCATTCTCGCCATCGTCTTCTCGAACGTCGCCGGATTCGAAATCACGTCTTCGAACTCTACGCCGTCGAAAAGCGAAAAGTTCTTCTTGGCCGCTGGAGCTTCAGCCTTCGGAGCTTCCACCGCCGGTGTTTCTTCCTTGGGCGCCTGAGGTGTTTTCCCCGTCTCGATGGCCTGAGCAAGCGCATTGATCTGTTCAAGCAATGCTTTGTTCTGAGCTTCAAGCTGAGTCAGCTTATCAGGCTCTTCAGCAGGAATTTCAGCAGAAGGCTCCTGAATTTCTCCCAAGGGTTTCTCAACAGGAGCTTCAACTTCTTCAATTGGCTCTTGAGTTTCTCCCTCTTCAGTCTCTTCTGAATTCTCTTCTGAAGCAGATTCATCTTGAGTCTCCTCAGTTTCCGTCTCAGTCGAGGTTTCCTCTGCTGATTCGCCTTCTTCGTCCGTCCTCGTTCCGCCGTCCCTAGGCATCATCCCGTCCAACAACTCATCAATTTCTTTACTCGGCATCTTCGCTTTCCTTTCCCTTCTCTTCGGTTTCCATCAAGAGAAGATTAAACATTCGAGTTTTGAACTCGGAGATTGATTCCAAGGCGCCCGCTAACGCAGTAGCCTCACTGGTCTTCCCCTCCTTCAACTTCACCGTAAGCAAGTTCGTCACGTCTTCTTTCCAGGAGTCACATTCGTCAAGGTAATCCTGGTAAAGCGCACTTTCGAGAAACCTTCGTACTTCGTCGTTTGTTGCTCTCACACTCCCGCCTGTTCTGCCGGAATAAAGTTACCGGCCTGTACTTGTTTCTGCACCTGTTCATTCGGCGCTGTTCGAATCCTCACGAATTCGTTCACGTTCTTCGCCCCCGAATTCCGTGCAATATGTTTGAAAATTCTCGTGATGTCGAAAACCTCACGAAGTTCCGGATCAGACGCTACGATTTTGAACAAGTTTTCCCATGACTTGGAATAATTACTACCAGGAATAGAACCGTCGCGAGGAATGACGTCGTAGTCGATGTAAAGCTGATCAGGGCTTACCGGAATGAGGTCGCCTTGTTGAACCCCGAATTCCCGCATCAAGATGTCAACATTCTCGCCAGCTGCCTTAATGAATGTATCACGTTCCATCAACTGCTGACAGTGACTCGCGAACATATAACCCAGAGGGTTCATCGCCTGAAGGCCGATAATGCGAGCAATACGTTCCAGCCGCGAATACGCACCGTTACGAGTCCCCTGAAACTCACCAAGAGTCAAACGCTCAGGTCCGCCCTGCCTCATGGAACCCATCGAAGCCTCATCAACAGCCGAGACCCTGTTCATGTAGTTCACAACGAACCCGATGTCTCCAACGTTCTGTCGTGTAACGTCGTTCACCCCCAGTTGAGCCATCACGTCTTTGACGCCACGTCCCCATGCCGGCCTACGAGTTCGAATGACTTTGCCTGGTCCAGGATTATTCACATCCGGAACGTTGACCAAGTAGGGATCAACGATAAACATATCGTTCAAGGCTTTGCGAACGTTAGCTATGTGTGAGTTGAACATGAAGTCGACGACGCCCTGAAGTCCGAAGAGAGTTTCCAGTCGAGAAACCGGAGTCGTCGAATATCCATCAAAATCAGGGGCCGCAACAGCGAGTGGGTACATGCCATGGTCAGCCTCGATTGGTCGAGCTTCGAGAAGTACTTCATCAGCTCCGATTCGAAAGAACCACTTTTCCGGATAGTCGAATTTGCCAACTTTCCACTCCTTCGGGATAATGTCCACGTACATGTTGATAACGTCAACCGGACTCGTTAAGTCATCCGAATAGTTTCGCTGACTTCCGCCTGTCCGCTTTTCCCTGTCCGAGACGTCATTCGGATAGATTGTCGTTCTTCGGTTCTGTAAATGCTTCAAGTAGTGCACATTGAATATGTCGCCCTTAGCTTCTTTCTCTTCACGCAACAGCTTGTTGTAATTCGTGTGCTCCAGCCAGCCAAAGAACTCGGCGTTCTGAACTTGATCGATCGGAGTATTTGGATCAGGAAGACAGTAATACGGATCAATATTCGACAGTTCATTTCCTTCGAACAGAATATCTTTTTTCCTGACCGTTTTCTCTCCAATCTGTTTTTCCACTCCGAAGATTTTATAAAACTCAGAAAACACCGGTTCACGTGTCGTTCGATAGCCACGTTGAACAGCCCACCCTGGGGCAACCATTCCGAAGGAATATACAAAAGCGTCCCGAAACATTGTATGCAGAGCCAACGGAACTTTGTTGTGCCAGCACTGAGTATTCACGACTTGTTCCAACAGAATAGCCCCAATCTGGGATTTCGGACTTGTGGCACCATACTGGAACAACGGATCCTGGAAAAACGCCGAAACCATGTACCCGAGCAAAGTCTCGAGAATCGCGTACGAATACGGAAAGACCATCGTCACCGGCTTCTTCTCGTCCTTGGACTTTACCTTTCTGTCATCGTCCGTGAGGTCCACATACGAGGTCAAATTTCGGTCAAGTTCTCGCCAGTAAGGATGACGTTTGGACATGACCTCAGCAGACTTCCTGGCACGATCCATGACTTTGTCAACCAGTTTCTTGTGCAGCCCGGAGTCTCTACCCGGGAGGAAATCCTGCCCATTCGGATAGTTGTATGTATACTTTCCGGAAATCGACGTCAGAGACTCACGAGAATTTCGATCGTTAGTCGTAATGATGTGCGGCATTCGAGACTCCCTTAGGTTAAGACGCCAGCGTTAATAAGCGCAGTTCGAATATTATTAATGGCTGTTCCAAGAGCATTCAGCGCTGAGTTCACACCGGCGAAGTCAGAGGTCGAATGACTTGTCGAAGCCGCTGCAGGCGTTGCCTGTGGAACAATCGTAAAAGGCGCTGAGGGCGGATTCACCGTATCGTCATAGGTCAAAAAGTTCGTAAGCGGACCGATTGAAACTTGTCGAATTGCCATAGTTCTTCCCTTCTCCTAGCGTGGGAATATCACGCCAGCAACTAAATCAACGGATCAAGTTCTAAATCCGGCTCAGGTTTAAGTTCCGCAAAGTTCTCCTCAAGTTCCCCATCTTCGTCAAAGCCTATGGGATCGAAGTAAAGCGCCAACTCATCAAGCAGCTTAACGATATAAGCCGCGGCATCCGCACAGTCCCAAAGAGCCGGACGAGGAAAAGAGAGAAGCTGAGACTCGAGCTTCTGGAAAACTCCCTTGCGGTGATAAATGTGGCCAAGCCGGTAATACGAAGCTAGGTGACTTACCCTTTCTTCTTTCTTCCCTACGGCCTTCAACTCTATATACTGCGCGTGAATGTTTCGAGCGCGCATTAAGTTCTCGATTGGCTGGGAGATAAACTGATGGAGCGAGGTAACCTCGACCGCCAGAATCCAACTTCGGAGTCTTCCCAGCATGTTGAACATCTTTTCGTAAATATCTTCAGGATAAAACTTACCGGCATCCAGTTCGCGAAAAAAGATTTTTTGCGACTTGCGATGAACCGAGATTCCAATGATCGCAGTGTCAGCGTTGTGAATTTGAGGTTCTTTCGCCGGATCACAAATCACGACAGTAATTAAGTCGTCAAATGGAATCTTGGTGATTTCACCGTTTTCTTCCTCAACGATCAAGTGATCAAGGCCTTCAGTAAAGTACTTGAAATACTCTGACTTAAAACTTGCCGTCTCCAGTGAAATTGGCAAGTTGCGAAATTCCCGGTAGAAGACGTCAAGTTGACCAGCTGTTTTATGATATTCGTAGTCCGCTCTAACCTCAGCGTCGGTAATGAACGACGGAGCATTTGACTTAAGGTTGTCATCGCAAATCTCAAGCCTTACCCCACACCAGTCTTTATGATCTAAAAGATGCTGAAGAAGCGAGTCTTCGTGCTTCAACGTGTCGATGTAGATGATTCGCCAGTTCTTGTCAATTCTACTAACTGCCTTTAGGACGTCAGCCGTAAACCATTCCCTGAGCTTCTTCCTAAGTTCCTCATTCTTAACTTCTTCAGCATCTTCCAGGTCGTCAATGATAAAGATGTCAGGTCGATGAATCGTGTAAAGCAGACCACGAACTTGCTGACCAGCCCCACGAGGTAGCATCATAGTGTGATTGTTCGCTACCCAAGTCTTCTTGGAGAAACTCTCGTCAACCCCGTCCGTCAGTCCGTCCGCCTTGATGGACCCGAAGAACTGCTTAATTAGTCGATTGGAAAGTAGTTCACGTTTTAAGTTTTCGGTCTGTAGCTCGGCTGACGTCGCAGAGTTTGATATGTAGGCACAGAACCTGGTGTCACGAAAGAGAATACGTTTGGCCAGATACGAAAGACACAGTGAAGTTTTTCCGATTCCACGAGGAGCAGCAATGACGACCCTGGGCTCACCGCTATCAATCGCCTCGATGATTTTATCGTGCAAAGGTGAAAACTCCGCACTGAACCTCTCAGGCATCATGACCTTGGAAAAAACTCTGGTTGACACGTAGCAGTCGGCCAAAGCTTCAAGCAACTTCGGATCATCATTCAGCGAGTTCATTTCTTAACCTTTCTTCCAAGAGAGATAAAGGAAATGATCCTTCTCGCGACGCCCACGTAGTTGACATACTTATCAGGAATCATTCCTGCTACTAAGTCTAAAACAGCAATTCCTGCCAAGAGCAGAATCTCCACATTATCAGTCGTGATTTCCATTTCTTTCCCCCTTTCAGCCAATCCATCGTGTTTGCTGCTGTCTTACATCAACGTGAGTAAAGGTGCTATATCTGCCAATTCCGTATCTGTCAGAATAACGATCCTCCAGGAAGTCAGCCACTGCTGCTGGAGCAAGTTGTAGTCTCTGCCAATAAAGCCAAACCCTTATGTCAGCCGCAATTCCCTGAACATGCTTTGACTTAGGTGCACCACCGACTTTCTTGTTATGCTCCTGACATCTACAACCGGAGAGAATCTCAATACCTGGATATTCTGGATGACCACTGAGCAATTCAACTCTGAGATCCTCCAAAACAGTCAAGAGTTCGACGTCAACCGCTGAGAAACCACAGCCACACCTACAAGCAAACTCAGTTCTCCAAAAGTTCATGCTGACTTTGCTCATGGTTGCTCTCCTTATTCCCGTTCAAGCACCCGGTCTATCCTCTTTCCCGTCTCTCGCACTTCAGTCGTTAAATCAGTAATCGCCGTCATTAACCGCTGCTGACACTCTGCCCGGCATTTATCGCAGTAGGGTGCAAACACTATACGCGGGACACCGTGATCATCATAGACCAGGGTGTAAACCTGATGGCTTTTGTACTCGGTCCGAAAGATCGCCCAAAGCAGGCCAGCACCAAAGATGATCTGCTGCCACCACTCTCGCAAGAAGTTTGGGTCAGTTTGTGGATCTGTCATTTCCGGTTCCCTCTTTCGTTAGGGTGTGTAATCCCTTTCACTACCAACCCTACTGCCCCACCGTCATCCCGCCGCTGATCCTGGTGGCTCCAACGCCTCCGGTTTGGCGAACAGGCTGCATCAGGCTACCAGGGGCAGGAGTTGGAGTAGGCGTAGGTGTGAGAGTTGGCGTCGATGACGGCCTTGATTTCGGCTTCATTCATGCGGACCCCCCCCTTTTGGGCCGATCATACCTTGGACACCAACAGGTTGATGACCAGCAGGATACAACTCACGCACACTCCGCCCAAAATGACATTGGCCTTGTTTTCGATCGATTTTATCGCGCTCCATTGCTGCTTGTCGGATTCTTTCAGGGTAGTAATATCCGCCACGCACCCGCTGTGCTGGTTGCAGATTTCGGCATCGGCCATTGTCCGTCGCTCCTTTTTTCTTGTTGCTGTCCGCGCCACCGCCAGGCTTTATTTAAGCGATCCGTCAAGACCCCGTGTTTTGCTGCGCCACGGCCTGCTTCAGCGTGTTCATCCCCTGGATGATCTCGTCGATTGCCTGCAGCAGCAAATTTTTCGGCGGCGCCGGTTTGGTGAGCGCCGAGACCTCATTGCTGTCGCCGCTCTCCTCGGTCCGGCTGCCCGCGGTCACATAGGCGCGCACCACGAAATAAGATTCGGCTCCGTCCGGGATCGTCACGGTGGCCGTGGTCCCCGGTCCGGTCCAGATGGGGCGGGTATAATCATAGGACTGACCCCCCACGCGTTGATAGAGCCGATATCCGGTCGGCGCCGGTTGATTGGCATCCCATGCCAGCGTGGCCGACGCGGCAGAGGCCGGCCCTCCGGAACACAGCACCATCAAGACCACCGCCAGAATTACTGCCCACCCGACTGTTCTTCTCATGCGAAAATCCTTTCTATTATTTGATTTGACGACTGTTGACCCTCCGGCGACAAAAAGGGGGCAATACAGCGTATGCAGCCGCTGCATCGGCCCCCTTCATGTCCCTTGCGGTACGACCCGGAGCGTCCCCCGGGCCGCAGCCTTAAATCCTATCGATGATTACTTCTATGCCGGCGCAAGGCCGGGCAAAACGATCTGACGCGGCGCCACCAGCACCTTCTTTGCCGCCGAGGTCCGGGCGTTGCCGGCGGCGAAATGATTTACCGCCCACATGTAGTAGTTTGCTCGAAACGGGTAGGCCCCATCGCGCAGCATTAACTGGTGCAACACATCATCCGCCGGCAAGCGGAACGATCCCGGCAGCAGCCCCATGCGCATCAACGTATAGAGTGCATCGTGGGCCTGGCCGGCGCGCATGTTGGTGGCGTCGTCCAGGGTCGGTCCGCTGCACCCGTCCCAGGCAAAGTACTTGCTCACCCACAGCCAGCCATCGCGGCGCAGGATGACCAGGTCGGTCACGATGTCCGCCGGTGGCAAGACCAATGTCCGATAGACCATGTCGTTCCTGGACTGGTACTTGTATCCCCCCACGTAATAGAGCAGGGGGGTTTCCTGCAGGTTGGCGGTATCTGAAACCAGAAACTCATCTCGGTTCATTCGGGCGTCCTTTGGGTAGGTGCGTTCACAGGTTCGTTGCGGACTCTGTAATTTAATTCATATGGCTATGTAGTTTTGTTCACAATCTGCCTGTGAGTTGTGCCGGGTTAGCTTGGTACCACCATATATAGACGGCACGGTATTTGTATTCGACGATGTCCAGTCCTATCGTGCATAGCATCTCCAAAGGTAGGTGGGCATCCATGAAAAAGCTGTTAATCGTCGTTTTAATCTTGCTATTTCCGGTCATTTCTTTTGCTTTGCAACTCCCTGAATATGCCACGCGCGAATTCGATGCCTCAAAAAGCCGTAAGACGACATCAGTTTAAAACCCTACACCCAAAACAATTAGGGTGCGTTCCCGGTGCAGGCGTGGGTGTCGGCGTGGGGGTAGCGCATGGCCCCGACTGGCAAGTACCACCGCACCAATAGCCGCCGGCTCCAGTACAGGAGCCTTCTGTTACGCAAAGAACCAGGTGTGCGCCGTCGCACTCGTCGGGTTCTGGTGTTGGGGTCGCTGTAGGCGTGGGCGTAGGGGACTCATCCCCGAACGTAATAGCCACACCGCTCGAATTTGCCACATTACTGCTATCCACAACATACAGATATCTGCTATCGGTTGCGCCGAACGCGGCCCGGTTGACGGTGGCGGTAATGGAGGTATCGGACCAGGTAGTGGGTATTTGTGGCTCGCATGTTCCGTGGTTGGCCCAGGTTGACCCGGTGCAGATCATTACGCGGGAGAAAGATGTGTCTACATATAAGTCGTTCCAAAAACGCCAGTTATCAACGCCACTATTCCTGGAAAACCCCCCCAGCAATAGATTACGAGGCGTGCCTGATATTGTTTGATCAGTGGCCCCGTTGTACGAATGAGGGCCGGTCCCATTTCGCTCAAGTGACCCGTTTTCATATAAATCTATCCAGCCAGCGGTATCACTACTTGAAACATTGATGAGCACTTCAAGTTTAACCCACTGCGAAGTTGGGTTTACAGAATCGCCGAAATACCAAGAATTACACAGGTAGTCTCTACCCCAATTACCACCGCACAGGTCTGGGTCCTGAAAAAGACCAGCCGCATTATCGTTTATGTGGTTATTGCCACCCAGCCCGCCGACGTACTCCAAGTACCAATTTCCGCTGCTGTCATATGGGCTGTTGCCGCCAGAATAATCCAACCACTTGAAATTATCACCTGAACTGAAGCCCGGATGAACTCTTTGATACCAGCTTGCGTAGATGGTAGTCGGCGCCGAACTAAAAACCCGCCATACCCCTGGATTGTTTGGGAACCCTTGTCCGGACCCTGAGTCATAAGCCCTTGCAGCAAGATAATTTGAAGCAAGGCTGTGTGCCGTGGCCACACTGCCTATAGAGCCAGATGCAGCATATCGCGGTGTCGATGCTGCTTGGTCAGCCGCTGTGGGCCATCCACCAGACCACCGGGCCGTGACTGCCTGTCCGTGGTCGCAGTTGTCCCAAACGACCGGGTCAGCAGCGGTTTTTGTGCCGAACCCTGTACCACTGATCGTGATTGATTGGCCATGTTGGACCGTGCCGCCGACACTTATACCCGCTGGATCGGCATAGGCGATAATCGATGAGGTTACAACCAGCAAAAAGGCCAATGCTCTTATCATAATGTCTCCTTAGAAGCTGGTATTATTTCTGACCGAGTAGATGTCTTTTTGATAGACATTGCTGACCAAAACCTGATCCATCAACATGTCCTGGGTTGACCCGGTAGGAGAAGACCCTATCAATAAGTTCCCACTCGGAGCAGTTGCCCCGTTTGCTGAAGATGAAGCCACCCACGAACCGCCGTCTACACGGGCAGCACATCTTGTATTTGCGTAATCCCACGCCAGCTCGACAAAATGCCAGCCCGCAGCGACAATGATCACTTCTACTGTTCCACCGCGAAACGTAAATCTGTACAGCTCGTCGTATAGATAACCGATTTTGAACGCACTATCGTTAGTCTCAGAAAAAACAAACTGTTCATACTGGTTTGTTGGGAAGTACACCCACAAACCTACTGTCCCTAGTGACCAGTTTATATTGGCACTCGGAATTGTTAACTGGCCGTCACTATATCTAATGTCATTGTTATCTAAAGCATTTGACACTTGGCCTGTGGTTGTCGTCACACCGGCACCGATGGTCACCATGCCGGTGCCTTTTTGCAGGGCCTGACCAGAGGTGGCAGAGTCACAATTGAAGTAAGCTACGATTTGAGAGTCGCCTGCGCTCGCATAAGGAACCGACACGCTATCAGTCCCGGTGCGGCCGGAAAGGTCGGTAATCCGCACATCAAACCTATAATCGTGGGTATCGGCGGGAAGCTGCCGCTCGATCGATGTCCCGGCAAAAGTTGTGTAGGCGTACTCCACGGCGCTCGATGTCACGTCGTAGACTTGGTATTCCCGCGCCGCTTCGTTGGCCTCTGTGATGGAGATGCCGGAGAGCGTGATCATTTCGCCTGTGCCGTCATGGTCCTGGTCAGCACCTGCATTAACGCTAGGATCGGTCAGATCCACGTTGACGGTCAGGGCGCTGGATTCGCCAGTGTTCGGCGTTCCGGCCTTGTCATCCGTTGCCCGAAGCGTGATCGTATTGGCTCCAGCGGACAGATCGCTTAAAGCGGCGCTCCAGCGGTTGCCCGAAACGTACGAGAAGTCATGCCCTGTGTATGCACCAGCACCGAGTTTCCACTGTGCTCCCGCGACGGTATAGGCAACGTTCGTGTCCGTGATGTCCAGCGAGATGGTCGGTGTGGTTGACTGCACCCAGGCCGGATAACTGGCCGGGGAGTAAGGCGTGAAGGTAAAAGCATTGAGGCCCAATGCGTTGAAGGCCGCAATCATCGCATCCATTTGAGAAGATAGCGCTCCCACCTCATCATCGACGTATTTCTTGGTCGCTGCATGAGCGTCGGCGGTCGGTACTGGAACACTTACCGGACCACCGCTTGTGAAGTCCCATTCTCCGGTCGGGGTGAAGTTGCCGTCTTCGTCGAATGAGGAGCTTTGGTTTGTTCCTATCTCCCGCCAAAGTTCCGCTGAAATATCCCAATAGAACCATGCCCCCGAGGGCCCAGGGCGAAGACCCGCGTCGGTAGCTGTGGCCGGTGGAGCGGTCGGAGAGCTTTCATTCGGCTGGACTTCGATGCCGCAATTTCCTGTTTCAGGGTCGCACTCGGCAAAGCCTTGGCCGTCAGCACCAGCCGGACCTTGCGGACCTGTCGCGCCAGTGGCTCCAGCCGGACCCTGAGAGCCGGTGTCTCCCTTGGCTCCTGTGGCACCCGTTGCACCCGTTGCACCTTGCGGCCCCTGAGCGCCCTGTGCTCCGGTCGCTCCGGTTTCTCCGGTGTCGCCTTTGTCACCCTTCGGGCCTTTGGTCAAGGCCGTGAGATTGCCCCAGGCCGATCCGGTCCATTCCTGGACAAATCCGGTAGACTGGATGTGGATGCGCCGGCCCACGGTTCGCTCGGAGCTGTGGGCGGTAAAGTAGTTGTCGCGGGCCGTGGTGTCGGCGAAGTCGTATGTGGCCGCGATTTCGAGCATAGGGGCCACACCACCGATAAGAGCGGACCTTACCGAGAGGTCAGTATTCGGCCCAATCGGCGGCGGAGGAGGAATAGTGTCGTCAACCGTTTCGCCAAAAACCGGAGAAACCAAGGCTAGAAAAACCAGAAGGCAAAGAAACTTTTTCATATCCTTTCTCCGTTTAATAAGCGAATTGAGCAGTTACGGTGTTCCCGTCGCCAAGTCCGGTGAAGACGAAGACGTGGGCCGTCAACGCGAAGATGTTCTGACCGGCGCCTGACGGAACATCGTAAACTTCCGTGGCTGTCGTCGACCTGGCTGGAACAGTGTGCAATGTAGCGCCAGTCGCAGCGTCTTTAATGACGATGGTGTAAGCAGACGGAGTAGCGGCGTCGGTTCCTGGGACAGTCCGAATTTTCAGCAACACTTTGCCTTTGATATAGTTGAAGTCCGCGGCAGAGAGTGTAACAGTGTCGTTATTGTCGGCCTCACCGGTCGCCGTGTAAGTGATCGTTCGCCGAGCTCCGAAGGTTTCACGTTCCGCGAAGGCAGCGCCGACAAGTCCAACCGTGAGAAGTACCAAAGCCAAAACCCAAATAAGTTTCTTCATAGTAATCTCGTGCTCCTGTCGTGATTTAATCACGGTAGCATTAAACGTTCAACTGGTCGACACAGTGCTTGCGCAAAGCCCGGAACCCAAACTTCACTCTCTTTAGCTCACGCAAGGTTCAGTAGCTCAACGATTTGAGACAGTGCTCGCGTAAGGGTTTAGTCCGTCGTCTGCACCAACCTCCGGCGCTCATCCGCCCGTTGCTTAACCGCTTCAATATCCGCCGGGGTGATGAACGCATGGAGATTCTCCGTTTTCAAATTCGTCTGACGAGGATGTCCGGAGCGATCCAAGTTGTCCATCGCAACGCGGGCTCTCAGAGCCATAGGCAAACCTTTGAACCCCTCTTCTTCACCCCCGATGATCTTCTCCAAAAGGTCAACGGCTTTCGGAGCAATCTCCTTAATCCGCTTCGAAACGTCCACTGCTACGGTGTCCCTGACGGCTTGCAACACCGAAAGTTGCTGCTGGATGAGTGGGGAGTTTTTGATGTTCAGAATTTGCGTCGTTGTGAGGTCCAGCTCCGCAGCAATCTCCTTGGGCGCCTGACCTATGAGCAATCTCCGAATAACTTCGTGGTGGTGGTCTTGGATTCGCTTTGCTTCCCAACTTCTCGGCTGGTAAGGCTTTCGGCGACGGTCCAAAGCATCGCGAATCTCGGCGATGACTGGCGGTTGCCATCCATCATCAGGAAGTCCTCGAAGGATTTCCCCGTTGTCGACTTTTGTCTTTTCCTCCAAAGTGTTCATCGCCCGAACTCCCTTCCAAATTTCTAACCGTCTGCCATCATCCCATGAAATGTTTAACTTTTCAACCAATAAAGTGACGGAATTTCGAAGTCGGTTTCCGCGTTACGGCTCTCGTTCCTGAACTCCAGCCTGACAACCTCCAGGATGGGTTCCCGGTTCCCGACTGAGCCGAATGAACTGTGGGTAATGGTGTCATTTGGTACCAGTCAAAAATTTCCACCGAAATGTAAACATACGTCTCGGCCAACTCTCAAACTAGTTTACCCCCATCGGGAGTCCCAGTTTACCGCAGAAGCATTAGGAGAATTTGAGGGAAGAGAAGTAAAGATTAACCTCGCGGAAGGCGCACCGAAAGCGAACCAAAACTATTTGCTTGACATATTGGAAAAACGCGGTATACTCCCATCATAAAACATCATAGTTCATTGACAATTTGAAGGCAATATCCCGGCCTGAAACATGGGATAGGCTTGACTAGTCAAGTACTCGCATTGTTGACTTAGCGGCGCAACGCCGCAGAAAGAATGGTGCGAGTTATGGCAAAGCGAGAGATTAGTTGGCAGGGGAATATGGCGTCGTTCACTATGACCATTAGTGGTGGAGACCTTCCTAAAGATTTCCTGGTTGAAATCGCAACCGAGTTGGATTGTGGAAGTGATCTTGCGACCCTTCGTGATTATGTCGCGGGTGGGCAATCCGCACGAGTAGTCATGCAAGGAGTTTTGCGGAAATTCAAAGCCGAAGAACTTCGAGCATTGGCAACGAAGACCCTCAAGATCCATATCAATGACATTAAAGATGCGGACGCCTACCGTAGTCGTGAAATGCTCCAGGCCAAAAAAGATGCCGCGCTGAAAGCGACCCTTGAGTCCGCAAGCCCGGAAATGCTCCGGAAACTGGCCGAAATGTTGGCCGAGATTCAGGCAAAACAGGCGAAAGCCGAATAGTTGAAGGAAAACTGACTTCAACAATGCGAGGATTTGACTAGTCAAGTGAGTCGCAGGGGGTTATTCATGCGGAGAAGTTCCAGAAAGGCTAACCATTATGGAATACCGCGTAATTTATCAACGAGAGGGAAGAATCTATTGTAACGCGTATAATTCATTAGCATCGGCTAAATGTTTTTTGCGTGATCGGAAATTGAAAGGATTAGTTATTTCCGGTATTAACCTGCATAACATAAATTATGGCCTAACGTGTGATTTGACCGATAGGACCAAGGAACTTTTCGAAGACGATCTTTAAACCTTCTAACCTCTTCTCCGCATGAGTAACCCTGTGACGGCTCCGCAACCGACTTCCTGTCGTGGGAATTTCACGCCAGGAGGCCGGCTTTTCGGCGTGGCATGAATGGTAGTGCTAAATGGATGCCATGAGCTAATTGGTCTATTTTGTCGAAATGGTCTAATTGTCTGGACATTTCCCATTTCAATGGGTTATCACGCCAGGGTTTTCTCTTTCCTGTTCTGTCACCATTTCCTTGGTTTTAAAACTTAAGGGTTTTCCTTTTAGTTAAAAAAAAAAAACTAAAAAGAAAAAGGAAGAAGAGAAAAGGAGAAGAAGAAAGAAGAGAGAAAACTAGAAGAGAAACGAAAGAAGAAACTTAAGCGAAAAGTAGAAGGTTTCTCCTAGCGTGATAACCCATTGGGATTGGAAATGGGCAGACAATTAGACCATTACAGACCATTAGACCCATGGCAGCCTTCGGCTGCATGCCAGTTACAAGTCAACCCGAAGGAATGCCCAGAGGAGTAAAGTCCTGGTTTTCACTTCTGGTTCGACTCACGGGTTATCTTCGACGATAGAAACCGTTTCAACTTTCTGCTGGTCATTGAAGATGACAGGAACAGTTCAACCCATTTACTGGTCACCTCCGATGACAAGGACCTTTGTAGTTCCAAGTCGAAAAACAGATTTCAGGCCAACACCTGGGCGCAAATCTGTTCTTGACAAATTGGGGCAATTGGCCCATAATGGGTCATTGAATCATAACAGGCTTTCGGGCCTAAACACTGGAAAGGAAAACGAAACATGTTAGTAATCACAGGCGTTATGGAAGACACACAGTTCAAAGCTGTGCGAGGCTCAAAAAAGTGGTATGTCGAAGTGTGGGATTCTATGTCTATGGACAACAATCATTATGAACTGGATGATAAGCAGTTTGGGGCATGTCTGGCACTGGCCTCAGCGGGCCACTTCCCGGACGACGACCTGAACAAGAAACTTTGGGATATTGCTGAAAAAGCGATGCCCGGAGAGCAAAGAATCATTCCCTAAGCACAAGCCAAGGTAGTCGGGAACTCTTCTTGACTGCCTAAACTGGTCATCTCCGATGACAGGAACCTTTACCGTCCAACGAAAGGAACACGAATGTTGAAACGCTTTGTTACCATCACTGCGGCAACCTCGATGTTTTTAACCACCGTGGCCTTCAGTGATCCGGCTGCACC
>AMWB02160351.1_pt4 | contig 45293 bp, 46 predicted proteins | sample 200311 | NCBI WGS metagenome assembly AMWB02 (sample SAMN02737377, study PRJNA173069) | bioreactor metagenome | biome: anode biofilm in microbial fuel cells | place: USA: California | collected 2010-12-16
AGCGGTGAAGTTGCCAGCTGGGCCGCCAGTGAAACGGCAATGACCGGCCAAATCCAGGCGACAATCCTGTTCCTGCTTTCGATAATTTCATTGAATGGCCGGTAAAATGCAAAGATACCCAGGACAGCCAGGTAAGAAAGTTGGAAGCCCACCTGGGTGATTTCATAAGGATTGATCCAGAGTTGCAAAAAAGCAGCTACAGCAAGAATATTATATCCTTCCGAACTTCTTTTCATCAGGTTTCCGGCAGCAACCAGGCTGAACATCAACGAAGCCCTGACGACGGATGTTGAAAGCCCTGATATTAAAGCATACAGCCAGATGCAAAGGATACTGAGCAGTGTATGTAATTTTCGGGTTTTACGGTTCCTTTTAAGAAAAAACAGCATCTTTTCAGCAGCAACATACACAATCCCAACATGCAATCCCGAAACGCTCAGCACGTGGGTTGCTCCGGCATAGCTGAACTCCTGCCTGATTTCCGCATCCAGGAATTCGCTGTTGCCGAGCAATAAAGCTGAAACCAGGGCGAAATTCTGACCGGTGATATCAAAGCGCCTGAACGTTTCCAGGAAAGTTTTGCGGCACCTGTCCGCAAAGTAGAATAAAGGATTACATTCTGCCTTACCGGTTTTTTGCCAGAATCCAGTTTCAACAAAAACCTGCTGATAGACCTGCCGGTTGTTCAGGTATTTTTTATAGCTGAACATATGAGGATTTAAAGCAGCGGGAATTATCTGGCGCTTTCCGGAAATCACAATCATATCGCCATATGTCAGCGATGAACTCAGGCTATCTTTGAAATAGACCATAATGCTTTCATTTTTATGGGAATATTGCCCTGAGCTGTCTTTAATCGCGAGAATGGTTGCCCTGCAGGAAAAAATACGACCTTTTATTGCCGGATCATTCTCGATACGGCACAGAAACACATCCCGTCCGGCGCTGATTTCAATTCCCTTTTCAATAGTCTTTCCTTTCAGGTCAATGGTTTGGATCAACATTGCCCCGTCGGCAAATAGTGATATCACCGTCATTATTCCTGATACCCATCGTAAAGGATAATTGGTTTTAAAAAAAAGAAAACTGATGACCAAACCGGTAAAACCAAACAGAGTCATCATCAGCAATAAAAAAGGCGAAAGTGCAATTTCAAAGAAAATTGACAGGACAATGCCTAAAATAAAAGGTATGGCAAGCCTTAAGGGAGTATATTTATGATATCCGCTCACATAATAAAAAGATGGTCTTCAGTTTGTAAAATAATGTACCGGCTTTTCTACCTCAGGTAAATAAATCCCAGATAATAAGCCTCAGTTGCCGTTCTGAAACGATAGACGATAATTCCCGGCGGCAGCGGTGTATTGATCACATAAGGGCTTTCGACAGGTTTTCGCGAAGAATAAATGATCTGCCCTTCCCAGTCAATTAATTCAAGAATGAGCGGATCCGTTGAATTGACCGTCCATTTGAAGTGTATTGGATCTTTTATATTGAGAATCAGGGATTCTTTGGGGGAGTCGACTGAAAAATCCATATGCCGCTGTTCAAACCTGATCAGTTCACGATCGAGTGCACTAAGGTCGTGTATTCCCGGAGAAACAACTTCATATGCATATTCATCTTTCGGTGCCTGCCGGTTGATCAGCAACGCGACGATGGTTGTAAAACTGATCATGACCGTGATCAGGGCAGCCATCCATAACCAGTTATTTCCCTGGCCGAAAAAATCATTTTTCCTCACGTCCTTTTTTGCTTCGTCCCTGATTTCTCTCAATTTCATTCTCAAATCAATCGCCTCCTGATCACCCAGGGCCTCATAGATGCTCAGGTACTCCTTATAAGCTTCATTCATTTCGGGATCAGCCGACAAGGCTTTTTCAAAGGAGGATTTTTCATCCGGTCCCATCTGATCATTGTAATGCTTCTCAAAAAGCTTGAAATACTTTGTTTTCATTTTGATAATCTTTTATACTCAGGATCATTCATCACCCTGTTCATTAATGATTTCATGCATTCATATTTTCGTTTGATGGCATATTGCCGGCCTTTATAGCCGATGGTCATCGCAATCTCTTCATAGGATGTTCCTTCCACCACCATCATCAGGACTCTCCTGCACAATTCGGTCAGTTCCAGGAATCGGCGCTGAAAAATCGCCTTCTTGGCCTGGAAATCGTCGTAGATCTCTTTATCTTCCAACATGAGGAATTCATCCATATCGGTGAATTCATAGTTGATCCTGTTCCGTTCGATGTATTGAAGCCACATATGCCTGACCACCGAGTAAAAATAGGTCTTGAACGAGCAGTCAAGGTTCAGGCTCTTCTTCCTGACCCTTTGGTAAACAGCCATGACTGCCTCCTGAAAAATATCTTCCGCATCCTCTTCCGACCCCTGGTTTCGCATGATGAAATACCTGACCATCGGAAAGTACTGCTTATACATATATTTCAGCACATCTTTATCCCGGCGCCTGACGCCTTCTATAATCCCATATTGCGTGTAGTGTACCATTCTGATATATTTATCCGGTTTTTTGAAAAATATACCCGGTCAGTTTCAACTTTTTTTAAAAATATTTTTTATGGTGTTATATATCAATGATTTATAACAATGATTTTTTTAATTTTCTCACAGATTTTCACAGATTTCAAACACAGATTCCAAAGATCATTTAACATAATCTGTGAAATCAATTCAATCTGTGTAAATCTGTGAGAAAAAACAAAGAAATCAATATGTCCGCGTCTGGACGTTCTGGAAAAACATGAAACTGATCTTATCATCAAGACCTGTATCCCGTGTTATTCCGAGATCATCTTTTAAAGAAAGACTGCCGGTTACGGTTATATCAAAGGTATTGGCCAGGGAGGTCCGCCGGTTACTGATTTCATAAACAAGAATGATCTGGCTTATGGTTTCACTGTATCGAAGTTCAGTTTCAACCGGAAACGATTCCTCTACCATATCCCGGTAAACGAATTTACCTTCAGGGATCACAGCCGAAAGCGTGATCTTGTCTGAAACCGCCGAATCAAGAAGGTTCCTCAGTAAGTCGTGGCCGGTGTGGAAAGAGCCAAGATCCAGTTCACCGGCCATTTTCAACTGGTCATAGGTCACTAGCAGGTTTTCGCTGGTCATCAGGAGTTGTTCACCAGCAGCCGTTAGTGCATAAACCTGGAGTTTTGCCGGGGTCGCCCAGGTGATATTCTGTGCATGACCAACGGTTGATATAAAACCTAAAGCAAGGAAGATGAGATATTTTTTCATTGTTCACGATTATTATTGATCAAAATTGATTCGAGCAGTTTCAGCAAGGAATTGGCCGGTACAACAAGGACTCCCCTGCCGTCATAATTACCTGAAGTCGGGCGCTGGGATTGCTTAAGTTCGGTGATGAACAGCATCTTCTGCCCTTTCTCGCTGCGGATCCGGCAAGAAGAGGTCTGCCCAATGCCGTCGATAACGAAACGTACCAACCGGTTCGTCCCGGGATTATAAACTTTTATCGTACTCATCCCCGGGTCAGTCATCCAGACATTTCCGCTGATATCGGTGCAAAGGTCATCACAGGCCTCCATGAATTTCAATTTCAGGTAGACTTCATTCAGGCTTTTTTCCGAGGCTGAAAAATCATATATTCCATCGAGGGTATTGCTCAGGAATATTAAATTTTGCCGTTCATCATAAAAAAGACCATTAGCCAAACCTGCTTCCGGAATATAGATTTCCGGCTGACTATAAGAGCCTTCGGTTGTTTTGCTCATCCGGAGAACCTGGCCTTCAGGGCGAAAGTAATTGAAATTGCTGGTGGTCAGGTAAAGGTTGTCGTCTAGATCGAAACAAACCCCATTCATGGATGGATAATCTCCGGAAACTTTTTCTTTTGAGGAAAGATCACCGTTTATCCTGTAAATTTTACCGCCTTTGGTGGTCCAATCCCCGATGGGATAATCACACACGGCAGCAAATAAGCTCCCATCGGCCGACATCGCCAGTCCCGTAACCACTTCCCCGGCTTTATAAGATTTTATGATCCTGTAATGACCATCTGGATCATGATCAAGCCTGTGAATGTTCCCATCCAGGCAGGATACAAAAACAATGCTGCTTTCTTTTACCGGAAGGATATTCTCGCAGCCGTTCATCCCTTTAATAAATTGTGCGCCATCGAGGCTGTCGAGGCTGACCTTTACCTGGTATTCAACGATCCCTTTACTGAATTCAAGCATGTGCGGTGCCCTGATCCGGATAAACAGATAACCGGCCAGGAGAATTAAGATGACCGAAAATCCAATGATACCGAGGATTTTAATCAGCAAACCGAATTCAGCCCTACTTTTTGTTAAATACTTTTCGACATCCATTTATTTAAATTTTATCCGGTAATCTTCCTGATACCTATCCGGTAAATTTCAGGTTAAATTACAAATAATTTAGAAATATCTGAAAGTTACCGTTTACATGATCAAAACAACCATTGGCTGTTTCTATATTGCATTTCATATTTAAATACATTATATTTATTCGAGAATTAACTAAAACCACCTGATATGAAAAGATTATTAATCCTGATTGTCTTTTTATCCTGGGGTTCTATCGGATTTTTAACGGCTCAGGTACCTGATTCGACCAATTACAGGCTCTATCTCCTTTGCAAAACCTGGGGCTATTTCAAGTATTTCAGCCAGTATAAATGCGAACTGCAATGGGATACGCTATTGAATACTACCGTGAACCAGGTTCTCGTTGCCGATGACAATAAAGACTTCAATGCAGCGCTGATGGGTATGTTTGGTAAAGTAGGCAATAATGTCAACTCCACGAACCCATACCCTTGGCCCGATACCAACCTGAATTATGATAATTCATGGATATATGACCCGGCATTTTTAGAAACTACCAGGGATTTCCTGGATACTTTTTCCGTGCATATTGCCCCCGACACCTCTGCATGCCTGGTAAGTTTTAATGATTATTCCACTCCTGGCTATTACAGCTACATCAATTTCCTGGATGATCCCTTATCCGAAACGATCAACCTCACCAATGAAGCAAACCGCCTTACCTATATGTTCTATTACTGGAATATCATCGAATATTTCTTTCCATACCGATACCTGATGGACCAGCCATGGGACAGCACACTTTACCAATTCATACCACAATTCAGAATGGCAGTGACCGCCCCTGATTTTCATATCACTTTCCTGAGAATGGTTACAATGATCAACGACACACATGGTTCGACAGGCAGTTCAACGTTAACAAGCTATTTATGGGGTGGAAGCTATCTGCCGAAAATCTGGTTCACCAGGGTGGATACGAACTGTGTAGTTACCAAGGTGCAAGGGATTCCGGGAGTTTCACGCGGGGATATTTTAACGGCATTAAAAGGCATTCCGATAAAACATCTCGAAGATTCACTTTCCCGGTATATTCCCTCATCAACGCCTGCAGCCTTATACAGGGATCTCTATTATAAGATGATGCTTGGTGTTCAGTACACCAACATTTCGATGACTTTATCTGACAGCAATAACAACTCCTATACAGTATCGGCCCAAAGAGTGTCCAGTGCAACTTCATGGTATGCGTGGAAAGACGACAACGGACTGACCTCTTCTTATTTCATAACAGACTGTGATTACGGTTATGTGCACATGGGGATGCTGATGCCGGAGGAAGTCCCGTCGATGTATGAGGCCTTGAAAGATGCCCCTGCCATCATTTTCGACATTCGCAATTACCCTAACGGCACCCTGTGGGACCTGGGCCCGCTTTTATTTCCCGGGCCCATTACCAGTGCCATCTATCACAGCCCGGCCCTAATGCCTTACAGTTCCTATCTGCCCGGGTGGTACGAAATAGGAAATGATCAGTATAACCTGGGGAACTGGTTTAATCCCGATGCTTATAATGGTAATATTTATATACTGGTGAATGAAGAAACCCAGAGCCAGGCTGAATACACCTGCCAGTACATCAGTCATCATCCGAATGCAGAAGTGATCGGCTCCCAGTCAGCCGGCGCTGACGGCAATGTGAGCTACCTGTCGCTGCCCAGCGGTATCATGACCTATTTCACTTCACTAGGCTGGTATTATGATGATGGATATCAACAACAGCGCAACGGTGTGAAAATAGACTCTGTGGTGACACGAACCATCCCGGGTATCCGCCAGGGTCGGGACGAAGTGCTCGAAGCTGCACTGGATTGCCTGACCGGGGTGAGTGAGCCGCTTAGGGCAGAGAGCTTAGGGCTTAGGGTGTATCCGAATCCGGCGAGCAGACAGTTAACAGTCAGCAGTCAGCAGCCAACAGGAAATTTGTCGATCGCCAATTGTCGATTGTCGATTGTCGATTTATTCGGAAGGGTGGTAAAAGAAATTCCAGATATTAATATACCCTGCAAGGTCGATGTTTCCGATTTGCCCGACGGGATTTACCTGCTCAGAATGAATGATGGCTCCGGAATTGAAAGTACGGCAAAGTTTGTGAAAGCAGGCAGATAGGCAGAGGTCGTTGATTGTTAAATTGTTAAACTGTTAAATTGTTATACTGATAATTTGCTGACTGACGACTGACGACTGATGACTGAAGACTATAATGTTTTCTACTAATTTTTTTTCTAGTGGTTTTCTGCTACTCTTTATGCATTTTACGGTCTTATATTCGCTTTATAATTGAATTGCCCGAAAGATATAGTGCTTCCCCCATAAGCACACTTACGAGAGGTTGAGAGAGGATTACAAGCCAAACAGATCCGATCCCCATCGCACTGGCGCCGCCCCCCCCCACGGCGCCTTTGCTTTTTTATAAATAGTAAAACGAAATTTGGTAAATTGCGTCACTGTACCTTAAAGTCATGCGCAATTTATTTCTGTTTCATATTTTCATTTTATCAGTTCTTATTTTACCCGCTGAAATAAGATCACAGGATTGGGAATTCACCCGGGAAAAAGATGGCATCAAAGTTTTTACGCGTGAAGAATCAGGCAATTATAAGTCTTACCGGGGTGAAACGGAATTCAGGGCTGAAGTGTCAGCCATACTTGAGATAATTGAGGATATGGAAAAACTGACGGAATGGGATGAAGATATCCGTGAAATGAAAGTTTTATCTCACAAAAAAGGAAGAAGCCTGACCTATTACACTGTTTATGATGTGCCATGGCCTTTTAGTGACCGGGACCTTTGCGTGAAAGATACGATTATAACGGATCCTTCGACCGGGATTGTCACAGTTACAGGTATTTCCGCGCCGGATGAAGTCCCGATGAATAAAGATTATGTCAGGATCACTGAATTTCACGAGAAATGGATCATTGAGCCCATCGGTAACGGTTTTATCCGGCTGATACTTGAAGGCTTTGCCCATCCAGCCGGTGATATTCCTGCATGGGCTGCAAATCTGGCGGTTACTGATACTCCCTTGAATATGATCAGGGCAATTAAGGAAAGGATAGGAAAAGATAATAAGGTTGAATGATAAAGGGCCGCATACAAAGCTGATTTATATGCTTAAAACAATTTCGTGGAATTTCGTGAATCCTTCATGGAACCCTGTGTAATAATAAATTGTTGATTACACGAAGTTACTCGAAGATTTCATGTAGTTCCACGAAGTATTAATAAAACCACCAGGACTGTCTTATCATCCGTAGGGGAAATGAACAGCCCCTCATATTCAAATTTTTACGAAAGCTGGTAGCATAATGGTAGATTCTTGCTTGTTTTTTTAAAGTCTGCGCCTTTTAAAATAGACAAAATCAAGATAACTTATCACCTGAATCTAATGATAAATGAAATACTTTTACATTTTTTGTTACCCCATGAGTCAATACTTCCAGCCATACAAGTACTTTAACGGGGAGAAGTCCAACCCCTACGATGCCGTCAACCAGAACCCCCAATTCATGTTCTGGTCTTATGAGGAAGGGTTTAACACCCAGTTTGAGAGGGGGGATTTCTCACTAGAAGGATGGGAGCCTATTGCCCCTGATGAGGCAACATTGAAAGATCTGAAGAATGTGCTGGCTGCAGACCCAGTGGACAAAGAGGAACTATTTAAACTCTATATGTTCCACATTCTGATGGTGCATCTGCCAGATAGGGCCATTGAGCCACCATCGAACAAATACCTCAAACTATACGAGAACCCCATAACAGAATGATTCCTGCACAACAATATAAACAAAACCAGCAAGGTTAAACCATAAAACGCATGACATGACACTGCACGAAGCAATTGAAAAATTACTGAAGCAAAAAGGACACCCAATGACAACGTCCGAAATTGCCAATGAGCTAAATAAAAATAAATGGTATCAGAAGAAAGATAAAACCGAAATAGATGCTTTTCAAATCCACGGCAGGACCAGGAATTATCCAAAAATATTTAATCGGAATGGTTCTATAGTGTCACTAATTGGACAAACTAATGTGAAAGTCGTTTCTTCCCATGCTAAAGAAGAGAAACCCCGCCAAAAGCTGACAGCAATTTCAAAAGACCCCTTACTGTTGGAAAAGGTGCTGATAAATGAAAAGAACTTTAAAAGAGCAGATTTAATTGATGATTTAGTACCCGACCATCCAGGAATGTATTGCATCAGAATCTCAGATATTAATAAACTACCTATTCCGTTTTCACAACATTTAAAAAGTCGGAATCATAACATTATTTACATCGGTATTGCTTCCCAAAGTCTTCAAAGAAGATTCCTTAACCAGGAACTACGTGCAAATGGGCATGGCACATTCTTCAGGAGTATTGGGGCCGTCCTTGGTTTTCGGCCAGAAACTGGATCGTTACAAACAAAGGCCAACAAAAAAAATTACACGTTCAAGCCTGTCGATGAACAAAAGATAATCAAATGGATCAATGCAAACTTGATAGTTAATTGGGTGACTTCTGATGAAAGCCTTGATGGCATTGAAACAACTATGATTCAAAAACACTTACCATTATTGAATATAGCGAAAAATCCCATGGCACTCAAGGAACTAAAGGAACTGAGGGCCGAATGTGTTAGTATTGCGAACACAAAATCATGAAAGGATTAATTTTGATTAGCATTTTTCAAAAACTTTTTCAAATAACAAATAATACTTATGATTAAAGATGAGATTTTACGGGCATTTGACTCAGAATTCGGATTTATAAAAGATAAATTCGAAATCATGGATTTATTGAGCAATAATATTCCAATGGAGGATTATCCGATTCGTAATCTTGCATTACCATCTGAAAATTTCAATATTGTTTATTACCCAGGAGTTTACATGTTTATTGGTAACAATTTGCTTTACAGAGTGGGTGTAAGCATGAGAAACAGCAGAGCGAGAGTGCTAGAGCATCTAAATGTGGGTACTGGCAAGGGCGGACATTCTATCTTGGATATAGACAAATTTGATGATAAATCAATTTTGCTAATCAATGTCAAGGATAAAAAAGACAGGCATTGGTTGTTATCAATTGAATTATTTTTTGAGGAACGGTTCAATCCATTGATTAAGGCAGGAAGAAAAGGCTGAATTAGGTTGGATTGTTAACGTGCAGGTAAAGAGTACCCTTTGAATAGTTTTTTTTTTAATTTCTACTCATACGTGACGGTAGCTGAATTTATATTGGAGTTCAGAAAAGTGTTCAACCATCTCGAAGAATTTGGGTTGGCTGTAATTGGCGTCTATCTAGATGAAGAAGCGTCACCAGATGATGATAATCTTCACATTGGCATCAATAAATCAACGGAGGACTATGATGAGGTTATGCAGGGCAAATGTCATCTTTCAGTCATGCATCCCTTTATTTTCGATAATAGGAAGATCCCTGAAAATTTCTTAGGAGTCAAGGTGTTAAACATAGTCCGAGCCGACACATTTCCGCCCGAAATCGAAGACACAATTTACGATCCAGCAGGCTTTGAAATGAATTATACACCAATGCAATATCAAAAATATGTCCAGGAAAACCTTAATGAGATCAGGGCAATATTAAAAGATCCTCATTTGACATTAACTGATGCTCTTGATGCAATTTGCATGGGTGATTTTAGTATGTATCAAGCTGAGTTCGATGAATGGAGGATTAATCGCTTAATCGGATGACAATCTATTCATTCAATCATATTCTTTATCCCAATTTAGCTAAACCGAAGAAGAAAAATACTCTTACGATGATTTTGCGAACGGATTGAAATTCGTCAAATTCTTTACCACCGAGTCGGCAAAAAAACCCAGCAAGAATGCTGTAAACTTCGTCAGCTCTCCCAGTCCCAAAGCCTGGCCAGCCTGATAATAAAATTTTAGGAATCAATCACTTGACTTTAGGAATATTGAGCTGTTGGCAGATTTTAACACATAGCCAGTCATCAAGCTCAATATGCCTGGGAACTGTCGTCTTCTTACCGCTTTTTGTATTTATATAAATCGGATGTTTTTTGCTTTCCCGATATAGCTGGCAATTATTGGCCAATAGAAATTTAATGAATTCGGTACGTTTCATTAAACCAGAATTTTCCTCCTGAACACTCTTTTATCCTTAATGGTCCGGTTAAATTCTTCCTTTTTCATTTCAAGGACTTCTCTCAATGCATCAGAAAGGTTGGATTCCAGTTCTTCAATGGTCTTCCCCTGGGTTATAGCTTCAGGATGTTCCTGAATTTGACCAATATACCATCCATCACTGGTCTTTTCTATAACAGCAGTATATGATCGTTTAGTTCCCATGCTTTTTTCTACAAATTTAAAGAGTTTTTCGATGATTGATGAGGGTTTATTATAGGACAGGCAATCTATTTCATCGGACGATATCCCGAAAAAGCGATCAGCCGATATTAAATGGAATTTCCCATCGAATATCGGCTGATCGTCTGTTCGCTCTTTCGCCTGATAAAGTAGCCCGTAGGGGATTCGAACCCCTGATTTCCAGGATGAAAACCTGGCGTCCTAACCACCTAGACGAACGGGCCAAAAATTGAGGGTGCAAAGGTAGAAATATTTTTTAATTCTGCAAATGGTTTTTGTAGATCAAAAGATTTTTTTTAGTAAAGTGGTCATAAGGTAGTCATATAGTAGTCATAAGAAGGTCATAAGGTGGTGTTCATGCTGACCGCTGACCGCTGACTGCTGACCGCTGACTGCCAACTGCCTACTCCTTATCCGCCTGGAACTTAAAGCCCAGCCTCTTTCCCGTCTTCAGGGTGTAACCATCGGCAATGGATTTCATCTCGGAAAGTGAAATTTCTTTTACGGAATCATATGGCGGCGTCAGCAAATCAAAATTGATGGTATACATGACGGCCGATTCGACTAATTTCCGTGCAGCCGTCTCATCAAACACTTCCCGGCCAAAATTGTTGTAAAGCAACCCCACTTCGCGCTTACCTTCAATAAAATAACATTTATCCTTGTTGATGAAAATCCTGCCGATGAGGTATCCCACGTCATTCATACGGTCGTATTTATAAGAATCGGCGAGAAAATTGTAAATATTGATGATCCCGCAGTAGGACCGCTCCTTGTCTTCCCTGACATATGCGGTCGACATCACTTCATGATAGCGGGAAAACTCAAAAACATTGGTGTGCATGGTAAAGATCAGCACATCGCCGGCAAACTGCAGATGGGTTTCAAATTCGCCCATGTCCTGCTGGATAAATGTGATCGCCTGTGGGTCCTTGCCATAGCTCTTCACATATTCCAGGCGCAGATCGGTCAGTACTTTTTTGATCAGGTTGATGGATTGCAGCGTGTTGCGGTAAACGAGCTGCTTGAGCTGGCCTTTTTTGTTAATTTCACCAAATAAAGAAGGGGCATTTAATGAGGACATGATCCAGTAATTTTTACTCAAAGGTAAAACAAAGCTGGAAAACTTTTGAATTCATCTTTGAGATTCCCTGGGTATAGATCGTATTATCCATTTTCAGCATATCGAATAAACCATAGGCCATCCTGAGTTCGACACCCATTTTGAACCAGGGATTATAGAAATCAAATCCAACCCCGACGAGGGCATAGATGTCGTTTTTTTTCAATTTGACCACGACCTGGCCGCTCAGGTCACGTTTTCGGGCATTAGAGGCGATATCGAGGCTATACTGGGCCCCGGCCAGGATAAAGGCAGCTTTGTTGTTTTGCCGCTTTGACCGGTATTTAACATAAAATGGAAAATCGATGTAGACTGATCCGATGTTTTTCTTTACATCGATGACTACAGTACTGTCGGCCCGGTATCCAAGGATGCTGTAATTCACATATCGTTCGCCAAAAGAAAGGTCAGGAACAAAACGCAGGTTGAAGTGCCTTCCTAATCTAATATCACCATTAATTCCAATGATAAAACCGATGGTCGGGTCCGAATTAACAGCCAGCAGCATGGATGAATCCACATAAATTTCGGGCGTCTGGTCGCTGCTGTAGATACGCGTATTGAGGTCGGAAGCAGGTTTTATCGTCATCAGCATCTGGTTCATCCCGACAGAAAAGCCAAAATGGTATTTGGCATGATCAAACTTGGGCAGGTTGGTCACCTGTCCCTGGCTGAACAAATCAAATGAACTTAAAAAGAATAAAGCGCCGGCGACAACTAAAAATACCTTTCTCAACACAAGTCTTGTTAATTGATTTAGTAACGGGGCAAGCCCGCTTTTATTTTTGCGGGTGCAAACTTAGTGAAAAGATTTAAAAATAATGAAGGATATCTTGATGATCATCTAAAGCAGTTTCAAGGCTTCGCAAAGAAGTTTATCACGGTCGACCGGCACCACGCCGACCTGCTCACAGACCAGCCCGCCCGCCAGGTTCGAAAGGGAAGCTATTTCGGCCGGATCGAGCTTAAAGGCCAGGCAAAGCGTTGCTACGCTGATCACCGTGTCGCCTGCCCCGGAAACGTCGGAAATGTTCCGGATATGCGCAGGAACAAGCTGCCGGTCGGTCTTTCCTGAAATATCCCGGTGGCTGATAAAAACGCCTTCATCCGATAAAGTGATCATCACCGTACCAATATCCATCTGATCATGCAGCCTGTCTGCGGCCATCACCAGGTCTTCCTTATCCCTGCTGCTGATTTCCATCCCAAGGCCTTCCCTCAGCTCTTTCAGGTTGGGCTTGAACAGATCGGCATGTTTGTATTGAAAAAAGTTGTGCTTTTTGGGATCAACGGCCACCGGGATACCGCGTTGCCCGGCTTTAGCGGTCACTTTCGAAATCAGCCCGGCGGTGAGAACACCTTTATTGTAATCCTGGAAAATGACGGCATCTATTTTCGTATTTTCGAGTATGCCGGATATTTTTGCCAGCAAGGCATCCTGGTCGGCATCACTGAGGTCGCCTGTCATTTCCTCATCCACCCGGAGCATCTGTGCTTTATTGCCAATCACCCTGAATTTGGTGGTGGTGATCCTGTTCGGACTGGTTATGATGGTATCACCGGAGATTTGCTCATGCTGAAGCAATTGCATGAATTCAACACCCTTCTGATCATTCCCGATCACCGAGCATAAGACAGGTTCAGCGCCCAGTGCTTTCAGGTTGAGGGCCACGTTGGCGGCGCCACCCAGGCGGTTTACCCTTTTTTCAACGGACACAACCGGTACAGGTGCTTCTGGTGAAATACGGTCGACCTTTCCAAACAGATAGGCATCCACCATGACATCCCCGACAACCATGACTTTAACCTGGCGAAATTGCTCAAAAAGCTGCTGATAATCCCGTCGTGGCATGTGAATAATTTTGAGTAAAGTTAAGAAATAAACAATGCTACGTCAACGCAGCCAGCGCTTTCTTCATCCGGGCAATGGCTTCGACAAGCAACTCCATGGATGTGGCATAGGAGATCCTGATGCAGTCGGGGTTGCCGAATGCATCACCAGGGACTGTGGCGACATGCGCTTCATCGAGCAGGTAGTTGGCCAGATCGGCAGCATTGGTGATGATCCTGTCGCCGCACTTTTTCCCAAAATAATAAGTCACTTCAGGGAAGAAGTAAAAAGCACCTTTCGGGACGTTAGTCACCAATCCGGGAATTGTTTTGAGCATTTCGAGCATATTGTTCCTTCTTTTTCTGAAGGTAAAGATCATATCCCTGATTTCAGAAGATTTATCGGGATCGGTCATCATGGCTTCGATGGCCGCGTACTGGGAAATCGAACATGTAGCGGAAGTCATCTGGCCCTGCAATTTATCACAGGCTTTGGCGATCCAGAGTGGAGCGGCGAGGTATCCGAGCCTCCAGCCGGTCATGGCGAAACCCTTTGAAACACCATTGATCACGATGACCCTGTCGCGTATCGATTCAAACTGGGCAATACTTTCATGATGACAATCGAAATTGATCAGCTCGTAAATCTCATCGGAGATCACATAAATGTTGGGATGACGGGCAACGACATCGGCCAGTGCCTGCAGTTCATCACGGGAGTAAACGCTGCCGGTCGGATTACAGGGGCTGCTGTAAAGGATGATCTTTGTTTTTGGCGTGATGGCGGCTTCAAGCTGGGCTGCCGTTATTTTAAAATCGGTTTCGACCGAAGTTGGCACGAAGACGGCTACACCTCGGGCAAGTTTGACCATTTCCTTATAAGAAACCCAGTAGGGCGCAGGAAGGATCACTTCTTCTCCGGCGTTGACCAGGCTGATGATCGTATTGGCGATCGAATGCTTGGCACCGGTGGATACCACGATTTGTTCAGGTGTATAATCCAGGTTGTTGTCACGTTTCAGTTTGTGGCAGATTGCTTTGCGCAATTCGAGATAACCCGGTACCGGCGGGTAATGGGTCTTATTTTCATGAATGGCTTTGATGGCCGCTTCTTTAATATTTTCCGGCGTATTGAAATCCGGTTCGCCTATACTGAGGTTGATCACATCAAATCCCTGGGCAGTAAGTTCACGGCAGCGGCGGGTCATCGCCAGCGTTTCCGATTCAGAAAGGTTGAGTATCCTTTGTGCAGCAAGTTCCATAGCTTATATTTCTTTTGTTAAAAGATTCACAAAAGTAGAAAAATTTGGATTGAGAATTAAGGCGGGATTATAATTGTTACGAGGTACGGGGTATTGGGTATTGGGTAGTGGGTAATGGGTAATGGGTAATGGGTATGGGGTAAGGAACTGTTTTCAAGAATAAGCTATATTTGCAATAAAAACTATGGGCTTAGCAATATTCATCAGGTTACTTGAAATTCTAATCGTAGTGGCGGGAGTTTACCTCGTCGCCAGACTTGTCATTTTCGCTTTTTTAAAGAATGAGGAAAAAAACAGGGAAACCCTGATTCGCAAAGAAACCACGGCAACTTTATTTCCGTTGAAATTGCAGGCAAGCGAGAGGCTGATCCTGTTCCTTGAACGGATGACGCCGGCCCAGGCCATAAACAGAGCCATGCAACCCGGCATGACTGCTATCGAGCTTCAGATGACATTAGTGAAAAATATCCGGGAAGAGTATGAACATAATACAGCCCAGCAACTTTATATTTCGCCTGGTTGCTGGGCCCTTGTAAAAAATGCTAAAGAAGAAGTGATCCGTGTGATTAATCTTGCTGTGTCTGAATCCGGTGAAGGAGCAACAGGCGCCGATGTGGCCAAAACATTGCTACTTTCCTGGTCGGTACTGGATACCGACCCGGTCCAGACCGCAATCAGCCAGATCAAATCGGAAATTTAATTTCCGTAGCCTTCCAGGCGTTCCATCAGTTTCTTTCTTCCGAAGAAGATCCGGCTTTTCACAGTGCCGATGGAAATATCGAGTTCATCGGCAATTTCCTTGTACTTGAAACCCTGCGTATGCATTTCAAACGGGATCCGCTGTTCATCTTCAAGAGTATCCACTGTTCTGCGGATTTCCTTTTCCGAAAGCTCCGACTCGGGAGAAACCGGGAACGCATCAATACGGTTGTGAATGTAATGCAGGTTATCGGTCGTATCAATAAAAGTCTTGGCTTTCTTGTTTCTCCGGTAATTATTAATGAAGATATTTTTCATGATAGTAAACAACCAGGCTTTGAAATTCGTCTGGTGAACGAACTTATCCTTAAATAATAACGCCTTGTAATTGGTTTCCTGTACCAGGTCATTTGCATCTTCTTCATTCATGGTCAGCTTTTTAGCAAAGTACAACAGGTAACTCTGCATGCTGATGAGGTTATAATTAAATTCTATTGCAGTCATGGCTTTTATATTTTAGGTGAATATTTTTTGTTTAATATTTATGATACAAAGTTAAACATAAATAGCATGACATGTCAAGTTTTTTAACAATTTTTTAAGAATTATTCTAAATAAGAAATGTTTCAGTATTGTTTTACAATATTTTACATTTTATTAAAATTCATAAATAGAAAGCTAAGTGTTAATATTCGTTAAATTTTGGAAGGATTTTGTTTAACAATTCAAGGAATGAATTGCATTCAATGTAGTCTTAACGTAACATTTCAGGCAGGATATCAGACGAAAACTGAAGGGCCGAGTTGATCATCTTAATATTGGCAGGAAGAACACATGTCATATCGAGCGTCTGGTAACCGGTAATAAAAATAGTCTTCTCCGGGAACTTTTCAGCTAACCGGTTGAGGTAAGATTCAATCTTATCCTTTTCAACCGCATTGGAAAAAGACGTAAGAAAATAGTCGGGTTGAAGAAAATCAGATGCGGAATAGATATCTTCTTCAGGGACACTGGGACCGAGAAAAATGATTTTAAAACCCTTGCTTTTCAAAATATAATTATAGACCAGCAGCCCCAGGTCGTGCAGATCCCATTCAGGCAAGAAAAGAAGGAACTTTTTGATATCTGTTCCTGTTGGTGCCGGAATACTGTCAATGGCCACATAAATCTTCTGCTTGACAAGATTTGAAATGAAATGCTCATGGGCGGGATTGATGCTTCCAGCCTGCCATAAAACGCCGATCCGTTCGAAAAAAGGATAAAGCAGCTTGTAAACTGTATTCTCAAATCCTTCCTTGATGATCGATTGATTGAGCAGCTTTTCGAATTTGGCTTCATCCATCTCGATCATGGCGACAACCAGGTTCTCGATCTGGCTGTCATGACCGTTGGAGATCATCGACACCTCCAGCACCTTTCGTGAAAGTTCTTCAGGATCAAGTCCGGCCAGTTTGCTGATCTTATACCCATGGTTAAGCAGGATGGAGATATTCATCAGCTTTTTCACTTCCGTGTCGCAGTAATATCGGATGTTGGATTCGGTGCGTTTGGGAGTGACTATGCCATGGCGCTTCTCCCATATCCTGATCGTGTGGGCTTTAACCCCTGAAATCCTCTCTAAATCCTTTATTGAATATAAGGCCATAATTTTATTCAACTAACTCGTGACCGAACAACAGGATTTCGCTTTTGTTCAATCATTCATTCTGCCAAATTACTCAGAATTTACAAACGATGACCCACCAGTGCATTTTATCGGTTAAATTTGCACAAATTACTGTCACTGGTTTTCATGAGTTATCCCTGGTAAAGGAATGCCGAAAGAAATACAAAATATCATTATCATCGGATCAGGAAATGTAGCTTATCATTTCATCTCTGCATTTTCAGGCAAAAACCTCCGGGTAATGCAGGTTCTGGCCAGGAATGAAGATACGGCAAGCCGTTTATCCGCAAAGTTCGGCATACCTTATATAACAAATCCCGCTCAGATTAAACGTGAAGCCGATCTGTACATTCTTGCCGTGCAGGACGATCAAATCCGTGAAGCTGCCAAAAGCCTCCACCTCCGGGACCAGCTGCTTGTTCACACATCAGGTTTTACACCCATAGAGGTCCTGCAGGGAACTTCGGGCCACACCGGCGTGATCTGGCCATTGCAGACACTTACTGCAGGTGTTGAAACCGATTACAACCGTATTCCATTCTTCATTGAAAGCAATACCGGAGAAATGTCCGAAAGTCTGTTACATCTCATGCATAAAATCAGTAAAGAAGTTTATCCTGCAGACTCCGGGACAAGGCAGATGATCCACCTTGGTGCGGTGGTATCTTCAAACCTGGTCAATCATCTGTACGTCCAGGCTTTTGAAATCCTTGAAAAAAGCGGTATTCCCTTCCATGTGCTGCATTCGCTGATCAGGGAAACGGCTGAGAAGGCCTGCATACGCAATCCTCAGGAAAACCAGACCGGACCGGCCGCGAGAAACGATTTGAAAGTCATTGAAAAACATCTCGAACTGCTTCGAAATAATCCTGAATTCCAGGAAATATACCGGCGTATCTCCACTAACATCATTCATCATTCAAAAAATCCATGAAAAACTATAAAGAACTGCTTAAAAATATTACCGCTTTTGTGTTTGATTATGACGGTACCCTTACCGACGGGACGGTCATCCTGCTGGATGACGGCCAACCGCTTAGAACGGCCAATGTCAGGGACGGTTATGCCATTCAGCTTGCCGTCAAAAAAGGGTATCATGTCATTATCATTTCCGGGGGACGGTCTAAATCGATGGAAAACCGGTTTAAAATGCTGAATGTGGAACATGTATTCCTCGGCGTTGAACATAAGCTTGAGACACTGAAAGGATTCATGAAGGAGAAAGGCCTGGAGCCCGCGAATGTGCTTTATATGGGTGACGATATCCCTGATTACCATGCCATGAAATATTGCGGTGTAGCCACCTGTCCTGCGGATGCCGCTGAAGAGATCAAAGCTGTTTCACATTATATTTCACATCTCAGGGGTGGAGAAGGCTGTGCGCGCGACGTAATCGAGCAGGTGCTGAAAGTTCAGGGGCACTGGATGAAAGATGATGCATTTACCTGGTAAGCTTATGTACTGGAAACCCTACTTACGGATCATCAGGCCGGTGAACCTCCTGATCATGGCCATCATGTTGATATTGGTGCGTTACGCCATCTTTTTCCCAATTTTTAAACTCAACGCCCTGGAAGGGCTGATGCCCGGCTGGCAGTTCCTGTTACTGGTCATGGCCACGCTATTCATTGGTGCCGGTGGATATGTGATCAATGATGTGCTGGATATCGAACTGGATCAGGTGAATAAACCCGGCCAACAGATCATCGGGCGGAAAATAAGTGAGGCAACTGGCAATAAACTCCATTTCAACCTTACCGCTGCAGGAATTATTTTCGGGCTTGTTTTCAGCTATCTTTCAGGAAATATTTTCCTGGCGATCCTTTTTGTGATTATTCCTACCGCACTTTTTTACTACAGTTATAAATACAAGTACATGCCGGCCATCGGCAACCTGGTTGTTGCGCTCCTGGCCGCCATGGTCGTGATGATTTACTGGCTATTTGAATTTTACAACCTGAGAAGCCACGCGGACGAATTTATCGATGCAAGCCTGTCGTTCCCCCAGATCAACCGCTTTGTGCTTGCCTTTGCCTTTTTCGCCTTTATCACTACCCTGGTCCGGGAGATCATTAAGGATATACAGGACAAAGAAGGCGATGCCAGGTTCGGATGCCGCACCTTGCCGGTTGTCATGAAACCTGGAACGGTCCGCCTGGTCATTTTGGCATTGATCCTGGTGACGATAGCTTCGGTTGCCTGGTTCCAGTACATTCTGTTCATTACCGGCTACATCTGGATGGCTGGTTTGTTGACGGTTACCCAGATACTGATGATTTATTCAATCCCGGTGATTGTAAAAGCCGCGGAAAAAAAAGATTGGGGCAGGCTGAGCATGCTTTTTAAAGTCATCATGATGAGCGGGATGCTCACACTGATGGCCACCTGGTTAAAAACTTCGTGAATCATATGTTAGCAAATTTAACAGGCCGAAACATCATTCTTGCATCACAGTCGCCCAGGAGACGACATTTGCTCCGGCAGCTCGGGATTGAATTCACCGAAGTCAGTGCCGATGTGGATGAAACCATCCGGGAAGACCTGACCCCGGAACAGAATGCGATTTATATTGCCGAAAAGAAAGCCGGCCATTTCATTGATTTGCTCAGCAATCCAGGCAATATCCTGATCACTGCCGATACGCTGGTCCTCATCAACGGGCAGATCCTGGGCAAGCCGGATGGCCGGGAAGGAGCCGTAAAAATGCTATCAACACTTTCGGGCCACATGCACCAGGTCGTTACCGGAATTTGCATCCGGAGCTCCGAAAAGAGTGTTTCGTTCACGTCATGGACTGATGTATATTTTAAAGCGCTTACTGACGAGGAAATCTACTATTATCTAGATCACCACCATCCGTATGATAAAGCGGGGGCTTATGGCATCCAGGATTGGATTGGTTATATCGGCATAACACGGATAGAAGGATCATATTTTAACGTGATGGGCCTGCCTGTACAGCGCCTCTACGAAGAACTCAGCAAATTTTAATACCTTTGGATTTTTAATTTTTAATTTTTGAATTATTCACTTCCCAACATATTAATCACCAACGATGACGGCGTTTTTGCCCCGGGACTAAGGGTATTGATCAAGGTCATGCGTGAAATGGGCAACGTTGTTGTTGTTGCTCCTGATCAGCCCCGTTCCGGCACCAGTCATGCCATTACAGTCCGCAATCCGTTACGGCTGCATCTGATTGCTGAAGAAGAAGGTTACAGGGAATATAGCTGTAACGGTACACCGGTCGACTGCGTGAAACTGGGCGAGCAGGTCGTGCTCAAAGCCAAGCCTGACCTGATGGTTTCGGGCATCAACCACGGTTCCAATGCATCGGTCAACATCGTCTATTCCGGGACCATGGCTGCTGTGCTGGAAAGCGCCATCAGCGGCGTGCCCAGCATAGGTTTTTCGTTACTGGATTACAGTTACCAGGCTGATTTCAGTGCCTGCGAGCCTGTTGTACGGCTCATTGCGCAAAAAGTGCTTACTCATGGTTTGCCCGACGGGGTCTGTCTTAACGTGAATATACCGGCGGTGAACGGTCATGAGATCAAGGGTATAAAAGTTTGCCGCCAGGGCCGTTCGAAATGGGTGGAGGAGTTTGATGCCCGCACAGATCCGCACAAGAAGGACTATTTCTGGCTGACCGGTTATTTTGAAAAGCTCGAAGAGAATGCAGATACCGATATGTGGGCCCTGGAAAACAACTATGTGTCGGTCGTCCCGGTACATTTCGACCTGACTGCCCATTATGCACTGTCTACGATACAACAATGGAATCTCAATGCTGAAAAGGGATAACATAGCACTGGGTGTCGTGATCGGGATCGTTTTGCCGGCTGCATTTTTCGGCCTGCTCAACCTGGTTGCTGTTTTCATCGAAACCGGTTCAGCCCTTGCACGCCCTTTCGAACCGGACCGTATGATGATCCTGGCCCTGGCCATCAATATCGTCCCTATCAGGATGTATTTTGTGAATTACAAATTGGATAAAACCGGGCGTGGTGTGCTTCTGGCCACCTTTCTGCTCATGGTGGCAATTTTTTTATTTATCCGCTATTTCTAAGATGCGTTACTACATTATAGCCGGTGAAGCTTCGGGTGACATGCATGCAGCCAATCTCATGCTCGAACTCAGGAAACAGGACCCCTCGGCTGACTTCCGCTGCTGGGGAGGTGACCGGATGCAGGATGCAGGCGGCAAACTTGTCAGGCATTACCGTGACCTGGCTTTTATGGGTTTTATCGAAGTGGCGGCAAATCTCAGGACTATTCTTAAGAACCTCAGCTTTTGCAAGGAAGACATCGTGCAGTTCAAGCCTGATGCTGTCATTCTGATTGATTATCCCGGCTTTAATCTAAGGATCGCGGAATTCGCGCATCTTAAAGGCTTTAAAGTGATTTATTACATTTCGCCGCAGGTTTGGGCCTGGAAGAAATCAAGGGTCTACAATATCCGGAGGCATGTGGATAAAATGATGGTGATCCTTCCCTTTGAACAAGCGTTTTACCGGAAGTATGATTATGAGGTTGAATTTGTCGGTCATCCTTTATTGGACGTCCTTGACAAGCCTTCGGCTTTTCCAGGCCAAAACGCCTTCAGGGAGAACCATCAGTTGTCGGACAAGCCGGTCATTGCCATTTTACCGGGCTCCAGGAAACAGGAAATCAAGCGCATTCTCCCGGTTATGCTTGAAATTACCGGTCGTTTCAACGGGTATGAATTCGTTATCGGCGGTGCGCCGGCTGTTGATCCCGCTTTTTACAAGGAATTTACCGGAACACGCGGGCCAAAGATCATTTTTGGCCAGAGCCATGAATTGCTGAGATATTCCTATGCAGCTCTGGTGGCCAGTGGAACAGCCACACTCGAAACAGCGCTGATGGGCACGCCGCAGGTGGTTTGTTACAGAGGTAGTGCCATATCCTTTGCCATTGCCCGGCGCCTGGTCGATGTGAAATTTATTTCACTGGTCAATCTCATCATGGACCGTGAGATCGTGAAAGAGTTGATCCAGGGTGAATTCAATGCCAAAAATCTTGAAAAAGAATTAAATAACATCCTGGATAAAGCAAAACAAACCCGCATTATTGCGGATTATGCTGATCTGAAGGAAAAACTGGGCGGTCCGGGAGCTTCTTACCGGGCTGCTATGGCCATAAATTCTCTGCTTCATGCCGGGTGAAATGCTCATAGCTCCCGACATTGGGATCCTGCGCCTCATCCACCTTCAGCGGTATGCAGGTCTGGATGCATTCCTTTATTATATTTCTTTTTCCACATCTTTTATCAGTATCGGCCTTGTTTTAACCGTCCTTGTTATTTCTTTAAGAAAAAAATCAAAGGCAGCCCGTCATACTTTTTACCGGATGCTGGTTGTATTGTTATCGGCTGCACTGGTCAGTTTTGTCCTGAAAAATACAATATCCCGCGAACGGCCTTTTAAAACTTTTCCGGAAATAGAAAAGCTTTCCGAAGCCGGCAGTTCCTCTTTTCCATCAGGACATACGCTGGAAGCTTTCGCTATCGCTACCGCGTTTTCCATTGCTTTTCCAAAAAAGAAATTCATCATCCCATTATTTACCTGGGCCATACTGGTTGCTTATTCGCGGATGGCGCTGGGGGTGCATTATCCTTCGGATGTGCTGGCCGGAATGATCATCGGCGCATTCATCGGTTGGTTCGTTCCCCGATTGATCAAGCCCAAACCGGAAATTACCTGTTAGAAATCTCAATAAAGCCTGCTCCTTATCTCGCTCAACTTTTCATCTGCAACATAATCATCATAATCCATTCTCTTATCGATCATCCCCTTAGGGCCTATCTCAATGATCCTGTTACAAACAGTCTGGATGAATTCATGGTCGTGTGACGACATCAGGATGTTGCCTTTAAACCTTATCAGGGTATTATTGAATGCCTGGATGGATTCGAGATCCAGGTGATTGGTCGGGGAATCCAGCAACATGACATTTGCATTGCGGATCATCATCCGGGCAATCATGCACCGGACTTTTTCACCACCCGAAAGAACACTTGCTTTTTTATATACTTCATCACCTGAAAACAGCATCTTGCCTAAAAAGCCCCTGAGGTACAATTCATGCGTATCTTCAGAATATTGCCCCAGCCAGTCGATTAAACTGATTTCCTTCTTAAACAATTCTTCGTAGGCATAAGGTAAATAAGCTTTTACGATCGTTTGTCCCCAGATAAAAGTTCCATTGTCAGGTTCGAGGTGGCCTTTCAGCACTTCAAAAAGTGCGGTCATCGCGCGGGTATTCCTCGAAAGAAACACAATTTTATCATCTTTCTGCACAGTAAAGCTCAGGTCTTTAAAGAGCAATTCACCATCAAGTTTTTTTGACAATCCTTTGACTTCCAAAATAATATTACCAGGCTCTCTCCCCGGCGTGAAAATAATTCCCGGATATTTTCGTGTCGAAGGCCTGATTTCTTCAATATTCAGTTTTTCGATCATCTTTTTCCGGCTTGTGGTTTGTTTTGATTTTGAAGCATTCGCACTGAAACGGGCAATAAATTCAAGCAGTTCCTTCTTTCTTTCCTCCGCTTTTTTATTCTGATTTTGAAGCTGTCGCAAAGCCAGCTGGCTTGATTCGTACCAAAAACTATAATTACCGGTAAAAAGTTGTATCTTATTAAAATCGATATCTACCGTATGTGTACAGATTGCATCGAGAAAGTGACGGTCGTGCGACACGACCAGTACCGTATTGTCAACATTTGACAGATAATTCTCCAGCCAGCCAACCGTTTCAAGATCCAGGTCATTGGTAGGTTCATCCAGCAACAGGTTATCAGGTTTCCCAAAAAGGGCCTGTGCTAAAAGCACTTTCACTTTATCCTTGCCGTTCAATTCCCTCATCAGCTTGTCGTGGAAAACCTCCTTGATACCCAGGCCGCTTAATAGGCTGGCCGCATTACTTTCGGCGTCCCAGCCATCCATTTCTGCAAATTTCATTTCAAGTTCAGCAGCCCTGATCCCATCTTCCTCAGAAAATTCAGGATTGGCATAAATACGGTCCTTTTCGTTCCTCACGTTCCACAACTGCAGATGACCCATTAAAACTGTTTCGAGCACTGAAAAGTTATCGAATTCCGAATGGTTTTGCCTGAGCACCGACAGGCGTTCACCATTCCCGAAAGAAATTGTTCCTTTAGTGCTTTCCATTTCGCCGCAAAGAACTTTAAGGAAAGTGGATTTCCCGGCACCATTAGCCCCGATGATTCCATAGCAATTTCCAGGGTTGAATTTGAGATTAACATCCTGGAACAAAACACGTTTTCCAAACTGGATGGAAAGGTCTGACACTGTAATCATCTTAAACTATTGTATTTATAAAGATAAGTCGGCCGATCGGCGAACAGGATAAACCATGATTTGCTAAAAAGCCTGCAAAAATAGCTAATAAATGCGAAATGAGCGCACTAAATCGCCATCTCAACAAACATCATTTGCAAGAATTATCATCAAAAAATTAATTTATTGATTATAAATGTTTCATATAACTAAAAAAATGTAATTTTGCAGAAATTAATAATCACATTACATTATGAACACAGGAACAGTAAAATTCTTTAATAACTCCAAAGGTTTTGGTTTTATTAAGGACGATGCATCAGACAAGGAGTATTTTGTACATGTATCAGGTCTGAAAGATCAGATTAAGGAAAACGATAAAGTGACCTTTGATCTTCAGGAAGGTAAAAAAGGACTAAATGCAGTAAATGTTAAGCTATCTTAATATAAGCTCAAAACCTTGACACTGATGAGCCTTACTGATTGTAAGGCTTTTTTTTTTGGGATTAAACAGGGTTTCCAACCCCAGGGTTGGAAACCCTGTTCTTTTGAACTTCCTTCATCACCCGCATCAAATTACCTCCCCAGATTTTCCGGATATCATCTTTTCCATAGCCCCGCTTGACCAGTTCCAGTGTAATCCGCCACAACTGGCTGACATCCACGCAGTCAGCCAACCCTCCTCCGCCGTCAAAATCAGTTCCGATCCCAACATGATCAATGCCGGCTACGTTCACGATATGGTCAATATGGTCTACGGCTTCGGAAACCGTTGCTAATTCTCTCGGAAAGACTGCATCGAGGCTATCCCATTCAGCCCAGTACTTCTTTTCCATCACCGGAGTCAGGTCTGCGATTCTGCCATATTTTTCTTTCAGCGATTTAAATGCGCTATCCCGTTCCGGGTAAGGAACCGGAGTTTTAATGTAATCACTCAGGATGCAAACCTGTGCAACGCCCCCGTTAATGGCAAGAAGGCTGAGCATTGTATCGCTCAAATTCCGGGGACTGTCGCAAATCGCCCTGGCACTGGAATGGGAAGCGATTACCGGTACCGAACTAATCCGGAGCACCTGGTAAAAACTGGAGTCTGAAATATGCGAAACATCAATCATCATCCCTAATTCATTCATTTCATGCACGACTTCAGCCCCAAACTCACTGAGGCCACCAAGTTCCGTTGAATCGGTCGATGAATCGCAAATGTCATTATTTCTTGTATGGCAAAGTGTGATATACCGGGCGCCCTTCTTGTAAAACTCATTGATATTTTCCAGGTCAGCACCTATGGCATACCCATTTTCAATACCGATAAAAATAGCGCGTTTACCTTCTTTTTCAAGCCTGAATGCATCATCGGGCGAAAGAGCAAGTCCGGCGGTTTCAGTCCTGAACTCCAGGTGGGCATGAATGGAATCGATGGTAGCCAGGACCCTTTCCTTTGCTTTTCGGTTTCCTTCTTCGGTGCGCTCACGCTGTCCGACGAATGCGGCAAAAAATACAGCATCGAGGCTTCCTTCTTTCATTCTTATAAAATCAAGCCTGCTGCCATCTTTTTCATAATCATGCCGCACGGCCATATCAAATCCGCCACGAAGCAGGTACCAGGGTGAATCGGTATGCGAATCGACGGTGAAAACCCTATCATGGATCCTCCTGGCCTTTTCCTCAACGGAACTTTCATTGCAGCCGTATAGCAATAATCCGGCAAACGCGATAAAGACTACTTTATTCAATGCACATTTTTTTAGCAATGATAGAAAATTTGTTGCAATGGTGAATCCTTCCGGAACATTTCTTTCTTCGGGTTGTTTATTTAAAAAATAAATCAAGAAATCATGAAAATAGCAGTACTTGGAACAGGAATGGTCGGACAGGCTATCGGAGCCAGATTGATCGAACTGGGGCACACGGTAATGATGGGCTCCAGGACCGCAAATAATGACAATGCGGTTTCATTTGTCAACAAACATCCAGGTGGAAGAGCCAGGGCCGGCACCTTTGCTGAGGCCGCGTCATTTGGCGAACTGGTCTTCAATTGCACCAAGGGAATTGAGTCCCTGAATATTTTAAAAAGTACGGGTGAAAAAAACCTGGATGGTAAAATCCTTGTTGATATTTCAAATCCACTGGATTTTTCCAAAGGTATGCCACCCACGTTATCGGTCTGTAATACGGATTCTCTTGCTGAGCAAATACAGGCCACATTTCCAGGTCTAAAAGTGGTAAAATCATTAAATACGATGAATTGCAGTATTATGGTCAATCCAGGCCTTGTTAATGGTGGTGATCATCATGTATTCATGAGTGGAAATGATCCGGAAGCCAAAATTGAGGTTTCAGAAATCCTGAAAAGCTTTGGCTGGAAGGCCGTTAACATAATAGATTTAGGTGATATAAAGACAGCCAGGGGCACAGAAATGATGCTGCCGGTCTGGATAAGTCTGTTTACCTCGACCGGCAGTGGGGCATTTAATTTCAAGATAGTCCGATAAGGACTTATTGATTAGTGCCTGACGACAAATTTACGGGTCAGTATCAATTGATTATCGACCAGCAGAGAATAGAAATAAATCCCATTTTTCAGCTCCTCAACCGGGATAAGGGCAGTTCCGTTCATTTCCTGCAGTATTACTTCATTGATCTGGACACCCAGCATATTTGAAATACGGATTGAAGTTTTAGACGCACCCTGTGGAATGGAATAATCTATTTTCACCATGTTGGCAGCAGGATTCGGATAGGCTTCCGAGAATTTCACATTTCGCACAATCTCTTCATCAATAGCTGACGGGCTGGCATTAAATTCTACATAAACCGACACTGAATCATCACCGTTAAAAGCGTCGAAAAATGTGTACAAAATCGTTGATTTTCCGATGACGTTCTGTGGGCTGTACTCGCCGTAGAACTGGTCGTTCACCGCACCGGGTTCAACAAGCTGGGAAAACGGGCTTTCGTATGTTTCCGGGCCATAGCAAACACCCCAGCAAAAATAATTTGATGTGTTCGCAAGCACGTTGTAATCATATTTTTTAACTTTGATTTCTTTGGCTACATCGGCATTGTTTTTCACGTTAACCCTGGCTTTCATGAGGTCGGTCGTGGGTTCGCCGGTAATTGAAATTGTCGAGCCGTCAACGATTTCAACGTTGTTGGTATCCAGGAGTGAAAAGCTGTGAACAGGGGGATTTACCGCACTGTATTCCACGAAAACCATCACGGAGTCATTCCGGTTTCCTGTATCAAAAAAGGTATACATGATCGTTGAAGTCCCGGCAACACCAAGCGGGCTGTAATCGCCATAGAACTGGTCGCTCAGGGCACCGGCGGCGATCGTCTGTGCGAACGGGCTCTCATAAGTATCCGGACCATAACATACGCCCCAGCAGAAATAATTCATCGTATTGGCCAGGACATTGGCATGAAACTTCTTCACTTTCACTTCTTTTGCCTCAGCTGAGTTGTTTTTAATATCAATGCGGGCCGTAATAATTTCGTCGGACGGGAGTCCGGAAACATAAAAAGTCGACCCGGCATCAATGGTAGTCCCGTTTACATCCTGCAATGAAAAACTTTGGGCATTCACGCCACTAATGGCAACCAAACAAATTATCGCAAGTAAAATTTTCTTCATTTTCAATTAGGTTTTTATATTCTGTTAACGATTTGCAAAAATATATAAATCGATGTTATTATTGCTATTTTTACACCCTTTTATCATCTAAAAATCATACGCATGAAAAAGTTAACTTACCTCATTATTTTGATGTCGCTAATTAGCTCATTAGCTTATTCACAACAGGTTCCACGAAATTACGTTGTGGTCGAAATTGGTACAGGTACATGGTGCCCGTATTGCCCCGGTGCTGCCATGGGTGCTGAAGACCTCATTGAAGGCGGATACCAGGTAGCAGTGATCAAATATCATAATGGAGATGATTATACCAATACCTATTCGAATTCAAGGAATAGTTATTATGCAATTTCCGGTTTTCCAACTGCTTACTTTGATGGCAGCAGTCCTGTGGTAGGAGGCAGTTCAACGGAAAGCATGTTCCCATCATACTACCCCAGAGTAAATGCACGAATGAATATTTTATCCAGCTTCACCATTGAAGTAACCGGAACTCATGCATGTCTTACCGACTTTACTGCGCATATAACACTAAATAAAGTCGCCACCAATTCCAGCTCCAACCTGCGATTGCACACTGTCCTCACAGAATCGAACATCCAGGAAGCATGGCAAGGGATGGACGAGCTCGATTACGTAGAAAGGCTGATGGCACCAAATCAAAGCGGTACGACAGTCAACTTTGCAAGCGGTAATACCCAGGAATATGATATTACATTCACCGTCAATCAGGAATGGGTACTCGAAAACTGCGAGGTCGTCGTGTTCCTACAGGATAACACAACAAAAGAAATATTCCAGGCTATAAAAATGCCATTGATGGATTTCACACCTGAATACCAGTATGATGCTGCTGTGAATGAAGTCTTTGATGTACCGGAAACCTCATGTAACGGAACCGTTTCTCCTTCGCTTTTTCTTAGAAATCTGGGCAGTCAATCCATGAATTCGGTGGATATTTATTACCAGGTGAATGGCGAAGAACTTCAAAGTTACAGTTGGTCAGGTTCGTTGGATTATTTAGCCGAAGAAGTGGTGTATCTGCCCGGTATAGATTTTACGGGAGTGGAAAACAATAATATCGTTGTATATACCACCAATCCAAACGGTAATCCGGATGAATGCACATCCAATGATTCGAAAACCGTTACCTTTCCCGAAGCTATGTATACACCGAATAACGTCAAGCTGATTCTCAGAACAGACAGTCATCCCGAAGAGACAACCTGGGAACTTATAAACTCTGCCGGCGAGGTTATTGACAGCGGTGGACCATATTCTACGTCAGGACAAATGGTACAAAAAAACTGGAACCTTGAAGACGACTGCTTTACCTTCATTATTTATGATGCAGGTGGTAATGGCATTCTTATGCCCGGATTTTTCATGCTTTATTATGGCAGCAACACCACTATTTATCAGGGCAGTACCTTCGGCCTTACTGAGATCGTAGATTTTAATACTGCAGACCCTGTTGGAATTGAAGAGCCTGAAGCCAGAACATCAGTAGATGTTTTCCCGAATCCAGCTTCAGGTTTCATTCATATAAATTTCACAACATATGAAAATGAACCGGTGACGATTTCAATTTATGATCTGACCGGCCGTTTGGTTAAAGTAACTGATCATGGTGAACTGAATGCAGGAAGTCATGAAATCATCGTATCTTGTGAAGATATTAAACCCGGTTTGTATTTGGTCAGGACGATGATCGGTGAGGAATCAATGACGCAGAAACTGAGAATAAAGTAATGCAAATTAAGCCGTAAAGAATTTTCCGATCAACCCGTCATCAGCCAGGTTTGGCAGTGTGACTTTTAATTTAGGTTCGTTCTCCATAGCCCTTTTTATTGCAAAAAGGGCTTCTTTATTGCGGGCCCAGCCACGGCGTGCAATGCCGTTGTTGACGTCCCAGAACAGCATACTGCGGAGCCGCCGTGAAGCCGCTTCAGAGCCATCGAGGAGCATGCCAAAGCCGCCGTTGATCACTTCGCCCCAGCCTACACCGCCACCGTTGTGCAACGAAACCCAGGTGGCGCCGCGGAACGAGTCGCCGATAACGTTCTGAACAGCCATATCAGCCGTAAACTGCGAACCGTCGTAGATATTCGACGTTTCACGGTACGGTGAATCCGTGCCGGAAACATCATGATGGTCACGGCCTAAAACGACCGGTGCGGTAATTTTTCCTTCGCGGATCGCCCTGTTGAATGCTTCCGCAATCCGGGTCCTGCCTTCCGCATCGGCATAAAGGATTCTGGCCTGTGAGCCGACGACCATCTTGTTTGCATCTGCCGCCCTGATCCAGCGGAGATTATCATTCAACTGGCCTTTGATTTCTGCCGGTGCAGTCAGCGCCATTTCCTCCAGCACATCACCGGCAATTTTATCTGTCGTGTATAAATCCTCAGGTTTGCCGGAAGTGCATACCCACCGGAAAGGCCCGAAGCCGTAATCGAAACAGATGGGCCCCATGATATCCTGGACATACGACTGGTACTTAAAACTACCATCGGGTTTAAAAATATCAGCTCCTGCCCTGCCCGATTCGAGCAGGAAAGCATTGCCATAATCCCAGAAATACATCCTGCGTTTGGCGACTTTATTGATGGCTGAAACCTGCCGGATCAGTGATTTTTTCACTTCATCCTTAAACTGCTCAGGATCCTCAGCCATCATTTTATTGGACGCTTCAAAACTCAGTCCTGCCGGGTAGTATCCGCCGGCCCAGGGATTATGAAGCGATGTCTGATCGGAGCCCAGTTCAATCTCTGTACCTTCTGCGGCAAATTTCTCCCACAAATCCACAATATTTCCTTCGAAGGCCAGTGAAACGGCTTCTTTGCCGTTCCGGGCCCTTTGAATCCTTGCGAGAAGCTGGTCAAGGTCGGTGAAGACTTCATCCACCCAGCCCTGTTCGTGCCGTTTGGCTACGGCTTTGGGGTTGATCTCGGCAATCACACCGATGGCACCAGCAATAACAGCCGCTTTGGCCTGTGCTCCCGACATGCCGCCCAGGCCCGAAGTCACGAACACTTTCCCGGCCAGGCTTCCGTCGCTGCCTGGCAGCCGGCGGCCTGCATTGAGGACTGTGATTGTAGTACCATGGACGATGCCCTGCGGGCCGATGTACATGTAAGAGCCGGCCGTCATCTGGCCATATTGCGAAACCCCGAGCGCATTGAATTTCTCCCAGTGGTCCTGGCTCGAATAATTCGGGATGACCATGCCGTTGGTGACAACCACCCGCGGCGCTTCCGGATGCGAAGGAAACAGTCCCATCGGGTGACCGGAATACATGACCAGGGTTTGCTCATCGGTCATTTCGGCCAGGTACTGCATGGTCAGCAGGTACTGCGCCCAGTTTTGAAATACAGCCCCGTTACCGCCATAGGTGATCAGTTCATGAGGATGCTGCGCCACGGCGGGATCGAGGTTATTCTGGATCATCAGCATAATGGCGGCCGCCTGCAGCGAACGATGCGGGTAGTCCCCGATGGGCCTGGCATACATCGGATAGGTTGGCCGGAAACGGTACATGTAAATACGGCCGTACTTTTCAATCTCGGCGGCAAATTCCGAAGCAAGCACTGCATGATACTCAGGTTTAAAGTAACGCAAAGCATTTCTGAGTGCCAGTCGCTTCTCATCGTTCGTCAGGATTTCCTTACGGCGGGGCGCATGACTCACGGAAGCTTCATACAATGCAGGTTCCGGGAGAACATCTCCTATTCCGCTAAGAATGGCGGATTGAAAGTCTTTTAAATTCATAATAAATATCAGCGGGTCATGACGACCAGGAAGCGTGAAGACTTCCAGAATTCTCCGGAATTCAGGATCTTCAGGCCGGTGATCATCTCATTCTCGATAATAAATTCGTAGGTGCCTTCAGGATGGACCGTCACCAGGTCGGCTTTTTTGGCTTCAAAGCTAATCTGAGAAATGTTCCTCATATCCGCTGTTGTAAAATATTCGGGATTGATCATCTCACTCATCATCATATCGCCGGAGAAAAGGCCTCCTGCTTTGACGATAATTCCTTTTTCCGTCAGTTCTTTCTTATCCCCGACTACATACCAGATTGTATTCATTTCGCCAATAAGGGCATCCTGCTGGCTGATCACTTTGGATTGCGAACTTGTTTGTTCGCGAAGGGTATCCACGGTGGAATTCAGTGCCGTAATTTTAAAGTTGAGCCGGACCAGTTCATCCTTCATGGCTACGATTTCCGCTTCTTTTTCTTCAATCCGCTCTGTCATCGTCTGAATCGTTTCCTGCAGGGAAGCAATTTTAACATCGGATTTTTTCAGTTGATCCTTCAGGGAAGCCAGCCGCTTCTTATTCTCTTCCATCAGGTTATTGATCAGAATAATGTCATCCATGATCCTTTCCCTGACATCTGAATTCATCCGCTTTTCATCCACCGGGGCATCCGTGATCAGTTTTTCCCTGGCCGTGATATCCGACAGATTTCTTTCTATATCGTTAATAGCATTAAAAAGCTCGTTCATCAGCGAGTCTTTCTTTCCCGCATCGACGATCAATTGTGCATTCTTAGCCTGTAAATCAAGTATCTGCTGTTCTTTCTTTTTACCACACCCTGTAACCAGGAGAATACTGATCAAAATAAGTGCAGCGAATTTCATTGTTTTCATAACCTTTTGTTTTGAATATTTAACTACTTCAAAATAACTAAATTAATTTGAATTTATTACCATGAATATTGAAAAAAAAATACCGATTGGATTGATTAATCTTCGTGAAGTTTATCTTTCCGGTCACTAAGTACATGATAAAGAAACTCCCGGGCCCTGAAAAGTTTTGCTTTAACAGTTCCTAACGGAAGGTCCATTTCCAGGCATATCTCTTCATAGGATTTCTCTTCATAATACCTCAGTTCGATCAGCTTTTTGTAGGTGGGTTTGAGCTTATCAATGATACCTCTGAGCATCTCGATCTTTTGGGTGCGTATGATATCCTCTTCGGGAGTCCGGGATGTGGCCGGCAACAGGTCTGAAATATCATCACCTTCTTCTGAAATCTCATTCAGGCTGAGTGAAATGGCTTCATTCATTTTTTTTCTCCGGATAAAATCGATACAGTTATTGGTGGCAATTTTAAAAAGCCAGGTACTGAATGCGTAGTCCGGTGTATATTGCCGAAGGTTCTTGAAGGCTTTCCCAAAAGCTTCGATGGTCAGATCGTCAGCGTCCAGGGGATTATTGGTCATCTTCAGCATCATGAAATAAAGGGTATCGCGGTAATTCCGCATGAGTTCGGCATAAGCGCTCTGCTGGCCCTTATTCAGGGCCGCCTGAACCAGTTCATAGTCCCGTTGTCCTTTATCGGTCAGCCTTATGCCTATTTCCATTTCTCCTGTTTTATGATGATATTGGAGAAATAGATGACCGGGCTGAGTGCAAGGACCAGGATTTCGAGGATCGGGGAAAGCACAGCAAGATCATTTTCCCTCATTTTATTCGTACTAAAAGCCAGTATGACCCAGTGACTGATAAAGAAAACCGAAAAGGCGATAAGGGCGATCAACAGATTATAATTTAGGATCACCAGCGTGATCATCGAAAGGTATAGCATCAGTTTTGATATATACCCCACGGATAGGAGGAATTTAAAAACCGGCCGATAATAGGTTGCCGTTGTATAGTGCCTCCGTTTTTGCAGGATCCATTGCACCATGCTTGCTTTAGCCGTGGAAATGGTATGGGCTTCGGGAGATATTTCAATTCGGGTATTGGTTTTGTTCGCAGCCCGATTGATAAAGAGATCGTCGTCGCCTGATTTGAGCTTGTAATGCGAAGTAAATCCTTTCGCTTCGAAGAACAGGCTCTTTTTGTACGACAGGTTCCTTCCCACGCCCATATAGGGTTTTCCGGCAAGCGCAAAGGAAAGGTACTGCATGGCCACCAGGAAAGCATCATAACGGATAAGCTGGTTCAGAAAACCGACCGTCTTACGGTAAGTTCCGTATCCCAAAACTATGGCTGTTTTCTCACCATAATTGCTGACCATATGACTGATCCAGTTTGGTCCGCTGGGCTTGCAATCGGCGTCGGTCAGCAGCACGATCTCGTTTTTGGCGGATTTGATCCCTAACGAAAGCGGAAATTTTTTCCCTGAAAAGAAGTTCAGGTTCCGTTCCAGGTCAAATATCCGGAGATGTTTATATTTTCTTGTAAACGAATTCAATAACTCGATGCTGTCGTCATCGGAAGCATCATTCACGACGATAACTTCATAATCCGGATAATCCTGTTCAAGGACCAGCGGCAGGTTGCGCAGCAGGTTCTGGTATTCATTTTTCGCACAGATGATCACCGAAACCGGAGGTTGGGCCGTTTCTTTCTTTTTTGCTTTGTAGAACGCGAGCCTGCTGTACAGCGCCCAGTAATAAATCATCTGTATGATCCAGCAAAGGCCGAAAAGGCAGAACACCGCGAAGGGCAGTATCTGAAGGATCGATGGCTCTAAAGGAAATTCGAACATAGTCTGAAACAAAATTATTCATTCCACTATGAATTAAATTTAACTTTGACCAATTTTTATTAACAATGAAATTTACAATCGAATCGACTGATTCTCTGTCGGATGCAAGGGTTGGAACGCTTGAAACCGGCCATGGGTTAATACCTACGCCGATCTTCATGCCCGTAGGGACCGCAGGGACTGTTAAAGCTGTTCATTTCCGTGATCTGGAAGAAGTCGTTAAGGCGAGGATCATCCTGGGCAACACCTATCATCTGTACACCCGCCCGGGAATCGCAGTTATCGAGCAATCAGGCGGTTTGCACAGGTTCAACGGGTGGAATGGCCCGATACTGACCGATAGCGGGGGCTACCAGGTTTATTCGCTGGCCGACAGCAGAAAGCTGACGGAGAACGGCGTAACATTCCAGTCGCACATCGATGGCTCGAGGCACACGTTTACCCCGGAATCGGTGATGGATATCCAGCGTTCCATCGGTGCCGATATCATCATGGCTTTCGATGAATGTCCGCCGGCCCAGGCGCCCAGGGACTATGTCGATCAATCCATGCAGCTCACCCACCGTTGGCTCGACCGTTGCTTCACGCGGTTCAACGAAACCGAACCGAAATACGGATTTGAGCAGGCGTTGTTCCCTATCGTGCAGGGCGGTGTTTTTCCCGACCTGCGGGCGAAATCAGCCGACTTTGTCGCGTCGAAGAATGCGGATGGCAATGCCATCGGCGGGCTCTCGGTCGGTGAGCCGGAGGAGGTGATGTATGAGATGACAGCACTGGTCAATAAGATACTTCCAAAAGAAAAGCCGCGCTACCTGATGGGCGTGGGCACACCGGCCAACCTGCTGAACAGCATTGCACTCGGCGTGGATATGTTCGATTGCGTAATGCCCACTCGCAACGGCAGAAATGGGATGGTCTTTACAGCAAACGGCATCATGAACATGAAAAATGAAAAATGGAAGCATGATTTTTCTCCGGTGGATGAAGACGGGATCATGCCGCCCGACCGGACCTGCAGCAAGGCTTACCTCAGGCATCTGATCATTTCCGGTGAAATGCTCGGCGCGATGATCACCAGCCTGCATAACCTGACTTTCTATCTCTGGCTGGTGGAACAAGCCAGGGAGAAAATTGCCGCCGGGGAATTCCGTGCCTGGAAAGACCGGATGGTTCCGCAATTAACGCAGCGTCTGTAACAATTTTTCTACTTTTACAACGTATATCATAGAAAATTACCCGTGAAAACGATCGATTACTACATCATTAAAAAATTCCTGGGTACATTTTTCTATGCCATTTCGCTCCTGATCATGATCGTGATCATTTTCGACCTTTCCGAAAATATCGATGAGTTTATTTCCAAGCAGGCCCCGCTGAAAGCGATCATTTTTGACTATTACATCAATTTCATTCCCTATTTCATAAACCTGTTCAGTTACCTGTTCACGTTTATTTCGGTTATTTATTTTACGTCGAAGATGGCTTCCAATTCGGAAATCATTGCCATTCTAAGCAGTGGGGTGAGCTACAACCGGATGCTCAGGCCTTATTTCATCTCGGCGATATTCCTGGCGTTGCTTTCGTTTTACCTGGCCAATTTCCTGATCCCGCACACCAATCAAAAACGAAGGGCTTTTACCGATCTCTATTTTCAGAACCTTTCGAAGAATAAAGATGAGCATATTCATCTGCAGATCAATCCAGGGACTTTTGTTTATATGGAAAGCTTCAACATCAAAACGAAGACGGGTTACCGGTTTTCCCTTGAAAAGTTTAACGGGCATATGATGGAATACAAGATGATTGCCGACCGGATCGTATACGACAGCCTGGATAACCGCTGGACCATTCAAAATTATACGGCACGGACCATTGACGGGACCAAAGAATATCTGAAGGCGGGCGCCACACTGGATACAACGCTCAACCTTTTGCCCGCTGAACTTTATATAGAAAAGGAAAATTATGAGGAAATGACATATGGTGATCTTCAGCGCTACATTACCAGGGAGAAGCTGAAAGGGGCCGAGGAAATTGTTTATTATGAAATGGAGAAAAACAATCGTCTGGCATCGCCTTTTGCTACGCTCATCATGACGCTTATCGGGGTTTCCTTATCCAGCCGGAAGCTGAGAGGCGGAATTGGGATGCATCTGGGACTCGGCATTCTGCTGACTTTTGCGTACATTCTGTTCATGCGTATAACTACCGTTTTTGCTACGGTAGGCGATCTCCCACCTTACCTGGCTGCATGGATACCAAATATAATCTTTGGCATCATCGGGTTGTTCTTGTTGAAGACGGCGCCGAAGTAAATACGATATCTGCTTCTTTGCAATTTAATCAGTAAATTTGTCACTACCGCACCAGCATCACTGTCCCTGCTCTCTCCTGGCTCCCCGCCATTCCTTCCACCTCAAACACGATTTTGTACACATAAACTCCGCCCGGGCAGTCCTTCCCGTACTGCCTGCCATCCCAACCATTGTCAATTCCTTGAGCAGAAAATACTTCTCCTCCCCAACGATCATAGATCTTATACCGGAAATTGTAAATCATAGATCCATTACACTTCACCAGAAAAAGATCATTCACTCCGTCGTTGTTAGGGCTGAAAGCGTTGGGTATGTAAATCTCAAATTCCGGAATTTCTTCGGAAACCATCTTCACATAAACCGAATCAATACCAGTGCAACCAATCGGTGACTCCATCTCAACTCTGTACATACCTTCAACATGGATGATAATACTTTCTGAGCTATCGCCGGTATTCCAGCGATAGGAAGCTAAGCCTGCTCCTGCATCAAGCACATCGCCGGCGTGCAATTCCAGCGTATCGGTGCCATGAAAGGCTGCTACAGGGTTATCGCTTACATTCAGTCCGATGCTTTGCTCATCGGTACATCCAACACCATCTGTAGCCAGCAGTGTGTAGAGACCACCGTCGGACGCGGTGACGGAAAAAAAGAAGGGATCAATGCTTGTCGTATCGCCGTTGGGGTATATCCACCGGTAACTGATCGGTGGCTGGTTGCCTGTTGCGATGCCCATGATGTGCACTAACTGTCCGACGCAAACAGTTTTGCTCTGAGCCAGGAGAATCTCCGGCGGTTGGTAAATGTCGACCTGCCCGGTACTGAACTCCACAGGGATATGGAAGCCGCCGGCATTAGTGAAATAGCTCTCCGTTTCACCTGTGTACCAAGAAAGCTCTCCCTGTCCCGGATTTTTGGTCGTGAACACCAGGTCAGCGACTTTTTCAGCGCCGGTCAGGGTGACTGCAGTGGTAGATTCCCAGGTCAGGTGAATATTGCCTGCCACCGGATCAACCCAGCCACTGAGGCTATCGGCCAGCAGCGGATGAACATGGGTAAATCCTTCACATTCCAGGTTGTCGGCATTGTAACTCAGCCTAAGGTGAAATCCAGCCACAGCAGTGAAGTTCTCCACCTGCACCGGCACCATCGCCGTCTGGCCCAGGCAATGCGCTCCTTCGCCCGTAACCGCCTGCAGGTAGGTCAGGATAATATGCTGGACTTCTACTGCAAAGCCAGTGTCGCATCCGTTTTCATCCCAAATGAGTATATCGTAAATCCCTGACTGTAAATCGTAAAAGTTCCCATCATTCTCCTGCCATGTCGCTCCGCTGTCTATCGAGTAAAAGATCACCGGCGTGGTGCCGACGGCCACGACCTCAATCGATCCGTTCCCCAGAAAATCCGTCTCATCGGTGATATTCAACCCGGTCACCAGAGGACCGGAAATATCGGTCAGCCAGACCGGATTGTCCGCATAAAACCCATAACAGCCCATCCCATCGGTAACCCGTATCACGTATACCGAATCCGAAAGATCGGCGAACAGGCTATCGCCCTGATAAGTCAATCCGTCGTTGATGCTAAATTGCAAGGGTAAACCGGCGGGCGAAAAGGCATGCACGACGATTTCCCCGTCCGGCCTGCCGCAATGCGGCCGGCTGAGCTCCACCTCCGGCACCTGAAGATGGCCGGCATCTTCGATCGTATACATCTCCGACAACGTTTCGCATCCGTTACCGTCGGTGATGGTAAGCTGGTACTGGCCGGCGGGAAGGCCTGTCGCTTCAATGTTCGTTCCATAATCGTTCCCTGACAGGTCGAGCCATTGAAATGCAAAGAGCGGAGTGCCCAGAACAGTTAATCCGGCAATCTTTCCGTTTGCTCCGTCGCAACTGGTGGGCGTTATCGACAGATTGGTTTCATCGATATAAACCGGCGCATAAAATCCAACATGAATGGTATCATATCCTTCACAGCCGGATTCAATGTATCTTGCTTTCACCCAATAGGTTCCTGAATCCGATACCACGATCGACGAAACACCGATCTGGCCGGTGGACCAGGAAAAGAAACCGGCATCGCAGTCCGCATTGAGCGTAAGGGACGCCCCCTGGCAGATCAAGGTATCCGAACCGAGGTCAGGTACAGGAACCGGGAAAATCTCTATTTCTCTCGAGGTATGCTCGTATCGTCCTGAGGGGTACCAGACATCGACACTCACTTCATGCACGCCCGGGTATTTGAATGCATAAGTCGGTGAAAGCTCATTGGATGTGCTCCCCGGAGCAAATTCATCAAAGTTCCAAGCAATATTATCAGGTGTGGGAACAAAATGTGGCAGGAAATGAACTTGAGTACCCACACAGTAATTATCGGCTTCCCATTCAAAACGATAAAGGTAATCAAGGAGGATATTGGGTGTCCATCGCGATCCCAGTCGACCCGATAAATAAACTTTATCGGGTATATAATTGCAATCAATACCTTTTTTCCATGGTTCGGAAATCACACCAAATACGTATTCATAATCCGGAATTTCATTTTCAGGGCTAGAACAATAAATACGTCCGTCATTAGCAAGCTGAAGACTATAAGAGGCTTTATCAGATATCAGCACTCTGGAATTTATAAAATTTATAGAATCTTCAATAAATTTTGTTTCAAATTGGTACAAATTTGTATTATCCCCCCGAATGAAAGTAACATATAGAAATTTACTATCCGGTGAAAATTCACACCCTGTTGGAAATCCATAGGTACCAACTTCAGGGTTAAAATCATTTATCATAAATTTATATGTAATTTGGCCGGTTTTCACATCAAACTTGCAAATATCAAAAGAATAAAGCGGATTTGGCACCCCTGTTGTGCCACCATTAGTATAGCCGGCTACCAGGAATTTTTTATCCGGTGAAACTTTCATATAGCCGTTATCACCATAATTAAAAGCACGATATATTCCCGTAGAACTATATACCGGATCAGGATTGATTCCATTGAGATCAATTTGAAAACTTATGAACCTGTCATCATTGAATAGTCGAGTTATAATCCAATAAGTATATGGTAATAGACCTCGCAAAGCAAATAATTTATTGTGGGCCCAAAAAGCCTGAACTAACTCAACATTTTTTTCTAAGGTCACTGCCCCGAATCCATTATCAAGATTCATGTCTATTACAGAATAATATAACCCTATTGGACTTTCTGAACTGGAAATATGAAATAAATAATAAATATCAGAAAATCCCGGCTTTGGAAATGCAACATAATTTTGTTCCCAACCTAGTTCTCCAAGAATTCCTTCTCCATTTGGCATTATCTCACCTTCCCGGTTCCAGACTCTATTGTGCGATGAATAAAACAGTAGATTTCCATTGCTATTGCTCATTGTCATTCCATGGTTAAATCCACCGCCGCTTGGATCATAGTTCATCGGCAACCATGGAACCGGCTCACCCGTGGTGAAATTCAATCCGGCCCATTGCCCAAATATCCAGTTGTCCGCTTCCTTTTGCCCAATGATCAAGTCACTTTTAATAAGAGTAAAAATCAGTATTAATAATATTAGCCTCCGACAATGCATACCACGTATTTTTAGAAGGGCGCTTTGCTTTTAACCTTAAAGCGCCCTGAATATACAGACTATTGTAATAAGACCTCCATCTCAAAATCACCACCTGTTAAATCAGCACAACTTGCATTTTCGCCAGAATTCTTTCCTGATTCGCACTCAACCAGAGGAGGACCCTCACAACCCGCTTTAACAGAGGCAAAAACCTGAAATTGCTCATTTGGCGTTGCACAAGGAAATTCGAACTCAAATTGGTATTCTAAAACAGAATAACTGACAAGTTCACATAAATCTTCTATAATGGTAACCCGATCAGATACACGCATTATAGTAATGCAAACGTAATATTGCATTGGGGTGCAACAGGGCTCAACCGCATTCCAGGTTACTGTAACATATCCTGTTTCATTCGATTGGGCAAAAGATGACAGCTCAAACAATAATATTATAATAATGACAACTAATTTTTTCATTTTCAATAGCTTCAAACGTAATATTAATTTTTTTAGGAGCTTTGTTGATCAAATATTTCTGTTTGTGGGGTCGCAAACCCCTTAAGGAGGATGATAAAAGCTTGGCATGATACTGATAAAGCAGTTCATGGGTTTTATTACCGAATATAACCCATCAAATATAATTAATTTTGTTAGATGTCTCAAGCGTAAGTTTTAAACAGCGAGCCAGCATTCGGTAGATTTTTCGTATTTTTGAATTTCAATTTCTACTGCTGCGCTATGCCTTTGATCAATTCTGTCCTTTACTGGTACATTAAAAAGCGGATCCACCAGATCGGGTTGTTTGTGAAATATCCGCACGATGTCCAGGCGGAATGGTTCACTAAACTGATCGATACGGCTAAAGATACGGAATGGGGAAAGAAATACGGCTATGAATCGTTGGAAACTGCTGACCAGTTTCGGGAAAGAGTTCCCATCAGTACGTATGAAGACATTAAACCTTATATAGATAAGCTTCGCGAAGGGCAGCAAAACATTCTCTGGCCCGGTGAAATCAAATGGTTCGCCAAATCTTCCGGAACTACGGACAATAAGAGCAAATTCATCCCCGTCAGTCTGGAATCACTGGAAGAATGCCATTATAAGGCAGGGAAGGACATGCTGTCGCTTTACTGCAACAATTTCCCCAACACGGCCCTGTTCAGCGGGCGTGGGCTGGCCATCGGCGGCAGCCACAGCATCAGCGAGATCAGCAATACCAATTACATCACCGGCGACCTTTCGGCCATCATCATCGAAAACCTCCCTTTCTGGGCCGAATTCATCCGGGTGCCCAAAAAAAGCACAGCCCTCATGGATAACTGGGAAGAGAAAATTGAAATGATGGCCGACGAAACCATCCCGCATAACCTGACCAGCCTTTCAGGCGTACCTTCCTGGATGCTGCTGCTGCTTAAGCGGGTGGCGGAAAAAACAGGGAAAGACAACCTGGCCGAAGTCTGGCCAAACCTGGAAGTGTATTTCCACGGAGGTGTCAATTTCGATCCTTACCGCGAACAGTTCAAACAGCTGATCCGCTCTTCGGCTATGAATTATATGGAAACGTACAATGCTTCCGAAGGTTTCTTCGGCATACAGGACCGCTCGGATTCAAACGATTTGCTTCTAATGCTCGATTATGGCATATATTATGAGTTTATCCCGGTCGGACTTTTAGGCGAAGAACATCCGAAATCGGTCGGGCTTGACGGGGTGGACACGGAAACCAACTACGCCATGGTCATTTCCACCAACGGCGGCTTGTGGCGCTACATGATCGGCGATACCGTCAAATTTACCTCGCTGGATCCTTTCCGCATCAGGATCACAGGCCGTACCAAAAACTTCATCAACGTCGTCGGCGAAGAAGTGATTGTGGATAATGCCGAAAAAGCGCTTTCCATTGCCTGCAGAAAATGCCGTGCCATTGTCAGCGAATTCACGGCTGCTCCTGTATTTTATAAAGAAGCAAACCGTGTTGCCCATGAATGGCTGATCGAGTTTGAACAGGAACCCGCCGACCTTGACTATTTTACCGAAACGCTCGACAACGCCTTAAAATCCCTTAACTCCGATTACGAAGCGAAAAGATTCCACGATATGATCCTTCGCCCGCCGCTTGTTAAAAAAGTTCCCCCTTCCACATTTTATAACTGGCTGAAATTGAGAGGAAAACTCGGTGGACAAAATAAAGTGCCCCGCCTGTCAAATAACAGGATTTATATCGATGAAATTAGTAAAATTGCAGAAGGAATCTTGTAAGATCAAGTGACGAATAGCCGGTAACTGGTCTTATGCCTTTTTAAAACAACCATATAACCACTAAATAACTATGCATATTGCCATTGCAGGGAACATCGGAGCAGGGAAAACCACCCTTACTGAGCTGCTTTCGAAGCATTTTAACTGGGAACCGCACTACGAAGATGTGGAAGCCAATCCATACCTGAACAGCTTTTACGAAGACATGCAGCGATGGTCGTTCAACCTGCAGGTTTTCTTCCTGGCCAGCCGTTTCCGGCAGGTCGTCAATATCCGGGCCAGCGGGAAAAATGTCATCCAGGACCGCACAATCTATGAAGACGCATATATTTTTGCCCCTAATCTGCATGCCATGAACCTCATGGAAACACGGGATTTTGAAAATTACAGCGCCTTATTCGAGCTCATCAGCGCCCTGATCCGCCCGCCTGACCTGCTGATTTACCTCAGGTCGTCGGTACCTAACCTGGTGAAGCAAATCCAGAAAAGAGGACGGACCTACGAAGAATCGATCAGGCTTGATTACCTCAAAAGCCTCAATGAACGGTATGAAACCTGGATCTCAAAGTACAAACAGGGCAAATTGCTGATCATCAACGTGGATGAGCTCAACTTTGCCGACAATCCACGGGATCTTGGATTTGTCATTGAAAAAATCCAGGCCGAAATTCACGGGCTGTTCAAATAAACCGTACAATGAGCATTCTTGGCATCATCCCGGCAAGGTACGCCTCCTCAAGGTTTCCCGGCAAACCGCTTGTCGACATCCATGGGCGATCCATGATCCTGAGGGTTTATGACCGGGCTTTGCTGAGCGGAGTGTTTGCGGACATCGTTGTGGCCACCGACGACGAACGGATTTTGAATCACGTCCTCGATGCCGGGTTCAAAGCCGTCATGACCTCCACGAACCACCGAAGCGGAACGGAACGGTGCCTGGAAGCGCTGGAAAAGTGGCAAAAACAAACGGGTTTTGAATTTAATCACGTGATCAATATCCAGGGGGATGAACCTTATATCCATCCTGACCAGATTAAAAAAGTGGCGAATTTACTTTTAACTGCCGGGGCACAAATTGCCACACTGGCTAAACTCATTGTTAATCATGAAGATATCTTCAATCCCAATATCGTTAAAGTTATTTTTGGACAATCCTCAGAAGCGATCAGTTTTAGTCGCAGCCCCATTCCATATATCCGGGATTTGGATGCAGATCAATGGATCAGCAAAAAAGCCCACTACAAACATATCGGGATTTATGGATTTCAGGCAGCAATCTTAAATACAGTCTGCAATCTGACCCCGGGAAAGCTTGAATCTCTCGAAGCACTCGAGCAACTTCGCTGGCTGGAGAATAATCTGAAGATCAAAATCGATATCACTGAAGATGAAAGCATTGCCATCGATACTCCTGAAGATTTATTAAAAATTACTAACACGGCTTGATTGGCAAGATTTCATTCCCTATTTTCGTAAAAAATTCACGACACGTCAATGCATGCACCTGACCAGTACCTGAAAGATCTGCTTTATGAGTATGATTGCGTGACCATCCCCGGTTTCGGCGGATTTATCATGCAATTGCAGCAGGCCAGGGTCGATCAGTCGAGGCAGCGTATTTACCCGCCATCGCGTCAACCTTCTTTCAACAGCCTGCTCACGCATGACGACGGCCTGCTGATCAGTCGGATAGCCAGGTCCGCCGGGGTGAGCTACCATGATGCTTCCCGGCAGGTGGCTGAGTTTGTTTCAGATATGAATAAACGCCTGGATTTAAAGGAAAGCATTGCGCTGAAAGGGATCGGGCAACTTGAAAAAGGGCCTGAAGGCGCCATCATTTTCAGGCCGGATGCAAAAGCCAATTTTCTGCCTTCGACCTATGGGATGGTCGCGATGAACCTTTATCCCGTTGCAAAGCTCACGGAAAAAACAATCATCCAGAAGAAGCATGCCGACAGGATTTCCCGTGATTTCAGGGGAAAAAAGCCGGCATCTGTAAAATGGACGATGGCACTTACACTGCCGGTCATACTCTTTCTGCTATATGGCATCATTTTCCCGTCTTCTATCCAAAAAATGTACACAAATTATTCGGGCATGATCCCGGAAATTTTCCAGGCAAACCAGGCTGAACCGGTTGCCCGGCAAGCTGTTCCCGAAGTAAAATTAACCCAGGAAATTGAAAATATTATCATTGAGCCTCCCGATCCACCGGTGGTCTTCAATAAAACTGAACAAATTGCAGAAAAACCAACTACTGAACTATCCCCGGCATCGGTAAAATATTACATCATCGGCGGGGGCTTCGAAAAAGAAGAAAATGCCGAAAAATTCCTGGTTGCATT
>AMWB02142577.1_pt5 | contig 45137 bp, 29 predicted proteins | sample 200311 | NCBI WGS metagenome assembly AMWB02 (sample SAMN02737377, study PRJNA173069) | bioreactor metagenome | biome: anode biofilm in microbial fuel cells | place: USA: California | collected 2010-12-16
CTTCTCCAGAAACTTCACGGCCTGATCGAAGTTTCCGAGCCGAAACATGACCCATCCGTAGCTGTCCAGATAGGCGCCGTTGGCGGAGTCACTGGCCAGGGCGCGCGAGATGAGTTCACGGGCATATTCCAGTCGCTGGTTTCGGTCGGCCAGGAGATAGCCGAGATAGTTGAGGGCCTGGCTGTGGTCGGGCGCCATGGCGACGACCCGTTCGAGTACGGCGATGCAACTGTCGACCTGGCCGGTCCGTTCGTAGGCAGCCCCCATGGCGAAGGTAATCTCGGTGACGCCCCGACTTTCGGTTACGTGCCGGAGTGCTTCGTGGTACGTGGCGATCTCATTGGTCGTGTCGTTCATCTGGCGATAGGTGTAGCCAAGATTCAGCCAGCCGGTGGCGACGGTGTCGGTCATATCGGTCATGCGCGTGAATTCGGCACGGGCGCGGGGATAGTCGTTCTGGCGCAGAGCGATGGCACCGAGGTAGTAGTGATTGGCGGAAGCCTGCTCACCGCTGGCGACCAGATAGGTGAAGATGGAGTCGGCCAGACGCAGGGAGTCGAGATAAAAATAGATGAGGCCGAGCCGTCGGATCTCGAGCCGGTCGAGCGGGGCCAGTGCGACAACCTTCTGCGCATAAGGCAGGGCGAGAGCGAACGAGTCCTGATCAACATATGCGGAGATGAGCTGGCGGTTGAGCAGGACATTGTCTGGATCGTAGATGAGTCCTGTCTTGTAGGCCAGTTGAGCGGAATCGGAGCGACGCAGGATGCTGTAGATATCACCGAGTCCGGCATAGGCCATGGCGTTGTCGCTGCTGGGATCGAGTTCAATTGAGCGCTGAAACGCCTCTTTGGCGCTCTCGAATTTTCCGTGCTGGGCGCGGAGGCGGCCGAGTTCGGTGAAGAGGCGGGCGTTGGCCTCGGGGGAGCGACGAGCGAGCAGTTCCATGGCCCACATCATGGAGTCCGGCTCGTTTCGCTGCTGATAAGCATTGGCCAGGTAGCCGAGCGCCGTGGCGCTCGTGGAGTCCAGCGCAAGGAGTCGCAGATAGGTGCTGCGAGCGGAGTTTTCATCGCCCATCATGCGGTAACAAATGGCGCTCAGCAGGTAGACATCGGTATTGCGCGGGACGAGCCGCGATAGAACATCGAGCGCCAGAGCCGGCTGTTGGAGTGACAGATAGGCCTCGGCCAGGGCGAAGCCGATCTCGTAGGAGTCCGGGCAATATTGGAGCGCACGGACGAACGCTTTGGACGCGGACATCGGATCACCCATCCCCTCCATCAGGAGACCATCGACATAGAGGTCGAGGGCTCGGGGATCGATGACGTCCTTCAGGGTTCGCATCGGCAGGGGGATTGGGGATTTGCGATATTGTGCCGCCGGCTGCCCGGACCCGTTCGATACCGGTTCCGCGCTGGCGGCTCCAGGTATGATAAGAACCAGGGCCACGCCCAGAAGAGCGCTCACGACGAACGGGAAACGCAGAGAGCCGAACCGCAACTTAATGTACATCTTCACCAATCCAGCGCAGTGTCAAGCCGTGCATAGTGATACGGGCCTGTTACCTGACTATTTTCAGATAGCGCCGCTTGCCGGCCTTTATTATAACCGAATCGCTGTGCGAGAGTTCAGCCGAGATTGGGAGTTCGTAATTCGGGTCGGTGATTTTGAGGTCGGCGATGGTAACGCCTCCCCCCTCGATGAGCCGCCGCCCTTCGCTATTGGTCTTGGTGAGGCCGGTTTTGGTCAGGAGGTGCACCAAGAGGAGCTTCTCCCCTGCCAGCCCCAGCTCAGCCAGTCGGGCGACGGAGACCTCCTCGATATCATCGGGCACTTGCTTTTTTGAGAAGACGCGCTCGAACTCCTCGCGGGCGGCATGGCCTGAACCGGCGGGGTGGTACATGTCGACCAGGGTCTCTCCCAGTTCCTTCTTGAGGAGCATGGGATTGAGGTCGGGACGGGCGAGTTTCGATCTGACCTCGGCCATGCGGTCATCCGAGACATCGGTGACCAACAGGAAGTAGTCGTGAATGAGCTTATCGGGGATCGACATCACCTTGCCGAAGATCTCCTTCGGGGACTCATCGACGCCGATATAGTTGCCCAGGGATTTGGACATGCGGCGCTCGCCATCGAGGCCGGGCAAGACCGGCAGGGTGAGGATACATTGCGGCGGAACGCCGTACGCCTCCTGGATCGCCCGACCGCAGAGGAGGTTGAACTTCTGCTCGGTGGCACCCAGCTCGACATCGGAACGTATCGCGACGGAGTCATAGGCCTGCATGAGCGGGTAGAACAGCTCGTGGAGCGAGATCGGGATATTGGCTTTGAACCGCTTGGTGAAGTCATCGCGTTCCAGGAGGCGGGCGACCGTGTAATTGGTAGCCAGGTGCATGACGTCGAGGAACGCCATCTTTTTGAACCATTCGCCGTTGAAGCGAATCTCGGTACGGGAGCGGTCCAGGATCTTGAAGAACTGGATCTCATAGGTCTCGGCGTTCTTCATGATGGTCTCATAGGTCAGTTGAGGGCGGGTGGCCGAGCGACCGGAGGGGTCGCCGACCATGGCCGTGTAGTCGCCGACGATCAGGACGATCTGGTGTCCGAGGTCCTGGAACTGCCTGAGTTTTCGAATGCCGATGGTATGGCCGAGATGGATATCGGGAGCGGTGGGATCGAATCCCTGTTTGATGCGAAGCGGCCGGTTCTCGGCGATGGAAGCGACGAGTTTACGTTGAAACTCCTCCTCAGGGAGCAGGTCGACCGCGCCCCGGGAAATGACTTTCCATTGGCGCTCGAATTCACGCTGCACATCGGGATCGCTGATTTCCACGCTCAGAGTCTGCTCCTTCCGGTCGACTTTGGGTTCAGTATCGGCATATAATACCTGATGTTGATTAATAGCGAAAGGCAGAAGGAAAAGCAACCCCGGAAACAGGGGCCCGCTTTTTCCTTGACTGGACGGCCGCAGGGTCGGTAAATACGCACCATGTCATGGCTTGAGACCACAGATCCGCCGGTGAGTCCGAAATCGAAGCGGTGGCGCAATTCGCTGCTGATTCTGATCGGGTTGACTCTGGTGCTGGGGATCATCGTTGGGGTACGGACGTACCGGGTGTACCAGACGGAGTTGCCCTCGTTCGAGCAGCTGCACAATATCGAGCCGAGCCTGGCGACACGGGTGTACGATCGGAACGGCGCGCTGTTGAAGGAGTTTTACAGCGAGAATCGGGCGCTGACGCCGTTCAAGGAGATTCCCCGCCCCCTGATCGAGATGCTGATCGCCACGGAGGATCAGGAATTCTACAGCCATTGGGGGATTAATCTCCGTCGGGCCGGCATTGTGGCGTTCACCAACCTGTTTCAACTGGAGCTGAGGGCGGGGGCATCGACTATCACGCAGCAGCTCTCGCGCATGTTGTTCCTGACGCAGAAGAAGACATTTGAGCGGAAGATCAAGGAAGCGCTGACGGCGATCAAGCTGGAGCGGACCTACTCCAAGGATGAGATCCTGGAGATGTATCTCAACCAGTACTATTTCAGCCGGGGGGCGTACGGCGTCGCGGCAGCATCGCATCTGTTCTTCGACAAGCGTCCCCGGGAGTTGGATCTTGGGGAATGCGCGATTCTCATCGGTATGCTCAAGGGCCCCAATATCAACTCGCCGGTGAACAATCCGGACAAGGCGATGAAGGCGCGCAATCGGGTCCTGTACAGTTATTACCAGTCGGGCGGGATCAGCGAGCAGCAATATGACTCGCTGAAGGAGTTGCCGGTGCGGGTGACGCCGGGCTCCGAACGAGAGGGAGTGGCGCCGTACTTCACCGAGTGGATTCGCCAGTATCTGCTGGAGAAGTATGGCGAGTCGGTGTTGTACTCGGGGGGGCTGAAGGTGTACACCTCGCTGGACGCCGATCTGCAGCGGGTGGCCGAACAGGCCGTGGCGCGCAAGATCGATTCGCTGCGCTCGCAGACGGTGCGAATCCATGGACTGCGGAGCCAGGATTACACATACAATATGCCGGACACGGTGGACGCGTTCGGACGTCCGATTCGGGTATCGAAACTGGTGCAGGGGGCGTTTGTTGCGATCGACAACAGCAACGGCGATGTCATTTCCCTGGTGGGCGGGCGGTCGTTCGAGGAGTCCGAGTTCAATCGGGCGGTACAGGCGCTGCGCCAGCCGGGGTCATCGTTCAAGCCGTTCGTGTACACGGCCTGTATCGATAACGGATACAAAACGACGGATATCGTCGAAGATAATCCGATCGTGCTCGACATACCGGGGTCCAAGCAGTGGCGGCCGCACAATTACGACGACGAGTTTCTGGGTCCGATTACGATTCGGGATGCGCTGCGGCTCTCGCGCAACCTGGCGTCCATTCGGTTGCTGCAGAAGGTGACGCCCGAGCAAGCGATTTTCTACGCGCGCAAGATGGGGATTACGACGCCGTTGCCGGCGGTGCCATCGCTGGCTATCGGGGTGGGTGAGGTGCGGCTGGTGGAGCTGGTGTCGGCGATGTCGACGTTCCCGAACATGGGAATTCATATCCCGTACCGGTCGATCCACCGGATCGTGGACCGGTACGGCAAGGTGCTCGAAGACAACACCTCGGTCCGGAAAGAAGAAGTGTTATCGGCGCAGACGGCGTTTCTGATGGTTGACCTGATGCGATCGGTGGTTGATGCCGGAACGGCGCAGCGGGCGCGCTGGATGGGGTTCACGCGGCCGGCCGGCGGGAAGACGGGGACATCGGACAATTTCTGCGACAACTGGTTCGTGGGGTACACGCCGCAGATTACGGCGGGAATCTGGGTGGGGTTTGACGACAAGACCTCGCTGGGAGGGGGCGAGGACGGGGCACGCAACGCGGTGCCGGTCTGGACCGAGTACATGCTGCACGCCCACGATTCGCTGCCGATCGAGGATTTCGTGGAGCCCGAGGGAATCGTCCACCTCGATGTCTGCAGTGAGTCCGGGGAATTGGCGACCGACCGGTGTCCCAACGTGCGAACGGATGTCTTTTCGGAGACGAACCAGCCGACGGCGGCGTGTCATGTGCATCCGTCACGGGGCGGCTATCGTTCGACCGGCGGGTATCGCCGCGGGGGCGGCTCGGACAGTCTGAAGGAGCGCGGGCACTTCTGATCTGGCGAGGTCCGGTCGAAGTTCGGCGCTGCCTCTTCCCTCTCATAGCATCATGACCGACTCTTGACAGGGGGCGGGCGGTTGCGTATTATCGAGCGCCCGTCACGGGTAATCTGTATTGCCGGAGTGGTGAAATTGGTAGACGCAGGGGACTCAAAATCCCCCGGTAGCAATACCATGTCGGTTCGATTCCGACCTCCGGCATGAATCGGTTCCATTTAGTCCTGTGACTTCGACTACGGCTCTTCCCCAAATCAGTCTGCGATGATTGTGTGAAGGTGCAACTAGCTGCCGGCCTCACATTGTGTCATGCGCTCCGTAATTGGCCTGGCAAGCGCAGCAAGAGAATCCATGATGTGCTGTCGAAGAAGGTGAGGGCGGTCGTTCTGATCGGTGTGGCATTCTACCAGATTCTGAGTTATACCGACGATGTTGATCTGAACCAGAAACTGGCGGCGTGGGAGCGTTTCTACAACTTCGACCGGCCGCATGGGGCCCATGGGGGGAAGACGCCGCACGAGGCACTCAGGACGATGCTTGACTCAGAAAAGAGTGTCTCTGTTGCTTGACAATACTGCTTGCCCGCGTTCCGGGCCTGGTGCCACAGTAGGGACATGAGACCCACGCCGCCTCAAGCCGGCAACTGCAGGAGCGACAGATTCGCTGGGCCTCCGCCGCACAATAGGGACAAACTCGGAACTGCGGATCGAGAGTTGCTCCGCACTCGGTGCAGGCGCATTCGAACTTGATGGCCGGGCCGAGTACGCGGAGGACTTCCTCGATCGTGGTGATCCCGTCGACCACTTTCTGTCGAGCATCCTCGAGAAGCGTAGTCATCCCGATGGCGATGGCCATGTTGACCATGCGGGTTTCGTCGTAACTCGAGGTCAATTCCTGCCGAAAACGGTCATTCATGTGGAAGACCTCAAACAGCCCTTGCCGTCCCTGAAAGCCGGTGCCGCCGCAGGTGGCACAGCCCCTGCCACGAGAGAGCTGCTCGGGAAAGGCCGAAGGCGGCAGGCCCAGGAGCTCCGTCAGTTTGTGGTCGTAGTCGGCCAATTCGCTGCAATCGGGGCAGATTCTTCGCACGAGCCGCTGGGCGATGATCCCCTGCACGCACGACGCGACCAGGTACGGTTGAATGCCCAGATGAATGAGACGGGTAATTGCGGCCACGCTGCTGTTGGTGTGCAACGACGTGAAAACGAGGTGTCCGGTCATGGCAGCCTGAAACGCTGCCTGTGCCGTCTCCAGATCACGGATCTCGCCTACCAGGATGACATCGGGGTCCTGGCGGAGCGTGCACCGCAGGGTCGAGGCAAAGGTGAGTCCGATCTTTTCATGGATGTGAACCTGGGATGCCTGGGACAACAGGTACTCCACCGGATCCTCGATCGTGACGAAATTCAGTTCCTTGGACATCCGCTCATGCAGCAGCGAATATAAGGTGGTGGTCTTGCCGCTCCCGGTGGGTCCGGTCGAAATGATGATTCCCTGCGGGACGGAAATGATCCTCTCAAGCCGCCGGAGCGACTCACCCCGGATGCCGGTTTCGACCACCCGCTTCACCGACGCCGTCTTATCCAGGAGCCGGCAGACGGCCTTCTCGCCGTTGATCGTGGGGAGCGTGGACACGCGCACATCGATATGGCGCTCGCCCGACTTGATGACAATCCGGCCATCTTGCGGTATGCGACGAATAGAAATGTCCATGTTGGCCAGAATCTTGAGGCGCGACATGGTCGACGGATGCAATCGCGACGGTATGGTCATCCCGTCCTGCAGCAGACCGTCAACGCGGTACCTAACCAGCGTATGTTCGTCCTTTGGTTCTATGTGAATGTCGCTCGCACCATGCTTGACGGCACGAGAGAACATGGCGTTCACGAGTTTGACTGCGGTCTGCGTGTCCACGTGACTGATCTGGTCGTCGTCGCCGTTTGACTCATCGAGTACGATCGCGACATCGGATTCTGCGGCATCATGCAGTTCCTCGGCCATAGAGGACGCCGTACCATCGACCTCGTCGGTTCCGTACATGACATCGATCGCCTTCTTAATGTCGGACCAGGGCGCGAGTCGGGAGCGCACGGTCAATCCCGTCACGAAACTCACGTAGTCGATTCGGTGCAGATCCAGAACATCTGCCATCGCCATATTCAGCGTGCCGCCATCCTGATCCAGTGGGACCAGACAACCGGAATCACAGATCTCGCGCGGGAGCAGGCGGGCCAGGTCTCTCTTCACGGAGGCAGGGTCGATCGCGACAATGTCCGCCTGGCTGCGGTTCTGAATTACTTTCAACAGCTCCTGCTCATCCACCATCCCAAGCTCAACGATGGCTTTGTACAGAACCGTGTTGCTTTGCGCGCAGTAGCGATGGATCATCTCCAGTTGGGCGGGCAGGATAATGCCTCGGTCGACCAGGTCCGACCCCAGCGGACTGCCGTTGCTGCTCAGGAATCGGCTCAGTTGGCGAAGATCGCGACGGTGCTGGCCGGCACGCTGGCGGAGACTGGAGTTTTCGCGTATCAGGTCGTACTGGTTGAGAGCCAGCCGCACGGTGACGACGAGGTCCTTGTCGTCCCAGGGTTTGGTGATGTACTTGTAGAGAATGCCCTGTCCGATGGCGGCCATGACGGCGTCGGTATCGGTGGCACCGGTAAGCAGGATTCTGATGGTCTGGGGATCGCGGTCTCGCGCCTGAGACAAAAACTCGGTGCCCGTCAGCCCCGGCATCCGGTAATCGCTGATGATCAGAGAAACGCGGTGGCTGGCCATCACCTCGAGCCCCTGTTGACCGGTCTCGGCCGTCAGGATCAGGTAGCCATCGCCACGCAAACATCGCTTCAACGATGAGAGCACGGACTTCTCGTCATCGACCAGGAGGATGGCGTGCTTCTGCCGCGTGTCTTTCTCTGCCGAGGACGAGGCAGCGGAGGTCGGATCGCGCGGAGTCTCGAGTTCATCGGCCTCCGGCCGTCGCAATTGTACTTCACTTGCTATCATACGCACTCCCTAATGCAACCGTCGATGGTGCCAGTAGTCGCCTGATCTCGTCAAGCATCTGTCCCAGGGAACACTGGCTGCTCACCGCGCCTGCCTTGTCATCGAGGCAGCAAGTATCTGTCAAGAGCGTGTCCGCTGAGTCGGACAGGTGCAACACCGCAAGGTCCGGTCTGCCGGCCTGAATGTCTGCGATCAGACCCTGTCCGTCTGTTTTCAGAAGATCCGAAGCGATCAGCAGCAAACCGATATGTCTCGGCCAATGTCGTGCGGTCAAGACGGCCTCTTCGGCCGTTACCGCCTCGAGGACGTTATAGCCATTGGCCTCAAGTAGTTGCCGAATCTCCGAGCGAAAAGCCTCCCTGGGGTCGGCCAGAAGAATCGTGCCTGAGCCGGGCACACCGGAACTCGCCGGAGCCACGGCCTCATCGTCGGCCTTCGGGGTCACCAGAGTCTCGGACAGGGTCGGCAGCAGAACCGTAAAACAGGTTCCGTTATTCTCCTTACTGACCACTTCGACATGCCCCTTGGCCTGTTTGACGATGCCATACACCGTGGATAGTCCCAGACCCGTTCCTTTCCCCTGCTCTTTGGTTGTGAAGAACGGATCGAATATGCGGGCCGCGACCGTTGGAGCCATGCCGGCTCCATTGTCCCAGCACCTGAGAACCGCGTACAGACCTGCCGAGATTTCGGGATAGTCCGCGATCTCGGCCGGCGTGATAGTGCGGCTTGCCGTTTCGAGGATAATCGTACCGCCCAAGCCAATGGCATCGCGTGCATTGACAACCAGGTTGAGCACAATCTGATCCAGTTGCGTGGCATCCATATACACGGGTTTGAGGTTCTCCTCCAGCTCCAGCAATAGTTCAATGTCGTCGCCGATCAACCGTCGCAACATCCCGGCAAGGTCGTTCAACCGGACGTTGAGATTGCAGGCCTCCAGTCGCGTCTCCTGCCGCCGACTATAGGCCAGCAATTTTCGCGTCAGGGCGGCGGCACGATTGCCGGTATTAACGATCTCGGTGGCCGCATCCCGTACGTGCTGTTGGTCCGCCCGGGAAGTCATCAATAGACTGGCATGTCCGATAATTGCGGTCAGCATGTTGTTGAAGTCGTGGGCGATGCCGCCGGCCAGCGTACCGATTGCCTCGAGCTTCTGCGACTGGCGAAGTTGTTCTTCCAGGCACAGCTCCTTCGTGACATCCCGTTTCACAGCCACGAAGTGGACGATTCGATCCTGTTCGTCAAAGACCGGCGAAATCGTGGCGTCCTCATCATAATGGGAGCCGTCTTTGCGCCGATTCTTGAATCGCCCTTTCCAGACGCGCCCCGCCAGAAGCTCCGCCCACATGTCCCGGTAGAAACGATCGTCGTGCAGCCCGCTCTTATTGATGGACGCGCGCTTTCCCAGCACGTCCTCCCGCAGATGTCCGGAAACGCGTTCGAAGGCCGGATTGGCGTACTGAATAATGCCCTTCGTGTCAGTGATGACCACAACTTCGTCGGCAGATTCGACTGCCGCGGTCAACAATGATTGCTGACGCTGCAGATGTTTCTGTGCGGTGATGTCGCGTGTTATGCCAATGGCATTCCAGGCGCCGCCGATTCTGACCGAGGAAAGCGAAAGCTGGATGGCTATTTCCCTACCATCTTTGCATACCGCCTCCAGATCAAGGACTCTCCCGACGGCTACCCCCTCTCCCGTGGCCAGGAAATCGGGGAAGGCTCTCTCGTGCGCCTCCCAATATCGCGGCGGCGCGATCAGCCGGTGTAGGTTCTTTCCCACCGCTTCGTCGGCGGAGTATCCGAAGATTCGTTCCGCCGCGGGATTCCAGAATGATATCTCTCCCGAAACACCTATCATGAGGATTGCATCCTGGGCGAAATCCGTTATCGCGCGCATGCGCGTCTCGCTCTCCCGGAGAGCCACTTCGGCCTTCTTGTGGGCGGTTATGTCATGATAGACTCCCAGGACACCGATGACCGCTCCATCGATATCTCGCAACGGGAGTTTACTCGTCAGTAAGTGGATCTGCTGCCCGGAGGGAGTCATCTGCGGTTCTTCGATCAGAAGTTTCGCTTCCCCACTCGCGATGACTACCAGGTCATCGGCCCGGTAAAGGTCGGCCTGGGCGCGCCAGCCCATGGCATAGTCATCCCTGCCGATAACATCCTCCGGCGATTCAAACCCGGCGTCTTTGGCGAATGGCGTATTGCAGCCAAGATACACGAGGTTTTTGTCTTTCCAGAAAACGCGTACGGGAATCGTGTTGAGAATCGCCCGAAGGAGTTCGCGTGATTCGCGCAGCGCCTCCTCGGCCTTCTTGCGCGCGGTGATGTCCTCATAGACACCGAGCAGGCCGACCACTAGACCATCGCGATCCCATAGCGGGATCTTATTTGTCCGCACCCAACGGACCGATCCGTTCGGCTGGGCCAGCGCCTCCTCAAAATCCACCTTGGCTTGCCCGCTGTCGATCACGGCCTGATCATCCGCGCGGTAGGTTGCGGCCATATCCCGCCATGCGAGATCGAAATCGGTTTTGCCGACCACAGCCTCGGAATTACTCACGCCTGAATCGGCTGCGGCGATCCGATTGCAGCCCAGGTATCGCAGCGTGCGGTCCTTCCAGAACACCCCCTGAGGAATGGCGTCAAGAACGATCCGGAGCATCTGCTCGGAGTTGTGCAGCGCGACTTCCGTTGCCTTGCGAGCCGAAATGTCCTGTCCTTCGGGAACCAGATACACGACGTAGCCGGCTTCGTCCTTCACGGGCGTCAGTGAGAAGTCGATGGTGTGGGTCGAACCATCAGCGGCAACATGGGTGACCTCGAAGCGGCTTGTTCGACCAGCGGCAGCTTCGCGTATGGCGAATTGCAATTTGCCTCGAAGTTCCGGGGAGTGCGCCCACCACGGCCCGTCCCAGAACGGCCGACCCACGACATCGGACCATCGGGCTCCGCAGAAGTCCAGCGCCGCCCGGTTTACATCCAACAATGTACCGTCGGGCAACATGAGACCGATGAAGGTATGAACGTGATCGAAGGCCGTGCGAAATCCCGGTTCCCCCTCCGCCCGCTCCTGAAACTCGGCTGCCGTCGCCGTCCCCGGCTCCAGGATCAGCAACACGCCGCAATCAGCCATCGGCAGAATGGTCGCGGTGCGCATGGTCGCTCCGGAGGACATCGCAAACCGGCACCGCACAGTTCGGCTTCGGCCGTCAACCGCTACATTGCCAATGGCCTCGTTCAGTACGGAAACGACCTCGGGCGGGAATATGGCCGAGAAGTCACGGCCCAGCAGTGAGCCCGCGTCGCCCGACGCTCGTCCCCCTGCCTCGAGCTTGAGGCCACGTATGACTCGGTGTCGGTCCAAACGGACGACCGCCCCGGGAAACGCCTCGTATGGAAGTGCCGTCTCCGGACACGTTTCCGCTTCCGACCGCACATTCATATCATGCCTTGGCCGTAGCCCGTTGCGGCCGTCGGGCGATATAGATGCCTCCGGCGATGGGATCCAATTTGGCGATGGCGCGCATGCGTGCGATATTCTGGGCGGTCAGCGTGGTCCCTTTCGCCGCCAAAAGACTGCCGGTCATGGTATAGACATCCCGGTGCAGGGTGACGTTGGGAGCCAGATCCACCAGACCGATTTTCATTTCATCCTCGGCTACCCGGCGATCATTCACCGCGGCGAGATAGTCCAGGCAGATCTGCACCAATTTTCCGGGAAATTGCTTGTCGGCGAAACCCGCAATTCGTTCACAGGCGTATTGGTACTGGAACTCCTCGTTGGTGTTGGGCCGATTCAACAGGTGATCGCATTCGTCGGCAAGGCCGACCAAATAGGCCGCCACCGGAACAGCGGAGCCGTGTTCACCGCGCGGAAATCCACTGCCGTCGTAACGCTCGTGATGCCGGTGGATTCCCGAGGCCACCTCATTGAAGAAACTGATACCTCTGAGAAGCTCCATGCCGATGGCGGGATGGGTTCGATACAGGTCCCGTTCCTCGCGTGAATAGTCCTTTACGTTCTTCTCGATGATAAATGAGGGCATGCTGAGCTTGCCGCAGTCGTGCAGGAGCGCCGTGATCTCAAGCGATCTCATGGCTCGTCCGCCGAGTCCGAACTGGTCACCCAAAGCCACCGCGATATCGGCCACTCGCCGACAGTGCGTGCCGAGTTCCGGACGGGCCATCTGGATCAGGTCGAAAAGCGCCTTGGTACCCGCGTGGAGCGTTTCCTCCAACTGCCCATTCAGCGCCTGTGCGGTGTGGAGCGCATCGGCGAGCTGTGCGGTCCTTGTCTTAACCAGGTTTTCGAGCTCACCGTTGACTGCCTGGAGCTGCTCGTTCTGCCGAAGGGTCAGTTCCTGGAGGCGCCGGTTTTCCACGGTGAGGGCGCCGTAGGAAATGGCGCTCTGGACGCTTTGCCGCAACTCGTCATCCTTCCAGGGTTTCAGGATGAAGCGGTAGATCTCCCCGCTGTTTACGGCCAGTTGGACGGCGTCCAGGTCCGCTTGGCCGGTCAGCATGATGCGCACGGTGTCCGGGCGCTTTTCCTTCACGCGTGACAGGAACTCCGCACCGGTCATCTGCGGCATTTTGTGATCGGTGACGAGGACGTCTATGCGATGGTTCGACAGGATTTCCAGCGCCCCCAGGGGCGAGTCGGCAAAGTGACACGTATGATCCCCAAAACTGCGAAAGACGCGCTTCAGCGCGCTGAGAATCGGTCGTTCGTCGTCTACAAACAGGATGTCGGCCATGGTCTACTCCGTATCTCGCCCGTTTCTTTCCTCTTGCCCCATACTACTTTCTGTCCCTGGCATCAGCTCTCGAGCACCCGAAGCTGATAGGCAACATCCGCGGGCAATGCCTCGGCGATCTGTTCAAGTTCAGGATTCTCTTCCGGTTGCCGCTGTCCGGTCCCCACCGGCACGGGAAAACCGAAACCGGACTGGTTGGCCAGTCGGTGAGCCTCGAGAAGCAGGCCCAGATGGGTCGGGGTCTCGGGACCGAGCGTGTCATGGTGATGCTCGACCAGATCGGCGATCCGATCGGGGAATTGCCAGTTGCGGCACAGCTGGGCCCCTATCTGTACGTGCGACCAGTGAAACAGCCGCAATTCAACATCGACAAATGACTCGGCACCGGCGCGGACGGAATTGATTATGCCTCGCCATACTTCCGGCCAATAGAACGCCATGATCACTTTGCCGATGTCGTGGATGAGTCCGGCCACAAAGATGGTGTCGGAAACGCCGACGCCGCTATTTCGTCCGAGCTTGTTGGCCGCTATGGCGGTCGCATACGAATGCCGCCAGTACCCCAGCATGTCAAAGGCATCGGTGCGGGGGCGCACCGCGGCCAATCCCTTTTGGACAGAGACAGCCGTAGTGATGCTCTTGATCGTATTGATGCCGAGTACCATCACCGCCTCTTTGACACTCCCCACCGGCTTCGACACCATGTAGAATGGTGAATTCGCCAAATGCAGGGCCTTCAGGACGAGCGACGGATCAGCCGAAATAATCTGCGTCAGGTCGTCTACCGAAACGCCATCATCCTCGAGCATCGCAAGGAGCTTCGTGGTGACCTTGGGAAATGGTGGAAGTCCCGAAAGCTGGTCAAGTACTTCATCTACGGCCAACTGCATAGCCTGGTTCCTCTTGGTGTCGTTCAGCCTCGGGCCGACGATAACTCCTCATTGCTCCCGGTTGAGTGGCCCGGCCCTTCTGTCTTCAATTCGGCGTAGATGTCCGGATACCGCCTCTGCAGACGGCCCAGAATCAGGCGCTGCGACTGCACCTCGGCGATCAACTCCTGATTTTGTTCGGTGAGTCGATACTGCGCCAGGGCCAGATGCACCGTAGCCTTCAAATCCATGTCATACCAGGGTTTCATGACAAACTTGAACGCCTCGCCTTCGTTGATGGCTTTGAGAAGCGCATCCATATCCGAATGACCGGATAAGATGATTCTCACCGTTTCCGGCGAATACTCGCGGACTTTCCGCGCCAGCTCCACTCCGGTCATGCCCGGCATGATGTTGTCGGTCACGACCACCTGGATGTGGCCGCGCCGAATGAGTTCGAGGGCCTCGGTTCCACTCGATGCGGTGACGACATGGAACGGTTCCCCGCGAAACAGCCGTACCAAAGACGAGAGGATAAACGGCTCGTCGTCGACAAACAGGACAGTATACTCACTCATCGCTGATTCCTCCTCACGCCGTCGTTTCGCACTCGACGATAGATTCCGGTTTCGTAGATGCCGCGAGCGGCAGTTCGATAATGAACTCCGTCCCGACACCGACTTCACTGTGTACGGTGATGCCGCCGCCATGACGCTCGATGATGCCGTAGGAGATGCTCAGGCCCATGCCCGTTCCTTTTCCCGGCGGCTTGGTGGTAAAGAACGGATCGAAGATGCGGGACAGGTTCTTTTCCGCTATCCCCGCGCCCGTGTCGGCAATGCTGATCCGAATGGACTTGTCCGTGACCCCGGTGGTGACGGTCAGCACGCCCTTCTCCTTGACGGCGTGAGCGGCATTCACGAACATGTTGGTAAACACCTGGACCAACTGGCTGGGAAATCCGGTCACGCAGGGAACGGGTGAGAGGTGTCGCACCACTTCCAGATTATACTTGATTTCGTTCCGCGAGAGATTCAGTGCGTTCTCGATCAGCGAGTTGATCTCGCACTGCTCTGTCACATCACCGTCGGCACGCGCAAACGTCTTGAGGTCCCTCACGATTTTGGACACCCGGCTCAGGCCATCGTGCGTTTCCTTCAGCAGTACACACAGGTCCTGCTGGATGAACTCGATGTCCATCGCGCTCTTTGCCTCCGTGATGCGCTGCCGCTGGGGAGAGTCCGGAGAGGCAAGGGCGGAGAGCGCGTCATCCAGCAGCGCTATGTACTCCTTCAGCGTTGTCGTGTACCGGGACAGTGAATTGCAGTTGCTGGTCACGAAGCCCAGCGGGTTGTTGATTTCGTGCGCCACGCCGGCGGCCAGTTCGCCGATCGACGCCAGTTTTGCCGAACTTAGGAGCCGCTTTTGAAGCATTTCCCGTTCGGTAACATCGTGAACGATCAGAACGAGTGCCGCCACCCGGTTCTTGTGCATGATCGGGTATGAAATGACGTTCAGGTACTTGTCATTCGCCGGGTTCGTGAACTCGGCCGTCTGAAGACCGCCCGGCACGCGAGTGCCGTCCAGGAGCGGGGCCAGGTGCTTCAGGCAATCCTCCGACAAGAGTGTCTGGAAGGACAGGCCGTGGTACTGGGCGTACGCTGATTCCTCAATCGACAGCAGGTCTCGGGCGTGAGGATTGAGCAGGTGGGTCTGGCCGGAGGCATCGATCGCCATCAACCCAAAATTGGCGTTTGCAATGATGCCGTTGAGAAGGTCCTTCTCGGCCACCAGACGCTCGGTTCGAAATTCCAGATCTCGCGTCTTTTCAGCCACCAGTTGTTCCAGAAGCTGTCCTTGCTCTTGGGCGCTTCGGCGGTCTGACCAGTGCTGAAAGGCCTTGTCCACGAGGGCGAGAAGTTGGTCGGGCAGGAACGGCTTTTCCAGAAACCCAATGGGCCGTTGCTTGATCGCCTGCGACAACGCACTGTATTCGGCATATCCGGTTATGAAAATCAGCAGGGCGCTGGGCAACATCACGGCGACGGCATCTGCCAGTTGAACGCCCGACATGCCCGGCATGCGGATATCGGTAATCACCAGATCGGCGGATTCGCCTTGCAGCTGCTGCAGGGCCGTGGCCCCGGAGGCTGCCTGACGGCAATGATAACCGGACCCTTCCAGGGTCTGTCGCATGACATTCAGTATGACCTGCTCGTCATCGACCAGGAGAATCCGGAATGTTTCTTTCGAGAGACCGCTCATCGCTCCCCCAGTGTCTCTTCCCGCACCTCGGAGTCCGATCCAGCGGTGCATGTCATTGCGTCTTTCACCGAGACCAGACCGCCTGACCGGCGCCGCATGAAAGGGAGGTGGGTCATCGTGACACCTCCGCCGCTTGATGTCTTGCCTCCGAATTGTGCATACTCGATCACCCCTGGTAAGAAGGAAACTGGAGTGAAGGCGGCAGAAGACAACGACGTCACGATGACCCCCAGAGTTTGGAAAGAAGCGGATTCAACCTTAAATGCCGGTCCGCTACCAGCAATGCTCAGGATCGACTATTCGACAAAGCACCTGATGAGAGATGATTAGGTATGCAAGATACTCATTGGGCGGCAAGCGTTCGGCGCTGGCGCGGGGCGCCTAAATCGATGGCGATTATGTCGATAGGAAGGCGGCAGACTACTGAAGTGTTTGCAGGAACTCGGCCAGACCGATCTTCTCGTTCTCTATGCCGAGCTTGACGCGAATCTGCTGGCGAATCTTGCTGACAGTCAGTACGGATATGCCGAGGAGATCGGCGATCTCCTTGGATTGCATGCCGTCTTTGACCAGGTGGCATATCTGCAGTTCACGGGGCGACAGAGTGGCGAATTTGCTGGAAATGGTGTTCACGAAGGGAGCCGCTATGTCATCCAGCGCCCGCCGGAGCAGGTCCAGCAGTCTCTTCTGCTGTGGATGCTTGGCACTGCTGCGCTGCAGTTGCCTGATCATCGGCGTGACGAGCTTGTCGATATTGGCGCTGATCTGCGATCTCGTACGGTTCTTCTCCGTCTCGATGTGGTTGAGCACTTCCTCCAGGGCTTCGTGTTTCCGCAGCAAGGCGTTGTGTTCGGTTTCGATTCTCGCATTCAGGTCCAGCAGTGAGGCCTCGGCCAGCTTGCGATCAGAAATGTCCCGAACGATTGCCCACATGTATTCCGGATTCCCTTCCGCATCGCGAACCAGAACGGCTCGAAGCTCTATCGGGATAATTCGGCCGTCCTTGCGCCGATACTCCTTCTCGTATACTTCCGAGTAGCCCCTGGTCAGAACTTGATTGGTGACGACCTCCGCCTCAAACGCATGCCATCTGGCCGGCGTCAGGTCCATAAAGGTGAGATTCAGAAGTTCCTCCTGCTCGTACCCCACCATCTCTCGAAAATGTTCATTGAACTCAATCAGCCGCCCCTCCATGGAGACGCTGACAAACCCGTCGATAAGGCTGTGCTGAAGCTGAGTCAGTTTCTGGAGTGTGGCTCTGTCCCGATCCCGGGCCCGAGCATGATCGGTAATATCGACGAGACGAAGGAGGTAACACGGGATGCCCCGGAGCGTGATCGGCTCCGCCCAATGGAGACAGCGCCTCGATCCGTCACCCTCCGGTCGGCAGTCAACTTCAACCTCTTCGATACGGCGCTCCTGTGCCAAAGCCTCGGCAATCGCGGCCAGCGCCGCCGCCGAGATCAGGCCGGCCTCAACCGGCGTCCGTCCGACAATCTGCTCGGAAGCCTGGTGGGCGAAGGTCGCAAGGGCCGCATTGACCTCTACCACTCTGTGCGTGACGCGATCGGCGATCAACATAGGAACGAGACTGTACTCGAATACGGGATAATAATCGATGTGCGAGTGTAGTCGTCGGTCGCGCGCCTCCACCTCGGCCGTGATGTTCTCGTGGGCTATGACGATGAGATTTGCGGAGTCCTCCACACGCGCAACGTGCATCGTGAACCATCGGCGGGTGGTCGGAGAGTGACATGGATACTCCAGCCGAAAGTCCGCCAGATCACCGCGCATGACCGCCTGAATGCCTGCCAGCGCCTGAGCGGCTGACGATTCCCCTTCGGCCGAGGCCTTCCGGCATAACTCAAAGTAGTTAAACTCGGTGAAGTCCTGCCCCAGCCCCGCATTCTCTTCCGCGAACAGCCGCCACGCTTTGTTGACCGCTTCTATGCCACCTTCGGCATTCACAATGGCGATGTTAAACGGCAGCGAGTTCAGCACGGACTGAGCGAAGGCGAGCCGTTCCTGAAGGAGATTGAGTCCCTGACTTGCGTCAGACATCAGCGAATTTTGGGACCTGCGTTTTGACAATTCTCGCCAGACCTTCCGTAACCCACATCAAAAATACGTGCAATCCGTGAGGTGCGCGGGGTGCTATTCGACGCCGGAACCGATATGTTGAGACTCAGGTGAACTCCTGGTGGAGAGTTCGAAACAATACCCCACTATTGGCCGATCACCATATACATGGTACCTGACAGCAGCCCGCAACCTATTGAAAAATAACGAAATCCGGAGATTAATAGGCCGCCGAGGAATTCGCCCGAATAAGCCCCCATGAGAGTCTGCATCCGATGGGTAAGGACTGTCGATCCCCCCGGCAAAGAATTACTGGCCCTCCGTACTTGCCCTGCTTGTCATAACCTGCTGCCACTAGCTCGTTTGCCAATAACCGCTTAGGTTAGCTTACTGGCAATACGGTAATAGTGAGTATGTGTGGTACTCATCACCGTAGATAGGGGATTCCTGGGTGGATCGGGCGGTTTGAGCATGCAGTGCTCTGATTGCCATTGCACCATGCACCCCTGCACTCCCGTAGAATCGGACCGGACGATCTCCGGCGCTTGCACCGGCCTCCTTCCTCAGCCTCAAGCAGTCACCAGCCTCGGGCGTAAGCGTAAATCACCGGAGGATAGTGCCGTAGTCTCGGAAGTCGGCAATGAGAAGAAATCCCTGCAGCAGCCGTCGGCGTCACAGCGATTGATCATGTTTTCAATCATCCGCGGACAGTTTGAATGGCGGCAGAGTGAGTCCATTCAGACATTCGACCTTCAGTCTTCCCGGATCTGGATCGTCCAGGAATGAGACAAGTAGGCCCAGAAGGCACTCCGAGTCTTCCGCCACGTGCGCTGTGTTTGCGACAATCACCTCATGACGGATCCGCTCCACCGCCTGCCGTCGTCAGGCCGGCAGGATCGAGATATCCAGGGCTTGCTCCGCACCAGCTTCTTCAGCCGGGCGTTTTCCCGCTCCAGTTCCCGGAGACGGTGGGCCCGGTCCGTCCGAAGACCACCGTACTGCTTCCGCCACCGATAGCAAGTCTGTTCCTTAATCCCCAACTTCTTGGCCGCCTGCTTGATGGTCGATCGCACCGACAGGTGAACCTCAGCCTCCTGTAACATCCGCTCAAAGGCTTCGACCGCATACTGCTTCCGGCTCATCTCTGCCTCCTTCTCCAGTCCACCCCAAGATACTATCTCTCAAACTGCACCGACATATGGGGGGTTGGTCACGACCACCTGCTGTGTCGGCATAACCGGCAACATCGACGGAGACAGCCAAAACATTGTCGATATTTCCGATCTCTCAGCAATGGTCGACTATCTCATCTTCAGCGGCGCCATCTCTGGCTGTCCTGGAGAAAACCCTCTTAACGTTCGGACAAGGGCCGCCTCACGGGGCGGCCTCTTCTTTGCCTCTCCCCTGTCTTTATCCCCCGTGGCGGGTCAGGTCGAAGGGCCAGGGCAATTCTGAGTCAGAATCTGTAGCCGAATGCCCACTGCGGTATTTGTCTGTTAGGTATCTGCCCCGACCTCCGGCAGAAATCAGGTACATGGTGTCCTGTTATTGCGATTTGGTCTCTCCCTTATCTGCTCTGCAATGGCGGATCAAATTGTTGGCCGTGCAAGCAACGGACAGCCATTGCGATGACGCATTGTGCGTCCTAAGTTAAGGAAGAGCTTGTCCTGGTGGCTTGACGACATACAACGAGAAGGAGGAAATGATGGCCAAATGTCCGTATTGCAAACAGTCGCTGGCTCTGGAGAAGACTGAACGCGATTCGATGGATCACACCGATGCGGTCCTCAAAGATATTGAGGGACTCGTGAAGAAGGAGATCATGTACTCGTGCCCCCATTGTGAGTCCATCCTTGGATTCGGGTTCTTCTTAGGAGGTCTTCTCACGGGCCGTCCGTAGATTCTGATGACCGCTGACCATAGGATTACCCCACATCCCCTTCGAACAATGGCCGCCTCACACGGGGCGGCCTTTTCGTTGCCTCTCCCCTGCTTCCTTCCCCGTGGCGGGTCAGGCGGTTCGGCGGGGATACCGCCGTTGAGACGACTTGGGTGGCGCATCGCACAGCTATCTCCTTGCCAAAACGCCATGAATTGTGTATGCTATTATCGATATTAGGCTCGCTCACTTCTGCTGCTCCAAAATGGAGGCCACATGAAACTGATTGCTCTCTCGCTATGCCTGCTGGTCATACTGGCTCTGTGTGGCGCAGCTGATCCTACTGTCAAGACTGCAGAAGTCGATAACCTCTCAAACGCACCATTGGCATTCACGAAAAACATGGGCCAATGGCCGGACAGCATCCTGTTCCGCGCCGATGCCGGAGGTGCGGTCATGTGGTTTGTGCAGGATGGTATCTACTACCAGTTCAGCAAGCGGATTCCCCGCCCGCAGTCGGGCGAAGAGGCGCTGGCGGTTGGATTGGGACCACGCCAGATCGACCCGGCGGATCGTCTGCATCAGGAGCCGGATTCTATTGAGACCACCATGATCAAGGCACAGTTTGTTGGGGCCAGCAAGTCTGTCGAACTGATCGGGCTGGAGGAGCTGGACTACAAGTGCAACTATTTCATCGGCAATGACCCAGCCAAATGGCACACGGATGTCCCCAACTACACTGGCATCACGTTCAAAGAGCTGTATCCCGGGGTAGATGCTGCGTTTGCAGAACGAGAGGGGCGGCTCGAATGTCAACTCACGGCGGCATCTCCAGCAGACTTGGCGCAGGTGAAGACCGAGTACCTTGGTGCGGGCACCGTGACGCAAGAGTCTGAGAATATAGTCGCGATTCAGACCATCTTTGGCGAGAAACGATTTGCGGGGATACTGCCAGTCGAATCGGCAGATCAGACAAGAGTCAAGACCACCTCAAAGGAATCATCAAGTGCAGGCGTCAGCCTTGTCTACAGCACATACCTTGGTGGATCGAACAATGACGCTGGCGATGCCATAGCGGTTGATGGGAGCGGCAATGCCTTTGTAACAGGTGCGACTAATTCCACCACCTTCCCTCCCCAAAATGCCTACGACGCCAGTCATAATGGCTACTACGAGGCTTTTGTGACCAAGCTCTCCCCCGCTGGCAACAGCCTGGTCTACAGCACCTACCTTGGCGGATCGAGCTATGATTATGGCTTAGGCATAGCTGTTGACGGAAGCGGCAGTGCCTATGTGACAGGGTATACCGGTTCCTCCGACTTCCCGACCCAGAACTTCTATGACGCCAGTTATAATGGCTCATATGACGTTTTCGTGACCAAGCTCTCGGCCACCGGCAACAGCCTGCTCTACAGCACCTACCTCGGTGGATCGAACTTTGATGGTGGCGCAGTCGTTGCTGTAGACGGGAGCGGCAGCGCCTATGTCACGGGGGGGACCGAGTCCACCAACTTCCCGACCCAAAACCCCTATAACGCCAGTCAGAATGGCCAAAGAGATGGTTTCGTGACCAAGCTCTCGACCACCGGCAACAGCCTGCTCTACAGCACCTACCTCGGTGGATCGAACTATGATGATGGTCTGGGGCTCGCAGTAGACGGGGGCGGCAATGCCTATGTTACGGGCGTCACCAATTCCACCAACTTCCCTACCCAGAGCCCCTATGACGCCAGTCATAATGGCCTAAATGATGCTTTCGTGACCAAGCTCTCCGCCACCGGCAACAGCCTGGTCTACAGCACGTACCTCGGCGGATCGGACTTTGAACATGGCTGGGACATCGCTGTAGACGGGAGCGGCAATGCCTATGTGACGGGGGAGACAGGCTCCCCCAACTTCCCGACCCAGGACCCCTATGACGCCAGTCATAATGATTCTGGTGATGTCTTCGTGACCAAGCTCTCGGCCACTGGCAACAACCTGCTCTACAGCACCTACCTTGGTGGATCGAGGTCTGATAATGGCGCAGGCATCGCTTTAGACGGGAGCGGTAACGCCTATGTGACCGGGGCGACAACCTCCCCAGATTTCCCGACCCAGAACCCCTATGACGCCAGTCATCATGGCATATGGTATGATGTTTTCGTGACCAAGCTCTCGGCCACGGGCAACAGCCTGCTCTACAGCACGTACCTCGGCGAATACGACTATGATCATGGCTGGGACATCGCCGTAGACGGGAGCGGCAGCGCCTATGTGACGGGGGCGACCTATTCCCCCACTTTCCCGACCCAGAACTCCTATGACGCCAGTTATAATGGCAATGGTGATGCTTTCGTAACCAAGCTGTCGCCAGCGACCACCTGCTGTGTCGGCATGACCGGCAACGTCGATGGCGATGCCAACGACATCGTCGACATCTCCGACCTTTCGGCCATGGTCGATTACCTGTTCTTTGGCGGTGCCATTTCGGGTTGTTTCGAGGAAAACGACGTCGACGGTTCGGCTTCGGTGGACATTTCCGACCTGTCAATTCTCGTGGACTTCCTGTTCTTTGGGGGCTCGCTGCCGAGTTGCCCGTAGGTTCTCTGGTGACAAGAATGGTGATTTTGACGTGGATATATCGGACTTGTCGAGATTGATTGACTATCTGTTCTTCAGCGGCCCCGCGCCGAAAGTGGGGTGCTAAGAACGCGTAAGGCATTGCGTTAGCGTTGCAGGACGAGACCTCGACGCGAAGCAGACATTCCTAAACGCTTGCATCTGGATTCGACGAGAATCATCAACAAAATGGGAGCCTTCAATGATTCACAAGTGTATGCCGCTACTGTCTGTCCTGTTGGTGTTGATCGGGTCTTCCGTTGATTTGTTGGCGCAAATACTATTCGATCCGACCATGAGCTATAATGTTGGTCAATCACCGTACTCCGTCTGCGCTGGCGACCTTGATGAAGACGGCTATTTGGACCTTGCCACTGCCGACTTCATGGCCTTGACGGTTTCTATCCTTCGCAATGAGGGTAATGGTGCCTTTGCGGCGGCGGAGGTCTATCCTCTATTGGGACACCCGCGGTCAGTGTGCATAGCCGACGTAAACAACGATGGTCACTTGGATGTCGTCGCAGCAATACCCGAATCGATTGGCGTGTCCATCCTTACAAATGACGGCAGCGGTACCTTCTCAGTGGAGCCAATCATTTCCACATTAGCAGCACCCCTCTTTGTGGCTGCGTCTGATGTCAATAGTGATGGCCATGTCGACCTCCTGACGGCGAACTACTTCGACGGCAACGTCACGACGCTTCTGGGAAGTGGCGACGGCACGTTCTCATTGCCAGCCGTAGTGACTGTTGGCGGCTCGCCCTCCAGCTTGTGCGTTGCGGACTTCAACGGTGATGGCTACCGAGACGTGGCGGCAGGAAAGGCCGATTATAACGGGAGTGTTGCCGTACTTTTCGGTGACGGAACCGGTGCCTATTCGGTTGGTGGTGACTATCCCGTGATGCATTATGCTTATTCACTTGCCTCCGCGGATTTCGATTCCGACGCCGACACCGACTTGGCCGTGGACTGTGTCACACCGAGCAATGTGTGTGTGCTCATGAATCGCGGCGATGGCACGTTTGGATCGTCGATTGACTACGGAGTGAGCAGTTACCCATACGCTGTTACGGTTGCCGATTTTGACAACGACGGGGGCATGGATATCGCAGCCGCTATGTACGGCTCAGGCACTGTGGCACTGCTTCGCAATACCGGACATGGCAGCTTTGCCTCCGCAGGGGCCTTTCCCGCAGGGGGGCTACCATTTGCCATCTGCTCCGGCGACTTCAATAACGACCTATACCCTGATTTGGCGGTGGCAAACGAATCCTCAAATGACGTTTCCGTCTTGATCAATTCCGGTCCTTGCTGCAATACTCAAACCACTGGCGATTTGACTGGCGACGGAGCTGTTGATATCTCAGATCTGTCAATGCTCGTGGATTATTTGATCTTCGGCGGTCCGATCTCAAGTTGCACATCCGAAAACGATGTTGATGTTTCGGGAGCGGTTGACATTTCCGACCTTACACTACTGGTCGACTTCCTGTTCTTTGGGGCCACACTGCCGAGTTGCCCATAGATCGATCGGTGAGATGTCAGGCATGTTGGACACATTTATATGCGTGCTTTCATAGGCATTACCGACTGGGATTGGTATGACCTCCTTCGCCAAAGAGGCGAGCTCGATGAGGTCAATTTCTGGCAGCCTTCGGGCTCTCACCTATTCCGTGCGCTCCAACCCGGCGAGCTGTTTCTATTCAAGCTGCATAGTCCTCGGAACTATATCGTAGGCGGTGGTGTATTCGCACACTCCAGCCTTCTTCCGATCAGCCTGGCATGGGAGGCTTTCGGGATAGCAAACGGTGCGCAGGACCTTCAACAGATGCGTATCCGAGTTGAACACTATCGAAGGCAGGGTCAGGATGAATTCGCCGACTATGCCGTCGGGTGCATTCTCCTCGAACAACCGTTCTTTCTGGGTGAGGGAAAATGGATCGCGGTGCCAGAAGACTGGAGTCTCAATATCGTCCAAGGCAAAGGCTATGACTTGACCCATGGACCGGGTCTCGCGCTGTGGAGCCAGCTTCAGGCCGTTCTTGCTTCACCCCCTATGGGACGCATAGCTGGTGCTCGCTATGGAGAGCCGGTTCTGTCAACGCCTCGCCTCGGTCAAGGATCGTTCCGGGTGCTCGTGACTGATGCATACGGTCGTCGTTGCGCATTGACGAATGAACGCACACTCCCTGCCCTCGAGGCAGCTCACATCAGGCCATACTCAGCCTGCGGTGAACATTCTGTAGAAAATGGCCTGCTCTTACGCCGAGACCTCCACGCGTTATTGGACCGCGGTTACCTGACCGTAACGCCTACCCTCACCATAGAAGTGAGCCGTAAGATCCGAGAGGAGTATGAGAACGGACGTGACTACTACCGCCTTCATGGGAGCCTAATCCGATCGCCAGAGAGTCCCCTACACCGTCCGTCAGCAGAAAACCTTCGATGGCACAACGAGCACGTGTTTCGGGGCTAGATGCCTTTGGAGGGAGTGGTTCGCGCAGAAAGGGTGTTTCATGCCGCCTCGCACGGGGCGGCCTTTTCGCTGCCTCTCCCCTGCTTCGCTCCCCCGTGGCGGATCAGGCGTCTCACACAGATTCAGCTTGATACAATGGCCACTTCTATCTATATTTGTGCTGTACTGCCACACACTTCAGGTTTGGGTCAGAGAGCGATATCAATAATTGTCTTTGGAGGCAATCATGAGAAGCACGATCACGTTTGCCGTGTGCTTGCTGGCTGTTTGCGCCACTGTCTTTTCTGCAGTTCCCACTACGATTAGTTATCAGGGCCGACTTACAACGCCCGACGGAACACCTGTTCCAGATGGCTCATATTCGATCAAATTCACGATCTATGAAGCATCGTCTGGCGGATCCACCAGATGGACAGAGACTCAGTCGGTGACGACATCCGGAGGGCTGTTTGCGATACCGCTGGGAGCAGTATCGCCAATCTCAGACCTGGTATTCAATGAAACTGCCCGTTATTTAGGCATTAAGGTCGGTACCGATCCAGAGCTGACTCCACGCGTGGTCTTAGTGAGCGTACCGTATGCCTATCGAGTGGGCACTCTGGACGGTTCCACCGGTGGCACCATCTCAGGGAACCTCAATCTCGAGAATTCGACTGCCACAAGTGGCCTTATTCAAAAGGAAGGTACAGTCTTTCTGCACAACTCTGGTGTAGTGAACACTTTTCTGGGGACTGGTGCAGGTCCCACAACCTTGACCGGTCTATACAACACCGGTGTCGGTACTACAGTACTGGTTAGTCTGACATCTGGCGCCGACAATACCGCAGTTGGATCCTATGCACTCCACAACAATGATTCCGGCGAGAAGAACACTGCGTGCGGGATGTATGCGTTGTCAATCAACGAGACCGGGAGCGGCAATACAGCCCTTGGATGGGCAGCCGATGTTGAGTACACCAACCTGACCAATGCAACAGCTATCGGTCGGGGTGCAAGGGTAGACGCCAGCAACAAGATTCGGTTCGGGGACAACTCTGTCACGGTTATAGAGGGGCAAGTTGCCTACACCTACACATCCGACCGCGATGGAAAGGAGTGCTTCCAACCTATCGACGGAGATGAGGTACTCGCCAAGATCAGGCGTCTGAATCTTACCAGTTGGAATTACAAGAATCAGGACCCGCTGAAATTCCGGCACTATGGTCCGGTGGCACAGGAGTTTTTCGAGGCGTTTGGCCATGATGGAATCGGCCAGTGCGGCGATTCGACGACTATCAACTCCGGCGATCTGGCCGGGATTACGCTGGTCGCCGTTCAGGCCTTGCAGAAGCAGAATGAACTGCTGCAGACGGAAGTGGCCGAGCTGAAGGTGCTGCTCCAACGGCTGGCGGCCGAGAAACACCCGGCAAAGGAAAGCAAGCCATGAGGATCATCGTGCTATTAGTAGTGACACTGTTCATCTTGCTTGTGGCCGTGACTCTAATGTCTGCTGACCGGAATAGTATGACTACCGACGAGGCGAAGATGCGCCCAAGGGGTACCGCGGTCCCGTCGAAAGCAGTGGAGCCGCAAGCGCCGGCGAATCCGGCCGCGAGTTCCGTATCTGCGGCAAGTCCAATGACGGGCGAACAGATAAAGTGGCAGGTGGTATCGAGCGGTGGCAGCCGTAGCACGTCCACCAACTATGTCTTGTCCGGAACGGTCGGCCAGACGGCGACCGGGCTGGGAAGTTCAACCAACTACAAGCTCAATCAAGGATTCTGGCAGAACTTCGGCGGCGGTGGCTGCTGCACCGGTACTACTGGCAACGTCGACGGCGACTCTGGTGACATTGTCGATATCTCTGATCTGTCTGCCATGGTCGACTATCTCTTCTTCGGCGGCGCCATCTCCGGCTGCCCGAATGAAAACGACGTTGACGGTTCGGCCTCGGTGGACATCTCCGACCTAACAGTGCTCGTTGACTTTCTGTTCTTTGGGGGTGCCTTGCCCGACTGCCCATGAACTGACTCTGCAGACCATCTCCAACATCGTCTTAGACAAGGGCCGCCTCGCACCGGGCGGCCTTCTCTTTGCCTCTCCCCCGCTTTCTTCCCCCGTGGCGGGTCACACCGCAATCCGGCTGACAAAGAACAAGTCAACGTTAAAGTCGGGGTGCAATTCCGACCTCCGGCAGAAATCGGGTTCGTGTCTTCGGGCGACCTCGTCCGTTCCTCTCCCCCCACCTTTCCGCAGGGGTCGAAAACCCTGTGAAGTCGGCGACACGAAGAAATCCGTTTCTGTACCGTGCAAAGAGTTTTAGCTTGACACACCGACGCACTTGTAGCCCATATCAGGATACTATTACCATTCGTGACAGCCTTTGAACACATACGGATTGAGAGAGGAGGCCTGCTTTGGGCGACAAAGGTGGAAAGAAGGACAAGGACAAGGGCAAGAAACAGAAGAAGAGCAAACACGATCAAGAGGAGAAGGCACGGCAGGACAAACAGCCAAAGAGGGCCCAATAAGAAACGCGGCGGTCGAGCAAGCTGTGCGACACGGGCTTACAGGTAGTCGTGACGGAGCTTCAACGCCCCGAACGAGATTCGTCGTGCGCACACTGCAATAATAGACATGTCGAGTCTGAATATATGTGTAGGTTCTTGGCGGCTCGACCGATATATTAGAATGTAAATGTTGATTTGAGTTCGATCTTTGTCGTAGTCTTGTTCTAATCTACAACTCTCCGCTGAAGCTAAATCTCGAATTGATCGCGCAATCATGCGCAGTGAGTCAGCGGTTTCGCCGTGCCCGGGGCTCCTATGGAGTGCCGTCACGACCGGGACCAGCATACAAGGAGTGTAGTTTGAACATCTACATCGGCAACATGTCGTTCGAGACGACAGAGGATCAGTTACGTCAGGCCTTCCAGGGTTATGGCGAAGTCTCAACCGTCAAAATCATCACCGATCGTGAAAGCGGCCAGCCGAAAGGGTTCGCCTTCGTCGAGATGCCGACATCGAATGAGGCCAATGCAGCTATCGGCGGGCTCAACGGTCGGGAGTTGAATGGTCGCGCCCTGAGCGTCAATCAGGCCAAACCGCGCGAAGAGAACACTAGACGCGGCGGCAGCGGCAGTTACCGCTAGGGTAAATCGTGAAGCCCGACAACCACGGCGCGGGTTCAGTGAAGGTGCAGTTCGAGAAGGCCGGTTTGTCGCCGGCCCCCTCGCCTCTTCGCAACGGGTGCATTCCCCGATGGCCGACACGGGCACGCGTTCGCGAACAGTCGGGCGTTATTCACCGTTCGCCGTGCACATTTGCAGAGTTAGCGTCCCCGAGTTGATTGATTTTCAAGCCTTGTTCCAGCAAGTCAATCCTTGTCAAATCATCGAATCGGTGGCAACAGTTCGAGTTCGCGCTTCGCGCGTCACGTTCGTAACGGTACCGATTCATGGACGACCTGCGGTACCATTGGAGAACAGTATGAAAATCTATGTGGGGAATCTCTCTCACGAGACCACGGAAGTACAGCTTCGCGAGTCCTTCACGAAGTTCGGTGACATTGCCTCGCTGGCCATCGTAACCGACAAAGAGAGCGGTAAATCCAGGGGCTTCGCTTTCGTGGAAATGACCTCGGAAGAACATGCCCATGGAGCAATCTCCGGGCTACACGGCAAGGAGCTGGGCGGCAATGTGCTCAGGGTTAATGAGGCCAAGAAGACCTGAGGGCACAGGGTGATTTTCGGACTTCCATGGGAATGACCATTGCATGCTACCAGTAGCGTGGATTATTGTCGGGCTGATTCCGGTGTTTCTGGCAAGCATTCTGGAGACCGTTGAAGGTCGCCGAGTGCCTTCTCGGGACACCACGTAGTCATTTTCGCAGCCCGTGAATGTGGCCGCCGAGCTTTCCTGCAACTCGCTCTGCCAACGGAGACGGTCATATCGGCGTCGAGAACGCCGGAAAGGAGAAATTCGTTGTGCAGAACGGTTCGACCACCTCAAGCAACAAACGCATAGCCTTTGTCGGCAACTACCTGCCCCGCCGATGCGGGATTGCGACCTTCACCACGGATCTCTGTGAAGCCATAGCCGCCGACCGGGAAGGAACGACTTGCATCGCCCTGCCCGTCAACGATACGGAAGACGGCTACGAATATCCCGGACGCGTTCGGTTTGAGATCACGGAGAAGGACATTGAATCGTATCGCCGCGCGGCCGATTTCCTGAACATCAGCGATGTCAATCTCGTTTGTTTGCAGCATGAGTACGGCATCTTCGGCGGCCGAGCGGGCAGTCACATCTTAGCTCTCTTGCGGGAGTTACGGATGCCGATTGTCACGACTCTGCACACCATATTGGCTGAGCCGGACGCCGACCAGCAGTGGGTGCTTGAAGAAGTCGCCAAGCTGTCCGATCGGCTCGTGGTCATGAGTCAACGCGGCAAGGAGTTCTTGTCGAACATATATCACGTTTCCCCTGACAAGATCGACTTCATTCCCCACGGCATACCGGACGTACCATTCGTTGACCCGAGTTTTCACAAGGATTTGTTTGGCGTCGAAGGCAAGATGGTCCTGCTGAGTTTCGGCCTGCTCTCCTCGAGCAAGGGGATTGAAACCGTAATCGAAGCGTTGCCGGAAATCGTTGCCGCCTATCCCAACGTGGTCTATATCATCCTGGGCGAGACGCACCCCCACGTCAAAGAGACCGACGGCGAGGCCTATCGTTTATCGCTGCAGTGGCTGGCCCGGGAGCGGGGCGTGGAGAGCAATGTCATCTTCTACAACCGATTCGTCAGTCTCGAAGAGCTGATCGAGTTTATCGGGGCGGCGGATATCTATATCACGCCGTATCTCAACAAAGCGCAGATTACTTCCGGGACGTTGGCCTACACGCTGGGGGCAGGTAAGGCGGTCATTTCCACACCGTACTGGTACGCCGAAGAGATGTTGGCTGACGAGCGAGGAGTCCTGGTACCGTTCCGTGATCCGGCGGCACTCGCCGGTAAAGTCATTGAGTTGTTCCATGACGAGGCAAAGCGGCACGCCATGCGGAAGCGGGCCTACCTGTTCGGAAGGGAAATGATCTGGTCGCAGGTCGCCTGTCGCTACCGCGAGACATTTGAGCGCGCCCGCGCCGAACGTCGCCACTTCAGCAGTCCGGGGTTCACCGTCAAGGCGCTCGATAAGCACCCGGGCGAACTGCCGCCTCTTCGGCTGGACCATCTGCGCAACATGACCGACGAGACTGGCATCTTACAGCATGCTATCTTTACGATTCCCAACTATAACGAAGGGTATACGACTGACGACAATGCCCGGGCTCTTATCGTCAGCGCGCTACTGGAGGACAACGGCAATCAGGAGGCCTTTGAACTGGCCTCGCGGTACCTTGCGTTCATCTGGTATGCGTACAATGCCGAGACGGGTCGCTTTCGCAACTTCATGACGTACCAGCGCACCTGGCAGGAGGCGAACGGCTCCGACGACAGCCACGGTCGTGCGTTGTGGGCTCTCGGCACCGTACTGGGTCGTTCGCACACTTCGGCGCTCCAGAGCATGGCCGGCTGGTTATTCGAACAGGCCCTGCCCGCCATCCTCGAAACGACCAGTCCCCGGGCCTGGGCGTTTGCGCTCATTGGCATCCATGAGTACCTCCGACGTTTCGCCGGCGATCGTCGTGCCAGTCAGGTCCAGGGCGAGTTGTCCCAGCGACTCCTTTCCTTATACCAGCAGTGCCGCACAACCGAATGGCGATGGTACGAGGAAGGGTTAACGTATTGTAACGCGGTTCTACCTCACGCTTCTCTCATCTGCGGGCAATCCGTACAGAGCCCCGCCATGATCGAAGCGGGTCTGGAATCGCTCACCTGGCTGACAACGATACAGCGAGCCAGCAAGGGAGGGCATTTCGTTCCCATCGGATCCAATGGCTTCTACCGAAAGGGTGGTGAACGCGCCCGCTTCGATCAACAGCCCGTGGAGGGCCAGGCAATGGTGTCCGCTTGCCTTGAAGCGTATCGCGTTACGCTGGACATCCGCTGGCGCAAGGAAGCCCAACGGACGTTTGAGTGGTTTCTTGGTCGCAACGACCTGAATCTCTCGATCTACGACCCCACCACAGGCGGCTGCCGCGATGGTTTGCATCCGGACCGTCCCAACGAGAATCTCGGCGCCGAGTCTACGCTCGCCTTCCTGCAATCCCTGCTCGAATTGCGCCTGGCCGAAAACTCCTTCAAACCTTCGGAGACGACAGCTCGATGAACAACGCTCCCCCTGAACTGCTCAAACGCTACAAGGCAAACCCGATCCTGACAGCCGCTCAATGGCCGTATCCCGTAAACAGCGTTTTCAATCCCGGGGCTACATTGCTGGCGGATGGAACCACTCTGCTTCTCTGCCGTGTGGAGGATCGGAGGGGGCAATCGCATCTCTGTGCCGCCCGTTCTGTGAATGGCCTTGATGACTGGCGGATCGATCCGCAGCCGACGTTGATGCCGGATCCCGAGCGATACCCGGAAGAGATCTGGGGCATTGAAGATCCGCGGATCACTTATCTGCCGGAGCTGAGCCAATATGCGGTCGTCTATACGGCCTTCACGCGCGATGGACCGGGTGTGGCCCTGGCGACGACCGAGGACTTTCACACCTTTAAGCGACACGGAATTATCATGTCCCCGGAAGACAAGGACGCCACGTTGCTGCCACATCGTATTGATGGCCGGTGGGCGCTGATTCATCGACCGGTCAGTTCCCCCAGAGCCCACATGTGGCTTTCGTATTCGCCCGACCTGACTCACTGGGGCGGCCACAAACTGATGATGGAGGCGAGGCGTGGCGGCTGGTGGGATGCGAACAAGATAGGGCTTTCGCCGCCGCCGATCGAGACAGCACGAGGCTGGCTCGTGTTATATCATGGTGTACGCCAGTCGGCCGCAGGGGCCATTTATCGACTCGGACTTGCGCTGTTTGATCTGAAGACCCCCGAGGTGTGTCTCAAACGAGGCAGTCAGTGGATTTTCGGCCCTGAGGAGTCCTACGAATTGCACGGTGATGTCGGCAATGTGGTGTTCCCATGCGGCTACACGGTGCTTCCCGACGGCGACACCGTTCGTTTCTACTATGGGGCGGCGGACACGAGTATCGCCCTGGCTACGGGGAGCATACGGACCATGCTGGACTGGCTGGAGATGGACGGCTGAGGGCTCCCGTAGTCTTTTGGGGGTGTCGATAGCAAGGCACGGCCAGACGGCGCAAACCGCCACTCCGAGGAACGGCGATTTGAGTCTTGTGCCGCCAAGGCCGCCTCGCACCGGGCGGCCTTCTCTTTGCCTCTCCCCCGCTTTCTTCCCCCGTGGCGGGTCAAACCGCAATCCGGCTGACGAAGAGCCAGTCAACGTTAAAGTCGGGGTGCAATTCCGACCTCCGGCACATCTTAACCGACACGGATTCCGGATAACCCGCTGACCGTCTTGGGAGTCTCTCAACAAAGGGTGCCCTCCGCGCTCGTGGGCGGAAGCGCGTTCGCCGACGCGCCAGAGACCGCACCTACGATCGGCGATTACCTGCCCCCAGATGTCGCGAGCCCAGTGCGCCCCCCCGACTTTCCATCGGCGAGACCCGGACGCAACTTCTCTCAGCATATTCCGTAAGTACTTACATAATATTTTCGGTTCAACGGACACAGGAGACGGGCATGTTGGATACTCGAGGGGCTACGCACACCGGTGGCCGGCTTGTCAGGCCGCCTTACTTCAGCGTCGTGTTGACGGTTATCGCGTTCGGTGTTTTATTCAGTATTCTGGAGTTCACTGTGATCAAGACAGCCCAGGCAGCAGCACTACCCTCGCTGGTACAGATCACTCGGCAGAATGCGCAGCATGTCACCCACCTCGAGACTCTCACGGACCATACCAACAGAGTCTGGACCGTCATATTCAGCCCTGACGGCCACCGGCTGGCCTCCTGCGGACAGGATGGTCGCGTGCTTATACGGCCGGTTGATTCGCTGCAGGAAGTCTCGATCATGGGGATGTTCCCAAACTGGATCGTCGGCCTCGCACTCAGTCCTGACGGGTCGCAGCTTGCGTATGGCGGTGCCGACGGCTTCTCCGGCACCTTCGGCGATATCGGCATCTGGAACGTCGCTGCCGACTCGTTGGAAAGAACCCTTACCGGACATACCGCTGGTGTCTGGAGTCTCGACTTCCAGGAGAGTACGGGTCGGCTGGTATCGGGCAGTCTTGACGGTACCGTGCGAGTCTGGGATCCCCAGACCGGGGAGCAGATCCACCTCCTCACCGGGCACCGGTCGATGGTGCTGTCGGTTGATTTCAACCCCGTGCAGAACCTGATCGCTTCGTCGAGTGTGGACTATACCGTTCGCTTGTGGAACAGCGAGACGGGCGCCGCGGTCAGAACGCTCACCGGTCATACCGGGAATGTCGGGTATGTCAAGTTCAGCCCTGACGGCTTGCGAGTGGCGTCGTCGGCCGACGACGGCACCGTGCGACTCTGGAATGTCGAGGATGGCGGCCTCCTCTGGACGCGGGCCGGGGGGCAGGGATGGATCAACTGCGTGAATTTCAATTCGGACGGAACATTGATGGTGACTTGCGGCCACGATGGCTCAGTTGCACTTCGGGATCCGAGCGACGGTTCGGTACTTAAGCGTCTGGTCGGGCATCAGGCGCAGGTGCTTCGCGGCGCATTCAGTCCGGACGGCACACTCCTGGCGACGGCCTCGTGGGATCAGACGGTTCGCTTGTGGGGCGTCAAACTGGACACCGACTCCGACGGAATTCCGGACGACACGGACAATTGTCCCGCGGTGGCCAACCCCGACCAAGCGGACGCCAATCATGATGGTATCGGCGATGCCTGCTGTTGCCTCGATCTTACGGGAAACGTCGACGGAGACTCCGGGGATATTGTCGACATTTCTGACTTGTCGGTGATGGTTGACTATTTGTTTTTCAATGGCGCCATCGATGGATGTGCGCGCGAAAGCGACATCGATGGATCTGCCTCCGTGGACATTTCTGACCTGTCGATTCTCGTGGACTTCCTGTTCTTCGGGGGTTCACTGCCGAGCTGCCCGTAAGATAACTCCGGAGGAATACCCCACATTAGTTCTGGATATGGCCGCCTCACGCGGGGCGACCTTTTCGTTGCCTCTCCCTCGCTTTCCCCGTGGCGGGTCGGCGATTCGACGGGCAAGCCTTGAGAAGCCGTTGCCATCAGGGATGCTGAATATTATTCTGATTCCAAGGGTGTATCGATGTTCTGGCGCCGGTGTGCAGAGTCTAGAGTTGGAGGGCAGTTCTTTCCTTTTCTGAAGATGAGCTTGCGATATGAACGGGCGGCATAATCTTGTACTGCTGGCTGCGCTGCTTCTCTTGTCCTATGAGAGGACGGTTGCTTTTGACAACCGGCATGCCGGTTTCCTGCTCGGGGGTGGACTTGGAGGTGCTCCCGTGGCCCAGTGTATCGACTCCAGCGGCCGGGCTAAGAACTGCGGTGGGGTTGCCTTCACCTTTGCGATCGGCGCCGCTCCAACGGAACGTGACCTGATTCTCCTGCAACTCGAACGCGTCGTGGCTGATGTCGGCCGGGCATTTGCGGGGCTGGTGTATTCCCGAATGGTGGGTGCGCCTCCCCATCGGTATTTCTGGTCACTTGGGGCAGGCGCGATGTTCTGCTCCGGACCGTCGGTGCCATACCAAGCGCCCGCGTTTTCCTTCGACATCGACTGGCCTGACGTCGGTTTTGCAGCGACTGTCGGCGGGGGCCGCGAACTGGTCGCTCACCTGCTCCTTTACGGGCGGTTAACGATCGGATCACTACGCCACAAAGATGTGGGGGCTTCTTCCAATCACGCTCAGGTCACCATAGGTGTCCTGTTTCTGGCCTACTGACCGCGACCCCTACAGCGGCTCACCGGCACACATTCACCGGGTATCCCCTAAGCTCACCTCTCCACGATTTCTTCCCCATGGGGCGGGTCAGAACGTGAACTCAAGTACAAGGCATTCATCGTACAGATTCTGTTCGATTCCGACCTCCGGCGGAGATCTGGCCCATTTCGACCCGTTACTTCGGCTTCGGCTCTCCCCCGGTTTGTTCTGCGATGGTTGTGTGATGACGCAACAAGCTGCCGGCCTCTCGCTGTGCTGTGCGCTCCGTCTTGGCCAGGTGAGCGCGGCGTGGGAATTGATGATGTACTGCCGAAGAAGGTGAAGGCGTTCGCTTCGAACGAAGTGTGCGATTTCTCTTTCGCCGGCGCTTCGGGGCCGAGACTTTTGCTTTGGCGATCCGAGGTCTCTTGACTATATTAGACCAGTTGGTCATGTATATCGGGCGACCCAAGAGAGACATTCTGGTTTAGCACACATTTCTGTTCCCGCACGATGAGAACGAATCAGCGATTGAGTATTTGCCGAATTCCTCTTAACGCTCTGGCGTTGGCAATAGTGTTGCTCGTGTCGGTGCCGACTCACGGCTTGACGGTCGAGCGGTTCAGTGTCGACTTCAATAGAGCTGATCGCTTCCTGCCATACAGGGTGGTGATCAGTGACAGTGGGGGGCCCGCCCCGTGTACCCACCCGATCAGACACCCGCGGCAGCTATGCGGCCTGGCGCCTAACGAGTCGAATGTGGTGCTCGTTCTGGCTGCGGACAACATGTCCAGTCAATATGATCGCCCGGCAACGGTGGCCCTTCTGAAGTATCCTGGTGCACACATGTTCTGGGAGGCTCCGCTCTGGCTCACCGTGACCGATGTCGGAGTCCTGGAGCCAATTGACACGCTCGGTTCCCGGATATGGGTCGCAGGTTTCAGTCGAGATACTGCATGGATACTGATAATCACGACAACCACCAGGCAATGTGACACGCTCGTACTTGCGGCCGGCACAGATGTGACCGGAGACGGCGCATGGCAGGGTAGCGTTGAGCTGGTGGCATCATTCGACTATGATCATGACAGCACGATTGAACATCTCTTTTATGTGAATCCTGAACGCGATGTGGTACCCCGGTTGCTCGTCTGTATTGAGCTGGGAAACCAGCGCATCGAATGGACTCTGCCGGTAGCCAGCCCGATCCAGGCCGGATTTGTCGTTCCGTGCGGTGATCTTACCGACCCCGGCATTCTGTTTTCCACGGGGGCTCCGGGACAGAATGCCCGCGACAGCACCTTCCGCAGCGATCGGAGTTATTTGGTGCGCGTAGACAGGTACGGCAACATTGTGTTCAAGAGATTGATCGGCTACTATCCCTACGGTACCGGCTTGGTACAGCAGCCCGACAAACTCGCATGCTATCTATCACACCGATTGGCGATCGGCGACACTGTCGTTCCTGAAAGGGACACCTTGCCGCAATTCCAGATTACCAAACTCGATAGAGACGGGTTCCCCATCGGCTCGACGACCATATCTGGGCAGGCGCAAGGCATGTGGCTGAGCGACTTTGATGGCGATTCGGCGCTTGAGGTGCATACCATATCCGAGCGGGTTATTCGGGTTCTTGACGATGACCTGAGGCTGATCGCTGAGTCCGATTCAGTTGGGCTGCAATACGTTGGGGAGATGGCTGATTGGGCCGGCCATGGGCCGGTGCAGTGCTTTCGGGAGGGAGCACAGATTGGTGTCTATACTCCACGCTTTGAGAAACTCGCCGTGACTCCCTTCTTCGAATACAGCAACTGCCTGCGCAAGGACAATGCCGGACACACACAGTCCTTCCTGGCCGCAAGCTTAGGGAGTCACTTCATCGGAGAGATCCGCAAGCAGTCGTATCTTGATCTTGTCGCCATGCTCTATGTCGACAATCAGCGATGGGTACTAACGGCACTCGTCGCACTGTTGATCGGGCTGTTTACTGCCAATTTCTACCGGGGGCGGCTGGCCCGACAGAAGCGAGAGCTGGAGGCTGCGCACTACGAGTTGGCCGAGACACATGAGGCGCTCAAGAAAGCGCAGCAAGCGATCATCGCGCATGAGAAGTACCGCCAGGCCAAGGACATCGCCGGCGGCTTTGCCCACGAGATTCGGAACGCCTTATTCCCCGCCGACAGCGCGCTGACCAAGCTACGAGCGATAGGCGAGTTGTCATTGGCGAACACAGGTAAGGTGCAGTCGCTTCACAGTTCTGTGCGCGACGCGGTCGCCCGGGCGATTGAGATTACGCAACAGATATCGCGGTACACCAAATTGGAGTCTGAATATCGGCGGGAGCCGGTCAATTTGATGCGAATCATTGATGAAGTCCGGGAGGCCAATCAGATCCGTATTAGTGAACTTGGTCTGACTGTGACTGCCACGAGTGATCCGTCCGTGACAGTGGAGGCGAGCGCCCGACAGCTCTACAGCGTCTTCAACAATCTGCTCCTGAACAGCCTGGACGCCTTGACAAAAGGGACAGATGCGACTATCATCGTGCAGTGGGCGCGAGTCCAGGAATTCGTACTCGTTTCATTTGAAGACAACGGCCCGGGAATTCCCGAAGCGGACAGAGGACGGATCTTTGATGCGTTCTACTCCACCAAGCCCAGTACGGGGACCGGCCTGGGTCTGGCCGTTGCCAAACGCATCGTCGAATTGTATGATGGCTCCATTGCGGCCGTAGCGCCGAGTGGCAGTGGCGCGAGATTTGAAATTCGACTGAGGCAACCGTCCACCGGCACATAGACACAGGCAACCTGGTTAGCATCATTGTACCCGACTCCATGAAAACGGCCGATCGACCCTGCATCCTGCTCGTTGATGATGATCCCCGAGTGCTGGCCTCCCTGGCTGAATTGTTTGAGGACGAGTATCAACTTCTGACCGCCACCGACGGCGCCGGCGCGGTCCAGCAGGTGAGACAATCTGCAGACATCTGTGCGGTGGTAATGGACATCAAGATGGCCGGGATGGACGGTCTGACTGCGTCCCGAGAGATCGTCGAGCACTCGCCGGACCTCCCGATTATTCTGCACACTGGCTACCCCGGCGAGTATGACGAGTATGAGATTGACCGAGCCCCCCGGCCTTTCGACTACATAGAGAAGGGAAACTCCAGCGTTAAGCTGGTGCGTTCCGTGCGGAATGCCGTCGAGTCTTTCAATCTCAAGAGGAACTCCTCCGATCTGACTCACTTAGCTGAGCAAAGCGCCGGCCTGCTGGGCAAGTCCAGAGCCATGGTGGGAGTGTATCAGCGGATTCGGAAAGTGGCTTCCACCGATACGAAGGTCATGATCCTGGGAGAGACAGGTACGGGAAAGGAGTTGGTGGCCAGAGCCATACACCGCCTAAGCCAGCGACGCGAGAGACGACTGGCAATCTTCAACTGCAACCACAAGTCACCCGACTTGGTCGAGTCGGAGTTGTTCGGTCACCGCAAAGGCGCCTTCACAACGGCTATCGTGGAGGGCATCGGCCTGTTCGAGTACGGTGATGGCGGAACGGTCTTTCTCGACGAAATCGGAGATCTCGACATTACTACTCAAGCCAAGCTGCTGCGAGTGCTGGAGACCGGGGAGTACCAGAGAATTGGCGAGCCTCAGGTGCGCAAGACCGATATTCGACTCCTGTGCGCTACTCATCGGGATCTGGAAAGGCTTGTCGCGGATGGGAAATTCCGGCAGGATCTGTACTTCCGGCTCAAGGGCGTGCAGATCGTCGTGCCGGCCCTGCGGGACCGCCGGGAAGATATCCCAATGCTGATCGAACGCTTCCTTAACCGGTTTACGATCGAACGTGACATACCGCCGAGAGTGCTCGAACCATCCGCGCATCGCCTGCTTATTGACTACGATTGGCCGGGGAATGTCCGGTAGCTTCTGGATACCGTGGAGGCGCTTGTTACCCTTTGCGACTCGCATGTCATCACAGCGCGTGATGTCGAAGGGCAACTCGGATTATCGGCCCGGTCGGCTTCCGGGGCCAGCGACCATCAGACACTGCCGCAGCGCCTCCGTCAGTTCCGTCGCAACTGCATTATCGAAGCGCTGGCCGAATCCCGGGGCAATCTCAGCGAAGCCGCCCGCCTCCTTGGCGTCGACCGCTCCAACCTCCGTCGCGATTGTCAAGATCTGGACATCCCTCTGGGGTAGCCTGACCCATACTTATTGATGGCTGTTGCGGTCGCTGTGACCGCGCCTCGGAACACCTCCTACACTCTCCCCCTCTAACGCGTTGTCTTACAATGCGGTGTCAGCGTTCAGCTATATCGCAGGTCTGGCACGCGATTTGAGTAGCGTGTAATCGACAACAGAGTCCACAACACGTCACTTGAATCACAGAGGAGTGAACATGCTCACATCGAGAACTGGACGGAAACGGGGTAGTTGGGCAGCATGCTTGGCCGTTGCTCTCATGGTACTGCTTGTGCCGGACATATCCACACTTGCCCAGCCAGGAGGAACCTGGTCGACGAAGGCGCCGATGCCGACAAAGCGGTTCGCACTGGCGGCGGCAACCGTTGGCGGCTCTATCTATGCCATTTCAGGCGATTCGGTAGTGGGAGGCGTGTTTCCTCCAACTGTCGAACAATATGATCCAGCCACGGATTCCTGGACCACGGTTAGTCCGGTTCCGACGGCCCGCGGCGGGCTCGCCGCGGTCACTCTCAATGGACAGATTTACGCGATGGGCGGCCAGTTCTGCAGCGGGGGGACATCCTGCTTTTCTGATGACTTGGAGTTGTATGATCCGCCGAGCGACATTTGGACGACCTTGGCGCCCATGCCTACACCCCGGAATGGTTTGGGTGCCGTGACTCTGAACGGCAAGATCTATGCGATCGGAGGATACCAGGAGGGACATTCGCCGCAAACAATGAGCATTGTCGAGATCTACGACCCGCTGACCGATAGCTGGTCATCGGGAACGCCGATGCAGATGACCCGTTGTGCATTCAGCTGTGTGGTTCTGGGCGGCAAGATCTACGCCTTCAGTGGTTACGACGGCACTGGTGGTGCCACGAGCACGTGTGAGGCGTATGATCCCGTTACTGACCAGTGGTCATACATCGCACCGATGCCGGTGTCGAGGGCGTGGTATGCCTGCGATACGCTCGGCGGTAAAGCCTGTATCGTCGGCGGAAGAGGGGTCGAGGGCCAGCTTGATGACTCGGCATTCTGGGTCTACGATCCGGCGGCAGATACGTGGGAGTCCGCTGAGCCGATGCTCACTGCCCGTCACTCATGTGCGGGCGTTTCGGTCGCTGGCAGGTTATACGTACTGGGTGGGAACACCGACGTGCAGGTTGGCACGATCTTTGATAAGGTCGAGGCTTATACCCCGAACGGGTTGTTCGATTTCACATCACTGAATTGGGAGGGCGAGGAGTGGTGTGGCAATGTACATGTGGGTAGCTGGTTTCCTCAAGTTAGTGGCAGTGAGGGTGATTTTGCCACCGATGACTACTGCTGGGGTGAATTGCGTACCCTTGACACACTCCCGACGAATGCCGAGATCACTTTCGAGGTCTTTCCGAAGCTTCACTCAGGCGGCATCAACTTCGATGTCGCCCTGTTCGGAATTGCCGAGACATGGCTCGGGCACGATCAGACCGGGTTCGTGCGCATGGAGATGTACAATGACAGTGTGTTTCTGGATACTGCTCGACATGACCAGTTCCAATCCCACGTCTTCATTGGCACGTACTCACCCGACTCCTGGATTCCCGTTCGGATAAGACTTATAGGCGGAAGCCGCATCCAGGTGAGCGGCCCGTCCTTTTCCGGTACATTTGCGAATGCGACCATGACCGGTCCCGTTCGATTTGTCGCCGCGAACAAGGATAGCCAGGACGGGTTCCTGATGCGCAATGTCACCATTACGGCCCTGGAAAACCTGTTCTACTTTTCAGGCACAGGACATTGGTACGAGGTGGTAGAGAGTCCGGCATACCGCTGGCTATGGACCTTGGCCAGGGACTCCGCTGCAGCCATGGGCGGCTATTTGGCCTGCATAGGCGATGAAGCAGAGAATGCCTTCGTGTTTTCGATTCTCCCGGAGGATCACTCTTCGACAGCCCTGGGCGGATATGAGATAACAGAAGGGAACTGGGCCTGGGTATCGGGAGAGTCATTCGGTTATACCAACTGGGCACCCGGAGAACCCAATAATAGTTTTGGCACCGAGGCGTATGTCTACTATGGTGTCAATTTCCCCGGTCAATGGGGTGATGGCACGATTGATGGCGCCAATGAGTTTGTAGTGGAATACGGCCCGAGCCCTGCAGCCACAACGGATTCGCTGATCATCCCATCGATGCTATTCTCTGGCTGTAGCGGAGACACCTACCTTCAGCCGGTTCAACTGAAGCTGTCTCAGCCGATTAGGGCTGCGTCGATACCGATCAAGATCCCCTCCGGCGTGCAGATTTTGGGAATCTCCCGCGACAGCCTTCTGACATCGGACTGGGAGATCACCCCGACGGTGATCCGTCAGGACTCCGGTTTCTTGTCCGTCGGACTTGTGAATACACACGGTGAACGGATCCCGCCCGGTACGTCTACAGTGTTAAATATTCTGTTCAGTGTCGACACCATCTGCAATGTCACTACGCTCATCCACTGGGACACGGCTTTGTCGGCGGATGTTGGTCGCCAGCTGAAGCTGACAGACACGCTGAATCACAGTACGCACCCAGGATTTGACTTCAACCGCGACACGACGCAGGTCATGGGTTACGTTGCCGGGGATTTCGACGGGAGCGGGGGTGTGGACATAAGTGATCTGCAGGGCATGGTCGATTTCCTATTCTTCGGTGGCGCACCAGCCGTTTGCCACCGGGCGGCTGATCCGAACGGGGATACTATGACTGATATCTCCGACTTGCAGCAGCTGGTCGACTTCCTGTTCTTCTCCGGCAACCTACTTTGCTATGGTGTTAACCCGCCCCCTCCCGTCGGGAAGGCTACTATGGCGCCGCGGGTGTGGGTAGAGAATAGTCAGGGCGAGACGACAATCTCATTTGAGTCAGCGTCGGCCATGAGGGGACTTCAGCTGCTTCTGACCGGAACCGGTTCCCTCCATGGAGCGAACCTTGTCGATGAACGTCTGGAGCTCTTGGTTGGTCGTGTAAATGACTCACTCCGGGTTGGTCTACTGGATTTGAATGGACAGACGGTCATTCCCGCTGGCAATCGGGCTGTGTTGCTGCTCGATGGCGAGTACCAGATCGTTAAGGCCATGGTGTCCGATGAGAAGCATCAGACCATCGTGGCCGCCATCGGCGCGGCTGGGAAGGAGTCGACCCTTCCGACCAGCTTCGCGCTGTCCCAGAACTACCCCAACCCGTTCAACCCGAACACCCAGATCAGTTTCGATCTTCCGGTGACAGCTCGCACCAATCTTTCCATCTACAACCTGCTTGGGCAGCAGGTGCGAGTGCTCGTGGATGGAAGTCTCGAAGCGGGTTCTCACCTGATCGAGTGGGACGGCAGAGGGTCAGATGGCCAGCCGGTGGCCAGTGGCGTCTATTTGTACCGGCTACAGGCGGGAGAGTTTGTGGAGACGCGGAAGATGATGCTCTTGAAGTAGCCAAAGGGGGCTAACACTCCGGTTCACGCGAGTGTTCACTCAAACTCCGCGATGCGGAGCATGGCGAGGGGGGTCGGCGGCGAAAGCTGCCGGCCCCCTTCCAGTCCTGACCGATGGTGTCGCTTTCCTTCCCCCCGTGGCGGGTGGTGGGGCGCTGAAACTGAGCCTCCACCCTGCCCATACCGGGCCGCTCAGAACGCGAACACAAGGACAGGGCATTCATCGTAGAGATTCTGATCGATCCGACCTCCGGCAGAAATCGGGTCTATTTCGTCTGCATACCGCTTCTTCTCTCTCCCCCAACATTTTCCCGTGTGGAACGTCGGTCGCAAACCGAACAGCAACGCACGACCAATGGCGTGACGCAATGTGCATCTTGACCGGCAAGATGCCATGTCCAACTTGCTGGCGAGACACCTTTGAAACCTCTCGGACACTGAGGTCGTATACTAGCGAAAGTTCACATCTGATCACAACAGAATATTCTGGGGAAGGACCAGATCTATGACGTTTCGACCTGTTCGAGTTGCTGCCGCTATTCTCCTCTTTCTCACTCCAGCCATCTCCTCCTATGCCGCCCAGAACTTCTATCCCGGCAAGCATTGGAGGGCATATGTCAGCCCGGAAGATGCCGGTTTCTCCAGTGAGAAGTTGGCCGAAGCCCGTGCCTTCTATGACACCACGCAGGCAGCGGCCCTGTTTGTTGTTTACCGAGGCGCCGTCATCGCTGATTGGGGGGAAACCGCTCGGCGCTTCCGCTGCCATAGCGCGCGCAAGAGCCTGATGAGCGGTATGTACGGCATCCATATTGACAACGGCACGATTGATACTAACCTGACACTGGAACAGCTGGGCATCGATGATTCTCCAACACCCCTGACTTCTCAGGAGAAACAAGCACGGATCGCTGATCTGCTTGCCGCGCGTTCGGGAATTTACCTCCTGGCCGCATATGAACCGGCTTCAAACCCCAAGCCACCTCGGGGGAGTTTTGCACCCGGGACGAATTGGTGCTATAACAATTGGGATTTCAATACGCTTCTGACAATCTTCGAGAAGGTAACCAACACCCGGTTTTTCGATGAATTCGACAGGCAGTTTGCCAAGCCGCTGCAAATGGAGGATTATTCGCCCTCAGACGGCTACTATCACTACGAGCGTGACAAATCGATTCACCCGGCTTATCCGTTCCGCATGTCTGCCCGCGATATGGCGCGCTTCGGTCTGCTCTATCTTGACCTCGGCCAGTGGAACGGCAAACGGATACTCTCCGAGCGGTATGTCACACGCAGTACCTCGCGAATTTCCGAGGGCACCTGGACTGGCGGGTATGGTTTCCTCTGGTGGTCCTACGATGCCGAACCGTTCCGATCCCTCGGCATGTATTCCGCTCTCGGCCTCGGCGAGCAGACCATCCATGTTATTCCGGGTGCAGATCTGGTCTTCGTCCTGCGAACAGACACCTATTCGAACCGCACGGTAACATCCAATGAGCATATGAAACTTGTGCAGATGTTCCTGGACGCTATGACCGGGACGCCAAGGGACAATCCCCGGTTAATCGAAGTCAGTGATCCGCCGCCCCAATTTGCCGAGTTGCCGATGACCGACTCGGAAAGAAGATCGTATGTTAACGATTACGTGATTGATACGAACTGGGTGGTGAAGGTTCACGAACGCGCCAAGGAACTGGTTATCGAAAATGGCGAGGGGCCGGTGCCGCTGAGAAAGCTGGGGCCGGATCATTTTATCATGGAGGATTTTCAGACGCCGATTCATTTTGAATCTGATTCCTCCGGAGAAGGCAAGCAGTTGATCATGATGGACGGACTGGCTTACACGGCATTCAATTTCGTGAATGCCGGAAAGCACGAGGAAGCGCTTAAGACGCTGGCGACCGCGGAGAAGTACTTCGCCGATGACCCCGGTCTATACCAATACAGGGGTGACATCCTATTCAGTCAGGCCGGCCCCCAGATTGACTCTGCTGTCAGCAGTTATGCCAAGTCGTCTCAAATGGATCGTACCAGGACAATGGATCGCAGTGCACTGGCTTGGTGGCTTCCGATTGTGTGCAGCAAGGTATATCTCCCCGACACAGCCTCTGAGCACTTGAGGAGATTCGCCGGCAAATATGGCACGCGCATGGTTGAGTTCGATAATGGTCAGCTCTATTATTCCCGGACCGGCCGCCCAGGACGGCCGAAACTGACCAGGTTGACGGAGTCGATTTTTGCAGTCGAAGGGAGCGATGCCTTCCGCGTCATGTTCTGCACCGATGGAAACGGACAGGTCTATAAGCTCATTGGAATGTACCTCGATGGCCGCCGGGACGAGAACATGAGGGAACTCTAGCTGAATATGCCGAGAGTCAATCTGACCCGCGCCTGTTGGTTTCATCTCAAGTCGTCCACGGTGGGCCGCCGGCAATTGCGAAGGGCCGCCTCCCACGGGGTGGCCTTCTCGTTGCCAATCCCCGGCTCTCTTGCCTGTGGCGGGTCGGAGTCTGCCGACC
>AMWB02158677.1_pt1 | contig 45039 bp, 39 predicted proteins | sample 200311 | NCBI WGS metagenome assembly AMWB02 (sample SAMN02737377, study PRJNA173069) | bioreactor metagenome | biome: anode biofilm in microbial fuel cells | place: USA: California | collected 2010-12-16
TTGCTATCCCTTACTATAGCTGTGCTGTTCGGGATAGGCACTTTCCTGATCCTGCGCAGGGACATTGTTAGGGTGATCATAGGTTTGAGCGTACTATCTCATGCTGTAAACCTGCTGATAGTATCTGTGGGTGTGTTCAGTGGTAAAGATGTACCAATACTTATCCATGATGAAGCAGTTCCCACGAACACCATTTTCAGTGACTCTCTGCAGAATGGTGTGCTTGCTCCATTATTGAACGGAACAGAACCCACACAATTCGTGGATCCGCTGGTGCAGGCCCTGGTATTGACAGCCATCGTCATCAGCCTTGCAACTACAGCAGTGATCATTATACTTGCTTATCGCATTCATGAAGAGTATGGTACTACTGATATACAAAAACTTAAGAGGTTGTGGGGATGAGTTCATTGATCCATCACTTTCCGATCCTGCTGATAGCAATACCCATACTTGTTGCAGCTTTGACTATGATGTTGCGTTCAAAACCAAAGTTGCAGGCAGGATTGAGTGTACTTGCCTCCTTTTCACTTGTTGTGATAAGTTCCATGTTATTGATGCAGGTGTGGAATTCAGGGATACAGGTCTATGAGGTAGGAGAATGGGGTAAATATGGTATCATGCTTGTGGCAGACCTGCTCAGTGCCGGTATGGTGATGCTGAGCTCAGGTGTTTCCTTCCTTTCGCTCGTATATTCCCTGAACTACATTGAGAAGCGTTCACTATCCACATATCACCCCCTGTTCAACCTGCTGGTGGCGGGTCTGCATGGTTCCTTCCTCACGGGAGATATATTCAATCTCTTTGTTTTCTTTGAAGTGCTCTTACTTTCATCATGTGGCTTGGTAGTGGCACTCGAAAAGGATGGAGTTACAAAAAGTTCGGACAAGCTGGAGGCAACGTTCAAATACCTTGTTCTGAACATGCTGGGCTCTATTCTTATGTTGATAGCTGTTTCTGCACTGTATGCTACTACAGGGACCCTGAATATGGCGGATATCTCTGTGAAGCTCAGTGCCATGCAGGCTGCAGGCACGCTTCCCTGGCATGTGTTTGCCATTGGCCTTATGTTCATCGTGATCTTTGGTAACAAAGCGGCCATATTCCCATTACATTACTGGCTTCCGGATGTGCATCCGACTGCTCCTTCTCCCATAAGCGCCATGCTTAGCGGGGTACTTATAAAAGTCGGAGTCTACGGTATGCTCAGGGTATTCTTCTTCATATTCACGGACGTACTGGGCATGTTCCAGCCCATTATCATAGTGCTTGCATTGTTCACAATAGGTATAGGGGCTGCATCGGCAGTTGCTCAGACAGATGTAAAAAGGTTGCTTGCTTATTCCAGTGTGAGCCAGATAGGCTATGTATTCCTGGGTATTGGTTTTGGAAGCCTGGGAGCTGTTGCAGCATCCCTTGTGTATTTGGTCAACCACGCAATTGCAAAGTCACTATTGTTCCTCACTTCTGGTGGTATCATACATCATGCAGGGACACGTGATATGAACAAGATGGGAGGGATGGTGAATAGTTCTCCTTTCATGGCCGCAGCTTTCCTTATAGGTGCCATGTCCATATCAGGGCTGCCTCCTATGGGTGGTTTCATATCCAAGTTCGTTCTCTTTGATGCCGGTATTATAGGAAAATATTACACAGAAATAGCTATTGCCCTTCTGTTTGCTATATTTTCCCTTTTCTACATGTTCAGGGCATGGTTGCTCATGTTCTGGGGTGAAAAAAGAGATGTGAAAGCACATGGAGAATACTCAGAACATGGTTCTTCACCCCTGGTATACTTACCAATAGCTTTTCTGGCCCTTATGGTGCTGGCTTTGGGTGTGTATTCTGAGCCATTACTATCCCTGGCCCAGGCAACTGCAGCGCAGATACTTGATCCGCAGGCTTACATAGACGCAGTCCTGACGAGGGTGGTAAGATGAAAAGATATATTCCTCTGGCAGCTATATTTGGAGTTATATGGTGCTTAATTCATGGTACTATCGATCTGAATAACTTTATATTTGGTTTCCTTCTTGGCCTGTTGACCATAAGGCCATTCAGGTTCCTTTACAGGCCTGAAGAGGGCTTCAAATTATTCTCTCCGCCAAACCGTATAATTTCAATTATAAGATATTTCATGGTGCTTATAAAGGAGATCATCAAGGCCAACATTGTAGTGGCCAAGATAGTGACAAGACCGAAGATAATTATTAATCCCGGGATCATTGCCGTACCCATCAGATGCAAGACCGATCTGGGTATTACGGGGATTGCAAATACCATTACTCTTACCCCGGGTACCATCACGGTGGATATATCAGATGACCATTCAGTGCTCTATGTGCATTGTATCGATGCATCCGATCCTGCAGCAGTATGCGCATCTATACGTGATGATCTTGAAAAATATGTACTGGAGGCTTTAGAATGATTAGTTTACTGGATTTTTCGCTGATATTCATGGTCCTGGCATTTATACCATGTATATATCGTGTTATCAAGGGCCCCACTATCCCTGACAGGGTAGTGGCCCTGGATGCTATGACAACCGTGATCATAGTGATGCTCGGAGCATATTCATACGATAAAGGTTCTGCCTTTTTCATGGATGTGGCGCTGGTGCTGGCAGTGATATCTTTCGTGGGTACTGTGACCATTTCAAAATACCTTGATGAAGGGGTGGTGTTGTGAGCGAAGTAAGTATATTCAGCATGATCATGAACCTCCTGAGCGATATAGTGCTGTTAATAGGCTTGACCTTCGTGTTCCTTGGCATGCTGGGTCTTATACGCTTGCCGGATGTGTACAACCGTCTGCATACAACTGCCAAGATAGGTACAGTTGGTGCCTTCGGTGTAATGTTGAGCATTCTCATGAGAGCTGGTTTCACACCTATAGGTGTCAAAGCTATAGCCGTTGGTCTGTTCTTACTTCTTACTGCCCCTATAGCAGCTCACATGATCACAAGGGCGGCTCACAGGCATGGAGTGGGTCTGTGCAAAGAATCAGTAATAGATGAGTACGGAAAAGCATGCGAGAGGTGTAAAAAATAAGCATTTTCTCACTTTTTATAAATTCTTAAGTTCTCTTTTTGATCACCCATCCAAAGAAGGTACACATTTGATGGGGAACATTGAAATCATTCATCATGATAATTGATCTTGAGCCGGATCACAATAGAATATAAAATAAAGTTCATGTAACTGACCACACCGATTTGGAACCCCCTGCATTAGGATCATGTGAGCGGGTTGGGGAGTGGGGGTTAGTGTGGGAGTGGGGTTAAAAATGTTGTACCCGCTCACTTGCCTTCATACGAATTAATGATATATATAGTTTCTCTTTGCTGAAAGTTTTCTAACTTATATTATACTTTGTGCTCCAAGACTAAAAAACAACTGCATTTATCCTATTTAAATATCCTACTCCCGGTCTAACACAATACTTATTTGATCACCTCTCCATATCATACGATAGGTTACAATACCTGATCTCAGCGGTACTTTTTATTATCTATCGTTCTTATTGTTCAGTATACGGAAAGATATGCATGTTGAAAGAGTACATTGATATTGGATATATTCCGGAAGAAACCGATTTTGTATGTGAGTATCAGCTGGAACCAGCGTCCGGGATTAGTTTAGAGGAAGCGTGCAGCCATGTGGCTGGAGAGTGTTCCATTGGTACATGGAATGATATTTCTCTCTTAAGCCCAAAAATGGCAGAGAAGTTAAAACCTCACGTGTTCTACATTGATAAAAAAAAGCATATTGTAAGAATTTCATATCCTCAGGACCTATTCGAATTTTGCTCTGTTTCCCAGATCATCATTACTGTTGCAGGCAGGATAATGGATCGTAAAATGATAAGAATACTCAAGCTTCATGACATCACTTTTCCGACAGATCCGCTGAGTGAACTATGGGGACCTAAGTATGGTATTGGAGGAATAAGGGAACTTACAGGTGTCTATGACCGTCCTTTAGTGAGCTCTACGGTAAATCCAAAGGTGGGACTTGATCCGGCAACACATGCAAAGGTAGCATATAATTCTTTTGTCGGAGGATGTGACCTGGTAAAAGACGATGAGAATCTGACAGATCAGAAGTTTAACAGGTTCGAAAAACGTGCTGAACTCACATTCAAGGCCCGGGACGATGCAGAAGAGGAAACAGGTGAGCGAAGGATGTATATGTGCAATATCACTGCTCCCACATGCGAAGAGATAATACGGAGAGCAAATTTTATAAGCAATATAGGTGGCCATTATGTAATGATCGACACTGTCCCCACTGGATGGAGCTCTCTGCAAACACTGCGCGATGTCACTGAAGAACTTGGACTTGTGATACATGCTCATATTATGGGCCATACTGCCTTTACCCGGCAGGAAGAACACCGTATCAGCCTGTATCTTATGACAAAGCTTGCGCGTCTTGTAGGACTTGATCAGCTGCACATCGGTACTATTGATAACAGGTTTCATGAAAATACAAAAGAATTAATGGCACTGTATGATTGCTGCATAATGGACAAATCAAAAGGAAATGAAAAAATGCATATCCTTCCTCAGAACTGGGATGGGATAAAGGCCATGTTCCCTGTTGCTTCAGCTGGATCCGGAGTTTCATCGATACCAGAACTTATGAATATCTTCGGCAAAGATGTTATTATAGACTGCAGCAGTGGTATACATTCACATCCAATGGGCACCTCTGCTGGCGCAAAAGCCTGCCGACAGGCTATTGATGCAAAGCTTGCGGGTATATCTCTGGAAGAATACGGAAAGAGCCATGCAGAACTACAAACTGCCTTGAACAATGGCATTTAATATGATGAGCAATGAGCACACGGACAAAAGTATTCAAAGTAACTCCAACTAACTTATCAGAAGTTATCAGGGAGTGTGCAGAAATTATTCAGAGAGGCGGCACTGTTGCCATCCCTACGGAAACCGTATATGGACTGGCAGCCAATGCGCTTGATCCAATAGCTGTTAACAGGATATTCCACGCAAAAGGTCGCCCTGCGGACAATCCGCTTATCGTGCATGTGGCATCTGCAGAGCAATTAGAGCAATTGGTGTCAGAGATCCCTCCCAAGGCTTTATCTCTTATCGAGACCTTCTGGCCAGGACCACTGACACTTATCCTCAAAAGGACTCGTATTGTTCCAGATATCACCACAGGCGGGCTGAACACGGTTGCTGTAAGGATGCCTGCTGATATAATAGCACAGGAACTGATACGCTTATCCGGTAAACCCCTTGCTGCACCCAGTGCTAACATTTCAGGCAGGCCAAGTCCGACCACTGCGTTCCATGTGCTCCATGACCTGGAAGGAAAGATCGATGCAGTGATAGATGCAGGAAATACGTGTATAGGAGTGGAATCCACAGTTATCGATATGAGCGGAGAAAAACCAGCTGTGTTAAGACCTGGCTATATATCCGCAACAAAAATCGAAGAGGTTATAGGAGAAGTGGAGATCGGCTACAGCGACCATGTGACAGAAACAGAGGGGGTTGTAAGGTCACCTGGTATGAAATATACTCATTATTCTCCCAGTGCTACCGTGCTGCTTCTGGAAGGACCGCATGATCTTGTTTTAAATAAGATCCGTGAAATGTATGCAGATTTCACGTGCAGGGGAGCAAGAGTGGGCTTGCTTGCCACGAGCAGTGATCTTTTTTCCCTGACGAATGATATGGTCTATCTTGGAAGAAAAGATGAACCTGAAGAAGTAGCCAGAAATCTATTCATAGGTTTGCGTTCTTTGGATGAGAAGGGAGTTAACATCATACTTGCAGACGGTTCTTTCACCCAAGAAGGCGTAGGTGCGGCTGTGATGAACAGGCTAAGGAAAGCCTCGGAAATGATAATCAAAGTATAGGTGTATTTATGAAGGGATATAAAAAGGACCAATTAAAGGCAAAACAGCGATACATTGCGATACTGAAAACAAATAAGCAGCTTTCCAGGATAAATGTCATTATCCTGTCCCTTGGCCTGGCGTTATCATATCTGGGAAAAGACACTGTAGGGACACCGTTACTTTGGACAGGGATCATCATTTTCCTCTATACGATGTCATCTAACTTCATGGCCCGTCGTTCACTGAAGAATTTGAAGTGACTGTATGGGCAAAAAGTAAGATCAGATCTTCAGATAATACCAGCCGTCTTAAAAAGTTTGAATGCCAAATCCGCAACTAAGAATTTGGCACTGCTAACAATGCCTACAGGATCAATGGTAAGGGTTCCGTTCGAACGGGCTTCTTCATAAACAGAAAGTGGATCTGTTGTATTTATAAGGCTTCGGACCGTAGCTTCATCAGTGGCTATTATTACAGTAGGATCGTAATCCTCTACATCCCCGACCTTTTCAAATTCGGCCACTCTACCGTTTTCTGTGACCAGCCATACATTCAGCTCACTTCCATCGTTCATCAGAATGCCTGCCAGGATCTCTTCGTTGCCCAGGAGTATTTGTATGGAACTTGGAAGTTCTTCGTAGTACGCATTGTACTCCGTAACAGCTCTATCCAGGTCATTGAAAAGTTCTGCACTGGCAGTATTCATTGTGATGAACAACAGGATAATTAACATGCATAAGGTCTTCTTCATACCAAACCTCTTTTTTTGTTCTTAGAATAGGAGTTTTTCCTATATCTTATTTTTATTTTTATGCTATATAACCTTGTTCGTCTTATAAAGAACAATTTAGAACCTTTTCAGAAATATACAGAATATATTCAGCTACAGATTGCTTTTTATATCGTGGTGTGATTAAGAGTATTGCTGTAAACTATCCTCGTTATTTTCTTTACATGCACAATTTGAGGTTTTCCAGAATGGGAGAGATAATTGCAAGCGACTCTATGTGGGAGTACTTCCGCTGGCTTGATGCAAGGCTGAAACAAGAGATGGACATAGCCAACGAAGCCAGAAAAAGGGGTCGTGATCCAAAACCCTTTGTAGAGATACCGCTTGCCAAAGATCTGGCTGACCGGGTAGAGAACCTTATCGGTGTACAAGGCGTAGCTCAACATATCAGGGAACTTGAAACAACCATGTCCCGTGAGGAAGCTGCCCTTGCCCTTGGCAGGGATGTGGCTGTGGGTACTGTCGGAAAATTCGATGACCGGAAAAAAGCCATAGAAGCTGCTATCCGTGTATCTATGGCAATGCTTACAGAAGGTGTGGTGGCAGCACCCATTGAAGGTATTGACAGGGTTGACCTTGGAAAGAATGATGATGGTACGGAGTATATCCGCATCCTGTATGCCGGTCCTATACGAAGTGCAGGTGGCACTGCACAGGCCCTTTCTGTGCTCGTGGGAGATTACGTGCGCAGAGGAATAGGCATCGATCGATATAAACCGCGTAAGGAAGAAGTGGAGAGGTATGTGGAGGAGATATTGCTTTACAGAAGGGTGGCAAATCTGCAGTACACGCCTTCCGAATCCGAGATAAAGCTGATAGTAGAGAACTGCCCCATCTGCATAGACGGTGAACCCACTGAAGAAGAGGAAGTGGAAGGTCACAGGAACCTGGAGAGAATAGAGACAAACCGTATAAGAGGTGGTATGGCTCTTGTACTGGCCGAAGGTCTTGCTCTGAAAGCCCCAAAGGTCCTGAAACATGTAAAAAAGCTACAGATGGACGGATGGGACTGGCTGGAAACCCTCATAGCAGGTACAAAGAGCAGTGGAAGTGAAGAGGAGCAAACTGCGGGTGTAAAGCCCAAGGACAAATACCTGAGAGATCTTATAGCCGGAAGACCGGTATTCTCCCATCCTTCAAGGCCCGGAGGGTTCAGGCTAAGGTATGGCAGGTCACGTAATACTTCTTTTGCCGCAGCTGGCATCAATCCGGCCAGCATGGTGATCCTGGATGATTTCATTGCTCCGGGCACTCAGCTTAAAGTGGAAAGGCCTGGTAAAGCTGCAGGCATGGCTCCTGTGGATTCCATAGAAGGTCCTACAGTAAGGCTAAGGTGCGGTGATGTTGTCAGGATCGATGATACAGAGGAAGCTCATAGACTGCACCCGGAAGTTGGATATATCATCGATATCGGTGAGATCCTGATCAATTATGGTGACTTCCTTGAGAACAATCATGTATTGGTTCCTTCATCATATTGCTTTGAATGGTGGATACAGGACTACTCTCTTGCCACCGGTGAAGATGGGTCAGCTAAGCCTGAACTTAAGCATCCTTCCCAGGAACTTGCCCTGGGGATATGTGAGAAGCATAATGTTCCTCTTCATCCGGATTTTACTTATCTGTGGCATGATATAACAACAAATGATTTTATAAGACTGGCAGAGTTCATCGAAGAACATGGGTCTTTGGACGAAAAGCTCTCGGTATTATCGTTGCCTCGGAAATTGAGTGCTGATAGCGGTATCAAGATACTGCTTGAAAACATGTTGGTGTTGCATAAAGTATCTGACGACATTATATTGATATTGCAGCCTCTTCCACTGCTCAGATGTCTGGGCATAGGAACGGACCTTCACAGAAATTGGACAGATATTGATGCAGAAACCGGTCTTGACGCAGTCAACAAGGTAAGTGGACTGCTTGTACGGGCGCGTGCCCCTTCAAGGATAGGAGCACGCATGGGGAGACCTGAAAAATCAGATAAAAGAATGATGTCACCTGCACCACATGCATTGTTCCCTATAGGTGAGACGGGTGGAAATACCCGCAAACTTGAAGACGCTGCCAGTTACAAAGAATCTGTAAATGGCAAAGTCGGGCTTATAAAAGTGGAGATCGGCTCACGGATATGTCCTGCATGTGGAATGGAATCATACGAGTTCAGATGTGAATGTGGGGAATTCACCATTCCTAAGCTATCCTGTCCGAGGTGTGGTCTTTCGGTCAACAAGGAAACATGTCCTAAGTGTGGTGTGAACACTACATGTGCCCGCATGCAGAGCCTTGATTTCAAGAACATATATCAGCGGGCCTTTGAGAAGCTGGGTGAACGTGAATCGAACCTGGATGCCATCAAAGGTGTCAAAAGGATGATGTCACGCAACATGACTCCGGAACCACTTGAAAAAGGCATTTTGCGTGCCAAGCATGAACTGTATACGTTCAAGGACGGCACCGTAAGGTATGACATGTCGGATATACCTCTTACACATATAAGAGCCGATGAGCTGGGCATACAAGTGGAAAAACTGCTGGAAATAGGTTATTCCGAAGACATTTATGGAAAGCCTCTCGCCAGCGGGGATCAGGTGGTATGCCTTAAAGTTCAGGATATCGTTGTTTCATACGACTGTGCTACATATCTTTTAAAAACTACACGATATATAGATGATCTTTTATCCCGGTATTACCATCTTGAGCCTTATTATAATGCTCAGGGCATCGAGGATCTTGTGGGAACGCTTGTCATGGGTCTTGCACCTCACACATCGGCGGGTGTGCTGGGAAGGCTTGTAGGTTTCACCAGAGCAGCGGTGGGTTATGCTCATCCTTTTTTCCATGCTGCCAAACGGCGCAACTGTGACGGTGATGAAGATTGCGTAATGCTGCTTATGGACGGGCTTATCAATTTCTCAAGAGAATACCTGCCGGACAGAAGGGGGGGGAAAATGGATGCACCACTTGTGCTTACCACCCGCCTGGACCCAAGTGAGGTGGATAAGGAAGCTCACAATATAGATGTGTGTGCATATTATCCACTTGAGTTCTACGAAGCTACACTAAAGTATACAAACCCAAAGGAACTTGAAAGTAAAATGGACCTCGTGAGCAGCCGACTGGGTACTCCTCTTCAGTATGACCATTTCATGTTCACACATGATACTTCTGACATAGCGCGAGGTCCCCCTGTCAGTGCTTACAAGACCCTTGGCAGCATGGTGGAAAAAATGGATGCACAGCTTGCTCTGGCAGATAAGATCAGGGCTGTTGATGCTTCAGATGTTGCTGAAAGGGTTCTTGTTTCACACTTCCTGCCGGACCTGTTCGGCAACCTTAGGGCATTTTCCAGGCAGAGCACACGTTGTATCAAATGTGATGGGAAGTTCCGCAGACCTCCGCTTACAGGTGTATGCCCTAAATGTGGAGGTCGTGTAATATTGACAGTGCATGAAGGCTCTGTAAAGAAATATCTGGAAGTGTCGAGAAAGGTAGCTGCCGATTACAATGTTTCGGCTTATACAAAACAGCGTATTGAACTCATAGGGCTTGATATCAGGTCTCTTTTTGATAATGATAAATCAAAGCAGACAGGTCTTTCAGAGTTCATGTGATGGATTATTTGATCGGCAGGCCAAAGGCATTGATCTGGTTGATCAGCTCGGTGAACTGTTCTACCTCAAAGGCGATCACTGCTTCCCGGGTCATACCTATGGACATTTCCCCATCATAGCTGAGCATCTCAGGGCCGCGGCGAACGAACCTGTCCACGCCGTCCCTGGATAAGGCTGCTTTTGCTTCTGGATCATGGACGAATGCGCGCCCTGGGATCAAAACCGTTTCTTTGACATCGGTAAGTTCGAGGTTTTTCAGGTCTTCTATTGTGATCAGGCAGCCGATGTCCTTGTCCACAGGCACTACGTTCACAGTGCCTCCTAATTTAGCAAAGATATCTGTAAGTCTTGAAGCAGCTGCTTTACTGGTGATCAGTGTTGCCTGCTTTCTTATTATAGGGAGCTGGCCCAGAGCTTGTTCATCATTGCGTAGTGCAAAGGGACAGCCTATGAGCGGGTCTTCAAGGGGGGTGCCTGTGATCCTTATCTTGTAGCGCGAAGCAGCTTCCCTTACTATGCTTAGGAATTCATGTATTGTATGTGTCGTCACATCTTGGAGGATCGGACCATTTCCCAGGATCAGGCCCTCTTCCCTGCGGTTTGCAAAACGCATGAGTATTGCACCTTTTGTTCCCATGTCCTGAAGGTCTGCAAGTGTTTTCCATAACTCTTCGCCGTCATTTACGCCGGGTATGAGCACAATTGCAGCATAAACATCACAATGCTTGCTGAAATCTTTCAGCACCTGCAGAGATGCCTGGGGATTGGGATCACGCATGTGATCAGCCCGCAGTTGTGGATCAGTGGAAAATACAGTGAATGATACCTCTGTAACTCCATGCTCTATAAAGAACTCTGCATCATCCGGGGAATTGAAGCCTTTGCCGCTGGTGTATCCTAAATGGATGGGTTTTCCAAGCTGGGAAAGAACGGATACAAGTTCTCTTAATTGCGGATAGCAACTGATATCGCCTCCACCGCTAATGGTGATCTTTTCGATCTCATTTGACCTGAACCTGATACTGTCTGAAAGGCTGTGAAGGACAAGCTGCATGGGCTTAAAACCAGTATATGCTTCTCTCACACCCCTGCTACAGTAATGACATCCTTTTTGAAAAGGGAAACAATATTTGCACCCGAAGGGTGGAATCTCTTTTACCTTTTTAAAGTAACAATATGTGCAGAACCCATTGCAGTCTATGCCCGGACTGCCACCAACATCGGCTACAATTTCCATTCGTATCGTGTGATACCACATGTATTACTTAAATCTTTGTAATGCCAGGCTGCCTATATTCAAAAAACATTTTTATAAAGTTAAATACATATATACTATTTTATCAATATTATTTTGTATGAAAAATAAAAGTTTAATCATGCACAAATTATTCTTATTAGCACACTCTATGTGGCATTTAATAAGCCGATATAATATATTATATCTAATATATATTTTTTATCCTAAAATTGAATGCAGAGAGAATATTGGTGCAAAAGGTTTAAAACCTAATTAATCTTAATTAGCGGGTAATCCCGATGGAAAATATCGTATGCTTTAACGATAGTACAGATTTTTTCTTAACCCTTGTCTGTACATTTTCCATAATGGATCTTAACAAATAGGAGGAAACATACGTGTCTGATAAAATAGACATTTACGACGACAAAGGTAAGCTGCTGGAAAGCGGCGTCGATCTTATGGACATTGCGCCAACAAGGAATGCAGCCATACAGAAAATCGTCAAAGACACCAAGAGGACTGTTGCAGTTAACCTTGCAGGTATCGAGAATGCTCTTGCCAATGGTAAAATGGGTGGCGCAGGCCGCCGTATACTTGGAAGAGGGCTTAAGTATGACATAATTGCAAACGCCAGTGCAATACAGGACTCTGTTGCAAAATTGATCCAGGTCAACAAAGACGATGACACCAATGTAAAGGTACTTGCAGGCGGAAAACAGTTACTTGTGCAGGTCCCATCCATTAGGACCGCAATAGGTGCAGACTACGTTTCAGCAAGCACAGTAGGTGCAGCAGCTGTGGTACAGACCATCATCGATATGTACAAGGTAGACATGTTCGACGCACCTATCGTTAAGGGAGCGGTCTGGGGAAGCTACCCACAGACAATGGACATGATGGGCAGCAACGTTGCATCCATCCTCAGCATCCCACAGAACAACGAAGGTCTGGGTTACTCTCTGAGGAACATCACCACCAACCACATTGCAGCCATCACCGGCAAGAAAGCTATGAACTCAGCAGCACTCTCATCCATCTTCGAGCAGGTAAGTATGTACGAGATGGGTAACGCAGTGGGCTTGTTCGAGAGGCACCAGCTCTTGGGTCTTGCATACCAGGGCCTGAACGCTAACAACATGGTATGTGACATTGTAACCAAGAACAAGTCCGGTACTATCGGTACAGTGGTACAGTCCACAGTTGAGAGAGCTATCGAGGACGGCGTTATAGCAGTCGACAAGAAGGCACCATCCGGATACAACTTCTACAAGGCAAATGATGTCTCCAAGTGGAACGCATATGCAGCAGCAGGTCTGCTCGCAGCGACCATGGTGAACTGCGGTGCAGGAAGAGCAGCACAGAACGTTTCTTCAACCATCCTGTACTTCAACGACATTCTGGAGAAAGAGACAGGACTTCCAGGCTGTGACATGGGAAGGGCCCAGGGTACTGCAGTCGGATTCTCCTTCTTCAGCCACTCTATCTACGGTGGAGGCGGACCAGGTATCTTCAACGGTAACCACGTAGTTACCAGGCACTCCAGAGGATTCGCAATTCCTTGTGTATGTGCAGCATGTTCACTTGACGCAGGCACCCAGATGTTCACTATTGAGAAGACATCCTCACTTGTGGGCAACGTGTTCGGTTCAATACCAGAATTCAAGGAACCGATCAAGGCAGTTGCAGGAGCGCTCTAAATCCATTAATGTCCGATGTCATGGTATCAAAGGTAATCACAGATGTCAGATACGTCCTCAGACACAACAAAGCATTTGCAGCTTGAAATAGTTCCTCAGCGTTTGCTCAGGCCCGAAACCGCCCAGGATCTCCTTAATGAGATCCTCGATCTTGACGGAGTTGTCAGGCTGTTCGTTCACGGTCCCAGATTGCCCGGCACTGTACCTTACGGTCCGGCAAAGGGGACCCCTCTAGTACATGATTCCAGGCGCCTCATAGAAATAGAAGGCAAGACAGTGGAATTAATGGTCAGTGTGGGCAGCATTCGTCTGGAAGTGACGGACGCCGATGTGAAAGAACAGGTGCATGAGATATGCGAGAAGATCCTTCCGTTCCCCTTTGAGTTCAGAGAGGGTAATTTCATGCTCAGAAGGCAAACCGTTTCAGGTTATGCAAGGTTCGGGCCCGATCAGGACCCACTTCTTGTGGGTATCACTGACCCGAAAGGCAAACTGAAAGACCAGGTATGTTTCATCAAAGATGAGTGATGTTATGTTCGACCGGGAAACGCAAGTTGTTGACTGCAGACATGGCATGGGTCTTGGAAGAGGAGGCGGTCTCGCACAAAGAGGCACGCTCTCTGAAACCGGAAGATCCGATGTCATAGCAATTGCAATGAGCCCCGGAAGAAGGCATATCACAAAACCTGTATGCGAACTTACATACGGTATGCGCCGCGAAGAGATACAGGTGAGTGTCCTGGTACTTAATACAGGATCAGGCATACCTGATACTAACATGGGTTCCGGTACCTTCGGGATATCACCCGAGGAAGTGGCCCAGATCTCAAGGCATAAACTTGCGGTCATACATACGGGCAATGTAAGGGACCATGTTATCAAGAAAGTAAGGAACATACTTGAGCAAGTGAATGTTCCTGCCATTATAGTGTGTCAGACTCCTGTGGATTTTGAGGATCTTGCAATGGCAGGTGTGAAGACAAGGCTTGTGAAACCGAAAGATAACGATATTGTGACAAAAGGAAAAGTAATGGAAATTGTGACAGGGATTACACGAGGCGAATCATGTTCAAGGGAAAAATTGAACGAACTCGTGAAAGCCGTGAAAACCACAATGAAATCATTAGATGTTAGGAGTGTATGATTATGGCATATAAACCACAGTACTACCCAGGTGCAACATCTGTTGCAGCAAACAGAAGGAAACACATGTCTGGCGATGTGGAAAAGCTCAGGGAGATCTCCGATGACGATCTAACTATGATCCTCGGCCACCGCCCAGCAGGCAGCGACTACCGCAGCACCCACCCACCACTTGCAGAGATGGGTGAGCCAGAGTGCTCTATCAGACAGACTGTAGAACCAACCCCAGGAGCCAAAGCCGGTGACAGGGTAAGGTATGTACAGTTCGTAGACTCAATGTACAATGGTCCATCTGTACCATACTTCAGGTCCTACGGTGCAGCCATTAAGTTCAGAGGCGTGGACCCAGGAACTCTTTCCGGCCGTCAGGTCGTAGAGGCCCGTGAGAGAGACATGGAAGAGGTTGCCAAGTTCCAGATCGAGACCGAAATGTTCGACCCCGCACTTTCAAGCCTGAGGGGCGCAACTGTGCACGGTCACTCCCTGAGACTTCAGGAAGATGGCGTAATGTTCGACATGCTGGACAGGGCAAGACTCGAGGACGACGGTATCGTGAAGATGCACAAGGACCAGGTAGGAAGACCTATCGACAAAAAGGTTCAGCTTGGAAAGCCAATGTCTGCAAAGGAAGCAGCAAAGAGGACAACCATCTACCGTGTGGACAACGTTGCTTACAGGAGCGACAAAGAAGTTATTGAATGGGTCCACAGAGTGTTCGACCAGAGAACAAAATACGGATTCAAGCCGGAATAATCGAGGTGACATAAATGGCAGCAGACAAGAAGATGTTCGCAAAACACTTGGAGATCAAGTTCACAAAAGAGCACGGTGCCAACAAGATGGAAGGTGGCAAGATCACTGACATGGTTGGTAAGTACTACAGGCTCGGTGTTGAGCAGAACCCAAGGAAACTTGAAATGAAAAAGGCAGGTCAGGAACTCGCCAAGAAGAGAGGACTTGTCGGTTACAACCCCATGATGCACTGCGGTGGTATACCACTCGGTCAGAGAGCGCTTACCCCATCCTTCATATCAGGCACTGACATGATGGTGGAGGTCGACGATCTGCACTACGTGAACAACGCTGCAATGCAGCAGATGTGGGATGACATCAGGAGAACCTGTATCGTCGGTATAGACCTGGCCCACGAGACCCTTGAGAAGAGACTGGGTATCGAGGTCACACCAGAGACAATCAACTTCTACCTTGAGACCCTCAACCACGCCCTTCCAGGCGGTGCAGTGGTCCAGGAACACATGGTCGAGACCCACCCTGCACTTGTGGATGACTGTTACTGTAAGATCTTCACCGGTGACGATGAGCTTGCAGATGAAATAGACAAGCAGTTCCTTATTGACATCAACAAGGAGTTCCCGGCAGAGCAGGCAGAGCAGCTTAAGGCAGCCATAGGAAAGACAACATGGCAGGCAGCCCACATTCCAACCGTGGTCAGCAGGGTAACAGACGGTGCCCAGACCACCAGGTGGATGGCCATGCAGGTCGGTATGTCCTTCATCTCCGCATACAGCATGTGTGCCGGTGAGGCAGCTGTCGCTGACCTTTCATACGCTGCAAAGCACGCTGGTGTCATCTCCATGGGTGAGATGCTCCCGGCAAGGCGTGCACGTGGTCCGAACGAGCCAGGAGGAGTTTCCTTCGGTCACCTCGCAGATATCGTGCAGACCAGCCGTGTAAACCCCGAAGACCCAGCACACGTAGCCCTTGAGGTAGTCGGTGCAGGCTGTATGCTCTATGACCAGATCTGGCTCGGTTCATACATGTCCGGTGGTGTCGGTTTCACACAGTACGCAACCGCTGCATACACCAACAATATCCTGGATGACAACCTGTACTACGATGTAGACTACATCAACGACAAGTACAACGGCGCAGCCAAGAAGGGTACAGACAACAAGGTAAAGGCAACTCTGCAAGTTGTCAAGGATATAGCCACAGAGTCCACTCTGTATGGCCTTGAGAACTACGAGAAATACCCAACTGCACTTGAGGACCACTTCGGTGGCTCACAGAGGGCAACTGTGCTCTCCGCAGCAGCTGGTGCCGCAACCGCTATCGCAACAGGTAACGGTAATGCCGGTCTGTCCGGATGGTACCTATGTATGTACCTGCACAAGGAAGGATACGGACGTCTCGGATTCTTCGGTTTCGACCTGCAGGACCAGTGCGGTGCAACCAACGTGTTGTCCTACCAGTCCGACGAGGGTCTGCCTGTTGAGCTGCGTGGACCTAACTACCCCAACTACGCCATGAACGTAGGTCACCAGGGTGGATACGCTGCAATAGCATCTGCAGCACACGCAGGCCGCGGCGACGCATATGCAGTGAACCCACTCATCAAGGTCTGTTTCGCAGACAGCCTCCTGCCCTTTGACTTTACGGCTCCAAGGAAGGAATTCGGTAGGGGCGCACTGCGCGAGTTCATGCCTGCTGGTGAGAGATCACTCATCATCCCGGCAAAGTAAATCCAAAGATAAGACACAGGTAGGCTTTATGCCTACTTCTTTTCTCTTTTTCATAAATTCGCTTTCTAATGCCTCATTTTGTTGGTGTGACCAACTATTATATATGATGCAATTCCTTTTTCTATAGTATATTTAAGGCAGATAGTGCCTGTTTTCATGGAGTGTCACCTATGCAATATAGTCTGGGAATAGATGCCGGCGGAACTTTTACAGATGCTGTCCTCATTCGTGATACGGATGGGGTGATAGTACAGAAAACAAAGGTAATAACCACATATCCTGATCCATTGGACGGGATAAGCAGGGCTATCGATGAACTGGATAAGGAATATGTCCGCAATGTCAAACTGGTGTCGGTTTCCACAACACTTTCCACCAATACGATCCTTGAGGACACAGGATTCCCGGTGGCTGCTATCCTCGTTGGAGATTATGCTATACCACAGGAAGGGTTCCCCACACCTAACTATATCATGGTGAACGGCGGCCATACAAGCAATGGTGAAGAGGCTGCTCCCCTGGATGAGGAAAAAGTAAGGACTTTCGCTCTGGAGGTAAAGGACAAGGTGGCTGCCTTTGCGGTTTCTGCCTTCTTCAGCAACCGCAATTCAGATCATGAGCTCAGGGTAAAGCAGATAATCACAGAACTAACTGGATTGCCGGTGGTATGTGGTCATGAACTGTCCCAGGAAGTGGGGGCATATGATCGTGCGATAACCGCATACCTCAATGCCCAGCTGCTCCCGATCACACACCAGTTCATACAGTCCATACTTAAAGATATTCGTGCAAGAGGGATTGAGGCAAACCTGCTTATGCTTAAGTGTGACGGTTCTGTGGTAGGTATGGAAGAGGCGCTGGAACGTCCGATAGAATCGATCTTCTCAGGTCCTGCCGCAAGCCTTGTAGGTGCTTCCTATCTTGCAAAACTGGACACTTGCGCCATGATAGACGTAGGTGGTACCAGTACCGATGTCGCCCTTATCAAGAACGGAGTGCCTGAACTCAGTGAACATGGTGCCATTGTAGGAGGCTGGAAGACCATGGTCAAAGCTGTCCGCATGGAAACCTCCGCCACTGGCGGTGACAGTCATGTATGGATCAGCGACCACAAATTCCATGTGGGACCCCGCAGGGTCATTCCTCTCTGCCGTGCAGCACAGCAGTATCCGGGTTTCCTGAAGCAGCTACAGGAGGGCAAGAGCCCTTCCAAGAAGATCCTTGATGAGAACGTGCAATCCACAAAATATTTTGTGCGCACAGGGTTCAAACCTATCGGCCTTACAAAAAGCGAGGAAGAGATATATGATTATATCCTGCATACGCCTGTATCATATGTTGATCTCTTCCAGAAAATGAAAAAGCAGCCGAGCACCTATGCTATTGATAATCTCATAAAGAAGCGCCTGATACAGCCCATTGGTTTCACTCCGACGGATACGCTCCATGTACTTGGGGAACTACAGAAATGGGATACTGAAGCCTCTGTTGCAGGTGCCGAAAAGCTGGCAAAATTACTGCAGATAGATAAAGAAGACTTCTGCCGGCAAGTGAAAACAAAAGTAGCAAGAAACATGGCAGCAGACCTGATAACCTACCTCATAGAAGGTATACCGGCCGATATTGTGCAGCGTATCCTGTCAGGCGAGAATTTTACCCGTTTTAAGGTCGAAACTCCTGTTGTACTACTGGGTGGACCTGTGTGGGCGTTCAAGGAAGAGATGGAAAAGCTCATTGATGCACAGTTCATCGTACCTGAATACGCAGAAGTTGGCAATGCGGCAGGTGCACTGGTAGGCAAAGGCATAAAAAGAGTGGAGATCCTTATCAAGAAACACTTTGCCCCCATTACCGGAGAAGGTGTCTCGAATGAGGAGCTCAAAGAGGCAAAAGAGGTTGTGGAATACTTCGTGTTCACTCCTGAAGGAAGAAAGGTCTTTGGTGACCATGTTGAAGCCATAGCATTCGCGACCAATATCGGCAAAAAGATAGTAATGGACTACATGATAGGAGCAGGTTATTGTAACAATGAGGTGGAGATCAAGGTCACCAGAAAGGACATGGTGATCACCGAAGGGGAAATGCCCATGGAATCCAAGATCATAGTATTGGGTGTGGGAACTTCCCGTATAGTGATGGATAAGAACTGTATCCCCGAATATATGCGCAAAAAAGCATTCAGTTTCAGCAAAGCGCTTGATGGATCATATTCCGGAAGATGATCATCCGTCAAGCTTTTCTATTTTTGCTCCGATGGACTTCATTTCTTCAAAGAAATCCGGATAGGAAATGGACACTGATTCGGCAGTATCGATCGTAGTGTTCCCTGCAACCATTCCTGCCAGGGTCAATGCCATCACTATCCTGTGATCGTGCCATCCGTGCACAGCTGAACCTATGAGTTTACCACCAGTGATAGTAAGACTATCCGGCTCCTCTTTGACCATGATACCCATCTTTGAAAGCTCCAATGCCATAGCATGAAGCCTGTCTGTTTCTTTGTAACGCACGTGCTTTGCATTGCCTATAACTGTCACACCATTGGCAACAGCAGCAAGTACTGCTACAGTGGGTACAAGATCCGGCGTGGCTCCGGCATCGAACATGATTCCCTTAAGAGTTCTTCGTTTAACGGTAACAATACCCTTTTCCGTATCCCAGTGCACGTCTGTCCCCATTTGCCTGAGCACATTGATGATCTCGGAATCTCCCTGTTTCGAAGGAAATAGATTATGGACACTGATACATGGACCCAGCATCGCTGCGGCTGCAAGCAGATAGGAGGCTGAAGAGAAATCTCCGGGAACGGTGTATTCTTTAAGATCATACTTCTGGTTTGCCGGAATAATGAATCTAATTCCATTGTTTTCATCTACCAATATCTTTACATCGGCTTCTGCTAACATTTCTATAGTGATATCCACATAAGGCCTGGATTTCATCTGTCCTTTCACGGAGAGGATAGTATCCTCCGCGGCAAGCGGACATGCGATCAGCAATGCAGAAATGAACTGCGAACTCATGGAACCATCAATTTCCGCAGCAGAGCCTCTGAGCCCTCCCCTTACTACAATGGGAGCACAGCCGTTGTTCCTTGTGGAAAAAACCTCTACACTCATCTTGTTGAGCACATCCAGAAGTGGCTGGTTAGGTCTTCCTCTTATTGAACTGTCGCCTGTAAGCACTGTCGCGCCATTTGCCAGTGAAGATATGGCAGTCATAAGGCGCAGCGTAGTACCGGAGTTCTTCACATCTATTACATCATCAGGTACGCTTGGTTTTCCTTTTATGCCTATTATATGCAGGTCACCATTGATGAGTTCTATCTTAGCCCCTAATTTTTCACAGGCTGCTACAGTTGCCAGAGTATCTGCTGACAGTAAGGGTTTTCTGACGATACATTCACTGGAAAGGGCGCCTATGGCAATAGCCCGATGAGTATAACTTTTTGATGTAGGTGCATCCAACTCTCCCTGAATCTTTGAGACATCAACTGAAAACCTCATTTGTGTACAACCTCGTCTTGCAAAATTTCTGCTCATGGAAACTAACAATGTCCCAAGCGTTCCAATCGCAAGGGTAATACTACACAATGCGAATTAAGGATTTCGTTAATACTTTGTTACATATTTCTATATTTTACGTAAAATATTGTGTGAGCATGTCGATTTAAATAGATATTACTATTGGGCAGACAACTTCTCCTTCAATACTTAAACAATTCCGGCCTTCAAGCAGAGGATTTCAAAATTTAATCTATACGACAGGATATTAAAATTTATTAGAATGATACTTTCCCGCTGGAAACAAAAATTGTCTTTATCTGTAGGAAATAAAGAAAAATGGGCGCTGTGAAAACTATCATGATCAGCGATCAACGAACTAATCGACTCGTTCTCATAGAAGTCTTGTAGTACATTTTAAAATACTGCATTAGAATATCTTTTGAATATCCTGTTTACAGGGCCTATATCACCCCTTTTTAGAAAAAGTATAAATAAGATGTCCCTGAACCCTATAAAGGGTTATACTACTAAATCTTGATGAACCAGTTTTTACTTTTCATGTTAAGCTTGCCAAAGAGATGGTTCTGGATGCCCTGCTTACGACCTATGAGAAGGACCCTATAATCTCAATTCTTTGTAATATTTATATGCAGAACTGAAATAAGTTAATGAAAAATACTCAAATATTTTATTCATGTTTGCCCGGAAAACAATGATCCATTTATGTAAATTGAAGGGATTGAATAATGATTCGATTAAAAAGGATTTATGATCAACCCTCAGAAAAAGATGGCATAAGAATACTGGTAGATAGGCTTTGGCCAAGAGGTCTTAGCAAACAAACAGCAAAATTCGACATGTGGTTAAAAGAAGTAGCTCCCAGTGATGACCTGAGAAAATGGTATTCTCATGATCCAGACAAGTGGGAAGGATTCAAAGAACGTTATTTCAAACAGCTGGATGCAAAAAAAGAATATGTTTACCAGATCATAGAAAGAGCAGAAAATAATGATGTTACCCTTCTTTACTCGGCAAATGATGAGAATTTCAATAATGCAGTTGCCCTGAATGAGTATATTGAATATATAAGGAGCGATCAAGAATGATGGGTGTTGAGGATTTGAGACATGAGCATACTGAAATAACTCTAATGCTCGGTATTCTGGAAAAGATATGTGAATTGCTTGATTCTGGAAAGGAAGTAGACCCTGAACACCTAAAACAGCTACATGATTTCATGGTTGTTTTTGTGGACCAATGTCATCATTCAAAAGAAGAAGAATTGCTGTTCCCTACGCTGGAGAGTATAAATGGAGGTGAAGCAAAAAAACTAATAGACGTGCTTATACAGGAGCATGAAGCAGGACGTAAATATGCACATGCTATAGGTGAAGCTATTTCTGATAAGCAGAATATGGATCTCATGGATCGTTCAAAGATAATTAAAAATGGAAGGTATTATATCAAGCTCTTGGTCCAACACATTGATAAAGAAAACAATGTTCTTTTCACGATGGCTGAAAAAAAGCTTTCAGGAAAGCAGAATCAGGAATTATTTGAAAGTTTTGAAATCGTTGAAAAGGAAAAGATTGGAATGGGCAAACATGAAGAATTGCATGAAATGCTTCATCGGCTGGCTGGTATATATTTAAAATAAAATCATCAATATCAGTAAGTTAACTCTAGCGGTACATTAGTATATAATAATCCCTATTAACCTTATGATGTCCAAAGGACCTATCTGTTACACTATCGGATATGGAGATCGTACTCTTGAAGAGTTCATATCCATGCTGCAGAACAACAAGATGACCCACCTTGTAGATATAAGGCGTTATCCGCATTCATGGATGGAACATTTTGATAAGGAGTCATTACAGTCAATACTCCCAAAGAACGGGATCTCGTATGTGCACTGCACCGGTGTGGGTGGTATGCGGGAGAGTTCCTACAACGAATACATGGGAACAGAAGAGTTCAATAACAGTTTTTCCAGGCTTGTAGACTTCATAATGGAAGTAAACGATATTGACGGATATCCGGTGTTAATGTGTGCGGAAAAAAATCCAAAGGACTGTCACCGCCGTTACCTCGCGCAACATCTGGAACAGTCAGGAATAAAAGTTATACATCTGACCGAGCCCGGTCAGATCGACTTCTCTTCTTTCTCTTGATCGTTACATAGCCCTAAGACGAGCTATTCTCTCTTCTGTGGAGGGATGCGTTCTGAACAGGTTGCTGAAACCGCCTCCCTTAAGAGGATTGACTATGAACATGTGTGCTGTGCTGTCTGATGCCTGTACATCTCCCCTTCTCGGGCGGTAAAGAGCAGAACCATATTCCAGTTTCTCCAGGGCGTTTGCAAGAGCCCATGGTTTCTTACAGATCCTTGCTCCTTCCTCATCGGCAGCAAATTCCCTTGATCGGGAAATGGCAAGCTGTATGATGGTAGCTGCAAGGGGAGCCACAATGGCTAATGCCAGGAAACCCAGGATATTGTTGCCTCCTTCCTCGTCGCGGCCTCCGAACCCGCCGAATATAGCCGCCCACTGTGCCCAGGTGGCTATCATGGATATGACACCGGCAATGGTCGCCGCGATGGCACTGATCAGTGTGTCCCTGTTCTTCACATGGGCCATTTCATGAGCCAGCACGCCTTCCAGTTCCTCAGTTGTCAGAAGATCCAATATGCCTGTGGTGGCAGCGACAGCTGCATGCTTGGGATCCCGTCCCGTTGCAAAGGCATTAGGCATGGCTGTGTGGACTATATAGACCCTGGGCATAGGCATGTCTGCAAGGGTTGCAAGCTTCTTCACTATGCCATACAATTGCGGATGCTCAGAAGCAGTGACCTCTTGTGCCCTGTACATACGTAATACTATCTTATCACTGTACCAGTAGGTGCCGAAGTTCATGATTATAGCGAATGCGAACGCTATGATCATTCCCAAAGACCCTCCAAAGTGATTTCCGACCATGACCAGTAAACCGGTCAAGGATGCCAATAACAAAGTTGTTTTCAGCATGTTTCCCATATTGTATTTACCTCAACAGACCTCATTGGATGAGTTCTCATAAGTTTTCATATCCTGTATGTATGTTCATCTATAAATAGATAGTTCTAGATACTAAATATAAAAATTAAACAGAGAAAAGAGATGAAGCCATCAGATCTCTTCGATAGTAATGTTCTCTTCTTTTTCCATCTCAAGAATAAGAGCTTCCAACTCTTTCATTTCCTGCTCCATATCCTGTATCTCAGTGTCGGTTATACTGACATTTCCTTCGGCAAGTATTGCATCGGCAGCTGCAGTATCATTCCCAGTAGATATCAATGATGATGTCAGTTCAGAGGCATTATCCTTTTTATCTGCACATCCGGAAATTACAAGGGCACAGACAAATATGAACAGAACGCAAATAGTAGCATATTTCATCTTTCACTCCTCCTGTGAACTATCTTCTTCAGGACCCCTCTCAAATTGGGAAGCCCAATGTTTGCTTTCTTCTCCAGCACCTGCCATATATGTGCCTTCTCCTGAAAGTACAGCACTTCCGGTCCCTTCGACCTTCAGATCGAGTTCTGTACCTCTTACCATGACCGTAAGCCTGCTACCCGAAATACTCACTTTGGCTGTAAGGTCGGAATATACCAGTGCTCTCTTTTGCTCAGCTGCAAGGGAATTATCCAGTTCCAGGACGATCTCAGAACCATTGCTGATCTTTATTTTTGCATCTCCGGCATGGTCCTTGATTACAAGCTGCGCATCATCTATTGTCATCTCTGCTGTTATGTCTCCTGAAAGTACAGCAGTACCATTGCCTTCGGCCAGAAGTGTGCCATCACCGTTAAGGGAAACTACTCCCTGCCTGTAAGTTTTAAGGATCTGGGATATCCTGGCTAGCACTGCATTTGCATCTTTGAGGTTCTCTGCTGAAGCGCTCCAATATTGCCTTGAAGTATCATCACCATTCTGATACGCCTCTCTTGCACGTTCCCTGTTCTGCCGGGCTTGTTCTATGAGGCCATTGTATCCCTGGAGCAATTCCTCAAGTTCTGTAGTATCCTTACCCTGTTGCTGGAGTGTTTCTATCTCCTTAGAAAGACGTTCTGAAAGAGACACAGATTTATTCAGATATGTGCCTACCTTATCATCTACAAATGTTGTCCTTGTCTTGTAGGCATCTTTTACTGCGTCTCTCCATATATCACGTATATTCCTGGCAGACTTAGCAAGCTCCTTGGTTGTCGTGGACTTCTCAACATTGTCCTTTTCAGTATCAAGTTCAGAGATATACCCATCAATCTCAGCGATGATCACATCAGCATCTTCTCTCTGTGAGTCATCCACTTTCTCTTTCAGTTCCTCTAAATTGGATATTGTATAATTGATGGTTTCAAGCAAGTATTCCTTTCTGACATCAAATACCTCCTTTGAAGAAGCATTGATCTTGCCACTGTTCATGTTGGCATTTACTTGCTGTAGCTTTTCCTTTGCAGCAAAATAATCATCTCTGTTCTTTTGCTGTCTTCCAGTGGCACCTTTGTCATTCGGATCATCATTGCCACTTACCGATACACGGTTCTGTCCCCCTTCCTGGTTCCCTGCTTCATTTCCCTGGCCTCCCATCCCATTGTTGCCATTACCTCCTCCGGATGCAGCAAAGACACCAGTTGAGAAAACACTCATCAACATCAGTACAATAGTTATGTAAGTAAATAGTTTCATGACTTTCGTTTTTATCTCCCCCTGTTGATATATTTATTTATAAGCACTTTTAGTGGTTTAGTCGTTCTGTAGAAACAACATAGGGATTCCTACAGAATCAAAGAGATAAAGAGATCATTTTTTCAAATTATGATTCACTGTTGCAGTGATCATAGTTGTGTTCATAGTTGCAGGCTTTTGGGTCGCATACGCCGGTGTTTGTACATTCTCCATCGCATATCCTATCACGGTCGCAGTCTCCCATGCAATTCCCATTATTCGCCATCTTTCCTCCATTTCCGTCTCCTGCTCTTGCAGATACTGCTCCGATCGCCAGCATGCTCACGATCAGGAGTGCAACGGAAATATAAGCGATTGTTCGTATAGTTCTCATATCCATTCCTCCTTTGTTCTAGATCAGACGTTTTTCGTCAATTGCCATGTTAGGATATTCAAATAAATACATACTTTACTTTATGGCTGTTTTTCTTTCATATGAGGAGTGATATAAGGGTTAATATGCTTTATTTTACTTGAATAAACTTTATCAATGCTCAGATGATGGATGATGGAAAAGATTTACATATCTTGTCGGTTAATATAAAATTGTGCCTTCCAAAAAAACTAAAACCAGAGCATATCATTTGTTGGTACTTATATTCTTATGTTTGTTCTTCCTCCCCCTGACGGAGGCTGCGGAAGTTGCGACAGTCCATGGTGCAGTATACGATTGGGAAACATTCAAGCTTCTGGAGAACACAATTGTTGAAGTGAACTCCACGCCTCCGCAGTCACAAGTGGCCAAATATGGTCTCTACTCCTTTGATTTGCCTATGGGTATCTACATCCTCAAAGCAAGTTATTATGAGAAGGGTGAACTTGTTTCATACAGAGAAGAAATGCTCAATATTACAGATGAGGGAGACTATCTGCTGGATATGCTGCTTCTGCCGGCTTATCCTGAAAGCAATTTTAATGATAGTGACCTTCCTGAGATCCCGGCACTGATAGAAGAAGATACTCTACTTCAGGATAATTATGGCTCTAAAAGCAATATTTTCTTAATAGTGGCAGGCTCGTTGCTCATTGCAGGTGCCATTGTATTTTTGGTATTGAAAAAGAAACAAAGTTCTCAGAATGCCTATCTGGAAACCAGTTTATATGAAACTGAATACTCAGGTTCAGAAAATACAACTGATGATGGGGTATCGCTGCCTCAGGACCTTCAACAGGTAGTTGCCATAATAAAGGCTAATGCGGGAAGGATCACTCAAAGAGACCTTCGCAGCAAGTTAAGTTATTCAGAAGCCAAAGTAAGCCTTATGGTCTCTGATCTTGAGAACAGGGGCATCATCGAGAAATTTAAAAAGGGCAGAGGGAACATTATAGTACTTAAACAGGAAAATCACCAAAATATATAATTGTGTTAAGTACCTATGCTTTCAATTATATATCATCATTTCAAAGAAAACGAGGCGACCATGCGAGTTTCTATGGACATAGAATTACAGGATGCCCCAGGACAACTGGTGCATGCATTAAAACCAATATCTGAGTTCAAGGGTAACCTTGTCTCTGTGGTACATCATCATGAGAAAAGAACTCCTCGTGGCACTATTCCTGTACAAGTGGTATTCGAGACCGAGTCCTTGAGCATATCTCCCCTTATAAAGAAGTTGGAAGAGCTTGGTGTGGGAGTCATCCGGGTCAACGAAGAAAAATATCTCGAAAGAGGGACAGTTGTACTTATCGGTCATATAGTACACACGGACCTGGAAGATACGATCGATACAATTGATAAAACAGGATATGCAGAAGTAGTTGAACTGCACCTTTCTATGCCCAGCATAAACAAATCATCCTCTGCCTCTTTCAAGCTTGATGCAGTGGGAAAGAAAGAATTGAGGGATGCCATATCATTGCTCAGGTCAATTGCAAATAAGAAAGACCTTGTGTTGATAGAACCCATTGAGAGCGAGATCCTGTGAGGTTTTAATATGAAGAGAATAAAGGCTTCTATCATTGGTTTTGGTTCTGTTGGCCAGGGAGTGGCAAGGGTATTGCTCCGTAAGAAAGAAGAACTCAGTTCCATAGGCCTTGACATCGCAGTTGTGGCTGTAGCAGATTCCAAGACAGCTGTAATTGATGAGGAAGGTGTGGACCTTGCCATGGTCCTTGAGCGCAAGGCATCAGAAGGTATCGTAGGTGATGAACACATTACAGGGCATGATATTATCCGTGATATAGAACACGATCTGGTCATAGAAACAACTCCTACTAATATCGACACGGGTGGTGTGGGTTTGCAGAACATGCTTACTGCTTTCAATAAAGGGAGGCATGTTGTAACATCCAACAAAGGTCCTCTTGCCTTAAAATACAGGGAACTTGCAGCACTGGCATCTATATCAGGTTGTGCCTTCAGGTTCGAGGCCACCGTAGGGGGTGCAATGCCCTTGCTCAATCTTATAAGGGATACACTGGCAGGTAACGATGTGATCAGCATAGAAGGCATATTCAATGGTACCTGCAACTATATCCTTACCCGTATGATGGAAGAGCATGCAACCTATGAGCTGATGCTTGCAGAGGCACAGGAACTGGGTATAGCTGAAAAGGATCCCATCTATGATGTAGAAGGTATAGACGCAGCATGCAAGCTTGTGATCCTTGCAAATGCCATTTTTGGAATGAATACCACATACAAAGATGTGCATGTAACAGGTATCTCTCGTATCACCCCCGAAGCTCTGATGCTTGCCGAGACAGACGGTTATGTTATAAAGCTCATTGGAGAGGTCAGTAAGAACAGGATACAGGTGGCTCCACGGCTCGTACCTATAGGCCATCCGCTGGCGGTCGGAGGAACCCTTAATGTAGCTTCGCTGCAAACAGATCTTGCCGGGCCTGTCATAGTTGTTGGCAGAGGAGCCGGGTCCATCGAGACAGCAAGTGCCATTCTGAGCGATATCGTTTCCATCTATAAGGATTAAGCAAGCTGATCGCAATGACAAGCTTCAGGGAGTTCTGCAGGATATGCAAGATCATAGAAGAGACAGCCGGATCTCTGGATATGACAGGACTTGTTTCGGAGCTGTTCTCTCTTGTGACCAGTGAAGAGTTGCCGATCGTAACTCATTTTGTTATGGGCGAGGTTTTTCCTGCATGGACCGATGAAGAAGTAGGCTTGGGTACAGGCATTCTTATCAATGCCCTTTCCAGATCATCGGGCTTGTCTGTCAAGGAAATAGAGGATATAGTAAGGGAAACAGGAGACATCGGTAAAACTACAGTGAAAGCCCTGGGAAAAGTATCCAAGGGACAGGCCACATTCTCTTCTTTTTTAGACTCTCCTGCGGAACTGAGTATCATGGAGGTCTTTGAAAGATTCAGGGATATAGCCCATGCAACAGGCAAGGGGTCCCAGACATCCAAGATCAAGCATCTGCAATATCTTTTTAACTCGGCATCCGTTGAAGAGGTTGGCTATATCGCCAGGCTTGCCATAGAGGATATGAGGATAGGTGTAGGGGAAGGCATTGTCAGGGATGCTATTGCAAAGGCTTTTAACGTGCCTGTGATATCTGTCGAAAGAGGCTACATGCTCACAAACGACATGGGACTTGTGGCTGTCACTGCAAAAGAAGGAGGAAACGAAGCTCTTTTGAACCTGGGGCTGCAGGTAGGCAGACCTATAAAGCTGATGCTTGCCCAGGTAACACCTGATATCGAAACTGCCATAAGGGAATTGGGCGTTGTTGCAGCAGAATGGAAATTCGATGGTGCAAGGGTGCAGATACATAAAAAAGGCGATACTGTTACTCTCTATTCCCGTCGTCTTGAGAACATTACTGGCTCACTTCCTGACATCGTATCTGCAGTTAAGGGGTCTGTTAAGGCTGACTCTGCCATACTTGACGGCGAGGCGGTAGCCATTGACGAAGATGGAAGACCGAAACCTTTCCAGGAGATCCTCAAACGTTTCAGACGTAAATACGATGTGCAGAATAAGGTACGCCATATTCCGCTTACCCTTAACCTCTTTGATATCATGTACCTCAATGGTGAGAGCCTCATAGAGCTTCCACTGCAAAAGCGTCGGAAGTTTCTGGTTTCCTCTGTAGGGAACAGTGATCTTGTACACGTGGATGACCAGCTGATCACGTCAGACCTCTTGCAGATAAACTGCATGTATGAACAGGCACTGCAGGCAGGCCATGAAGGGATCATGATAAAGAACCCCGACTCGCCATATTCACCAGGCAAGCGAGGAAAGAACTGGCTTAAAAAGAAGCCAGTTATGGAAACCCTTGACCTTGTGGTAATAGGAGCTGAATGGGGTTATGGCAGAAGGACAAGTTTCCTTGGTTCTTTTGCATTGGCCTGCCATGACCCTGAAACAGGCAGATTCCTGTCTGTAGGTAAAGTGGCTACAGGAATATCTGATGAACAGCTGGCAGAACTCACAGAACTTTTCAGGGAGCATATAATTTCAGAATCAGGAACAAGCGTTGAGATCAGACCACACATACTCTTTGAAGTGGCTTTTGAAGAAATACAGAAGAGCACAAACTACGAATCCGGTTATGCATTGCGTTTCCCACGGCTTGTGCGTGTAAGGGATGATAAATCACTGGAAGAAGCCGACACACTGGAGCGTCTTGAGGACATGTACAGGACCCAGCGTAAATGAGAAGTTTATAAGGTCAATTGTGTCTTTTTTGCTTCAAAAGGTATTATACCTATTAGACCATAACTCGCCACTGTATGAAAAATAAGTTGCTTGTAATTATATTGCTGATAGTTTTTCTGGCATTTTCAGGCTGTACGGATAAAGAGATAGTACAGTATACTGACAGTAATGCATCTGCTGGAGATATAAAATATATAGAGGTCTACATTGATGATTATGCTTTTCATCCTCAATCACTGACCATTTCCCGGGGAGATACGGTAAGGTGGACCAATAACGATTCAGTGGCATACATTGTTAAAAGCAGTGCATTCCAGTCTCCCACGCTGACCAAGGGCATGACCTTCACATATACATTCCATGAAAGGAGAACATACAATTACTATCTTGCTACACATCCGTATACAAAAAGCGGGATGATAGTGGTGGAATAAGACTATAACAGTACGTCTTCAAGACCAGAAGAGAGCACTATCTCCACAGCTCTTTCGATTTCCTGCGCTCTAAGATGCCTGTTCATCTCAGGATACCTGTAAGCAAGATAGTGAGGAGTATAGTGGAACATCGGATTGAAACGGACATGGGGAATATTTTCTTTCACCCACTTAACTGCAGGCCGCGTACAGCAATCCACATGTTCCGGTAAGACCAGATGGCGCAGGAGTATCTCGGCATCTGAGTATGCACGGGTCAGATTTTCAGTAACAACTTTGATATAATTGTTAACTTTAGAATATTTTTCAGCACACTCGTCGTTGCCGTATCTGATGTCTGCAAGATACACGTCAACAACACCTTCAAGTAGTTCTCCCACTTCCTTTGAATGATACATGTTAGAGTTCCAGATCACAGGCACATTAACTGACAAATTGCTGATGATCCTTAGTACCGCATGCGGATGTGGGGTCGGAGTGACGAAGTTCACATTCCTTGATCCTTGCATGCGACGCTTTTCTATCAATTTCGCGAGTTCCACAGGATCAGCGATCTTACCTGTTTCCGGATGGGTAGCTATATCCCAGTTCTGGCAGTAGATACATGAAAAAACACAACCCGTGAAGAATATTGTGTGCGAAGGCACAAGTTCGGGCTCCTCTCCTGTATGCAGGAACTCAGATGCATATCCTGAAACAGCCCCTGCCCTGCAGTGACCCTTTTGGTTTTCCTTCCTGTTAACACCACATCTGCGTTCGCAGAAGTGACAATTCTCAAGCATCTTTTGTACGATCGCAACCTTCAGGTCAAGAAGAGAAGATCTTGGCATACTGAGGTTAGGGTCATATCCATTAGTATCGATCGATGCCAGAAGTTTTCTATAATCCTGCATCTTTACTCGATGCATGGCCCACAGTTCCTCCAGAGAAGCTGCCTTTTCAAAAGATACCGGGACCAAACGGCATATCTTATATCTTGGAGGCAATTCGTTCTTCTCTACTTGCTGATACCTGCGCAGGAAAACAGGTTCTTTCATATACTTTCCTTGTGCGGGAAGAATTGAATAACTTGTGGTCCTATATGATATGAAATTCAGGTGGAGAGAACGTTCTATGGTAAAAACCGACCATGCTGCACAGAGGCTTGACCCCAAGCTTTACATGCTTTCCATTTCTAAGTTCTTCAAAGACCTCGGTACGGGTATACTTGCTTTTCTAATACCTCTTTATATAGTGCAGACCCATAGTGTCTTTGCTCCTGAGATCCCGGATGTTGTAAAAGCAGGCATTGTCACCACGGTCTTTGGTCTTTTCAATGCATTTTCCCAGCCTATTTCAGGCAGGTTGTCAGACAGGCTGGATAAAAGGAAGCCTTTTGTCATATTCGGACTTGCTGGCTTCATAGCGGCTTCAGTGCTTTATTCTTATGTTTCTGTATTTGAATACGTAGTGCTTCTGAGGGCTATACAGGGTATAACGGTAGGTGCAGCAGTACCAGCTATTATAGCAATGGTGACCCACTTCTCTACATCCGGTACCAGAGGCAGAGCCATCGGCATATATTCAAGCATGAGGGGATTCGGTTATGGCATAGGTGCAATGGTCGGTGGCATAGTAGCTACATATTATGGGTTTACTGCAGGGTTTTATTTATGCGCTTTTCTGGGGTTGATAAGTTTGCTACTTGTGCAGTTCTTTGTGGGCGAGACACACGACAGGTATGAAAAACAAATAACATCTCTGAACAATAGTGGATCATTACAGTTTCATGCTCTCGCCTTTGCAATGTTCATAATGATGGTCGGGATCATGATCATATTCGCTTTTCTTCCTGAATACGAGGTCCGCCTGCAATCCTCGCAACTTTCTCTAAGCATCGCAGTGTCCGCATATGTCATATCCAGAGTGATACTGCAAACCCCCATGGGTATGCTATCGGACAGGTACGGGCGTAAAAGGCTGATTTTATACGGTTTACTGCTTAATGTTCCAGTAGTGCTTGGATTGGGTTATATTACCAGAGTGGAGGAGCTCATTGTGCTGCGTGCCTTGCAGGGACTTTGCATGGCCTCGGTGGAAACTCCGGTCATGGCGCTTGCAGTGGATCTTGCAGGTGGTGCGTCGGTGAGTGCACGGGTGAGCTCCATTACCAGCGCACAGGCAGCGGGTACAGCTTTTGGACCCTTGATAGGGGGCCTTCTTGGAGGTTATGTATCTTTTACAATGCCTTTCTATGTTTGTGCGGCTATGATGGCCGTTTCACTGTTAATAGTTATGCACATGGTTACAGAACCTGGGCTCACAGGCACTATCAATCGAGATCCTCGAAGGTCAGGATGAATGTTGTCCCTGCACACCTGTCTATCTCCAATTTTCCTTTCAGCTGCTCTGTAAGAGTGGTGACCAGCTGCATCCCCAGAGAAGTGGTGCTGAATATATCCACGTTTTCAGGGATTCCATTCCCATTGTCGCTGATAGTAAGCACAAGTGAACTGTCACAGCCCTTAAGGGACAAACTGACCAAACCTTCCTTACCTGGGTCAAAAGCATATTTAAGAGAATTTGTAATAAGCTCGTTTACTATAAGGCCCAGTGGTATGATCTTATCTATGTCCAGATATATCTCGTCTACATCGATCTCAAGGTTTACCTTTTCTGTACCTGTTCTGTAAGAGTACAGCAGGTAGTTCGCCAGGTTTCTTATATAATCGGCAGCATCTATATTCTTCAGGTTCTTTGACATATAGAGTTTTTCATGGGCTATAGCCATGGAACGTATCCTGTTCTGGCTTTCTGCAAAGGCCAGTCTGACATCCCTGTCCTGAAATTTTCTTGATTGCAGGCTTAAGAGGCTTGCGATCACCTGGAGATTGTTCTTGACCCTGTGATGTATCTCCTTAAGCAGCACTTCTTTCTTATAGGCTTCCTCTGCTATTTTTCTTTCGCTTATGTCCCTTGCAACGGTCAGAATTGCTTTTTTACTTTTATAATCTATGATCCTACTGCTTATTTCCACAGGAATGCGCTTACCAGCACTGTTCACGTAGATAGTCTCGTATATTGCTTTTCCTTTCTTTTTGAGTTCCTGTAACCTTTCAGGCAACAATGCAGCATATTCCGATGCATTGAAATCCCGGGGGGACATGCCCAGCAATTCGACCCTGCTATATCCCAGCATCTCGGAAGCAATATGATTGACCTCTTTGATCTTGTCTCCCATATCATTACAGATGTAGATGGCATCATTAGCATTCATGAAGAGTGTCTTGAACTTCTCTTCACTTTCCATAAGTGCCCTTTCAGCTTCTTTTATATGAGAGATATCAAGGAAGCTTTCCACTATACGCTGTCTGCCATCCAGTTCAATATAAACTGCGTTTTTGAGAATAGGAAGTTTTTCATCTTTTGCTGTAACGAGAACCCTTTCAGAAGAATCTATTACCTGTTTCAGATCTGTGAGGGGACATTTACCTTTCTCTGCAACACACATGAATTCGTGACAGATCTTACCTATGATCTCTGCTTTCCCTCTTCCAATAAGCTGGACAGCCACTGGATTAGCATCAACTACAGTGTGGGATTCGGCATCAATTATTATTACACCGGCCTGGACAGCTTCCAGTATAGTTTCCAGTTTTTTTTGGCTTTTCCTGATCTCAGATTCTATTTGCTGTTTTAAGATCGCAGCGCCTATGGTATCGGCGGCTATCCAGAGAGCATCCATTTCCACCAGTGACCATTCCCTCTCACGTTCACAATCATCAAAACCAATGAACCCCCACCATTCCTTGCCAACATATATTGGCACGGCGGCAAGGGAAATAATCCCTTGGTCTCCCAGTGATCCACGCTCCTCATCAGGAAAATTTTTTATCAGGCCCTCTATATGATACCCTCTTTTCATTATTTTCTCCCAGCGGGGTGCCATGGAATGGTAGGGTAACTTCTGTAAAAACGGATTGTCTATCTGAGGGGCAATGCCTCTGGCAACCCATTCGTATTTGTGTGACATTAGAAGATTACTGTCACCTTCGGTCTCATTCTGAAAAATGTATACCCTGCTGACATTAGTAGCCCTCCCAAGTTGTTCCAGTATTTCCTTGAAATCCTCTGAAGATAAGCCGATCTGCAGGAATTTGCTTGCAGCAATACTTACAGCTTCAAGAATGCGGATAACCTGTTCTTTTTCCATGTGTTCTGTAATATCTTTCAGGATACCTGATATGCCCAGAAAGGTACCATTTGCATCTTCCTGCCTTGAACATCTGCATTCGAACCAGAAGAACTTTCCCTTTTTATCTTTGAGCCGTATGGTTATAGCAGCCATTCCTCCATACCTCTGAAGCTTAAGGTATTCTCTGGATGCATGATCCTTGTCTTCAGGAACAAAAATCTCAAAAATGTTGGTGGAAATGAGTTCTTCTTCCTTAAAGCCATATTTTCGTACGTGGTGGCTGATATACGTTATTGCACTTTTTTTATCTGTTTCGAAGATTATATCCAGAGAATTCTCAAAAAGAGCATAAGATCTGCTGGCATTAAGAGAACGATCATTTATCGATAGCTTCTTTTCTGTAATGTCCCTGCCAACTAAGAATACGCATAAAACCTTTCTATCAGAACCTTTGTCAGGGATCAGGCGCCATGACCAGCTCCGAAGACCACTTCCAATAGGGAATTCCATCAGAATCTCGTGTTCAATATCCTTTCCTGTAAGAAATGCTTTTTGTATCTGCTTTTTAAGGAGAGCACAGGCATGTATCGGAATACCTGTTTCTTGTAATGGCTTATCGACAAGGTCATGTGCCTGCATCCCAGTGGCTTTTTCCATTGCCTGATTAACGTACAGACATTTCATTTGCCCATCAAGCACACTTACCAGATCACAGGAATTATCTACAACTACACGAAAATCCATTGGGACCAAATCCATGCTATCGAATCGCATTATTCCTTCATGAGCAAAGGAAAGAATAATATTTTAACCTGGTGCAGGTTTTCTATGTTATTCTTATGACCATCAGATCCACACAACAGTAAGTCTTTCAGAAAAAAAGGAAATAATGGAACTGCTTTTGAAAATGATGAGGGTCAGCCAACAACACTCATATCAGTTATCCGAAGTGAGGGTGTAACTGTTCCCCCCACTTGCCTCAGATCCCTGCCTGCACCGTTTATATTCTTAAGGATATCGAAAACATTTCCTGATAACATAAGCGATTTGATAGGTCTTGCAAGCTCTCCTTTCTCAATGGTGAAGGCATTCCTTGCTTCTACAGAGAAATCACCTGAAATGTAATTAGCAGTATGTGCTCCTATAACAGTATTAATATAGATCCCCTTATCTGTATCTTCGATCACATTGCTCTTTTCATATCCTATTATAAAATTGCGGATCCCTACAGAAGGAGGGGAGGAATAGGAATGCCTGGAAGCATTGCCTGTACTGCTTATACCTTCCTTACCTGCTGTATAGTTGTCATAGAGATAGGACCTAAAAACGCCTTTTTCTATAATAGGGTTTGTCTGGGAAGGAACGCCTTCATCATCCGCCATGGCTGTCTCAAGGCCTCCCTCAAGTAGTCCATCGTCAATTATGGACAGTTTCTCGCTGGCTATCATTTCACCTTTACGGCCGATGAGACTGGACCGGCCTTTCTGGACATTATCTGCATCAATGGCAGAGGAAAAAATACCTGTCAGAAGATCCGCGACTGCAAAAGGATGCAGAATGATCTCTGTACGATGCGGTTCAATGGAAATGCCCTGTCTTGACATGGATGCAAGTTCAGAAGCAGCTTTTCCCAAATTGAAGAAATCAATGTCCATTTCTCTGGACATATCGTACTCATAGGCAGTTGTTGGTTCTTCCTGACCTGTTATAACATCTACGAATCCACTTATTGCAGTTCCTCTATCCTCTACCTCTATTCCATTACTATTTAATATCAAGCGTCGGCTTGCCACACGTGAAAAGGATCCTGCCGTTACTAGCACATCTGGCAAGGATGATGCTCCCTCCAGCATATTTGTGGACAACTCTATACATTCGTCAAGTTCCATATCTTTGATACGGGGATCGAACGTACCTTTGATCTCAGGATATTTTCCATCAGTGGGGAAAGACCTCCATGCCGGATCCCTGCCTCTGATCCTGGCCGAGGAAACTGCGGTCCTTGCAGCTTCTTCCATCTTCGTGTCGATATTGGTGCTTGCGAACCCAACAGCACCGTTAACCACTGCACGAATTCCCATTCCCTGATTTATGTTCTCCTTAGAACCTTCGATCAGACCTTTACGGATATCTATACTGGTCACTTCGCTTTTGACCAGATAGACCTCAGCCTCATCAGCACCCGCTTTCAGAGCAGCACTTAGGGCTTTTCTTGCAGTATCATACATTCAGGTACCCCCGACAACGGCCTTCGAGATACAAATGTGAGGTGATCCGTCGCTCACAGGTACCAGCTGTCCACCTTTTCCACATCTTCCGGAGTTCATTTTCAGATCACTGCCCACATGGGTCACATTATTGAGGATCTCAAGTGTCTTTCCGGATAGAGATACATCTCTCATGAGGGTAGTGATCTCACCTCTTTCTATGAGATATGCCTTTTCTGCATTGAACTGGAATATACCTTCACCAGTGTTGACCTGTCCGCCTCTGGAGCCAATAAGATACATTCCGTCACCTATTTCCTCAAGCATTTCTTCAAAGGTGGAGTTGCCATTATCAAGATATGTATTGCTCATGCGGACTATGGGCATGGAATATCCCTGACACCTGCTGTGCCCAGGGTCACCTCCAAGCTTTGCTGAAGTTTCTCTGGAATGCAGGTAAGAGTTCAGTACGCCATTTTTTATGATAGTCGTTCTTTGTGATTGTGCCCCTTCATCATCAAATGGGAAGTAGCCATATTCATGAAGTGTAGGGTCATCCACTATAGTGATAAGGGGTGAAGCTATCTGTTTTCCAACCATATTATCAAGAATGGAACTTCCCTCAAGCACCAGATCGGCTTCTGATGCATGTCCTACAGCTTCATGTACGAACACTCCCGCCAGCTCCTGATCAAGTATCACAGGCATGTTCCCTCCCTTTGCAGGCTTGGCATGTATGAGCTGAAGTGCCTCGTTAGATGCACTTGTTGCAAGCTCAAGAGCATTATTTTCATCGAATATTTCATACCCTTTGACACCGAACTTGCTTTCCCTTCCTGCCTGGTAGATGCCATTCTCTGAGGCTACTGCACTGACCGCAAATCCGGACCTTATAAGTTCGTACTCACAATCCAGACCGTCAATGTTGTTATAACATACCTTGACTTCGGATTCAGAATAGACGGCACTTGTGCTGCTGATCCCCTCAAGTTTTGCCCGTTTGCTCATTTCCTTGAGCAGTTCAACTTTTTCTTCAATGGATATATCCCGTGGATCTATCTTTATGCGGGGAAGGTCTTTCAATGTTGGTTTCCCTACTGGGGTGAGTTCCACTTTTTCTTTGGGATTTCGGGAATTCATGCTTACAGCAAGCTCAGAGGCAGCATTAAGTGCTTTCTTCTCATTGAAATAACCATCAGCTGAAGTAAAGCCCCATGAACCTCCGCACAGAGCACGTATACCGCCGCCCCTTGTATAGTTCACAGATATCTCTTCAACATTCCCATTATCAATAATAATGGACGTAGTAGTGGCATCCACCACTCTTACGTCGTAAAAGTCAACATTTTTCATGTGGGTCATATTAAAACCAATATCCTCTCATGTGGGAACCACTTCAGGAATATCGAGATTGAGCTTAAGGTTTGTCAGTTTCGAAAGCTTCTCCACTATTCTCTTTTTATCGACTCCCACAAGACTGTGCTCCATAACTTCTATAATGTTCGTTACCGGCACAATCTCGATCTTGCCCTTATAGGCTTCTTCTATAAGCACGTCATCCTCATTGGATTTGGGGATTATTACTTTCTTTATGCCTGCCAGGGCTGCAGCTTCTATCTTGTAGGTAGCACCACCGATAGGCAATACATCTCCCCTCACAGAGAGAGAACCGGTCATTGCCACAGACTGGTCCACGGGTATGTTCTCAAGTGCAGAGATTACAGCTGTAGCTATGGATATGGATGCACTGTCACCTTCCACACCTTCATAGGTCCCTATGAACTGAATGTGGATATCATGATTTGCGGTATCCTTTCCGGTGATGTTCTTTATCACAGCAGATACATTTTGGACAGCTTCTTTCGCGATATCCTTTAGCATACCGGTAGCAACCACACGTCCTTCTGAACTTGATTGAGCTGGCGTCACTTCGGCCATGATAGGCAATACTATGCCTGAGTCTCCCCCCATTACGGCGAGACCGTTGACCCTTCCCACAGCTAAACCATTCTTCTGGAACAGCTGATAATCTTTACGTCTTTCAAGATAACTATCTGCCAGTTGTTGTTCTATGGAGCGGGCCATCTTCTTTGCAGCAAGCACATGTTTATCGGTGGTCACTGGTGCGTTCTCAGCATGAGCAATATCCCCGGCTACTCTAACAAGACCTCCAAGGTCCCTTAGCTTCAGGGTCAAATGACCCTTTCGCCCGGCTCTGCGCCTGGCCTCCCTGATCACCTCATTGACCGCAGACCGGTCAAAAGGAGGTATATGTCCATCACGCATTACTTCCTGAGCCACGAAACGCACCAGGTTCCTGCGGTTCTCGAGAGTGTCTTCCATGGAGTCACGCATGAAAATCTCATAGCCATATCCTTTGATCCTTGATCTGAGGGCAGGATGCATTTTTTCCACTGCATCGAGATTACCTGCAGCCACCATGATAAAATCACATGGCACGGGCTCTGTCTTTACAAGGGCACCGGAACTGCGTTCTGATTGTCCTGTGATGGCATATTCTTTTTCCTGAAGAGCCGTAAGCATGCTCTGTTGTGACTCAAGGCTGAGGGTATTTATCTCATCGATGAACAGAACGCCCTTGTGTGATTTGTGTATATCGCCGCTCTCAACCCTGTCATGTGCAGGAGTTTCAAGTCCTCCTGACTGGAAGGGATCGTGGCGCACATCACCAAGGAGTGCACCTGCATGCGTACCAGTTGCATCGATATAAGGAGCATGCTCTTTGTTGTAATTATTTACAATAAGCTTGGGTATCATCATCTCTTCTTTTGGAAGCAACTGACGTGTAAGCAGGAGTATCATAATAGCTGCTATGATCCCCCACAACAGTTGGTCCACATAGAAAGAATATATGATAATACCGAAGACCAGTATCATCATCAGCATGTTCCGGGATTGGGCTTTTTTCTGTGCTTCCAGTTTATGGGCCATGACTATTTCTCTACCCTTGCCAGCAGGTACAGTCCTCATCTTTGGATTATTCTGATCCTCAAGATTCGGGTAAGCAAGAATATCCTGCAGCTCTTCTTTGGGTAAAAGTTCTGCCATAGCCTTTGCCAACAAAGACTTACCAGTACCTGGAGTCCCTATCATCATTACGTGTCGGCGCTGGCTTGCTGCTTTCCTGACCACTTCCACAGCATGCTCCTGTCCGATGATCTGATCGATCAACAGTTTAGGGACATCTATGGAGTTCGTAGTGTTGAAATCGAGATCATAAAGTTCGTTTTGATCAATAGTAGTCATCTCTGTATCCATGATTTGCTCACAGTTATGATTTCTGTTGTCAACCTGACTATTCCTTTTTTTTATTGATTCTGCATATATGGTGCACATATAAAATAAATGTATCACTTTATATTGCAAAACTATATGAATATTAAGGCGGATATGCAGAAAGCGTTTAGAAAATGAAATCCATTATTCATATACTTATTGCTTTCATGTTTGTAATGATCCTTGTTTCATTACCGGCAACCGCCGCGACCGACAATCCTCAATATATACATTACAAGCAAATGACAATGAGATTCAGTGGAACTGATGCCACTGTTACTCTTTCATTTGAGCTCGATGCATTTGTACAGGCTTACACATTATTGATGGGTAGCCATAATCTAGAAGGGGATATAAGGAAGATGTTCTATGACTTCGACGAAATAACGGTCTCAGAGATAGGCAAGGACTATGCGATTCTCAGGATCGACAATGTTTCACATTTAAGCGATGGATATTACTTGCATGATTCCAGAGATCTGGGTTCAAGTGTTGACGTGCTCACCATGGTCTATCCAAGTGGTGCAAGCAAGCAGAAATCTAATGCAAAGGAAACATCGAATATATTCTATTAAACTCCTCACTTTTAAGTATCATCTCTTTCTCTAAGCAAACCCTGTATCCAGTTCCTGCTATCATCGCAGCAGCTACTGAATGATGGTAATGTTTTTCTTCCCAGGTTGCCGGAGATGACAGTGAGTCACACTCTCTGCCATAATTAAATAGATAAGAAAGTTGCAAAACTAAATGTGCAAAGCAATGTATTTTTCAGATCAACTCAAATTTTTACTATCTCATGAGGATAAACCAGGTGAACTATATATAAGAAATACACTTTGAACAGGTAGATAGCCTTTTTTGATTTTATGGAACAAAAGGTTTATCTGCTATGACAATGTATGGGTGGTGCCGATAAGGGCTCGTGGTCTAGTTGGTTATGACGTCGCCTTGACATGGCGGAGGTCCTGAGTTCGACTCTCAGCGGGCCCATCAGCAAAACAAAAAACAGTTAAGTTTAAATTGGAAAACAGCATTAAGGTGCTATGTTGCTCCCCATAAAGCCCAGGTAGCTCAGTCTGGGAGAGCGCTGCCCTGAAGAGGCAGTTGTCCCCGGTTCAAATCCGGGTCTGGGCACCAAACAATGCACATCAGTAGTGTAGCGGTTATCACCTGGCGTTGCCAACGCTAGAACCCGGGTTCGAATCCCGGCTGATGTATTCTTTTTTTCATACGCTTTTTTAAACAGAGTGCGTCTATGCTATAAGCGTGTAGTTCTAACTTTAATTAGACTGTGGTTTTACATTCTCTGTTACTCCAGCAGTACCAGCAAGGTTTTTCAGGTGGTACAACAGTGACCCTCTTTCTTTTTTCAACAAGCTCATGATGATCTCTAAGCACTGTACATGATTAACTTTTAGGATCCTGAGTACTTCAAACGACATTTATAGCACATTTGCCTTTTATTACTAAAGTCTGTGATGTCATTGATTTTAAGGAATTCAGTTTTCTATTTACGAGCTTTCCTGGTTACAAAAGCCATACTACATTTGCAATAGGAAAACAAGATCAAAAATATGTAATTAGGATGCATGATGCAACAGAATGGTTTTTGTGTTAAGAGGTGGGTTTTGCATCGCCAGTCATTAGAGATTTTAATCTTAGATACAAGCAAGTATCATGCATACACCCATGGCAACTCTAAACAGCAACAGTAAAAAAGTTGATAGAGAGGTTGTTCTTATCTGTGATCTCTCTATAAAGGCTGCTAAGTCTCAGAAACAATGTTATTTTCTATGCAGTTAGTCAATTTTTTCGAACTTGGATGCAGGTGCTCCACAGATAGGGCAGTTTCCTTCAGGTTTGCCTTCGTGAGTATGTCCGCAGATGCTGCAGACATAGTAATCAACATCTTCATTCTTCCCAATCTCAGAAAGTGCTTTTTGAAATAGCCCGGCATGTATCCTTTCTACTTTATTGGCCACTTCAAAACTCCAGAGAGCTCTGTTATCTCCTTCAGCTTTTGCTTCCTCTATGAATTTTGGGTACATACTTTCAAATTCGTATGTTTCACCATCAATTGCTTCTTTCAGATTGTCCATTGTAGTTCCGATTCCACCCATGCGCTGCAGGTGGTTCAATGCATGGACTGTTTCAGCAGCTGCAGCAGCTCTAAAAAGTTTAGCTATTTGAGGGTATCCTTCTTCATCTGCTTTTTTTGCAAAAGCAAGGTATGTCCGGTTTGCCATTGATTCGCCAGTAAATGCTGCTTTTAGATTATCTTTTGAGCTCATTATATCTCCCCATACTTTGAAATCTTTTACTTTTGTTTCAATTCTATTTGCTTCCATATGTGTGTCTAACTACGGAAAATGGGAATTCAAAACGCATTTGTGGGATTCATTTACTTAAAGGTGAAACCCGAATTGAACAGAGAACAAATGCATCTTCAGTTCACCGGTTCAAACTATTTGCACCTTGGTAATTGATCCATCACAATTGCGAATTTGCATAGGTTTTTACTCAATGCTATTATTAAAATGTATTCCATGTGGTAAACGGGTATTGAATTATAAAGGAGTATTTTTACTACAGAGGGTTAATCAAAATCCTCTGGATAAATATCTCTTTTTCATTTTTTACTAATCTGTTCGTATTTTTTAATGAAATACAGAAACAAAGAGTTAGCTATGGTTGGTTAACAACACTAAAATTGTATTTTCTATTAGAATGAACAATTCTTAAAAGAGCCCGAATTGAAAAATACAGAAAAAAGATGTTTTTTGATCTATACGTTTTGATCAAATGACATAATCTACTACAACTCGTTCTTCCTTGATCTTGCCAACGATCTCCGCAACTTTGACATGTTCAGGATGTTTTTGATATGTTACCAACGCTTTTTCATCCCTGAACTCAGAGTATAACACTACATCAAAGGCAGCTTCAGAAGGTATTACATTCATTCCGACCTCTATATGTTCGATCTCCTGTATCTTTTCTTTTAATCCTTCAAGCATTAACTTCATCATTTTGGCATTCTCTGCCTTTGTTCGTCCTTCCGCACGATCTTTGAGCTTCCACATAACGATATGTTTTAACATTTCCATCCCTGTTTTCTTCAATTACATAATAGAGCCTGCAAAGGTCCAGCCATAGTCATAGCGACCGGAGGCTATCTTCTCAGACCTGCTATCTTCTTGCTGAACCTAAAACGTTTCAGGAATTCATATATCTCTTCATCGGTCCTTATGACATATAGGTAATATAAAGCAATGAACGATCCCGATATCCCCACTATCAAATATTCGTTTGTCCCAACATATTTAAGGATAAAAAGGATCGCTCCTACCGGCGAGAACAGTAGTAGCTTGGATAGAATTATGTGTCTTACATGGGAGATCTTAACCCCCGAGTATGCCAACATCTTGAAACACAAATAACCATATACAAAAGTCCCTGATAATGCGAAAAGTACCAAAGCCACTCTTGCATTACCAATAAGCCCTCCGATAGCCAGAGACAATAAACGAGTTATGAAATTGAATATGTTGAATTTCAGGCCGAATTGCTGTTTTTCCATCACTACGTATATCGAACTAAGAGGATGGGATATGAACCATACAAAAGCCCATATGCTCAGGATCTGAGCGTAAACACCGGCTTCAGCCCATGAGCTACCGAATATGACGCTAAATACATCACTTCCTACAAATGTTAGTGTCAGTATCGGGAACAACCCAATTATTACAAGCAGTTTGAAAACAGTTTCAACGAGGGAACTCAGGCTGCCCTGAGAATTGGCAACAGATGCCCTCTGGAAGAAAACCTGGCTAAGAGAACTGCCTATAAAGCTCATTGGAAGCTGTAGAATTCTAAAACCAATGGAATAGAACCCAACTACAGCCGGAGAGAAATAAAAAGCTAACAGGAATGCAGGAAGCTGCCAGGAGATACTGTTCAACAGAGCTGACCATGTATCTATCAAAGGGAATTTCTTGTACCTTTTCAAACCCTGCATGAATCTTTGCGGGTGAAGATTTCCTTTGATGAAGTTTTTATCGTCTTTCCAGATCTGTCCTCCCAGGACAAGAGTTGAAATAATATTTCCCACCACACTGCCAAATATGAGACCTCCACTTAGCGGGTATCGCAGGAAACCGGAAACTATCTGCGTTCCTGTTGTTGAAAGGGAACGTGAGACCTGAGCAAAAGAAAGTCTCTTAAAATGCTTTGTTCTGGAATTCCAGTAGTTCAAAGCCTGAAAGACCCCGTTGACAAAAATAATAATTGGTATCAGCCACAGAAAATCCGCAAGCTGTGGAGAGTTTAGCATTAAAACTATCTCGTTTTTTAAAAAGTATATCGGCAGAATGCTTATAGCAGTTATGATACAGACGATTGATAAGCTCAATCCCAGCAGATTTATCGCTTCTTTATCAGATTCCGGAAGCATTATCGAAAACTCATACCTCATACAGGCAATGATCCCGACGATCGTTGTAATTGAGATCAATAAGGCCCAGGTGCCAAATTCTTCAGGAGTGTACAGTCTGGTTAGTACAGGAGAGGCCAGTATAGTAACGATCTGGGCAAAGGTCGTTCCTCCGACAAGGGTCAATACATCAGATGCAAAACTTGTTTTCTTTTTAACCGGTGAAGAAATGTTATTATGACTCTGGTTAGAACTTTTCATGAGGAGGACCCAATCGTGTTACTTTTTAGGATTAACTTATCGATTTTGATTTACTATTATAATTGATCAAAGATCATCACATTCAAATATAGTTTAACAACAGCCGAGCCCCATAAAGGCTTTTTCTATTAATATACCTATCTATAAAACACTACCATTTAATGATGGATAGCAAGCAGATATTTCACAATGATCAAGTAATGAAATATTTTATAATTAACTCGGAAAAAAAGAATAGCTGTAAGTAAAACTCCAACTATCATTATTTTATTTTCTTTACAGGGATCTGTACTTCCGTTAGCAAGTCCTTTTCAGGCACCTCTTCAGGATCGTTGATATACAGACTACGCGATTCGCCTGCAATTTCCAGGCTGTTCTCGGCCATATGTTCGAACAAGCGTGAATAACCTATCTCTACGCCATCATAAGGACCTTTATAGATCGCAGAGACCACCTGCACAGCAGGCAATGTTCTCTCCTTTATG
>AMWB02000190.1_pt1 | contig 44780 bp, 34 predicted proteins | sample 200311 | NCBI WGS metagenome assembly AMWB02 (sample SAMN02737377, study PRJNA173069) | bioreactor metagenome | biome: anode biofilm in microbial fuel cells | place: USA: California | collected 2010-12-16
CAAGGGCCGGGATCTGCCGCCGCAGCCTGCAGCAGCAGACACACCTCCGGTCAACGCACAGGCAGCAACCCCTGATGCCGTGCCTCCGGGCAATGTATCTCTTGATGTCGATGCTGCCGACAATAAGAAGAAGATGCAGGATGCCGGCATGGAGACACCCGCGGCGCAGCTGGTGCAAAGCGGTCCCGTCGCCGATGCACGAGGTGCCCAGGCCGAGTTGGAGAAAACGGCACAAGAAGATCCCGCTAAGGTGCTCGCAGGACAAAAAGAAACCCTCACCAAGGCGGAAGGCGATATGGCTGCGCTCCAGGCGCAGGCGCTGGCCGTACTCGCAACGTCACGCGACTCTGCAGTCAAGAACACCTCGTTCCGGCAAAAGGGCATGGTCGGTTCGGAAGAGTCAATGCGCGCCAAAGCCGGTGCGGAGGCGAAAAAAACCTTTGATGACGCAAAGATCCAGGTCACCACTCTTCTCAAGCCGCTTGCTTCCAACGCCATGGCGGAATGGGAAGCCGCCAAAGAGGTGCTGGTTTCACAATTCAAAGCCGATCTCGCCATTGTTCAGAAGCGGGTGGAAGAACGTCACGCTGGAGTTGGCGGGTGGTTCGTCGGTCTGTGGGATGCGGTTACAGGACTGCCGGGATGGGCTGAGGAAGCCTACACAAAGGCCGAGAAGAACTTCGGGGATGGTGTCATCGCGAAGCTCACGACAATTTCAGCCAATGTCAACTCGGTCATCGCAACATGCGATCTTATTATTAAGAACGCCCGCAATCGCATCAAAGAGATTTTTACGGCTTTGCCCGAATCATTGCAAGATTGGGCGGCTCAGGAACAGGCGAAGTTTGACGGTCAGCTTGATCACCTCCACAATGAGGTTATCGCTGCCCGTGACAAGTTCAACAAGGACTTGGTCGAGCGATCGAGTCAGGCCGTCGATGAGGTTCGCACAGAAATAGCCGAGCTGCGCAAGAAGGCCGGCGGCCTGGTCGGTCGCATCGTCAGCGCAGTCAACCTCTTCCTGGAGGATCCGGTCAAGTTCATCATTGAGGGTCTGCTTGCTCTGCTGGGTATCCCGCCGGCTTCATTCTGGGCAGTGGTGGCCAAGATCAGGAAGTTCGTCAAGGACATCGCTGACGACCCGCTGAAGTTTGCCGAAAACATGCTGAAAGGTCTTGGTAAAGGCTTCTCTCTGTTCTTCGACAACATATTCTCGCACCTGATCAAGGGTTTTATCAGCTGGCTGACAGGAGGCCTGGGCAACATAGGAGTACAACTGCCGAAGGATTTCTCGCTCAAGAGCATCATCACGTTCTTCCTCCAGTTAATGGGGATCACCTGGCCGCGGATCAGAAAGATCCTTGCTAAACACGTAGGTGAGAAGAATGTTGCGCTGCTTGAGAAAGTATACTCGCTTGTATCTTTCCTCATTGATAAGGGACCAGAAGGCATCTACGAGATGATCAAGGAGAAGCTCGATCCAAAGTCCATCGTGGATCAGATCGTGCAACTTGCTGTTGACTTCCTTATCTCGGCTGTCGTCAAAGCGGTCTCGGTGAGGATTCTTCTCCTTTTTAACCCGGTCGGCGCCATCCTGCAGGCATTGGAGGCGATCTACCGCGTCCTGAAGTGGATCTTCCAGAACGCTGCACGGATCTTTACGCTCATCGAAACGGTGGTGAACGGCATAGCCGATATCCTCTCTGGCAGCATCGGCGGTTTCGCAAAAGCGGTCGAGAAAGCGCTGGGGATGCTGATTGCGCCTGTCATCTCGTTCCTTGCCGACTATCTCGGCTTCGGCGATCTCCCCTCGAAGATCGCCGAAAAGATCAAAAGCTTCCAGGAATGGATCCTCGGGCTGATCGAGAAGGCGATGGTGTGGATCATCGAAAAGGGCAAGACGCTTCTGGCTGCGATGGGGATTGGGGGGAAGGATAAGGATAAGAAAAAGGACGAGAAACATGCAGGGCAAATTGGAATAAGGGTCACATGGAGGGCCGGAGAAGAATCACACGAGATGTGGATTGGTGAAGCGGGAGGCGAGCCTGAAGCAATGATGGCTAGCGAAAGACAAGGACCCGTGCGCAAGAAGTTGGCCGAGTACTCTGAACAGGTGAACACACTAGGGGCAAAGGATCGTAAAAAGAGAGCGACTGTTGCTATAGGCAATGCAACAAAGATTCTTGAAGAAACGAACGCTGCTGCACGGGCTACAAAGAAGGAACAGAACAATTCAGAAGGGAAACCTCAGGAGGTGGCGGCGAAGGAGAATGTGACGGAGACTCGCGAGGAACAGTTGTGGCCTCAGCTGCAGATCATTGAGATAGCCCTGGGGTTAATTCAACTCCCAGAAACTAAAATTTTCCCTGGCAGTGGAGCAAAAGCATCCACTGTAATTGCCGATCCGCTTACGAAAAAGGGTAAACTTGGCTCCCAACCACGGGGCAAGCTGAAAGGGTGGGAGCACGTAATGGATATCGATTGCGAAGAGCTTAACCCGAAAAAGGGACAATGGGGGCCAGCGTATTGGGTTGCAGGCCATCTGCTTAGTGAACGCCTCCATGGACCTGGTGATCCATGGAACACGGTTCCTTTAAGAAAAATAGACAATAAAGCGATGGAGCAAGATATAGAATTAGATACAATCAAGCGAACCAAGGAGGAAGATGAAGTTCTCTACTATAACGTTCATGTTGACTACCATTCCGGCGGGGTCCTTGACGATTTTCCAAATAACATCGAAATTGCGCGTGGATCTCTACTACTAGGGGAGAATGGTAAATGGGAGAAGGATAAGGAGCTATCTCCTTTTACTCGGACTTTAGAGAAACCACCTCTGGAGCCCGGCTATGTCCCGGATCTGAACGATATGCGGAGAGATAGACTTTATAAACGTGGCGTACCAATCCGGTTTGCCATGGCAATTATCGAGGAGCGTGATACAGGTGGAAAATTTAAGAGTAAAGCAGATTTTGACACTAGGATGACCCGGTTTTACACAGGAAAAGCTCGGAGTGATGACAAGCTGATAGAAGGTTTTGCAGCTATCACGAAAATGATAAATGAGAACAGACTCCGCATTGGCGGTTCCTGAGGTGGATACAATGTCACATGAGAATATATTGGCTACATCTATTCAAAGAATCAGAGCAGCTGCGGAAATGATGCAGCGTGAAAGTCGCTTTAAGTTGAGGTTTGAGGAGTATGCGAAATTAGATGATGAAGACCTTTGCGAGTGGGAGGATTGGCTACGAAAGAATCCCGGTATGGAGGATTATCGGGTTCCAAGTGATTTGCACACGCTCTATAAAGCTTCAGGAGGGTTCATATTTCAATGGCAGCTCTTGACTGCAGAACACAAAATAGTCGCTGGATCGGCAAGAATTGCAACTATTCTTTCGTTGTACCAGGGAGATGATGAGGTTGAGCAACCTGTATCAGCCATTTACGACAGTCCCAGGCCATTCGATGTCATAAGTGACACTGAATATGTCAGTATTATTTTTTCACGAAATGCCAAGGCAGAACTAATCCATGTTGATGATGAGGAAAAAACAAGAAATTCTCTTATCCTAAACCCTGTTGAGTATGTGCTGAACCTTTCTGAATATCGTGCCATTTATGGTTGGCAGTCTTTATTCCATGTTGGAAAAAAGAGGCCGTCAGTGCACGACCAAATGCTCAAAGATGAGATCAAGAAATTATTTGGGAGTTAGCGGGTACAAGGATGGCTCCACGTCGAGATAGAGAATTATGGGTTACGGCAGACGGCAAAAGTCACTTTCTTGTGCCTAACTGCTTTGAATTCCGCTTAGGTAGGTTAGCAATCAAAACTCTCAACGGCGAGTCAGCTTCAGTCGACCCGTCTAGCATGAATCCAATGGAAGTTACCGAAGCCGAGGCCCGCACATGGGCCAAGGAGGAACTCAGCCAATCTTTGAATGAGCTTCGCGAGGCGGTGGATGAGAAGCTTGCGGCTTGGCGCGCGAAGCTCGATGCTTTCAGTAAGACTCCCGTCAACGAAAAGACAACCTTGACTCCTGATGCGGTGACTTCCCTTTTCGACCTCATCTCGAAGTTCCCCGGAGTCCTCGGCAAAAGCCTATCTGGCGACGAAAGTGGCGCAGGCAAGGCCAGAGACACAATGGCCGACTTGCAGCGGCGATTCAAGGACTCCGGCATCGACCTTGACGAACGCTTCACGAACTTCCCTGAACGTCTGGCCGATCTGCGTAGGGAGTTTGAGAAAGAACGGGTCGATAAGAGAGCAACGAAGAACAGGTAGCCACCTGATAAAAGCTGACTGCCGGCAATGCTTTTGTCCAGCGGCTGCTGGGCAGCGAAGCGGGACATTTGTCTACATGATAAAGGAGGTAACAGATGAACTCGAATTCAGATGTCTATACCTATCGTGCAGGAAAGAAAGTTCCCCTCAAAAAAAGTTCCGACCAGTTCGTTGTTCGGGCACTCCCTGAAAATCTGAAAAATATTGGTATCAGCGACGCCGATCAGGTCTCCTCTGCTTCATCGCGGGTCACTACCCGATCGGTCGATCTGGAGCAGCTGATGAGCAGTGCCAGACAAGTCGCCCCAACCCACCATGCCTATTCTGTCGCCGATACAGGGGAGGCATTTCTGATTACTGACCGAATTTTTGTAACCTTTCGCGAACCTCAGACGGATGCAAAGGTTGACGCCTTTGCGGGCCGCTATGCACTGATCAGGAAAGCAACCTATTCCGAGCGCGAGTTCCTTTTTCAGCTCACCGACCATACTGGCATGAACCCCTTGAAGCTAGTGGTCAAACTTACTGAAGAGGAACCGGAGGTGGAGGCTGCGGAGCACGACCTTAACCGTCTTGTCAGCACGTCTCAATTCGTCCTGCCTTCCGATCCGAGCTATGTCCGCCAGTGGCACCTGCACACCCAATTGAGCGATCCGGCATTTGATCCACGCTCATCAGTACGCTGCGAGGATGCCTGGAAACTGCTCAATGGTTTTGGCAGCGCAGATGTGGTGGTAGGGGTTACTGACGATGGCTGCAAACTGGATCATCCCGACTTCAACTCACCCGGCAAGTTTGCAGGGTGGGGATATTTTCGTGGTTCGCGCCTGCTTACTAAGACGGATATTGATGCCAACCCTACCGAAATGTATAAATCGGGCTCCAATCACGGTACTTCCTGTGCCGGGGTGATCGCGGCCGAGGTTGACGCGGTGCTTACGGTCGGGGCAGCCCCGGGTTGCCGGCTGCTTCCCATTCAGTGGGAATCGTCGGGCCCGAGCCTTTATATCAGTGATTCGAAAATGCTGACGGTGCTCAACTATATCGCCGATAAGGTCGACGTGCTGTCCAATTCATGGTGTGGCGCTCCGGATAATATCTGGGCTGAGAACGTAGTTAACCGAATAGCCGCGCTGGCCCAGACCGGCGGGCGACGGGAGCTCGGTATTGTTTTCCTCTGGGCGGCGGGCAACAGCAATTGTCCCGTCGATTACACCGCATCCATGGATGTCCCTTATGATCAGGGATGGACGCAAAGACCAGATGGGTCGTATGTCTGGGGCGGAGTCAGTACCTCTCGACGGTTTGAGAATAATCTGGCGGGGGTTGCGGGGGTGATGCATGTGGCGGCCTTGGCCAGCACTGCCCAACGGAGTCATTATTCCAACTACGGTACCGGGATCCTGATCTCGGCCCCGACCAGTAACGTCCACGAGTACTATCGCCTGACGGTAACCGGGCTGGGCATTGTTACCACCACCGGAGAAGCAGGTGGTGTCACTGAGCAATTCGGGGGGACATCAAGCGCAACGCCATTGGTGGCCGGTATTGCGGCACTGACTCTATCGGCTAATCCCGAGCTGACGGCGGTGAAGGTCGTCTCGATATTGAAGCAGACGGCATCAAAGGACCTGAACCTGCTCGGATATCCCCGTACCCCGTCGGCCAGTTACGATCCGGATACATCCTGGGACGTTTCACCAATCGCTCCCTTTGACAAGGGCGATTTCATAAATACCGGCGATCCTGACGGAACATGGAGTCCCTGGTTTGGTCACGGCCGGATCGATGCCTCCGCTGCTGTTTCGGAAGCGATGAAACGCAGGCAGGGAAACGGGCAGCAGATATTCAGCAAGGCTTCAACAAACGAGATGGCCATTCCCGACAATAATCCCAACGGGATTATTGATAAGATCAGTTTTACCGAGGTGGCAACTATATCGTCGGTAAAGGTGGCAATCGACTTGACCCATACCTATATCGGTGATTTGTGTCTGACCGTCACCGCGCCATCCGGCACATCTGTGGTGCTGCATGACCGAAATGGCGGCAGTGCAAAAAATATTAAACGCACCTTTGACTCACAGACTACACCTGCTCTGGGAGTATTAGTCGGGCAGTCTATCAAGGGTGATTGGACTTTGCGTGTTCAGGACCTTGCCAAAGCTGACACAGGAAAATTGAATCGCTTTGAATTAAATATCGAGGGACAGGCCGATGCCGTTGTCGAGCTTGCAGAAAGCCCTGGAATCATCATCCCGGATAATAACCCCATCGGTATCGAGCGAAGAGTGACGGCTGCCGCGACTGGCCAGGTAAAAGATGTGGAGGTTTCAGTTGACATTACTCACTCCTACATTGGCGACCTCCAGGTTACGTTCGTATCGCCGACAGGCACGGCAGTGGTTCTGCATAAAGGTGGAGGAGGCAGTGCAGATAACATTATCAAGACATACACGCCGGCAACGGTAGGAGGGCTGCAACGCCTTAGAGGAGAAGTCATTCAGGGTGCCTGGAAGCTGAAAGTGGCGGATGTGGCGGGGGCAGATGTGGGCAAGCTCAATTGGTGGGGGGTAAAGATAACGCGGCAATAGAGGGTTTAGCTTTCCCCTCACTTTGGACCATCTATTAGCTGATGCCTGGCATACCCAATTTGTCGGCACATACGAATCCTGGCATAGGTATAGTCAGGATATTTCTGGGAAATGCTATTGATGTGAAGAGAGCAAGATGTGACTCTTCAGGTGTTGTGATAGATCGATTGCAGAGCCAAAATGGGTCGAATAATTTCCAGTATGGCTCAGGACTAATCAACCGGTTGATCGGAGAACAGTTTGCAGAGAGTGCATTCTGGTTACATGCGTGAGATGATGGTCTTTGATTGTCAAATGTCACAGCATAGATATATTGCTTGCCATCAATGCGATGGGAAAACATACGTCTTTATGCCCAATAGGAGGCTGCAGGCAAGGGATTTCTGATAACAGAATTCTATAAAATTGTAAACGCGTGATCATAAGCATGACATAGGCTGATTGAAAAGCAGGAAAATAAGAATTCCCTCAGGTGATTTTCTGATGAAAGTTGAAAGAGCTGAAAACAAACAGTCAGCTGTTGAATCTGAATTTGACAACAACAGTGTCTTTGATGGTCTGACGCTCAGCCCTTCGGTTGCCTCGGCTTACGAAATACTTCAGAAACAGGAATTTGTCGATGCGGCGACATTTGCCGGAGAGATACTCAAAAATCATTTCGATTACGTTGATGGCAGGGCCAGCGTTTTCCTCCCGTTAGAAGAAACAGCCACCAAGCGACCTGTGAAGGAATGGCTGGATGACCTCCAATCTCTTTTTGACCCTCACCTTATACTAAAATTATCAAAAAAAGTAAGCAGGCCTGCCCTGCATGGACGACTTGCAGTAGTGGGATTGTGCCTGTTAGAGCCGCGACTTCGGATGCAACTGGAACAAAATGATTTCTTTGCTCCGTTGGTCAGTGAAATTGAAATACCTTTCGAGGAAATTCTCACGGAACGCGGCCGGTCCCTACTGAAGGTGACATATGAAGAAAAACAAGTTGGCTCTGAAGCTTTTGACAGCGTGCCAAATCAGCCTGACGAACCTTTGCGCCATACTGGTGACGATCAACTTGGAAGAGCAGCTTTTTCCCGTTTTTTAGCGCGGCGCATCCAGGCTGTACCGGCTGATTCTGGCGCTTATTCCATGCATATATACGGCCCCTGGGGTTCAGGGAAAAGTACCTTGCTCAACTTCATCCGGGCAGAGCTGGAAACCTCCAGCGAGTGGGTGGTAACGGAATTTAACGCCTGGCGCAATCAACATATCCGTCCACCCTGGTGGTCGCTGATGGAGAGCATATTTAGTCAAAACAAAGACAAACTTTCCTGGCGGCAAATATTGGCCGAGTATTGGTGGCGATTTAATACCGGCCGCATGCATTACATCCTCGCTTTTACCATTCTTGTCTGGCTTCTGGTCATCTTTGTCCTTCCGGAATTTCAAAGATCGGAAAACCCTTCCTTAAAGTTTTTGGCCGACACTGCAGACAGCCTCAGTAAAGTGGTAGCCCTTGTTCTCACCCTTTGGGGGATTGGCGTCGGATTAAGCAGGTCGCTGCTGTTTGGTTCGGCGAAAGCGGCAAAGAGCTACATGGAATTGACTGCTGACCCGATGGATTCAATTAAAAGGCGTTTCACAAAACTCACGAAATATGTTTCGCCAAAAAGAAACGCTATATTTATTGACGATCTGGATCGTTGCCAGAGTGCTTATGTGATCGAATTGCTGGAGGGGATCCAGACGCTTTTCAAAGATGCCCCGGTAGTCTTTGTAGTCGCTGCTGACCGCGGATGGTTAAACGCCTGTTACGCTCAGACCTACAAAGATTTCGAACCTATTGTCCATGAGCCGGGCAAACCACTGGGCATGCTTTTCCTGGAAAAAGCTTTTCAGTTTTCGACCCCTGTCCCGGGAATTCCTGAAAAATTAAAAGAAAGCTTCTGGCGTGATCTTGTTCAGGTTCAAAATAAGGAACTTGAAAAGACTCAAGAGGCAGCACGAAAAATTGCCAAAGGGCTCATGGCGAAAATCGACTCGGAAGGAGGCGTGATCAAATTGATAGATGAAAGCCGGGATAAATCTTTTTTTGAACAACGTGCTATCCGGGAAGAAGCAGTTGTCCGCTTGGCTGCTCCGGAGGTTGTCGAACGAACCGAGCACGCTCTCATACCTTTTGCGGGTCTGCTTGATCCCAATCCTCGTTCGATGAAACGGCTTGTAAATTCTTATAGTGTCAATCGCGCTATAGTAACCTTGTCGCATGTGGATATCGAACGTGATCGTCTGGTTCTTTGGACAATCCTTTCGTTGCGATGGCCCAAACTTGCACAGCGACTTGAACAGGAATCGACGCTGATCGATAAAATCGGCCAGGAGAACGTTCCCGGCATTAACGGCGACCTGGCAGAATTATTCACCGATGAAAGGGTCATAAAGGTTGTGAAAGGGGGCCATACAAACACTCCATTGGATGCGAATACGGTAGATCAGTTTTCTCTCCTTTGGTTTTAGCGTTGAAAGGAGAAAATCCAGTTCGGTCCCCAGTCATGCTATTTTCAGCCTCACACTCAACTATTGGGCGAAAATAGCATCTCCGGAAATAATAGAGGTGGTTTAACATATGATTTTTTCTGTTTTTATACCATTCTCCTGCTCACGTCAGCATTGTCAAAAGTGCACTCTGGAATTGCTTTTGGAAGCATGTCTGGACATATTAAAAGTACTTATCACTTCCAAAATTACGCCTAATCTTTGCAAATCATTGTTTTGATATTAAGGTTTCAGGATTTCAGACCCAAATGAAGTAGCTCCAAATTTGATTTAACGTTTCTGTGCATCATCCGCGGAGATTGAAGAAAGCGAAGATAAAAATTCGATTGCGTATGGAGCTTGTTAGACAACAGTAGACCGTGAGCTATCGCTCTATCGAAAAAAGCTCATTGATTGTCGGACTGTTTGTTAGCAATTTTAAAATTTCATTTCACTACTATTTTCCAATGTAACGCAGTGTTTCATGTTCTTTTATCACCGTACGGATCAATACTATGTAACCGCAGGAGGAGGGATCATGGATGGCAATACCAATGACACAATACTGATTGGCGGAACGTTTGGTGGCAAAACCGATGCGGTGCGTCATGAGCGGGGGTTGGGTGGTGAAAAAGCGGAGCAGGCAGTCCGTGCGGTGAGTGTTGCTGCGCTGCGGAACAATATGGGCACTTTTTTCCGGCAGATCTCGGAAATACTCGAAACCGACAGCTTCAGTGTTGGTGCGTTCCAGGTTGATAACGTCGAAATATCCGCGCAAATAACCGCAGAAGGGAAAATATGTCTTCTGGGCAGCGGTACCAAGCTTGAAGTGGGAGGTGGCCTCAAGTTTGTTTTGAAGCGGAAAGAAAAGTAGAGCCATCCTATGCTCTATCATAATTTCGACATCGCCATCGACGAAGCCACCACCCGCGGATACCCGGTCAGGGCGCAATCAGAAAATTTCGGCGAGGCCAGGGGCATTCTCCTGCTCGATCTAGACCATACTGCTGTTCACGAGGCCCTGATCAGCCTGGAAGATCGTCAAACGGACATGGAGGAACTGGTCCGTTTCGGCACCCGTTTGTATACGCTGCTCTTTACCGGCGAAATCGAAACCATCTTTCAGCAAAGTTTCGGGCATGCCCGGGCAAGCAGGGACACAGGGCTTCGAGTCCGGCTGCGAATCGGGCCGCCGGAAATTGCTGCCCTCCCGTGGGAGGCCATGTATTTTCCGGCACAGAAATGTTTCATGGGCAGTTCCATGAGCAGTCCGCTGGTTCGTTATCTGGAAATTGCCATCCCGATACCGGAGCTTTCCATCCCGTTTCCCATTCGTATGCTGGTGGTTATCCCAGCCAGCGTATCGCCGTATCCCGAACTCAATTCTGCCGCGGAAAAAGAGCAGCTCGACCAGGCTCTGCACGATGTAAAAAATCAGGTGCACATCAGGTTTCTGGAAGGAAATGTCACCCTGGAACAACTCAGCGATGCACTGAACGACCGGAAATATAATTGCCTGCATTTTATCGGCCACGGGGGATTTAGAGATGATCGCGGTTGCCTTCTGTTCAATACAGAAGAGGGAGCCGCGGACTATGTTGATGAGAGCCGTTTTGTCTCTTTGTTCCAGAACCACCCGACGATGAAACTGGTCGTACTCAATAGTTGTCATGGAGCATCTATCTCTTCAACCCGTTCTCTTTCGGGTATTGCTCCGGGCTTGGTTACGCGGGGAATTCCTGCGGTAGTCGCGATGAAATACGCCATTGATGACCGGTCTGCCATCGTCTTTGCGAGAGAATTCTATCGAAAACTGTTCCGGGGCTGGGATACCGGGAGAGTTGATGTGGCAATGGTGCAGGCCCGCAACAGGCTGTCCGCCGAGGTAGATGATGCGCGGGACTACTGCACGCCCGTTCTTTATCTTCGCGCGCGGGAAGGAATTTTATTTACACCGCAACAGAAAAGATTTTTCCCCCATATACCCTGGGCAAAATCGGAGCTGCACCGGATCAAAGCGGTGTATGACACCTATCAGAATAACAGCGTACTCACCGGAAATCCGGAAGATCGAGAGGCAATGAGCCGTCTGGCTCGCCTGGAGACCCTGCGCCGATATGGCCAGATCTGCGGCGCGATCGTTGCCTGCGTCCTGTTTCTGTTCTCCTGGGTAGGCGCCTTTGATCTGCTCAATCTCGATACCCTGACCGAGATGTATTCAATGCGGCTGGGAGAGTGGGTTGCCGACACGCCTTTCAACGAGAATATCGTCATTGTGACCACCGATCAAAAAGTTGAAAAGAGCTGGCGAGGCCAGCAGCACCCTGAGCTGCTGGGGAAACTTGCCGAGGCAGGAGCAAAGACAGTGGCCTTTGATATGGTGTTTGAAGAGCAAACAGCCCAGGATAATCTTTTTGCTGCGGCGATAGAAAAGGCGAAAGCAAGAGGCACGCAGGTTGTTGTCGGCGTGCAGAAGCTGGACGAGCAGAATCGAGTCAAAATTGCCGCCGAAATACAAAGAGCGATCCCGCACGGCCTGGGAAACACCTGTATCGGGCAGAGACTCCGGATCACCCAGTCAGTTCCCCTGGTTGTTGTCAAACAGGGCGACAGCGTATTGACGACCGACTTCGCTTTTTCGCTGGTAGCGTATGCGGCTTTTAAAGGACTGAAGATAGATTTTAACCCGGAGCGGGATATGGAAAAGAGGCATGTGCATTTTACCTCCGCTGACGGCCACTCTTCTTCGATGCAGTTTGCCGAGGTGATTCGCGCAAAAGGCAAGCAGTGGTGCGCACTTATAGCAGACGGTGATCTGGTGGGTAACCTCGTTTTTGCTCCGGTTTCGACAGGTGCGCTGCGCGACCCCAACCATCGCCTGCGTTATGAGATGGTGCTCGGTATGCCGGTATCGGAGCTGGTGCCTCATGTTGGCGGCAAGCTGGTGCTGGTCGGGGGAGAGCATGACGATGTTTTTTCCGAAAGACGGGGATGGTTGCGGGAGAAGAGATATGGGGTGGAATATCATGCTGAAGCCGTGAGTTCGCTGTTGCACAATATTTCCGTGCAGCGACTGAGCGGCGGCTGGCAGTTTATGGTCATGGCGCTTCTTGGTTTTCTCGGCAGCTCCGTACGCGGCAGTATGTCTGCAGCCCCTCGGTATAAAAGATGCATTGCTTCCACGTGTGTCGTGTTTCTGACGTTTTGCTGTGTTCTGTATCTCTATGCGGCCTATCACCTGCTGGTAAATATCCTGTACCCCATCGGAGCATTTGCGGTTGCCTATCTGGTTACTGGAAAAATAGACAGGAGGATTCTGACATGAAACGAGATCGTTGGTTGTATTGCTTGCTGCTGTTGAGTCTTTCGGTCATGGTGGGGGGGTGTGCCCCTGGAAAAATAAGGCATATCCTGATAAACGAACTCCCGGTAACCGGCGAGGGACGATCAGCGGTGATGTTGATTCGCCAGGGGGAATCGACAACGGCAAGAGTTGCCACGGAGATCAATAAGGGGGATGAAGTTGTAACCCTTCCAGGGGTGACGGCCATTGTCTGGCTTCTCGGCGGCAGCCAGTTGATATTGGCTCCCGAGACGCACATCCAGTTGGTGAACCCGAATCATATTATTAATCTGCTGAAAAGCACAGGGGAAGTGATTGGGCGTGTCTTTGTAAAGGCAAAAGATTCCTTGCGAATCGATACGGAATATAGCTCGGCCAGCACTGAAGGCACCGAGTTTCTGGTGAGCCGCGGACCCGGCGATGCGTTTACAGTTGCCGTCATTTCCGGGGTGGTACGGATGGAATCAAAGACAGCGCAGTTTGCGCCACTGCGGCTTTCACGCCTGGAAGAGGCGACGGTATCGCCGGGAGCTGCTCCCCGGAAATCCATCTTGGAAAGTGACCGGGCCAACGAGATTATCCGCTGGGTAAACAGGGTGGAGCAAAACGCCGGGGAGAAAGAAAAATTAAGATTGCTGCCGGATGTGATTGGGCTGCCGCTCGAGTTGGCACAGACGAAGCTGCGCGCCGCAGGCGTTACTGCAGGGAAAGAGGTGGGAAGTATTGAAGGAAATCAACCTCTAGGCACGGTTATTTCTCAGAAACCGGAGGCGGGGGCACGGGTAGGCAAAGGCCAGGGGGTGGTTCTTGTCTACCGGGCAGAGGAGCGGGTGGTGCCGCAGCTTATTGGTCTTGCACAGAATGTTGCCTTGGAACGCATCCGTAATCTGAGGCTCGTTTCAGGTGAGATACGACCGGAAATTACCGGAAGTACTGAACCGGGCAGAGTTATCAGGCAGGATCCTCCACCATTTGCAAAGGTAGCAGTGAACAGTGTGATCAATATTGTCGTTGAGGGTGAATCCGTAGTGGTGCCAAATCTGCAGAATTATCAAATAGATCAGGCTCGTATGCTGCTGAGTAGGGAAGGGCTTAAAGTTGGTTCCGAGAAGCGGCAACGTGTTCCGAACATCAGCGCTGGCACCGTTATCGGTCAGAATCCGCAACCTGGTCTCAGAGTGAAGAAATACAGTGCCGTGTCTCTTACCATTGCCGAGACCGGGGTGCAGGTGCCATCCCTGGTAGGGATGCCCTATGCAAGAGCGTTGGCGCTGTTAAGAGAAGTCGGGCTGGGCTCCGGCAATCCGCGGAGATATGTCCGCGCGGATATGGCGGTGGACACGGTAATTTCACAGTCTCCTTCGGCAGGGACTCTTGTGCAGGCGGGTAGCACGGTACGTCTGGACATTTCGCAAAGACCAGTTGTTGTGACACCGGTTTCGCCACCCTCGCGTACTCCCGCCATTCCTCAGATGACTCCGACTGGAGTGGTTATAAAACCGGCGTTGATGCAAACCATATGCACCGTGCCGAATATTATGGGACTGACGGAAAATGCTGCGGTGTCAAGGATCCGGGATGCGCGATTCGTCCCCAGGGTAAGCATGCGTCTCAGCGGGTCTCAGGTGGTAACGCAGCAGACTCCTCAGGGCAATGCAACCGCTGCCTGCGGCAGTACTGTCACGTTTACTATCGGCACGATACAATAGACAATACTTAGGCCTTTCTCCCTAGGGGGTAATGGACAGATTTATAAGGAGGACCGGTGATGATGAAAAAGGCACTTTGCGTTGGTATCAATGATTATCCGTATGATGGCAGTGATCTGAATGGCTGCGTTAACGATGCGCGATCCTGGGCCGATCTGCTGGTGAATAATTTTGGCTTTGCCGGCAACGAGGTTCGGTTGCTTCTGGATGCAGAAGCCACGAAAGCAAACGTGGTAGACGGATTGAAGGATTTGCTCGCCGGATCAAAGGCGGGTGACGTACTGGTCTTTACCAATTCATCGCATGGAACGTATGTGGCCGATACAAGCGGCGATGAGGAAAAATACGATGAGGCTCTTTGCCCCTATGATTGCGCCGATAATCTGATTATCGATGATGAATTACGGGAAATCTTCGCACCCTTAAAGCAAGGGGTCAGTCTCACGGTGATTTCAGACTCGTGTCATTCCGGGACGGTGACCCGCGCGGCATTGTCCGACTGCATACCGGGGCTCAGGACTCCCGATGACCGTCGTGCCCGGTTTCTCAATCCTGCCCTGAGGGGGGATCGTCTGCTGGAAAACCCATGGCGGGCCCGACAGAAGAGAAAATCCCGATATCCCGAATCGAAGATGAAGGAAGTGCTCTTAAGCGGGAGTAATGACAGGGAATATTCCTATGATGCACTGATTGGCGGCACCTACCATGGAGCGATGACCTACTATGCCCTGCAGGCTATCAGGGAGGCCAACTATCAGCTTACCTATCAGCAGTTGCATACCCGCCTTTGTTATTTGCTGGATGATGCCGGTTATCCCCAGCATCCGCAGCTGGAAGGGAGTGCGGCGCATAAGAAAAGGCTGGTTTTTACGTGATGATCCGTGCCGTCTGCAATGGCCAGGCAGAGTTCTTGCACCATATATAATCGAAAAAAAGGAGAAGCGACATGGCAAAGCCTTTCTATCCGTTGACGCTGGAGGAATTTATTGATCTGCTTAATCGTTTTCGTTTTACCCGGAAAATCGATGCCGTCCATATGCATCACACCTGGCGTCCGAACCACAGCCAGTACCAGGGGGTGAAGTCTATTGAGGGCATGTGGCGCTATCATACGCAGGAAAATGGCTGGAGCGATATCGCGCAGCATATCTCAATAGCTCCTGACGGAACAATCTGGACGGGGCGGGACTGGAACGTACAGCCGGTGAGTGCGCGAGGCTATAATGGTACCCGGATTTCGGGACCATTCATGTTCGAAATTATCGGTGATTTTGACCGTGGTTGCGACCCGTTTGCCGGCGCACAACGCGCGGCGGTTCTCGGTGTTATTGCCAGTGTCCAGGAGAAGTTTGGCCTGCCGCTGGAAAGCCTGCGTTTTCATAATTTTATGACTGACCAAAAAACCTGTCCGGGCAATTCGATCGTCTATCAGGATTTTCTGGCGGAAGTCCAGGATGCACGGTCTGCCCTTGTTGCTCAGGCTGCGGAAGCAGGCAATAAGAGATCGATGGGGGGATTTGATGAAAACGGGCGGCTGGCGGAGATTCTGCATACCTGGTCCCGCACCCTCGCGCGTGGGAGCAGCGACCCTGCTGATGCCGAGCCGGATGAATCGGAGATGACATTTCGGCAGATTCGCATGATCACCGGGATGGAAGGTACCACCGTTCCTGTGCCTGGAGGCGGCGCGACCCGCGGAGGCGGCAGTGGCAAGAAGCTTTCTCCCGAGGAGCTTGACGCATTGCGTCCTCATGTCATCAATCTTAATCAAGGCAGATTTTCCAGGGAGGGGATTTTTCAAACCACCCCGGAAGATGTTGATGCAATCTTTGATGAGTATCTGGCGAATGCGCTGGTCAAAGCCAGGGCCAACGGACGTCCGCTGAAACTTCTCCTCTATGCGCATGGAGGTCTCGTTGCCGAAAGCGACGGACTTTGGATTGCCCATCTGCAGGTGGAGTGGTGGAAGAAGAACAATATCTACCCCATTCATTTTGTATGGGAGACCGGATTTTTCGATGCGATCAAGCAGATTCTCTCCGGTGCCAGGGCGATGGCGGCGGAAAGGGGGTTCACGAGGGATTTCTGGGATTATACCACCGATCCGGCGATAGAGGCGCTTGCCCGTGCTCTTGGCGGCGCGAAGATCTGGTCGGCCATGAAAGAAAGTGGCCGTCTTGCCTCTGATGAGAGTGGCGGGGCGACCTATACCGCGAAAAAACTGGCGGCATTCTGTGGCAATCATCCAGACGACATAGAATTGCACGCGGTGGGCCACAGTGCCGGGTCGATTTTTCATTCCTGGTTTCTCCCCAGAGCCATAGCCGAGGGCGTCCCTGCCTTTGCCAGCCTTCATTTTCTGGCTCCGGCCATTCGGGTAGATGCATTCAAAGAGCGGCTTCTCGCTCATATCGGCAACGACGTCCGGCACCTGACCATGTTTACCATGAAAAAAGACTGGGAGAAGGACGATTCTGTCGCCAAAATTTATCAAAAGTCCCTCCTGTATCTGCTTTACTATGCGCTGGAGAGCGATCGGAAAACGCCAATCCTCGGGCTGGAAGAATCCTTAAGAAAGGATGTCGATACCGCAAACCTTTTTGGCTTGAAGGGAACGCCATCACAGAAAGCGGAGATCGTCTGGTCGGTTTCCCAGGCAACGACAGGCAGCAGTGCCAGCACTTCAAGAACGCATGGCGGGTTCGACAATGACCGTCCAACCATGAACAGTGTTGCCCGGCGCATTCTCGACAGCGACGATATCGTCGATTTCCCGGAAGAAGCCCTGGAACGCGGCTTACCGGATCTCTGGGATAAACCTGTTCTGCTGCCACCGGAATTTGAATATTTATTCCGGCCGCCCATGCAGCCTTGCGCACCACCTTCGGTGCCGGCTCTACCAACCCCTGCCGATCCAGCACCAACTCCTGAACCTGCTGATATTCCTGCACCTGCCGGCAGGCGCCAGGCTCTTTGTGTCGGTATTGACGACTATCCCACCTCGCCTCTTAATGGCTGTGTGGCCGATGCCGATGCATGGGGAGCCACCCTGGGTGACTTGGGATTTCAGGTGTCTTCACTTAAAAATGCAGCAGCCACGCGTAATTCCATCCTTGTCGAGTTGAAAAAATTAATAGAAACCAGCACAGCAGGAGACGTTGTGGTTTTCCAGTTCGCCGGTCACGGCACCGAGGTCGACGATCTTGACGGCGATGAAGTGGATGGGACGAATGGTCCCAAAGATGAAGCGCTCTGTCCCTATGATATTGCTGAGGGAGCTTTTGTCATCGACGACGATATCGCCGATATTTTCGCAGACATACCCCCGGGTGTCAACGTGACCTGTTTTATCGACTGCTGCCACTCAGGATCGATCACCAGGGCCTTTATGGGCAGCAGGCCACTGACAGGTGAACGCGACCTGAGGGCCCGTTTTCTGCCGGCAACTCCGGAAATGCAGGCCAAACACCGGGCGTATCGGGAGCGTCTCGGCAGCACCCGCAGTGCACCTGGCCGAAGGCCGGAAAATCTGAAAAATGTTCTTTTCTCTGCCTGCCGGGACTACGAAGTCGCTTATGAGTCTGCCGGGCATGGCGAATTCACCGTCAGAGCGACTAAAATTCTCCGCCAGGGGATTGAAGGAATCACCAATAAAGATTTTCAACAGCAGGTAATTAAGGAATTTGGTCCTGTCCCGCGACAAAATCCTGAGCTGGATTGCGCGCCGTACATGAACACCTTATTTCTGCTTAAACCGTTAATTTTGTGAAATGACTCGGCTGCCGAGCAGTGTCCAGCTCATTTTTCCTGCTGCTGTTCAGGCGGCCCGCCTTTTACGGTCATGGAGCTCAGCATTTCCACCGGGAAGGGGAAGACGATGGTGGTGCCCTCGTTTGCCGAAATATCACTCAGGGTCTGCAGGTAGCGAAGCTGCAGGGCCTGGGGGTTCTGCGAGATAACATGGGCGGCCGAGAGCAGTTTTTCCGAGGCCTGGTATTCACCTTCCGCGTGGATGATCTTGGCCCGTCTTTCCCGTTCCGCTTCGGCCTGTTTGGCAATGGCCCGTATCATTGTATCATTTAAGTCGATGTGTTTGATCTCCACATTGATAACCTTTATTCCCCAGGCATCGGCCCGCTTATCGATGATTTCCTGGATGTTTTCGTTCAATTTTTCACGTTCGGAAAGCATTTCGTCAAGCTCATGCTGGCCGAGCACCGAGCGCAGGGTCGTCTGTGCCAGCTGGTTGGTGGCATCAAGGTATTTCTCCACCTGAATGATTGCCCGTTCCGGATCGACCACCCGGAAGTAGAGGACTGCGTTGACCCGCACGGTGACGTTGTCCTTTGAGATAACATCCTGGGGCGGGACATCCATGGTGACCACCCGGAGATCGACGCGAAAAGCCCTCTGGATACCGGGAACAATGATTCTCAGGCCCGGCATTTTTACCGTCTGAAAGCGGCCGAGAAAAAGCACCACCAGCCTTTCATATTCAGCGACTATCTTAAAAGACAGCGCAATCAAAACGACAATAATTGCTACCGGTACCACGTACTCCATATAAGGATATATCATGTTATTGCTCCTCCTTCAGGCTTTCCACAGTCAGTTCTAATCCCTTTCGAGAAGTAACCTTCACCTTCTCCCCCTTGGCGATATTGCCGCTGCTTTTTGCCAGCCACGATTCCCCCAGGAGCCAGATTCGTCCCTCTTCCGAGAAATCGGCGGCAGCTTCGCCGACCATTCCGATAAGCGCCTCCTCACCGGTTCGGACTTTTTTCTTTTTTATGGCCAGGACCCGTCCCACCAGCAGCAGGATGAGACCCGCAGAAACAGCGGTTGTCGTAATGATTACAGGGAGGGAAATCCGCAGGCTTTCATCATCTATCAGGATGAGCGAGCCGATGGCCATGGCAACTATGCCGCCGATGCCAAGTGAGCCGAAGCTTGGAATGAAGGCCTCGCTGATCAGAAATGCCATGCCGAGTATGATCAGGGCCAGGCCGCTGTAGTTGATCGGCAAAATCTGGAAGGCGTAAAAGGCCAGCAGTAAAGAGATGGCCCCGGCGACCCCCGGCAGGAAGACCCCGGGATTGGAAAATTCATACAGGAGGCCGAAAAAACCAAGCAGCAGAAGAAAATAGGCGATATTCGGATCGCTTATTACCGCCAGCAGCTCGTATCGCCAGCTGGGAGGAATTCTGGTGACGGTCATATTTTTGGTGCGTATGACATGAGGACCGGAATCGAGCATCAGCCGGTGACCATCCAGCTGCCGCAGCAGATCCTTCAGGTCTGCTGCGACGAAGTCAATGACCTGAAGTTTCAATGCTTCTTCCGCGGACAGGCTAACCGCTTCCCGAACCGCCTGGACAGCCCAGTCGGCGTTGCGTCCCTGGCGCTCGGCAAGGGCCTTGATATAGGCAGAGGCGTCATTGATCACTTTTCGCTTGAGGGTTGACGCGTCATCTGTGGCCAGTGTCTCTGGATCTTTTTTCCCCTTTTTTTCTGCAGGGCTGGCCGTTCCGGGCAGTCCGCCGATGGAGATGGGGGTGGCGGCCCCGAGATTGGTTGCCGGCGACATCGCCGCAACATGGCTGGCATATAAAATATACGTTCCGGCACTGGCGGCTCTGGCCCCTTCCGGTGCGACATAACTGACCACGGGAATGGCAGAGGCCAGAATCAACTGAATGATATCCCGCATGGAGTGATCAAGTCCTCCCGGGGTGTCCATCCGCAGGATTATCAGGTTTGCCTTTTCCGTGATTGCTCGGGCCATGCCCCGTTTCAGGTAATCGCTTACCGCAGGATTGATCGGCCCCTGAATTTCCAGGACTACGGCCCGGGGTGTTTCGGCAGCAGATACCCGGGAAATGAGAGAAGGGGTGAGCGCGAGGAGGACAGACAAGATAAGCATCGCACCGACAACCCGGAGTGTCCGTGCAGTTTGGTTGAAGACTTTGCGGATTACTTTGCAACGTAAGGCAAACATCAGAGACCTCCCCGATATGTGCAGGATCCTGTTCGGTCTCACAGGATAAACAAACGCAATTCCCGCTGCGGTGTAGAAATAATAACCACTGTTTCGTGGTGTGTCAGTTATGCCGGCGGATAGAGCAATTATTCGTGGTCTTCGACCTTTATGCGGCTGGAAACGCAGCCATGGCATGAACCTGAGCGGCCGCGGGCGGCATCGGAAAGGGACAAAACGCCGGTCAGGGTATTGGTGTTGCTGTCGTCGACGAACACTCGGTGGATATCTTCGATAATCATTTTCTTTATCGCATCTTCGAGCAAGGAGTCGGCGTCGCAGGTATGCACAGGCACACTCATGATCTTCTCTGCCGTCTCATCGGGACTGACGCCACGTTTATAGGCCAGCGCCAGATCGGTTTTGGAAATTACTCCACGCGGCAGCTCATCTTCATCGGTGAGCAGCATGGCGCCAAACCTGTAGGCGGAAAGAGCCTCCATGACACCATTGAGTGTTTCATGCATGAAAAGGCTTTTGATGCCACTGCTCATAAGGTCTCTTACCTTAAAGCGGTGAATGGTCTCCTTTTTATGGGTCTGGCTGCCGCGATTTAAATTACTGTAATCACACTGGCGGCAATACTGGTAAAGAAGCCCGACAATATCAGGGTAGGCCAGAGCGCCAATGAGATCCCCTGACCGGTCATCGGCGACATACAGGCGGTATACCTTGTTGCTGCGCATTTGCTCCAGGGCCGTTTCAAGGGAATCTCCGGCTTTGCAGAAAAGAGGCGGCGATACCATGATATGTTCGAGGGGTGAATCGATCGGCAAACCGGCGTAATAGGCACCCATTATATCGGTCTTCGACACCACGCCCACGGGCTGCTGGGCGGCATCGACGGTAAGAAGGGCATTGATCTTATATTTAATGATGACGTTGATGCCGTGACCAATGGTTTTCTTTTGATCAAGACAGGTGATCTGCCGCCGCATGGCCCGGCTGACGCTGAGATTGCGAAGGGTGTTCTGCTGTGCCATAGTCTCTCCGGGTCAGTCGCCGATTCGTTCCAGCAAATGATTGAACAAATCAGAAATATAGACCATCCCGATGATGCGCTGATTCTCCACCACCGGGAGCCTGCGGACATGTTTTTTTATCATGATATCCAGAACCATCAACACATCAACCTGAGGACCAACCGTAATGACATCGGGGGTCATGATATCGCCCACCTGGATCGATTTGAGCCGGCTCCCTGCGGCATCGATCAAGCCAGCAACATCAATATCTTCCATGGTACCCCAGACCTGGATGTGTTTGGGCCGCACATAGAGCAGGATATCGTACATCGACAGCATTCCGACTAAACGCTGGTCGTTGTCGGTGACGATTATCCCAAACAACCGCCGGCCGGGCTGCCGAGATGACTCCCGAAAGACGCGAATTGCCTCGGTGAGCGGCGTTTCCGGGCGGAGGCTCGGAAAGTCTGCGGTCATAATGCTGGCTGCCGTGGTTTGCATCGCCTCCCTCCTTTAAAAAAAATGTAAGCAGATTTATGAGATTAGTTTGCGGCTGTTCATGCCAATACGCGTTAAAGTGCGCTGCCTGCTCAGGCCCGGCACCCTCGGCACACCAGATGACCCTCCACCTCGGTCAGCTTGGTCTGCATGACCATTTCCCCGCATACGTGACAGGCAAGAGACGGCACCCGCGGGGCCTTGGGGGGCAGATTCATGTCTTCGATATGCTCAACATCGAAAAAAGCTTCGGGGCCGCCGGAAAAAAAATCTTCGCCGCGAGCTTCATAGATCCGCTGGTATTCCTGTTTCTCTGCGACAGTGGCCTGGTGCGCACCGATCTTTTCCGCGAGCACTTTTTCCCGCTCCGGAATCTGAAAAATGGTCGGCTTTAAAAGCAGCCGTACCCCCTGGCCGGATGTTCTGCTGCCAAAAGTGAAGGCCATCTTGCCATGGTCACGGTAAAAAAAATTGCCTTTGCCAAAGGTACAGCCAGTCAGAACCTGGATAGCATCGCAGCAGCAGGCATCATTCTCAACGATGACGATGAGCTCTTCATCGACGGCGCGCATTTCTCCCAGTAGTTTCATGGCCAGTTTTGCTGCCTGGTAACCGATGGTGACGCCCATGCAGGTATGGCCATGAAATGTGATGCATGCCTGATAATCTTCGTTTGCTTGAATCGATTCGGGAATATACATGACTCCTCCTTTTTGCTTTACGATATTCTATCTAATGTATGATAATGTGGGTGCTGGTGCGAGCAAAATATTTTTTTGCCGGGATGGTGCGTTGATATTATGTTGCCCCACGGTAAATGCAGGATTTATTTTCGCGCCCTTATTTGATATTTGCATCTTGAGTACGTACTGTTTATGAGCTTTTTAATCGCCGCTACCTGAGAAGCCGCATTGTGCTGAAGGCAATGGTGCGGATGAAGATTTTTTACGACGCCATCAAGGACAAACATGAAGAAAACTTTTAAACTGACCCATCCCAAAATTAAATATGCCAGACTTGTAGAGGCGGTACGGCATGATGTGAAAAAATACGTAAAAAGAGAACGGAATAAGGCGCTGCCGGAAGGTGTTGATTTCTGGGATTTTGCCTGCAAGTTTGGTGATACTGAAGAAACTGCAGAGCCCATTCATCTCGCGGAAATCGGTAAATGTATCGATCAGGTTGAACGGCAACAGCTGGAGTCTTTTTATCTGGAAATCCTCGCGCAACCAGGCTACAGAACCAAAAAAACGAAAATGGATGAATGAGTGCGCTGGCAAGAGTTCAGATGATTCATCCTGTTATGTCATCCCGGTAAACGGAAAAGAAGCCGGGATTCTTTTTACTATTCGCTTGTCGGGTATATGTACCTTACGAGTGTTTCATTGCAAAAAAAACAAGAAAATACTCGGTAAGGTAAGCATAAACTGCAGAAGGGGGGAACCAATGCCTGTCGTCAATTATACACAGTACTGTCACATGCTCGATAACGCCAAACAGAACAAGTTTGCCTATCCGGCGATTAATATTTCGTCCAGTGAGACTATCAACGCGGCTCTGCTTGCATTTAAAGAGGCGAATTCAGACGGCATCATTCAGGTTTCGACCGGCGGCGCCAAATTTGCATCGGGTCTGGGAATCGGTTCAATGGTCAAGGGTGCTATTGGTCTTGCCGTTTACACCCATTTGATGGCGGAGGAGTATGACGTGAATATTGCTCTGCACACCGATCATTGTCACCCTGAATATGTCGAAAGTTTTCTGATGCCGCTGGTGGAAGAGACCAGAAAACGCCGTGCTGCCGGTCAGCCGAACCTTTTCAGTTCGCATATGTACGATGGCTCGGCGCTGCCGATGCAGGAAAATATTGCCCAGTCCAAACGGATTATGGCCGCCTGTGTCGCCAACGAGCTTATTCTGGAAATTGAGACCGGTGTTGTCGGAGGGGAGGAGGACGGCCATGATACCTCCGGCGTGGCGGCGGAAAAACTCTACACCACGCCGGAAGATATGGTCTTTGCGGCCAGAGAGATAGGTTCCATGGGGCGCTTTCTGCTGGCGGCGACCTTTGGTAATGTGCACGGCGTCTATAAACCGGGCAATGTCAAGCTCAAACCGTCCATTCTGCAGGACGGGCAGGCCGCGGTGACCAAAGCACTCGGAGACGACAGCCGCCTCGATCTGGTTTTTCATGGCGGATCGGGCTCGGAACTGCAGGATATCCACGAATCTCTTCAGTACGGCGTCATAAAAATGAATGTCGATACTGATACGCAGTACGCCTATTCGCGGCCCATTGTTGACCATGTATTGAAAAATTATGATGGGATGCTGAAGATAGAGGGAGAGGTCGGCAACAAAAAAGTCTATGATCCGCGATCTTACGGCAAGAAGGCGGAACGCAATATGGCCGATCGCATCATGCAGGCCTGCGATGCGCTGCGGTCCACCGGTACTTCCCTGGGCAGGAATATATAATCCGATGGTGCATGAATCAGAAACAGGGTGGCGGGGGCTCTTTCTTTCTTCTCTCCACGCCGCAGACAATCCTGATTAACCGGAAAATTCAATATACAACCGCTTACCGGGCAGAAGCTTTGTTTGCTCCTCTTTGTTAGTTATCGTATACCTATCCTCAATGGGGAGGATAGGTATAACTCAACAACAGGAGGAAGCAATGAAACTGGTTTACCGCATTTCGATCGCGATGATTGCACTCGCTCTGCTCGCTTCACCGGCTTTGGCTGCCAAAAAGGTACGATGGAAACTTGCCATGTCATGGTCTTCGACCCTCACTCCCTTTGCCACTGCACCCATTAATCTCGCCAAAATGGTCGAGGAAATGAGTGGCGGCAACTTCACCATTAAAGTGGAGGGGGCGGAAAAGCATAAGGCCGCACTGGGAATTCTCGATATGACCAAGGGCGGGCAATACCAGATGGGTCACAGTGCTTCCTATTACTGGAAAGGCAAAGATATTACGACCGTCTTCTACTGCACCGTGCCATTCGGGATGAACGCCGATGAACAGAATGCCTGGTTTTATAAAGGCGGCGGGATGGAGCTGATGGAGAAAACCTATGCTAAATTTGATGTCCTGTCTTTTCCCGGTGGGAATACCGGGGTGCAGATGGGCGGTTGGTTCAGAAAAGAGATCAAATCACTGGACGACCTGAAAGGGCTGAAGATGCGTATTCCAGGGCTGGCCGGGGAAGTTTTTGCAAAACTGGGCGTCAACGTCACGAATATCCCGCCTGGAGAATTGTATACTTCTCTAGATCGCGGGACCATCGATGCGCTTGAGTGGGTCGGTCCGGCCATGGATATCAAGATGGGTTTTCATAAGATTGCCCCATACTATTATACCGGCTGGCATGAACCGGCAACCGAGCTGCAGTTTCTTGTCAATAAAAAAGATTTTAACAAGCTGCCCCCGGAATATCAGACCATGCTCGTAACCGCCATGAAAGCGGTAACCGCCGACATGTTCATCGATAACTATGCCGGCAGTATCGATGCCTGGGCCCAGATGAAGACGGAGTTTCCGAATATCCAGGTGAAAACCTTCCCTAAAGAAGTACTCAAAGCGATGAAGAAGGCCTCCGACGAAATAAACGATGAATATGCGGCCAAGGATCCGAGTTTTAAAGAAGTACTGGAATCCCAGCGGGCATACACCAAGAAAGCCAGAGCCTGGACTACTATCGGTGAATATAATTATATAAAAACCTTGCAGGAACTGGCAGAATAGGTTTGTGAGTAAAATGATTTTCTAAAGGATCCCTGTCCTGGCCGGTTGGTAGGAACTGGCAGGACAGGGAAAACATATTACTGTGATCGATTACTATGCTCGAAAAAATTGAAAAAATTATCGCCCGTACCGTCGATGGCGTTGGTATTTTCCTGGCTGTCGTCCTGCTTTTGCTGGTCCTGAACGTCGCCTTCGATGTGATGATGCGCTATCTCTTTCATGCAAGTTCCGTCGGCATGCAGGAGATGGAATGGCATCTTTTTTCGGTTGTTATCCTCTTTGGCGTGGGCGTTGCCTTGCAGCATGAAGCGCATGTTCGAGTCGATTTTCTCTATGATCTAATGAGTCAGAAGACAAAAGCGCTGATCAATATCTGTGGTACGGTCCTTTTTCTGGTGCCGCTCAGTCTCCTTATTCTGTTTGGTTCGTTCGATTTTGTCGGCGATTCCTACTCCATTCAGGAGATTTCTGAAGATCCTGGGGGGTTGCCGTACCGCTGGGTCGTCAAGAGCATGATCCCTATAGCCTTCGGCTTTCTTCTCTTTAGTGCAGTTGGGTATATCTTGAAAAATATTAAGCAGATCAGGAGCGGAAAATGACCGGTATAATAATGTTTTTCGCGGCTCTGGTCCTCCTCAGTGTCGGGTATCCTGTGGCCTTCACCTTCGGGGCCGTGGCGCTCTTTTTTGGAGCGATTGCGGCCTATATCGAGCTGATGCCCAACCCGGCATTCGTCATGGTTGCCGAAGAGTTTTTCAGCATGTTTTCCATGATGCCGTTCCGGATTTACTCTATTATGACCAACACCATCCTGATGGCTGTACCGCTCTTTATTCTGATGGGCATCATCCTGCAGAAATCGGAGCTGGCGGAAAGACTGCTCGAGTCGATGGGCATTCTGTTTGGCAAGGTCCGCGGTGGCCTGGCTATCAGCACCGTGCTGGTGGGGACATTGCTGGCTGCCTCGACCGGAGTGGTCGGGGCATCTGTTGTGGCGATGGGCGTCATTTCTCTGCCGGTTATGCTGAAATACGGCTATTCGAAAAAACTGGCCACCGGCACAATCTGCGCGGCTGGCACCCTCGGGCAGATCATCCCGCCGTCAATCGTACTGATCATTCTGGGGGATGTCTTTCAGCTGCCGGTGGGCGATCTGTTCAAGGCGGCTTTGGTGCCGGGTCTGGTCCTGGTTGGCTGCTATATTGTCTATATTCTCATTATCGCCCTAATCGATAAGAAAGTGGCACCGGAGATTATTGTTGCGGAAGAGGACAAGAAGGGGTCGATTGGGCGCGCTTTTCTGGCGATTTTACCGCCACTGACGCTGATAATCCTGGTCCTCGGCTCGATTTTCATCGGCATTGCTACCCCGACTGAATCTGCGGCAGTGGGCGCCCTGGGGGCGATGGTTCTCGCCGCCATGTATCGTAAACTGACCTGGCAGATTGTTCTCGATTCTTCATTGCAGACCGCGCAGATTACCGCGATGGTGTTTGCCATTCTTATCGGGGCTACCGCTTTTTCCATGGTCTTTATCTACACCGGCGCCGATCTTATTGTCGAAGAATTTATGATGGGGCTGCCCGGCGAAAAATGGGGCTTCATCATTCTCTCCATGGCCGCCATCATGCTGCTCGGCTTTTTTATTGACTTTATAGAGATTTCCTATATCGTCGTGCCGATCCTGCTGCCGATATCGCATGCTATTGGTTTAAATCCGATGTGGTTTGCTATTTTGATCGCGATGAATCTGCAAACTTCTTTTCTGACCCCTCCTTTTGGCTTTTCACTCTTTTACCTGAAAGGGGTCTGCCCTCCGGAGGTTCAGACCGTTGATATTTACCGTGGCGTAGTGCCGTTTATCATCATTCAGATGATGGTTCTGGCTTCCATTGTCGTATTTCCGCACCTCTATGGTTTGTCCTGAGAGACGATCGCTGACGGATACAGACTCCGCTCGCGGCTGTTGTTTTCACCCGAGCGGGGAGATCTTATATGAAATATTTACTGAGCCATCCTGAAATGAGGCGTTCTGGATCCCATGGATTTCGTGCCGTCATTTTGTAAACTTGGCGGGCCGGGGTCTGATATTATGTAATGCGTTGTAATAATCGGGTATTGTATGGATCTGCTGACATTTTCGCTGCATAATGTTTTTGCCCTGTTGCAGCAGATGTCGGTTTTTCTGGTTATCGCCTATCTCTTTACCAAGTCGCCTTTTTTTCGTTCCTTTCATCTGCACACCCTGCATCCCCGGACGCAACTGCTGCTCTACTTCATTTTTTCGTCTTTTTCCATTCTCGGTACCTACTTCGGTTTACCGATAAATGACGCTATAGCCAACACCCGGGCAATCGGTGCCACCCTGGCCGGAATTATAGGCGGGCCGTTTCTTGGCGGTGCAGTGGGGCTTACCGCAGGCCTGCATCGCTTTTTTCTCGGTGGATTCACTGCCGCCTCCTGCGGTATCTCGACCACGGTGGAAGGTATTATGGGCGGTCTGGTGCATGTTTATCTGGTGCGCCATTATCAGCAACACCGACTGCTGAGCCCAGCGGTTGCCTTTTTTACCACCCTGGTAGCCGAGATAGTCCAGATGATCATTATCCTGTTGTTGTCGAAACCGTTTGATCAGGCCCTGGCGCTGGTCCGGATTATTGCCCTGCCCATGATCCTGGCCAACAGTACCGGAGCGGCCATCTTTGTCAGTATTATCCGTGATCAGCGAAAAATGTATGACGACTTGAGCGTGTTTTTCTCTGCCAAGGCGCTGAAGATGGCGGAAAAGACCGTGTCGATTCTCAGCCATGGCTTTAATATGACAACTGCACGGGAAGTCGCCCTGGTTATTCGGGAGCAGACCGGCGTCGGGGCGGTGGGAATTACCGATCGGGAGAAGGTCCTGGCCTTCGTCGGCGAGGGGAGTGACCATCACGTGGTTGGCCAGAAAATCAGTTCGTCCCAGACCAGAAAAGCTATCAGTGAAAACCGGATTGTCTACGCTGATGGCGGTGAGAAGAAATGGCGCTGCAATCTCTCCAGAGAATGCCCGCTCGGTTCCGTGCTCTGTGTACCTCTGCGTGTAGATAATGAGTTGATCGGGACCATCAATCTCTTTGAACCGCAAAATAAACTTTTTCTGGTAACCAATAAAACATTAGGCGAAGGAATTACCAAGCTGCTTTCCGACCAGATTCTCTACGCCCGCTATATTGAGCAGAAAACGCTTGTCACCACCGCAGAGTTGAAGATTGCCCAGGCGCAGATAAGCCCGCATTTTTTATTCAACGCGCTTAACACCATTATTGCCATTACCCGTAAGGACAGTGACCGGGCCAGAGATCTGCTCTTGCATCTTGCTAATTTTTTTCGTAAAAATCTCAAGCATACCAGAAGTCTTGCGACGCTTAAAGAGGAGCTTAATCATGTCCATTCCTATCTGGTCATTGAAAAAGCCAGATTTGAGGACCGTTTACAGCTGGAGATGGATATCGATTCCGAGCTGCTCGCTCTGAATCTGCCGGTTTTTACCCTGCAGCCGATCGTCGAAAACGCCATCAAGCACGGTATCTCCAATATGCTGGGGCAGGGAGTGATTCGCCTGTCGGTTGGTCGAGAATCAGGTCTGGTCCGCATCAGTGTCGAGGACAACGCCGGCAATTTTGCGCAAAGCAGCCGGAAAGGGGTGGGGATGAGCATAGTCGAAAAAAGGATTAAAAATCTTTGCGGCGAGGAGCACGGCCTGGAGATATACTGTATCCCGCAGGTAAAAACCATAATCTCCATAACGGTGCCGGAAGGAGGATGTAAAGAGACATGATTCGTGCGCTGATTGTCGATGACGAGATCCATGCCCGGACAGAAATAGCTACCCTGCTGGCTGAAACCGGTGCTGTTGAGGTGGTCGGCTCCTGCGGCAACGGTATCGATGGTCTGAAGCTGGTCAACAAGCTTCGCCCCGAGGTGCTGTTTCTGGACATCCAGATGCCGGTCATCAACGGCTTTGAAATGCTCAATATGGTCAACCGGGAGATCATGCCCCATGTCGTCTTTGTCACCGCCTACGACCAGTACTCCCTCAAAGCCTTTGAAGAAAAGACCCTCGACTATCTGCTGAAACCTGTGGATGGTGAAAGGTTGAAAAGGACCGTTGCCAAGTTACAGCAGACAATTGTCGAAAACAGAAGACCCGTCTATGAAACGGAGGAGATTGGCCGTATCCCCTGTATTCTCGGCAACCGGATACGATTGGTTTGTCTGAGTGAGGTTGTGTACATTACGACCACTGTCGCCGGCGTTCATGTAACAACGACGGATGGCGAATATTTCACCGAAGTAACTCTCAAGGTTCTGGAAGAAAGGAGTCGACTCCTGCGCTGTCATAAACAGTTCCTGATAAATATGGATTATATCAGAGAAATTATTCTCCTTGATGGTGGCCTTGGCAGGATAGTCACCCGCATAGGCCAGGAAATTCCGGTAAGCAGGCGCTATCTGAAGCTTATCAAGAAAAAACTGTTTATCTGATACCTTTCTCCGCCGCGAGGTTTCCGATTTCCTCGGTGGGGCACATTTTTTCCCGACCCTTTTCACCCCGTTATTCTTCGTCTTTACCAAATCTTGACATTGCCTTTATTCGCCCTTTACATCGAGTAGCTACTGTTGCAGGGAAGAGGAATTGGCCTCTTGATCAAGAAAAGCAAAATTTTGCGGAGGAAGGGCAATGAAAATGGCAAAATTGGTATCGTTGGTTATGACTTTTGGCATGGTTTTCTTTTTTCTTCAGGGAACTACTTTTGCAGCTAACAGCTCCATGACCCAGAACGACAAGGTCCTGGCACCGATGATGAATGATGATGCTCCCATGAAAATGACCACGAAAAAGATGGAAACGACGATGGATTCGGACATGGAAAAGCAGATGGAAAGCGGTATGAAACAACAGCAGGCAGATGCCATGAAAAAGCATAAAAAAGAGAAAATGAACACTCCAGTGAAGACTGGCAAGAAGATGATGGAATAGCATAAAAGTGCCAGGATCAACTTCTGAATATGTTCACAACATCATTGAGATGTACCCCCTCACGAATTTTCAGCACCGAATTCGAGAGGGGGGCCAGGCATTGAAATATTAATGCGTTTCGTAGGCGACAAGCCTGACGCAAAGCTTTTTCTCCAGCTGTTGAATTTCGGCCAGTGTTGCTTCATCCAGATTGGATGCGGCCGGTGGAGTGTAGTAGGCCAGGAGTCTTTTGCCAATTTTTTGTTCCAGTTCAGTGATGGCCTTGACCTCTTTATCACTGAGATAATCCGCATAAGTGTGATCGAAATCCATTTCCATCCTCCTTGGTAGCTGGTTGTTTGGGTGGCTGTGCGGAATACTCTCCAAGCGATATTCAGCACAGATTGAAGGTATCTAAAAGTAAGAAAAAGGAAGTTTTTCACAGGAAAAAGTTTTTTTACACCCAGTAAAAGCTAAGTCATCCTATCGGTAAAAGCAAGATTTTCACCAAACAGGTAAGCCGATGCACTGGTGCAACGGTGTATTCTCTGTGGCAGAGAAACATCTGTTGCAGAAATTATTGTTGTTTATTTGCCATTCTTTGTGTAGAGGAGTATGGCGATTGGCGGACGAGTGGCATCCCGCCTTATAAATTATCCCTCACTTTTACGATGCAGGTGGTTATGATTTCCATTACCAAAGAATTTACCTTTGATGCAGCCCACAGTCTTTATCGAAAAGACCTTTCACCAGAACAAAACCAGAAGATTTTCGGCAAATGCTGCAAAATCCATGGCCATACCTATCTTCTGCGTATCACCGTTTCCGGATCCATCGATGAAAGTGGTATGATCATCCATTTTTCACAACTGAAAGACATCGTCCGAGAACTTGTGATCGACAGATATGATCACACCATGCTCAACGAGCTGCCTGAATACCAGATTACCCCGCCGACCGCCGAGATTATGGCCGGGCATATCTTTACGATTCTTGACAAAAGACTTGAGTCGCAAAAGATTGCCCTCTGTGCGGTCGTTCTCTATGAGACACCGACATCCTGGGCGACGGTAACTGCCAATGCTTGAGGTGACAGAGCTGTTCTCTTCCTTGCAGGGGGAGGGGCCGTTTGCCGGAAAACCCGCTGTTTTTGTCAGGTTAAGCCGCTGTCTTCCCCCTTTGTGCCCCTGGTGCGATACTGCTTTTGCCTGGCAGCCGGGCACAATGATGGAGGTGGATGATCTGGTTGAGCAGATTATTGACCATGGCTGTAATTTTGTAGTGATCACCGGCGGCGAACCGTTTCTCCAATGGTCAACGGGATTGCAATGTCTGGAGGAAACCCTGGTGGACAAAGGCTGTTTTGTTCAATATGAAACCAGCGGCAAAGTAAGTCTGCCAGAACAGTCCAAGGGCTTCATCGTCTGTTCTCCCAAGTATCTTGATGCCATGTGGCATTTTGCCGGTACAAACTGTTCGGCAGTTGATGCCTTCAAATTTGTCGTTGAAAATGACTTTCAGGTGGTGGACGATTTTGTGGCGGCATGGAAAATCCCGGCCGAAAAGGTGTGGATAATGCCTCAGGGGGCTACCCGCGAGGCCCAGTTGAAAAACTTTGCTACCATCTGGCGCTACTGTGTAGAGCGAGGCTTTACCTTCTCCCCCCGGCTCCACATCCTCGCCTTTGACAATAAAAATGGAGTTTGAAAAATGTTTGATTGTCTTGTCGTTCTCTCCGGTGGACTGGACTCCACGGTGCTGCTTATCGATAGTATCAGCCGATACCCAAAAGTTGCGGCGGTGAGTTTTGATTACGGGTCAAAACATAATGGGTGTGAACTGCCGCTGGCAAAGTCAACCTGTGCAAGACTTGGGGTGGATCATAAAATTATTCACCTGCCATTTATCAATGCCCTCTTTTCCTCGACCCTTCTTGCATCCGGGGAGGATATCCCCAATGGTGCCTATGATGAGCCGACGATGAAAAGCACGGTGGTTCCTTTCCGAAACGGGATTATGCTCTCAATTGCCGCCGGATACGCAGAGTCCATCGGTGCCGCGAAAGTTCTCCTCGGTTCCCACGCAGGGGATCATTTTATCTATCCCGATTGCCGGCCGGAATTCAACCTGGCCTTTGCCGAGGCGGTAAAGCTCGGCACAGATGCAAAAGTACTTATCGAATTCCCCTATTCCATGCTGGACAAAAGGGATATCGGCGATCTGGGCCGGAGGTTGGACGTCGATTTCCTGGCCACCTGGACATGTTATAAAGGAGAAGATATACACTGCGGCACATGTGGCGCCTGTAATGAGCGAAAATACGCCCTCAGAAAAAACCAGGGAATGGACCCTACCGTTTACCGCAACTGATCACCGGGGAAGGCTATGGACAAAAATATCCCCTTGGGAAAAGAAGTAACCTATATTTCCATATACAATCCGGAGCTTCTTTTTCCTGTGGCGAGAAGACTCAATCGAGAAAAAATCGGTATTAAAGACAGACTTCCTTTTACCGGTGTCGACATCTGGAACGCCTACGAGATATCATGGCTGGAAACCGGGGGAAAGCCGCGGGTCGCCATGGCTGAGATTCGTTTTTCGCTCGATTCCCTCAACATTATTGAGTCCAAATCGCTTAAACTCTATTGCAACTCCTTCAATCTAACGCACTTTACTTCGCCGGAAAAGGTCGTGGAGGTAATGCAGCAAGACCTGGAAAAAGTTTCCCGGGGGGCTGTTACAGTTTCTTTGCTGCTGCCTGACGATTTCCACCGACAACGCTTTCTTGAGCCGGAAGGGTTCTGTATTGACGACCTGGATCTCAACACCGACAGCTATACCCGCAATCCCGACTTTCTTTCCCATGGATCCCACCGGGTGGAAGAACAACTGTATTCCAATCTCCTACGGACAAACTGCCCCGTCACCGGCCAGCCCGACTGGGCAACACTGATTATCAATTATACCGGAAGACAGATTCATCGAAGCGGCCTGCTGCGCTATGTCATTTCGCTGCGGGAGCACACAGGTTTTCATGAAAATTGCGTGGAAGAAATCTTTGTGGACCTGATGGAGCGTTGCATGCCTGAAAAGCTTTCGGTCTACGCACGCTTTACCCGGCGGGGCGGGATAGATATAAATCCTTTTCGGTCAACGCCCAATGATTGTGCTGCAGGTAATAATATCAGATGTGCCAGGCAGTAGCTCAAGCTCGGATTTCCAGAATCAGAAGACACTTCTGGATTTGTTCGTGTACTCTTTTGTGACGTATTATCGACGGACGCGGAGAAACTCATGCCGCCGACGAGGAGAGTGAGGCGATCTTTTTTGTTGGAATTTGGCAATGGGGCTACTTTAACGTTTTCATTTCACCACCTTTTTCTCGATATTATACCTGGAGAATAGTCAAGAATTATCTTGCCGAGCTTCACTGGTGACAGCTTGTTATTGCCAGTGTTCATTTAAATTTCTGATTACGTATGAATCTAAGCCATTTTTTTTCGAGGGTGCTCACTCTGTGATACCCCTGCTATGGTAAGCTACTTCCCAGCCTGAAATAGGAGGGGGCTAGGAGTCTGTCGGATTATGTTGATTCGATTTTCGTAACATTTTGATATTTAATGATATGCTCAAAATGTCACGAAACCGGAAATCTGTATTATATATTATAATATCAATGTGTTTTTTTATAATGCCTCACCAGAACCTTTAATTGATGTGTATCCAGAGGCAGTTCGTTTCCTATAAGATTGTCGGCAAAAATCATTGCTCAAGCTTGTGATGCGGTTCGATGATAGACTCTAGGTCAAGTTTTTCGAGTTGTTCTTGAGCGGTGTCGAAGTTGTAATTTTCCAGGGCGTTAGCGACGTTGTTTAGTATTCTTGCGTATCGTTCAGCCCCAGGCATCTTCACCAATTCATCAATCATCCGCAACGCCTCAATGTCTGATTCATCAATCAACACTCGCAACTTACTGATGCCATCAATAGTCTCTTCCGGCATGGAGGAAGCGTCAGGCATATTAGATGGAATGACACTTAAGGATGGTTCCGCAAGAGAAGCCAGGCCTCCCAAAACGTGAGAAAGTTCTTCGACAACTTCTTGGAGCAATCGGTGGAGTTGTTGATCCGACTGAGATTCCCTGCAGGCAGATTCAAGGTCCTTGGCCTTTTCTCGGACGCCATAAGCTCCGATATTGGCCGCCACGCCCTTGAGCGTATGGGCGCACCTCGTTGCTGCTTCCTTGTCCATTTCCTGTCGGGCTGCCTCAAAAAGATTTCCAAAATCTCTGTAGTTATTATGGAATTTATGCAATAGCTTACGGTAAAGTTCAAGATTGCCCTGAACGGTCGCCAAACCTTCTTTAACGTCTATTCCTGGAAGAGGCCCCAGTTCTGCCTGCTCTCTATGCTCGGAAGAAGGTGTGGACGCGATTGCAGGTTTGATCCACTTGGCCATAGACAGGAGAAGCTCCCCAACTCGGATTGGTTTGCCTATGTGATCATTCATACCGGACTGAATGGATTTTTCTCTATCTCCGGTCATGACATTGGCGGTCATGGCGATAACCGGGAGATCTTTTAGCCGTTTGTTTTGTCGTATTTTCCTGGTTGCGGTGTAACCGTCCATCACCGGCATTTGACAGTCCATGAGTACGCCGTCAAAATGCTCTTTTTCCAGTCTCTCCAGGGCGACTTTGCCGTTTTCGGCAATTCTGAAATCAATTCCGAAACCCGCCAGCAAATCTGCTGCTACATCCTGATTAATCTCATTATCTTCTACTATCAAAATCTTGGCCTTCTTGAGCCTGGCAGTTGATTGCTCCAGTTCGTCTCGATGAAGCATCAGCCTGCTACTCTTCCGAACTTTGCCTTGTTGAACCACCATAATGGAGTCAAACATGGTCGAAGGCAGGACCGGCTTAGTAAGAACATCCTTAATGATTTCTATCTCCTTGGCTTCTTGCAGGAGACTGGCTGAGGTATATGCTGATATCAGGATAACCTTGGGAACATGGATATTTGCTCCACTTCCTTGCATGGCACGAGCGATATCAATGCCGGTCATGTCGAAAAAGTCCCCGTCAAGCATTACCAAATCGTAAGGCCGGTTCTGGTTTTGCTGTTCCAGCAATTGGAAAGCAGACTTGGGTGAATCAGCCAAATCGACAGTAAAGCCGAACCCTGTCAGCATCTCAAGGAATATTGACCGTGCACTGGCGTTATGGTCCACTACCAGAATATGCAATGGTGTAGTATTTTGTCGATCACTGATCCATTGTGGAGTTTGCCCTTGTTTTGTAAAGTGGGCTGTGAAATGGAATGTACTACCCACATCGGGGGTGCTTTCCACCCATATCCTGCCGCCCATCATTTCTGTAAGTTTTCTTGAGATTGCCAGCCCCAATCCCGCACCGCCATATCTGCGGGTAATGGATGTGTCGGCCTGGCTAAACTGTTGAAAGAGTTTTCCTAACTGCTCCTTTGTCATGCCAATACCGGTATCGCGCACAGTAAAATGGAGGGTAACTTCCTTCTCACTTTCTTCAACCACACGCGCAGCAATAACGACTTCTCCCTTTGGGGTGAACTTTACCGCGTTGTTTCCAAGATTGAGCAACACCTGTCCTAGTCGGAGAGGATCTCCTGCCAACGCCATTGGCAGGTTGCATGGCAGGTCGAACATGAGTTGGAGGCCTGCTTCCTGAGCTTTCAACCCGACCACGCTGGCAATGTGATCGAAGACATCCTCGAGTAAAAAGTTAATATGCTCCATATCGAGCTTACCTGCCTCGATTTTTGAAAAGTCGAGAATATCATTGAGTATGCCAAGGAGGTAGTTCGCCGAGCGGTGTACCTTGTCAATGTAGCTGTGTTGTTTTTCGGTGAGAGTACTTTGCAGGGCCAAATGAGACAGGCCGATGATAGCATTCATCGGCGTGCGGATTTCATGCGACATGTTGGCCAGGAAATCTGATTTTGCCTTTGTGGCCTCTTCCGCTGCCTCTTTAGCCACAGCTAGCGCCTCTTCGACAGCTTTCCGGCTGGTTATATCCTCTACAATGCCCTCGATGGTGGTGATCTGGCCGACCGAGTCAACGACGGCATGTCCGGATATGAGTACAACCCGTCTGCTGCCATTGGCATGCAGGTAAGCCACTTCAATTTCGTATGTGTCTTGCTGACGTTCCTGGTAAGCCCTGAAGGCTTCCACAATCCTTTCGACTTCTCCCGGCAGCCAGTTGACGACGTCCTGATATCGTTGACCCAGGATATCCTCTCTTCTCTTCCCGAAGATAGAATGGATGTTTTCACTGACAAACAACATTTCCCCTTCCAAATTGTAACTGAAAACAGCGAATCGTCCACCCAGCTCTTCGACCAGTCTTTGGTACTTGGTATGGCTCTCTCTTATTTCATTTTCCATGGCCTTTCGGTCGGTTATATCAATGATCCAACCAAGAATCGCCTTTTCTCCTTCATAGTTGAAATCAAATGCATGCGTTAAAACATCGATAGTTTGTCCTTGCTGATTGATAAGCTTTGTTTCATAATTCTGGATCATTCCTTCTTTCCTGAGTACTTCAAGAAAATGTTGCCTATTTTCGAGATTAGCCCAAGTCAGTTTTGTATCTTGGCCGGTCTCGAAACCCATCTGAACCATACTCGGGTTACTGAATTTCACCATTCCGTCAACGGAGATAACCACACCTATTGGGCTGGTGTTCAATATCTCCTGGAGTCGTTTCTTTTCATTTGCGACGGCCTTTTCCATATTGATACGGTCGGTAACATCGCTCATCACGGCTACGAATATCGGGTTGCCGTTGACCAGATCAGTATTGAGAGCAACCTCCATGAAAAATTGTGATCCGTCTTTCCTCAGTGCCGGCACTACTGTTTGCGTGCCGATAATCTTGGCAGGGCCGCCATGGAGATAGTTGCTGATGTAGTGGTCGTGATTAGTGGAGTAAGGTTCGGGCATCAGTATGTTTATGCTTTTGCCAAGGGCCTCTTCTTTGCTGTAGCCGAATATTTTTTGGGCCGCGGGGCTAAACTCATTGATAAGTCCCTGGGCATCTATAACAATGATGCCATTAAAGGCGGTGTCTATTATCCCGCGCAGATAAGCGGTTCGTTTCTCAACCTTTTCTTCCAACCCTTTTTTCGCTTTTTCCATTTCGAAACGAGCCCGTTCTATCTCGGAGATGTCCACAAACGTCTCCAAAAGAAGTTCTTGGTCTCCTTTAGTAATGAAAGATACAGACTTCATGATTGGGATTGTCGAACCATCCCGGAGCAACAATTTTCGATTCGACATATCCTTAGACTGGCTGAGGTCAAGAATGGGGCAATTGTCGACCTCGGATGGGCATGTCAGCCTGTGGCAGATCTTCCCTACAACGTCATCTTTTGTGTAGCCGGTAAGTTTTTGGGCAAATTTGTTAATATCAACGATGATCCTGCTCTTTGGATCAACCAGCATAACTCCAGCTTCTATTGAGTTAAGCAATTGATTGAGAAATGCTTCGTTTTTGCCAACCTCTTCGGACTTGGCTATAATCGTTTGCTTTGAATGCTCTATGCGCTCGAGCATCGTATTAATACGAACACTAAGATTGGTTATTTCATCATTTCCTTTGATCAAAATGGGCGAAGTTTCCTCGGTGGAGTTTTCGCGTTGGGAGATTTGATCCATGAGCGAATCCAGTCGTCGCAGGACTTTTTTGTGGAATATGAGGTACAGGAGGGCGGCAATATATCACTATCGGGACTCTGACTACCTGACGATCCAACCTGAGCCAGTTATTCGCCGTGGAGAAAATAGTTTCCTTCAATTCTGCAGACAGCGCTTCCACCGATTAGAACCAGACCATCTATGGATTTGAGGTGGACAAGATTCGGATTGTCTGCTTCCTTGCCCTGTTCTATCGTTGTGAGTGCGCCATCCCATTGCTTGCAGGCAAGAAGATGATAGCCTAATGCGGCATTGCCGGAACCTGTGGCTCGATCTTCCAAATATCCATAAACCGGAGGAAAAACCCGGGTGCTAAGGGGAACATCAGGAAAGTCCTTGTCTTGAACATAAAGGGTCAATATGTCGAAACTGTTTTCCAGACAGAACTGTCTCAATTTAACAAAATCGGGCTGACAGTCGAGACACGTTTGTTTATCGGAAAGTTTGACCAGGAGGATGTTCTGGCCAAGATTGATCAGTACCGGCGGTTGGGTCTGATCAAGTCCATTGAGAGGCAGATCTAAGGCCTCTGCAATGTCGCAATGGTTAAAAGCGATGGGGACGAATTGAGGTTTCGGTGTATGGATGTAGACCAGGTTCTCATCTTTTACCCGGTTGATAACTTTGAGGCTGCTGTGGCGAGTGCGGATCAGCAGTTCTTTTTTGTCTATCAGTTCTGGTGATGTGGAAATCAGTCGGTGGAGAATGGCAATGGTGGCATGGCCGCAGAAGGATACCTCCTGCTCACTGGAAAAGTAACGCAGGTCGAAATCTGCTTCCTGTGAAGGCCAGACAAATCCTACTTCTGAGACAAAGTCTTTCAGTTCAAAAGCAATTTGCTGCATCATTTCAGGGCGTATATCATCCTGGCTGTTCAGTGTGACACATGCTGCCGGATTTCCAGATGATTTCCCTGTGGTAAAGGCATCGATTTTTTGCAGGGGATAACTTTTCACGACGGGTCTCCTAAAGATTTTTATTGAGCTTCTATTGTAGCCCTGGTTCGAGCTGCGACAAATGCATTTACAGTGAGTTCAATATCCGTTTCGGTAGTGGCCCAGGAGCAGACGCTGACTCTGATTACAGGTTCACCCAGCCAGTCAGAGCCACCGCACCAACAGGTGCCGGACTGCTGCAGATGTTGGAGAGTTGCTGTTGTCAGTTCAGGCCTGTCGCAGGCGACCAGTATCTGGTTAAAATCGATCCGGTTGGTAATGCGGAAATCGTGAGCGGTGAGGAGTTCAGCACATTTCCGGGCATGGTGGCATAATCCAGAAATCAGAGCATCGATGCCTTCCCTGCCCAGCGTCATTAGCGTTGCCCATAATTCCATCCCTCTCGCCCTGCGCGACATTTCAGGGGTGTAGAGCATACCGTCACGCTTGTCGCTGTAACTGATATACGAGCCGCTGGCCTGCAAAGAACTGACCAGTGCCGCTCTGTTTTTACAGAGGATTATTCCATTATCGTACGGAGCGTTGAGTGTTTTATGAGCATCAACCGACCAGGAATCTGCTAGTTCAATGCCGTTCGTCAGGTGATCTGTTTCTTTAGAGCAGGCGGCCCAGAGACCAAAAGCCCCGTCCACATGCACCCATGCACCCGCTTCCCTGGCAGCGGTGCAAAGTGGCAGGAGAGGATCAAAACCACCGGAGTTCACATTCCCAGCCTGAAGAATGAGGAGACTGCTCGAATTCAGTTGCGGTAGAGAATCTGGTCGCATGCATCCCTGTTTATCCACCGGAACCCGTACGACTCGATCACGGCCGAGACCGAGAAATGACAGCGCCTTGAAAACTGTAGCATGGGCCTGTTCACCGACAATCACCTGCAATTCAGGCGCGCCAAAAAGTCCGTTCTGGTGAATGTTCCAGCCCAACCCCTGGAGCAGTGCGTCTCGACCGGCAGCCAAGCCGCAAAGGGTCGCCGTTGAGGTCCCGCTGACAAAACCGGCAACGGTACATTCCGGCAGGCCAAAGAGCTGAACCAGCCATTTCTCACATAACATCTCGAGGTGAGAGGTTACTGGGGAGATAACATAAAGCGCAGGGTTCTGGTCCCAGGTGTCCGCCAGCCATTTAGCAGCAAGTGCTGGCGGCAGGATACTGCCGTTAACAAAACCAAAATAACGTCCTCCTGTCTGGGCAACGGTTGCCGGTGAACCGTAGTTGTGGAGCATTTTGAGCAATTTTTCTCCATTGCATGGTTTCTCCGGAAGATTTTCGGTAAAGGCCTTGAGTGCATCTATAGCTTCAGGTTCTGGGAAAACCGGGCGAGTGTTGACGGTGTCCATGTATTCGAATGCATAGGACTTTGCCTGTTCAAAAACTGTGCGGTCGTGGATGGCAGCCTGCATTGTGGTCTGGATATCTTTCAAGGTCGTCATATTATTTTCCATAATTAATTTGCCTACGGTTGTTGTATTGTGTGGTTTTGTTACTATAAGTGACAGCATTGTATGCAGTCAAAGATTATATTGTATGCAATACAATGAAAAGTGAGTAAGGATACGATGTGGCTCCCCAAGATAAACAGCACGAATAAACCCAAATACCTCGCAATTGCAGAAGCTCTTGAGGCTGATATCAGAGCCGGCAAGCTAGTGCCTGGGGGGCAGTTGCCACCTCAGCGGGAGCTGGCTGACCTGCTAAATGTAAATGTAAGTACCATATCAAGAGCTTATAGAGAGGCAGAGCGACGTGGACTCATCAGCGGCACTGTCGGCAGAGGAACTTTTGTCGCTGCTGATGCCGCGGTAACGCGCGAGATGATGGGAGCAGGAGGGATTCGTCAGAACTTCATCGAAATGGGGGTTGTTGTGCCGTTGTATCATCAGGATCCCGACCTGATGGAAAGACTTTCGCTGCTGCAAAAAAAAGGGGATCTCTCCCGCTACCTCCGTTATACAGATCCTGCCGGAATGCCGGAGCATCGGCAGATCGGGGCGGAATGGGTGCGTCGGTTCGGCATTGAGACCTTCCCTGATCGGGTGACAGTTACCGCAGGAGCCCAACATGGGCTTGCCTGCATACTTGCGGCCTGCTTTAAGCCGGGAGACCGGATTGCCGTGGACGCATTGACATATCCCGGTATCAAAACCCTGGCCGCAATGATGCATATACGTCTGGTCCCGGTGGCTATGGACGAGCAGGGTATGATACCGGAGGCGCTGGAAACTGCCTCCCGGCGTGACCAGCTAAGCGGCATTTACCTGATGCCTGCAGTTCAGAATCCGACCGGCAGCAGTATGGGCGCACAGCGTCGTCAGGAAATCGTTGCCATTATCCTCCGTCATCAGCTTATGCTGATAGAGGATGATGCCTACTGGTTTACTGCTGATGCACCCTTTCCTGCACTGTCATCGCTGGTGCCTTCAAACAGCATTTATGTTGCAGGGCTGTCGAAAATGCTGTTTGCAGGACTGCGTACGGCTTTTGTCGTGGCAATGCCGGAGTTGCAGGTGCGACTGGCGGCGGCTGTGCTGAACACCTTGTGGATGGCACCCACTCTCAACTGCATGATTGTCTGCGAGGCAATTCTGGATGGAACTGTAGACAGGATTATCGGACATAAGCTGAAAGAGGCAAAGGTCAGAAACGGGATGGCTGCAGAGACCCTTCCACGACCCCTGAAGAAAACGAATGAGAGCGGCTTCTTTCTCTGGTATCAGTTGCCAGAACCGTGGACAGGCCGGGCTTTTGAAGAACAAGCCAGAATAAGGGAAGTTAACGTGTTTTGTTCAGAAAAATTTGTGGTGGGTAACTCGGAAGTGGCTCCAGCAATACGTATTGCTTTGACAGGGCCTGAGACGCGACAGAATTTGGCGGAAGGACTGCGTCGAATTGTGGAAATCCTGAAAGGTGGATACTGGTTGTCAGAAGGTATTTTCTAACTAATTTTTAACAGGAAACGTCTATTTAAGCCAAATACAGAGAGGGCATCAATAGTGACAACCAAACCTCGCTTCTACTTTTTTTAGACTGTTTCCCAAACTTGGCATTCTGTTAAAAAAATTGGATATTCGATCAATCTAAGCCATCCTCTTCCCCAGTTCCTTTGATCAACATTTGTAGTGGCAATGATAGTCAAACAATGCGGAGTGTGATTTGAGATGTTTCCTGACAAGGTAGGTCTGACTATATAAAGAGAATTGTACAAAAATGGAGTAACTGCAAAGTAAAGATTACCATCATGCACCTTCATCTGGACCAAATCTCTATCTTAGCTCATTGGCTAAGATGGTTGCGAAAAACTGCTCAATGGTTATCATGGCACGTGTCTGGTGAATAAGGAAGGAAATCTCATAATCTTTTTAGGCTCCGAGAATTATAATGACAACCACGGATCGATACCATTAACGGACAGATAATCATGGAGTTGGGGCGTCTATTTGGCGAAGGAGTGTTCTTTGCTCGAAAAACTAAAACAATGTGCGCGTCAGATCAAGTCTGAGACTTTTGTGCTTTACCTCGCTGCACGCGACCCCAGGACACCTTGGTATGCCAAGCTTCTTGTGGCCGGTATCGTCGCGTATGCATTTAGTCCCATTGACCTGATTCCAGATTTCGTTCCTGTTCTTGGATATCTTGATGATCTCATCTTGCTGCCCCTGGGCATCACCTTGGCAATAAAGATGGTTCCACCCTCTGTATTGGCTGAATGCCGAACGCGGGCGCTGGACGCCATTCAAAATATTGTTCATACACCGAATGCGTCCATACGGCGCTGGAATAACCCATCTGCTGATTGCATCTAGCCCGGACTTCTCCTTTCCCTCAGATCATGCGACCGCGACCTTTGCTGTCGCTGCAGGTTTCATGCTTCATAGATTCCAGTATCGAGGGATTGTTTTTTTAGCCGCGGCTTTGTTGATTTCATTCTCTCGGATATACATCGGCACCCACTACGTAAGTGATGTGATAGGCGGTATGGCTACCGGCATCATAGCAGTCATACTCGTTCGTATCGTCTACCGTGAAGGAACACGCTTTGATAGCTTCTTTACCCATATCTGGTAGTTTGCGAATGTTCGCTAAAAGAACAAGATTTCATGATTGACAAATTTATAGCTGCATTGCTTCCTTCGATTGAGCACTTTCATCTTCTAGGTTACTGGGTGAGCTTCTTTGCCGCTCTGTTTGAGACAGCACTTGTTGTCGGTATCCTTCTGCCTGGTTCAACCTTGTTGCTGTTGCTGGGAGCATTGGCGGCCAGCGGACAGTTTGATTTTGGTGATCTCTTATGGTTTGCAATCGCTGGTGCTGTTCTTGGCGACAATGTGAATTATTGGCTGGGGCAGAAGTATGGCAACAAATGGACGCGCGACGGCATCTGGTTTCTTACCCCGAATCACTTTGAAAAAGCCCGCCTTTTTTTAAACCGGCATGGAGCAAAAAGCGTGTTTTTTGGTAGGTTTATCCCAAGTGTCAAAGAAATTGCACCCTTCGTTGCTGGTACAGTTGGGATGCGACATAGAACCTTTCTGCTCTGGAACGTTCTTGGCGCCATTGGTTGGGGGCTACAATGGGTCGGCGGCGGTTATCTTTTTGGACAATCGTTAAAACTGGCACAGACCTGGATGTCACGAGCAGGGATGGCGCTGGTGCTCGTATTGGCGATTTGGGCACTTCTCTGGCTTTTCAAGCGTTTTGTAGTCAGTAAAGGCCGTGAAATATGGCGAGTGGCGGTTTCGCTTGGTCACTCGATAAAAGTGGCTTTAGAGCACAATAGCCATATGCGTCGGCTGATTCGCCGTTATCCCAGGAGTATTCACTTCCTCGCCAATCGTGTCAATCGCTCACAGTTCAATGGTCTCCCTCTGACAGTTCTCTGCCTGGCATTTACCTACGTGCTGGCGTTATTTGCAGGAGTAGTCGAGGACATTGTCACCTCCGACTCCATCGTATCAGTTGATCATGCGGCGGCTCAATTGATCGCCTCTTTTCGCGCTCCTTCAGTCCTTCCGCTATTTGTGTGGATCACCAGCTTGGGAGAGCCACTGATAGTTGGAATATTGCTTCTCGTAATGAGCCTATTGCTTTGGTTTCTCAACCGTAAGTACGCAATTGTGGGATTGCTGATATCATGTCTTGGGGCGTCTCTCTTTACCACGTTGGGGAAGTTGGCTTTTCAGCGCCCCCGACCGATTGAAGCAGTTTTGATTGAATCTTCCTACTCCTTTCCGAGTGGGCACGCTACTGGTTCCGTCGCCTTCTACGGCTTCATGGGCTATCTTTTAATTAGATCTACCGGCAGATGGAAAACTCGAGTCAACCTTTTTTTCGCTGCCGGAGGACTCGTATTACTTATCGGACTGAGCCGTATCGTCCTCGGTGTGCACTATCT
>AMWB02153498.1_pt1 | contig 44685 bp, 48 predicted proteins | sample 200311 | NCBI WGS metagenome assembly AMWB02 (sample SAMN02737377, study PRJNA173069) | bioreactor metagenome | biome: anode biofilm in microbial fuel cells | place: USA: California | collected 2010-12-16
GACCGCCGCCACCGCCACCGCCACCCGGACGGTCCGATTTCGGACGGGCCTGGTTGACGTTGAGGGCGCGCCCCTTCAGCTCCCGGCCATTGAGGCCGGCAATTGCCGCCTCGGCCTCTTCGTTCGAAGACATCTCGACGAACCCAAAGCCGCGCGGGTTACCGGTGAGGCGATCCTTGATAATCGCAACCGACGTGACTGTGCCGAACTCCTGGAAGGCCTGCCGCAGCTCGTCTTCTTCGACGTCGCGGGACAGGTTCCCTACGAAGATGTTCATGCTCTCCTCCTGAATACGTTGACGGTTATGGCAAACCTTTCCACTGAGAGTTCGCCGGAGATATGATCATTCGAATACAAAATGACAGACTCGTGGGTGCGATTTTGATTGGGGATACTGCTCAGAATCTAGAAACCAAAACTTGTGACATCCTACAAGGGAAGCCCTTTACCGGGTCCAATATACCACCGGCAGGCCCTCTGTCAATACCTTTTATTGGTCGTCCTTCCCGGCTCCCGGCCGTCGGCAAAACGCTGTCGGTCATGCGACCGCCGGCCCGACGCCCCTCCCATAGCCCGACTCCGGACACGTCTGTCTACGCCGGCATCATCGGCCGACCGTAAGTCGCGCGTCGATTCAGCTCCGTTTGGACGATGAACCAGACCGCCGGCGAAAAGACGATCCAGAGCACGAACAACAACCAGCGGTTGAAATGGTCCGGACTCACGACTTCATAGAGCCCGCCGTACTTGTAGTGCGAGTAGATGGCACCGAACGGCACGAAGAGCAGAATCGTCCAAACCGCCGGATTCGCATACGGATCCTTGGCCAGATCCCGCAGTTCCACCGCCGTCTGGTAGTACCAATAGATGCAGTAGATGCCGAACGTGACAATGACCAGTCCAACTTGAGCCCACATGTTGCGATACTTGACCACAGCAGATTACTCCTGTATGGCGGCCGAGGCCGCATGAATGTCGTTGATTGTCAGCCTACGATACGGATTTGTGGAAATTGAGAAAAGCCCAATCCTGAGGCTCGAGCTACAAGAGTTCCGTCCCCAGCTCCATCTGGTCGTACTGCCGCTCCCGCGACTCGTACAACACCAGTATGGTCACCCGTCGGTTTCTGGGATCGGCCGGATTCCCCTCGAACATCGGGAACTTGTCCGCATAGCCGCGCACCTCGCGCACCTGTCCGGTATAGAGCCCGGAAACTTCCATCAGCTCGCGCGCCGCGTTGGCGCGGTCCGCCGAGAGCTCCCAGTTGGAAAGCGAGGCCTCGCTCCCCAACGAGGCGTCGGTGTGCCCCTCCATGACCAGGTGGTTCTTCAGACGGCCCAGTTCCCGGGCGATCGTGATCAAAATCACGGCGCTCCGCTGAAGCAGTTTGGCCGAACCGGGCTCGAAGAAGGCCGGCGCATCCGCGGACTCGTTCAGGATGATCCGCAGCCCTTCCGAGGTCATCTGAATCTTGATATTCTTCTTGAGACGCCCGAACGCCTCTTCTTTTTCCAGCTCGCGTACAATCCGTTGCCCCGCCTCTGTCATCTCGGCCTTCTCGGCGTCACTCGGCACCATCAACGGCTGCGGGCGGTCCGGCGCCTTCACCAAACCGATCGATGGGTCATCGGCGGCGATCGCATTGTTGGTCCCCTTCAGCATCCCGGAGCTCCCCTCCTTGAGATACTTCCCCGGGTCACGGAAATAACCGGCTACGGCTTCCTTTACATCCTGCTTCTGTCCCACCAGCCACATCACCAGAAAGAACGCCATCATGGCCGTCATGAAGTCGGCGAAGGCCACTTTCCACGCGCCGCCATGGTGGCCGCCGTGCCCCCCCTTCTTCCGCTTGATGATGATTGGCTGAGTGCTCTCGTCGGACATACCCGCTTACCGCTTTTTAGCCTCGTTACAGGCCTTTTCCAGATCCACGAATGAGGGCCGAACTTCGGCAAACAGCGAGCGCCGCGCAAACTCCACCGCGATCACCCCCGCCACCCCCTTGTGGAACGAAAGCAACGCATGCTTCATACAGGAAAGATACTGCTTTTCTTCGTTCGTGCGGTGCGTCAGGTTGGTCGCCAACGGCCCTACGAAACCATAGCAGAGCAGAATGCCGATAAACGTCCCCACCAGCGCCGCCGCCACCTTGTGGCCAATTTCCGACGGCGGGCCGTCCAGCGACGCCATCGTGATCACCACACCGAGCACCGCCGCCACGATCCCCAGGCCGGGAAGCGAGTCCGCCACTGTCGACAGCGCCTTGGGTGCCCGCTCTTCATCTTCGTGCGTGACTTCGATGTCCGAGTCCATGAGGTCGTCCAGATCATGTGGCTGTACCGACCCCGAGATGATCACGCGCATCGTGTCGGCAAAGAACGCTACCGCGTGGTGATTCTTCAGAAACCTCGGATATCGCTTGAATATCTCGCTTTCGTTCGGATGCTCCACGTGGTTCTCCAGCCCCACTAACCCGTCGCGCCGCGCTACGTTGAAGATCTCATACATCATGACCAGAAGGTCGAGATAGTCCTTCCTGTTGAGACCGCCGCCGAAGACGCCGGTGACTTGTTTCACCATGCTCTTGATCACGGTCAGCGGGGTAGCGATTAGCATCGAACCCAGCGCCGCGCCGCCGATAATCACCAACTCCGCGGGCTGGGCGAGGGCGAGCAACTGCCCCCCTTCCCAGAGGAACCCGGCGACGACTCCCCCTATCACGATAGCTGCACCAATGATGACAAACATACGCTTAAGTCACTCTCCTGCAATCTTGAGGGGACAGCACATCCGTGTCCGCCCGTACTCCTTATGTCGTCATTCCGGGGGGATTCTGTAGCCGGCGTTTCTCGTGTTCCGGGTGGTCCCTATCGAGGAGCCGCTCCGTTTTGCCTTGATAATCGGACCGGCCGGGATTACTTTGTCCCAAGCCAAAAAGGAGAGACCCGCATGCGCCTTCTGAACTCCCGTCGCGCCATCCTGATGCTCGCGGTTTTGGCCGTCTATGCCTTCTACGGCGTCACGTTCGGAGCCGCGGCTGGTTCCGGCGAAACGGACAGCCATGGCGAACTCCTCAATGTTCTTCTGGAGCTGATTATCATCCTCCTGGCCGCCAAGCTGGGGGGGGACCTGTTCGAACGATTTCACCAGCCCGCGGTCCTGGGCGAGCTGATCATCGGCATGCTGCTCGGCAACCTCCCGTTGCTCGGCATCGATGCCTTCGCGACGCTCCGCACCAGTCTGCCGCTTGAAATTCTTGCCGAGATCGGCGTTGTCATTCTCCTCTTCGAGGTCGGCCTGGAATCCTCGGTCGGCGAGATGATGAAAGTGGGGATCCCCTCGTTTCTCGTGGCCCTTTTCGGCATCATCGCACCGTTCTTCCTCGGCTGGGGCGTCGGGGCGGTCTTCCTGAGCCACGAATCGATTTACGTCCATGTCTTCCTGGGCGCCACGCTCACCGCCACCTCGGTAGGGATCACGGCCCGCGTCCTCAAGGACATCGGCAAGACGAAAACTCGAGAATCCCAGATCATCCTCGGCGCCGCGGTCATCGATGACATCATGGGTCTGGTGATTCTGGCGGTGGTGGCCGGCGTCATTTCCGCGGCCGCCGCGCATACCGGCGGCGGTGTACCGCTCGGCATGGTGTTCTGGATCATTGCCAAGGCGGTGCTGTTCGTGGTCGGTGCCATCCTGATTGGCTCCTTCCTTCTGCCCCACTTCTTCAGACTGGGGATCCGCCTCAAGGGAAAGGGGGTGTTCCTCTCGTTTTGTCTCTTGGTCTGCTTCGTGCTGGCCTGGGTGGCCGGGAGGATCGGTCTTGCCCCCATCGTCGGCGCCTTCGCGGCGGGCCTGATTCTCGATAAACTGCATTATCAGGAGTTCACCGAACGCGGCGAGCACAAGCTCGAGGAGCTGATCGAGCCGATCGGCACCTTCCTGATTCCGATCTTCTTCGTCCGGATGGGGGCGCTGGTGGACTTGCGGACATTCGGCAACCCCTCCATTCTCGGTTTCGCCGCCATCCTGACGGCCGCGGCGATCATCGGCAAGCAGATCTGTTCGCTGGCCATTTTTGACCGCCAGACCAATCGCCTCGCGATTGGCCTCGGCATGATTCCGCGGGGTGAGGTCGGGCTGATTTTCGCCGGCATTGGCGCCAAGTTGGTGCTCGATGGTCACCCGGTGATCGAGCCCGGCACCTATTCGGCGGTGATCATCATGGTGATTGTCACGACGCTGGTTACGCCGCCGCTCTTGAAATGGTCGCTCACCCGGCAGCCGAAACGACCGGCCGTCGCCAAGACCAAGTCTGGCTGAGACAGGTGATCACCCGGACGGCCGCCGGCGCCGACCCCGGAAAAGAGTGCGAAATACCGTATTGCGGGACTTGACAGGGATTCGGGCGGACCCTATATAGGAGTCCCGACCGCCGGTGGGATTGGTACTTTGAGACCGAGCCACCGAGCCGGTATCGCGAAAAATGATCGCGGGGTGGAGCAGTCTGGTAGCTCGTCGGGCTCATAACCCGAAGGTCGCAGGTTCAAATCCTGCCCCCGCCACCAATTCCAAACCTCTGAGTGACAGAAACTTCGGAGGTTTCTTTTTTGTGGGGAATTTCTTCGTAAACGGGATTTGCTAACAGTTTGCTAACGGAATTTCCGAAAACTGTTTTATCAAGCCGCTCCGCCGCTTCCTTCTGTGTGCCGGGAAACAAATGTCCGTACCGATCCAGCGTCGTGGTCGCCGATGCGTGCCCGAGCTGGTATTGCACGAACTTGATGTTCTCGCCGTTCGCGATGAGAAGCGACGCGAAGGTGTGCCTCAGGTCATGGAAGCGTATGCGCCGTATTCCCGCTCTGGCGAGTGTCGGATGGAATTCACGTTTGACGAAGTTATCCGGGTCTAACGGTTGGCCGTCGTCACCGCAAAACACGAGGTCAGTTTCGGAGCGCTTCTCAAGCAACCGATGTTGCTCAAGCGAGCGCTGAAGCGTCGGCGACATGATGATCCGCCGCACGCCGTTCTGCGACTTCGGAGAAACGAACGCGCCTTTGTAGAGCGACCGCCTGACACAAATCTGCGATGAGCGCCAGTCGATATCCCCCCACTGCAGGGCGAACAACTCACCTCTCCGCATCCCGGTCAGAATCGCGGTCAGAAACAGCGGGTAGTAATCGGGCCGAACGTGATTCAGGAAAAGACCGATCTCCTCTGTGTTGAGAAAGTCCATCTCCTCCCGCTCGACTCTGGGGCGTCGTATCGCCCGCGTCGGGTCGTGACGAAGGTAGCCCCAATGAATCGCGTGCTTGAACATTTCCTTCAAGGGAACGAGAATGTTCACGACTGACTTTGGGGTCAATCCCTCGCTGGAAACCTTCTTCGCCAGAAACGACTGGATATGCGCTCCGGTAATCCGGTTGAGCGCAAGTTCTCCGAATGCGGGAATCAGGTGCAGCCGCAATATGCCTTCGTAGCTCACGTAGGTGGACGGCTTGACCGTCACCTTCGCATAATCTGAAAGCCAAGTCGCGGCGAATTCCCTAAACAGGACTGTCGAATCTTCGGGCAGAATCCCGGAATTGAGGTCGTGAAGCCTCTTCGCCAGGAGTTTCTCCGCCTGCTTCTTCGTTGGACCCGCCGCCTCCCACTTCTGCCTGCCGTTGACGCGGTAGATGCAGTAGTACACGTCAGAGCGTTTGCGTATGCTTCCGTGTGCCAATTCTGTTTCACCTCCTTTCGGTTTGGCCAAGCAAAGGGGTTTCGAAAGATTGAGAAACACCGGCGGGACGAACTGAATCGCCCCGACCGGCATTCTCTGTGTGCTCGACAGTTGCATCATAATGGCGCAAGCTACGTGCGACTGCTTTTGTTGTCAATCACACTGTTGCCGCGTCGATTATTCCTCCGCTTCCAGACCAATCTCCTTTCGTACTTCCAAGTAGGCGGCGATCTGTTCTTCGGAAAACCGCACGTGCCTTCCTAATTTGAAATGCGGGAGTCGCTCGGGGCCACGGACCCGCGTGCGGTCATAAATCCATGAAACGGGTACGTTGAGTTTTTCCGCGAGTTGCTCCACGCTCAACAATTGTTCCATATCAGGTAGCCCTCGATTTCTTCTTTGGCGTTGGTGGTTTCTGCCACCGCGAAGACTCGATGTCTTGCTCCTCGGCTTCAACGGATTGAATCGGGCCGGCAAGCAACAACTGCCTCCGTTCCTCGATCATCCGGTCCACCTCGGCGGCGGGAAGCGCATACTTCGCATTGGAGTGGTCGATGACTCTCCGCTTGTCCCTTTCACGTACGAGCGCCTCTCTCACTTCTTCGACAAGAATCGGGACGGCCCGGTCGTCGCCGAGTTTGAGTTGCGCGTGCCGCTGCGGCTGGGTCATCACCCAGGCGATGTACTTCTCCTTGATTTCCTCGATGGAGTAGTACTGTCGGCTGGAGAGCTCCTGCTCGCGCAGGTACTCGTAAAACGGCACCGTCGCGTAGGCGGTGGAAGTCGACTTGCTCTTTGAGGTCGAGGTGCTGCGGCCAACGCTCGATCCGGACGACGAAAAGCTCATCGACCCGATGCTTCCGCCGGAGAACGACGATTGCGTCGTGCCGCATGAGCCGTCGTCGTCGATCCCCAAGCCGAACGAAAGATGCTCGGCGAATCCGTCTCCGAGCGACGACGCGGACGAGAGGCCCGATCCGTCTCCGGTGGATTTGGTTCTCGACTCCGACGCGCTCGTCCCGTGGGATTCGGAAGTGCCGGAGGCGACGACTTCGCGCACCGTCTCGCTCGGAATGAGCATGGTGCGACGTATCTCGTGCTTTACCCGGTTGCCGCGAATCTGTCCGGCGAACAGCTCGCCGATCAGCTCCTCGCTGTCCTCGCGCGAGCACTTGAAGGCCACCTTAATATCGCAATCCGCCATGACGGACTCGCAGTACCCGGGGATGGCCTTGATTTGCGCGAGCGTCTGGTAACAGAGCGTGAAGAAAATCCCGAATTTCCGAAGGGCCACGAGCGAGTACGGCAGGTCGTCGGTGGTCAGTTCGGACGCCTCGTCGACGAACACGAAAAAGTCGCGCTTGGCACGCTCTTTCGGACGTTGCAGCGCGTACGAAACGACCGCGTCGGCCATGAGGATGCCCAGAACCTGCTGACATTCCCGCGACACCTTGGCGGGCGCCAGGTTGACGAGAATGACTTTGCCGGTCTCGATGGCGTCGCCGATGTCGACCGTCGATTCGACTTGCCCCATAATGCGACGAATCGACGTGGGGAGCGTGAGCTTCACCATGCGATTGCGCACGCTCTCGATGAGGTTGTCCTTGTCGGCTACCTTCTGCAGCGCGTCGAAGGAATGCCACTCCTTCTTGACGTACGGGTTTGTCACTCGGTCGAGCACGGCCTCACGGTAATGCGTGGCGGACGTGGACAGGAAATCCAGCGCGTCCACCACCGTCAGGTTCGCGCCAATAAGTGCCATGAGCGCCGCCCTTGACCATCGTTCAAGGCGGGGCTTCACGTCCTCGCTCCTCGCGTCGCTAAAGACTTTAGCGATGGCCTCGTAAACCCGCCCGGCGAGGACGGAGTCTTCCACGCCGGGGCGGTTGAGGACGTTGAGGCCGGGCGAGCTTCACGTCTCATTGGCGTTCACCAAAACGAGCTTGCTGCGGTACCCGGCCTCGGTTGCATACGCAAGCACGTCCTCGTACAGATACCCGTGCGGGTCGAGCACGAGCATGCCGTTGCCGGCGGCCAAATGATGCCGGATACGCAACTCCATGAACTTGCTCTTTCCCCTGCCGGTGCCTCCGAGCACGAGACTATGTGCCCTGAGGCGCTTCGGGTCTACCGCAACCGGTCTGCCGGAAAGGGTGTTTTGGCCGATGACGAATGGTCGCGCCATAACTACCGCCCCCTTTCGACGAAGGCGTGAAGAGAGCGGTCGTACTGATCGATCGCCTCGTCGACCAGGTCGGGATCGTCGTATTCCTGCTTGATCTGCTCGACGAATTGCGAGCGGAGCCGCGCCCGTTCTGAGGCTTCCTCGGTGGCGGCGAGCAGAAGATCGCGTTTGCGGTGCTGGTCCAGCAGTTGCCGGGTCATCTCGCGCTTGTCTTCGAGGTAGACCTTCTCCATCTCCTGCTGCATGGGCGGGGTCAGGAGGGCTTTGGTCGCTTTGAAGACTTTGACACGTTCGAGACCGAGCTTGGCGATGGTCAAGCGGTACTGCTCGAAATCCTCGTGGAGCTGCAGCCGGTGCTTGCGGCTGAGTTCAAGCAGTTTCATTCGATGCTGCTGGGTCTCCTGCAGCGTCTCGTACAGCTGCAGGAGCACGACCCGGTAATGCGCGTCGGTGAAGTAGTACGCGGCCTCCTGGATCGCGAGCTTCCGCATTTCCGGACTCGCAATGCTGTTGTGAATCCACTGCACGAACTCCTGGCGCTCGCGTGCAAGGTGCCGCGCCGCCGCCGCTGATTTCTTCTCGACTACGGCGGGCGGGTTCTGCGTCTGTTGCGGGACGGGCGCGGTCATCGTTGCACCTCCTCCCGCAGCTTCTGCTCCAACTTGCTGAGTTCTTCGAGTTCGGAGGTCATCGAGTCGCCGATTTGTCTATGGGTTGACATGGTGGTTCTCGATCTTCCCTTGTCGCCGGAGAGGATCATATAACCAACTATCATCAGCACTATTCCAAGTATGGAATTCATTGTAAACCTCTGAGTCTTGACACATTCAGTACATGGAGTACGATATCTACATAAAGCAGATACATAGCTCCGTTTCCATTTGGACCACTTCGGTCCTAAACAGCCCAGAAGCAGATTTGCCCGATTTCCCCAGTCTAGGTTGGTCGGCGCTCATCTGTCGATGGGCTGCTTTATTGACTTGGAAGCTGCAATCGAGTGGCTAGGAGATTGGGTACAAAAAAACCCAACTGGGCCGCGATTGCAGTCCATGTTGAGTTATGAATTCGTGGGTCAAACGAGTTAACGCTTTCCCAAACTAACCTATGATGCCAATACTAAGTAATGCGGTGTTAACTGCGGTGTCAAGCAAAAAGCAAAGGCGGTGGGTCTGCCCACCGCCATGCTGGCATCTTGTAGATTTGTGGGAGTTGCTCGTGCAACAGACCCACTTGAACATCCGCGCTTGTTCGTCCACCTCCTGTTATTAGATTCAGGATTGCATTTAAGATTCCGTTAAGGAAGCGCGGTCCCAAATGTTTGGGATAGGGTTAATGTTCTTTGGTTCTTTTCCAAGATGCTCTCCGCAACTCACTTCTGCACAAAACCACTGACGGTATTAAATACTCATGGGCTGCCTTCTGAGCAAGTCCTTTTTGGTTCCGGAAGGTGTTTAAATCCGACAATAACTTGAAAGATTCACCACGCCCCGCGATTCCGCGCCGGAGCGGTCCGAATCGATGGAGACAACCGCGTGCCGACCAAGGGAATCACCACTCCATTTGGCGTCCCCCTTGCGCTCACCGGATAGCGAGACCCGATATCGGAGTCGGCGGAATCTGCGGGGCGGGGTCAGCGCCCCATCCCGCTATTCGATGAGGCTTTGCATGTCCTTGTCAGGATGCGCGGTTCGCCACACCCGTGCGAATACACTGCCAGGATTTGTCAGCGAGAACTCGCTGATCGGCGCAAACCAATACAGCATGGTCGGCTTGAAACCACGACCGAACGAAGGCAGCGCCGATAGGATATTCGCAATCCTTCCTCTGGTTGGATGTTCGGGTACCGCGTTCCCGGTCGTCAGAAACAGCACCGTGAATCCGGGTATCACGTTTTCGGGCGGTACGTCCGACAAATTCACTCCGTCCGCGTGGATGCGGATGCCGGACACCCCGCCTGATGGCAGCGTTTGATACGAGTACCGCCGCTGGAACGACTTTGATTTCCGGTAGTAGCGGTACCCGATCAGCTTCTTGCGGATATCCGGGCGGTTCGTCGGCGACGCTATCGGCTCGGTCCCCCGATCCACTTCCAGCATGTAGTTCGAAATACCCTTCCCTTCGACTTCGATGGCGAAAAACGCGTCAGGGTAGACGGCGAACCGCTCGTCGTCCCCGTATTCGTTTTGGCCCGTGACGGCATCCCGCAAGTGCTGGCCCTGTTCCCAAAATACCAGTCGCACGCTTCCCCGGGATTGGCGGCACGCAAGTTCCACGATGACGCGAAACCGAGCGGTATCAAGCGCGTGCCTGAGAAACGGAGTCTTCACACGGTTGGCTTCCACTACTTGGCGGATGTCTTCCGGGGTCAATCCCAGCCGCGTTGCCAGCGGCACGCTCGCCTTTGCCCCTATACCGTAGATCGCTCGTGGCGACCCATGCCCGCGTCCTATCGGCTGGTCCGACAAGTGGTGCCGCTCCAGATAATGTTCGTGGAACAGACGCTGGAGCCTCCGGTACAGGGCCTGCACCCCGAATCCCTGCCGTGCGGGCCTGAGCTTTCCGTCTTTGCCGACTCTCTTTTCCACCGCTTCCGACCCTGAAACCTGCATCAGGTACCCCAGGAGTTCGGTATCCAGGAAGCGGTGGAAGTACACCAGTTGCAGTATCTCACTGTCTCTGGTGGTAAGCTTGAAATCAGGGAAAGCTTTCCTGTCCGCCGTGTATCTCGACAGGCGCTTTTTTCGGGCCGGGTTCTCTTGGGTTTGCTGTTTCATAGGATATCTATCGTTCTTATGTCCCCTTGGGACTCCCTTTCTACTCTTCGCGCGCGCCCACGTCGGAGGCCCAAAAGCCCCGAGCGTTAGTCGAGGGGCGTCCGCCCCGCGAATCCACCAAAGACTTTGAGTTGCGGATTCGCGGTTGGCGGTTTGAGGCCGCCCGACTGAACTCGGTTTGGTCGCCGTCCCGCGAACAGTATGATTGGGCCTCCATCACTACGCGGGACAAGACCCGGAGAACGAATCTGCCTGCGGCAGATTCGGGCGGAGTCGAGACCCCTCGGTCCCTGCCTGCTTCCTCTAATAGAAGATTCACCGGAAGCAGGTAGGTAGGGGTCGAGAAAACAGAGTTCAGTCGGGCGGTGCCCGACGAACACTTTCCCTTCATTTACAGGCACTTACGTGCCTGACACAGTAGAAATCATTATCGATCATTTCTACTGTGTAAGTAGCTCCATTCGGAGGTACTTAAGCAAGGGGAAAGTGTGAGGAAGTGGCAACCGACCGACGGGGGCGCGCGCTCTTCTCTTTCTTGGCCACCCGCTCAGAGGGTGGCTCTTCGTCTTTTCAAGAGATTCAGCCGGTGGCTGCATCTCGCAGTCTTTCGGGGTGCTACTACCGCCGGAGCGTTCAAAGACATTCGCTTTGTCAGACCGATAAGCCGTTCAATTACGACGTCCTGCGTTTCCGGCAGTAGTAGCACAAGGTTCCGTGCTCGATCTTCCTCCGGCACACCTCGCACCTAGGCTGCCTCGCGTAGTGGTGCCGGATCGACCGTCCGGTGGACGGTCGGCGGTTTCGTGCCTGCCTTGTACGTGCACCGTATTTCATGCGCTCGGGTAGGAAAAGGTATTATTCATGGCCACGTAGGTGAGGCCCGTGGCCACCGCGTCAAAGCAGTTGAGCCAGTACCTGACTTTGTATCTTCGGTCCGATTCCAGGAACATCTGGAGCTCGGGGAACCTGACCGCCACCGTTCTGGCAAGCTCCTGCTTGGTGACGTTGCCGTTCCGGCAGACGACCTTGCGGATGGTGCGGGGATCGTACTCGAAGACCCGCACGCGGGTGCGCTGCGCGACCGCCTTAATGCGGTACACCGCGAGCGTCAGCCTCGCGTTCTGCCTGATGTGCGAGAAGGTGTTCTTCTCAAGGACCAACGCGTGCGGCTTCTTTTCCCGGATCAGGCGGGCAAGAATTGCCTCGACTTTCAGGAGCATATCTCGTGGTCCCACCCGGTCCCTGATCTGCTTCACGCCATAGTCCCAGAGCTGCTCACCCTCGAAGTAAGCGTATCCCAACAGGCGCGTGCCGGGGTCTATCGCGAGTGTTCTGTGGCTACCGGTTCGCATACTTTTTGACGAGGTAGGTAAACAGTGCTGCTTTCGACCGTTTGATTTTCTCCTGCGGAATACGCTGCACCTCGAAGAACACCCGCTTGATGATGTCGAGGTCGTACTTGGCGCAGAGCGCCTGGTACTTCGGGGCTTTCTCTTTTTCCCCGAACGTTGTGGCGATTTCCAGCGCCAGTCTGTCCCCTTCCGTTTTCGGCGTGAAGGGCACCGCCTTGAGAGTGGTGTCACTCATATGCTTTTGGTGTTAGTTTGTCTTTTGTTTTTCTCGATCTCGTTTCGCAGCTGGTTGAAATACCCGCAGAACATCACCTCAACCGGAGTCTTCAGGACCGCCGACAATTTCAGGGCATTAGTAAGAGTCGGCAGCTTCTTTCCCCGTTCCCACAAGGAAATGTGCGCGGAGTTCAGAAATCCGAAGTCCGCTGCAATGTCCCGCAAGCGGAGGTGCCGGTATTTGCGGTACCTCCGGATGTCGTTTGGGATGCAAAGACTCCTCCTGCGGGACATATGAATAGTGATTTTTGTTTTTGGGATTTGTTTTCTACAGCGTAGATCAACGCCCTTTGCCTTTCAATTTCCTTCGGGGGATATCCCGTGTGGATAACCGAAGGAAACCCGAACACGCAAAGTAGCAAAAACAAGGGTTCTGATTCCAAGCGTTGGGGTGTGGAATCAGTTGGGCAAAGAGCGTTCTTCCGCTGTGTCAGTTATCCTACCCGAAGGAAAACCGAAGGTCAAGGCCCCTTGTGCACAGCATATCTACAAGGGGCGTAATTTTCCGCTACAGCAAGCGGTAAATTTAGTCCTTCACGCAGCGAACAGAAAATCCCATGCCGCTCTTATAGTCTGCCGAACGCGTGAGTGACGGGCTGCTGTAGCTGACGCTGCGGTACCACGCGCTGAGGCTATCGGGCGAAGTAATGCCTTTCGTTGTCGCCGACCAGAAGTAACCGATGGAGTCCAGGTGGTGGAACTTGTCGGTATAGTAGTAGCCGTATCTGCCTCCGGGCAACGCGGCAAACCCGCTTTCATTGGTCGCGCCGGTGTTGGGCACCGCCCAGTGCGCGTACCCGGCCTCTTTCATCTTGCCGCCGGCAACGGTGCCGCCGCCCAGATAATCCGACAGGGTTTGCCATTCGACATCCGTTGGAATATGCCAGCCTGTCGGGGCAAGCTGGTTGTTGACGGCATACCAGTTGTAGAGTCGTCCGTAGACGGAAACCTCGCCGTAATTCCAGTACTCTCCTTGCAGGCTCGGCAGGGCACCTGCTTGCGGGATCGCCCCGCCGTTGCGGTAATGCGTGACTCTCAGATTCTCCACCATCCATACCTGGCTGCCGATCTGCACCGTGTGATATACGTTTCCGTCGTAGTCGGTCACTGTGCTTGACGCTGCCGCCGTCGCGAAGCTCCAGAGCGGACCTGCGGTCTGGTGCGACTGGTTGTCTTTCGCAGTTACCTTCCAAAAGTAGGTAGTGTTTCCCGTCAGCGGTCCCGGATTGTAGGATGCCGCCGACTGGTTCGTGCTCACAGACGCGGGCGGATTGGTCGTGCCAAACGACACGTCGTACGTGAGCGGGTCGTTGTCCGGGTCACTGCACTGCCACGCGAGCGTAGCGGTGGTTGACTGGTTTGTTGCACTGTTGGCGGGCGTTGGACTAGATGGTGCCAGCGGCGCTTGATTAGTATTGTTCGGCGGATTAGTTGACTTGTCGCCTGAGCAGCTCACGATAATGACGCTCAGCAGTGCCACGATGGTCATAGTGCACACCATGACGCTAGGCCCGTTATCTCTCCTTTTCATTCAGTTCCTCCTGATTCTGTTGCGATATGGCGAATTTCCTCATCATTCTCCGGTAGTTAGCTTGCAGGTCAGAAAGCCCTTCCGTGCCGTACAGGTCCCACGTCGTCTTGACCGACGCGTGGCCGAGTATTTTTGACAGCGATTCGATGCTGCCTGCGTGCTGCTTCCAGAGCCGTGCGAACGAGTGCCGCAACAAGTGGCAGGTGATGTTCTTTTGACGCGGGTTCGGGTTCGTGATTCGCGCCCTGTGACCCGCGTGCGCCACGATGCGGTTGACTTGTCGTTCGCTGAGCCTCTGACCCATCGCGCTTGGCAACGCGTGCGTCGATGCACGTGCGCTGGCAATCTGTCGAAGATCTTCCAGCAACGTTCCTGTCACGGGTACCAGTCTGGACTTCCCGCCTTTGCCGTTGCGGACTACGATGAGACAAGAGGAGAAGCGGATATCTTCGACTTTCAAGTCACACGCCTCGGTTCGTCTGAGGCCTGTTTCCGCCAAGAGTCGAATGAGAGTCCGGTCTCGCTGTGTTCTCCCCGCGGCGATCATCCGATGCAGCTGCGCGGCAGTAAGGTGGTACTCGCTGTTGGAGCGAGCTTTCCGCTTCTCAGCCTTATGCACTGCCCGAATCCGCCTGCTAAAGGGATTCAGAAACGCAAAAACCCGGCGCAGATACGTGCCGGTGTCATTCGTGTGTCCCGGTTTGGCAGAAGTAGGACCTGTTTTGAGCATCGAACGAGATGTTCAAAGGCGGCTGTAGTAAGCCGAGAAACAGTCACTTGCGCGTTGAGCTGCAGGTGCTCACGGCGTATGAAACTTGTCAGCAGATATCGAACATGATACGATGAAGATAATCCCAGAAAACGGTAGGTAACTTGCAGGAATTGGAGGAATTACATGGGTAGCTAGCGACGTCCCACTACTGCCAAAGTAGGACATTCTAATCTAACCGTCAAGGGAATTTGTATCCGAGATCGGTGTGGTTTCGCGCTCTGGACGGGAATGGTCCATCTTCTACGATCATAAGTGCAGTTCGAATAGTGTCTCGTTGGTATCTCAACTTATTTGCCATAAATCAGACTCGTATGGTACACGCCATCATCTACTGCCGCGTTTCAACCGAGGAACAGGCACAAGACGGACATCACTCGCTTTCGGCGCAAGAAACGCTCTGCCGCAAGCTCGCCCAGGAACAAGGATACAAGGTGTTGTCCGTCTTCCGGGACCCCGGTAAAACCGCGACCAATATGAACCGCCCCGGCTTGCAGGACGCGCTCGCCCTGTGTCAAAGCGACCGTTCCATCCGCGCCATGTTCATCCAGGATACCGACCGTCTGGCGAGAAATACGAAGGATCACCTGACAATCCGAGCGTTGCTCCAGAAGTGTGAAGTGAAGCTTGTTTCGGTGTCGCAACCGATGCTGGAAGATTCCGCCGAAGGAAACATGATCGATACCATTATCGCGAGCGTCAACCAGTTTCAGTCGGATATCACGAAGCGGAAAACAATCAAGGGCCTCGAGGAAAAAGTCCGCAACGGCGGCTGGCCGGCAAAGGCCCCCTTGGGATACAAAAACGTCGGCGTCGGAGCGGACGACTCCACGCGCATCGTGGAGGTCGACCCGGAAACCGCACCTCTACTGAAGGATATGTTTCGGCTGTACGCAACGGGCGGCTACTCGCTCATCCGGCTGGCCGAGTATCTCCACACGAGCGGCCTGCGATCCTGCAACGGAAAGCGCGTTCGTGAAAACAAGCTGCACCTGATGCTGCAGAACGAGTTCTACATCGGCGTGGTTAAGTGGCACGGCATTCAATCGAACGGCAGGCACGAGCCCCTCATCGATGAAGGGACTTTTCGGGCGTGTGGTACGGTGCTTCGTTCCCACGGCGGAGGGTTCAGCCGCAAGCGAAAACACGATTTTCTCCTGCGCGGGTATCTCGTCTGCGCCTCGTGCGGACGTCAGCTGATCGGCGAAAACCACGTCTCCAAACGTGCCACATACTACCGGTGCCATACCAGGGACTGCGAACCGCCGGTCCGGATGGTTGACATTGAAAAGTCCATTGAAGAGGAATTCCGGAAGATCACGGTCCCCGCTCCGGTTCTGGAGCATGCATTGCAGGCATTGCAGCAAGAAGCCGAATTAGACAAGTCGACCCTCCAGACGCGGAAAGCGTCCTTGCAAACGCAGCGGGCGGTGTTAACAAAGAAGCGCGATATCCTTGAAGCCAAGTGGCTATCGGGTGTGGTTGACGATAGTGACTTTCGCAGACTTGGTGGAAACCTCAAAGATCAGATACAGTCGATTGACATCGGACTATTGCAATTGGAATCGAGAAATCAGACCGACATCGACTCTATAGCGGAAGTCATCGCCTTCACCAGACTACTTGACGTCAGTTACGTCAAGGCGGCTCGACACGTCAAACGCCTGCTTCTGCAATTTGCTTTTGAGCGGTTTGAAGTGCGAAACCGGCAGGTAACGCGGGCAGTCCCTTCGAAATTCATGGGCGCACTCGCCGGAGCTCAGCAAATCGCGCAGATAGCACACGAGCCCGTCCTTGCGGAACGGGCTCCTATGTTGGGGGGTGTCCATTACTCGAATACCGAGTCATTTACTGCAACATCGTTGCAGAAAAGGGCGCAGAAGGCTGGCCATCACCCCACTCAGACCTCGTCAGAAAGTGGCTGTGTACGATTAAGGCCTAAGTGGGGTCCCAAACCAGCGCTTAATCGTCCACAGAAGCTACAGAAAGTATCCTGCGGCGGATACATGGGGTCTCTAACATCCCTCAGAGAATTCCTCGAGGATTCGCAATATGTGAGCGGCCTACTTCGTGTTTACGGCGAAATCATGAGTGCTATTCGACCCGCTTGACAATGATTGTGGTTGTGGGAGGATTACGTCATAAGACCATTAAGCGTGCTTAACATGGATACCCCTTCAATTTCTAATCAACCCCCAACAGGTAGTAAGTCCGCTCTTTGGGCGGTGCTTGCGGTCATAGTCATCGTTGCCATTGCCGCTGGAGTGTATTTTCTCAGTCGCAGTACGACCAACACCAACAATTCTAACGGGAACACGAATACCGTAGTCAACCAGAATGCAAATAGTTCGGCAAATGCCAATACGGCAAGTAATGTAAACGTCACGTCCAATTCCAATGCTGTCACCAACACTAATTTGACCAGTAACAAAAATACAACCGTGGATACGAGTGGGTGGAAAACCTACGAGGATAGTCGGTACGGCTTCAGTATAAAGTACCCGTCAGCATGGACATATCAACTCTACACGAATGGATACAATGGCGAGGGTAATTACGTGATAGCGTTCACGACAAACCGTTCAGATTCCGAACGGTTACCGTTCCTATCAGTTCGAGACAATTGGTCCGAAGCACAAGAGACTGAGAAGATAAACCAGGCTGATCCGCCGTTTACGAAAGTGACGTTAGCTGAAAGTGTGACCCTCGGGTCGCTTCAGGCGCGACGGCTTATATATGACTCGACGATTGGGCTTACCTTTAGGAAGGACCTGGTCGCTCGAGGCTCAACACTCTTCATCTTTGATTCTCTCAAGGATGACGCTGAATTTGAACAAGTAGCTTCAACTCTAACATCAAACAACTGAGACCACTGGCGGCTAGAGCAAATCACGCCAGGCGGTAAATAGCTTTTTTACAAACCATTTCAATTGAAGGAGGAACGCCATGCGTTCAGTATTTGTAGTTCTCTTTGTAAGTGCCCTGGCCGTCTCGGTCAGCGCTTATCAGACGGCTACGTCGTTTCAGTATCCGTTGACGAGTTGGACGACCGGCAGCAATGGATTCTGGAGTTGCGTGAGGACATGCTACCACTTGGGGGAGGATGCGGACGCAAGCGCCACCACACCGGTTTATGCTCCGGCTAATGGCTTGGTCAAAGAAGCACAGTCACACAATGGCTACGGAGGGATCGTTTTGATTGAGCACTATACCGGTAGCGAGTATGTGGTGAGCGTGATCGGACATATGAAAGCCAGCACGCTTGCTGTCTCGGCAGGCCAAGAGGTAAGTAAGGGCCAACTCATCGGATACGTCGGCACTACGGCCGAGAACGGTGGATATGGTGAACACACTCACTACGGGATTCACAAGGGACAGTACCAAGGCGGACAACAGTCTTGTGACGGGCACTGGGTTTATGCGGGATACGACTATAGTGGATGTTCTCAGAACGACTGGCATGTCCCTGCTGACTTTATCGCTTCACACCAGAATACATACTCCTGCGCCTGGCACACGCAGGACCCGAACACCATAGTCGAGATGTACCCTGGGCAAACTGCTACCTTGACCGTATCATACACGAATACCGGTAATACCACGTGGGAGAACTCCGGTGGAGTTGGCAATCCCGATTATGTCGAACTTCGTTCATGCGACGCCAACGGCAATCTCGCCAACAGCTGGCTCTACCCAGGGAGCGGGTGGATCAACGCACAGCGGGTCGTGGCACCGAATGCTGCCAATGTCCAGCCAACTCAAAACGCGTGGTTCATCTTTTCCGGGAAGATCCCGAACGACGCTTCGCTCGGCGATCATCAAATCTATTTCCGGCCCTATCAGGCGACAGACGGGTGGTTTGAATCGGGCGGGTGGATGAACTTCTACATTCGAGTGGTCAGCCCGCCCAACTTCTGCGACCTTGCCACACTCTACACCTACGGCTCGAATTCTGATAAGCTCCACACCTTCCTTTCGGGCGGGAGTACGTTCACCTACACCGGAGACGACGGCTGGTGGTCCTCGACGTCGTATACGACCGGAAATGTCGTACACACGCTGTCGGGGGACTACAACGCCGATGGCCTGACTGACGTCGCCGTGGTCTATGCCACCTCGTGGAATTCATTGGTGATTCACGTGTTCCTGTCCACCGGCTCCTCATTCTACTACGTCGGAGATAACGGCTGGTGGAACTCCGGGTCGGGGTACGAACCTGGGAAGGTGGCTAAGGCCGGTTCCGGAGACTTCGACAATGACGGCGATGACGACATCGTCCTCATGTACGACTACGGAAACTCGGTCCGGCTCCACGTGCTCAAGTCCCTCCCTGCATATAACACCTTTGAGTACCAAGGGAATAATGGCTGGTGGAACTCTGGCGAGGGCTACCCAGCATCCAACGTGAAGCATCTTGCCGTCGGTGACTACAACGGTGACGACAAGCAAGACGTCGCCCTTGTTTACGACTACGGGTCATACCTCCGAGTACACATGCTCACATCGACCGGTACTTCGTTTTACTGGTGGGGTGGTAACGGCTGGTGGGACGGTGGTGCCGGCTACTACGCCTCAAACGTGAAGTACGCCATTGCCGGAAACTACGACGGAGTGCGCGGTACGGACCTCGCCTTGGTCTACGACTACGGCACGTACCTACGGGTGCATATGCTCCTGTCGGACGCCGAGATGGACGGTTTTATATGGGAAGGCAACAACGGGTGGTGGTACTCGGGTACCGGGTACTACGCCTCAAACGTGGTGAAAGCCTGCCAGGGCGATTTTAACGGAGACGGCATTGCTGATCTGGTCTTCGCCTACAAGTACACTACCTCGGAAATGCGGCTGCACATGCTGCTGTCTACCACCGAGGCATTCGACTACCGCGGGAACAACGGCTGGTGGTCGTCGACCTCGTTTACCGCGGACAACATGCTCGGGTTGGTCCCGGGGTACTTCAACGGTGCTGGTGTCCCCAAGGTACGCATTCCAGGCGAGCAACCGCAGTCACTTCCCAGTACTGCAATGCTCTCCCAGAATTACCCGAACCCCTTCAACCCGGTAACGAGTATCTCCTACTCACTACCCTCGGCTACCCATGTTTCCTTGGATATCTTCAATGTCTTAGGGCAGAAGGTAGCAACGCTCGTTAACGAAAATCAGATTGCCGGGACCTACTCGACCGTCTGGAATGCCGCACGCTTCTCGTCTGGCGTGTATCTGTACCGGTTGTCGACTGGTGAAGCGACCGAAACCAAGAAAATGCTCTTGCTGAAATAGAAGAAGTAAAGGAGGAATCTAACTTTCAATCAAGGATCAGCCCCTGCTCAATGCGAGCCGGGGTTGTTTTAATTATCTCGGTCCTGTCTCCCGTGTCGTTTTCTCATTGTTGAAATATTATGGTAAGAGAATACTCCCCGGCAAAACGGTCTCTACATACTGAGACAGAGTATCCAACTTTTCACGTTTGTTAGCAACAGTCCCTACGTCATTACCAGTTTTCGAGAGAACCTGCCTGCAAACCTCCAAAATTGTCCTTCCTACGATCCGCCTATCTTTCTTAGTTGGAAATGTCGTTAGAACTTGTGAAAAAATCTGCTTAGCTACGTCCGGGAATACGCTATCGTCTGCTACAATTCTTATTACAAACAAAGCAACCACGCGCAATGCAGTGTCAAACGGCACTCCATAGTCCTCCGACAAGGTCAAGGAAAAATCAAAAAGGCGAAGTCGATCCGGACGAACCAGAGTAATGGCATTTTCTCCGAATACAGCCCTTTCAAAATCTTCTGTCGAAAGTGGCAGAAATCTGCAACGATATGATGCCAAATACGCGAAGTACTCCAAGTATAAATCGAATGGTATTTTCCTTGAATTGAGTAATTCACGCATCAAAATAAATGTCGAACAATGGTCGGGAACCGGTTTGCCAGTTTCGAGTTCGTCAGCCTGCAAAAGCAGATAGTCCTCTGTTAGGACCAGCATCTTATCTCTTTGTGCCAGGATACAAGCATCGATTAAAGCTGGCGGCACTCGCTTCTCAGTCAGACAGTCGCTTTTATTCGCCGCCGATATGGCCACACAACGCTTGGGGTCCTTCTCAAGTGCCACAATCGATTCTTGAAAACGTCTGCGCAGCTCTTGTGCCCTTCCTTCATCCGTCGGCGATATGCGCAGGCGTTGCTGTACATACTGCATATGGCCCACTTGCCCTGGCGTAGGCGCAAATCGCTCTTTCGTATCCAAAAGATAGCTGATCACTGATTGCGGTACGTGCAACCCCGGCAAGAACGGCATAAGCTTCGTTAACAGACCTGTCTCCGACAGAAAGAGCGCGGAAGTTCCGTCGATGTAGAAGGCGTCACCACCGATGATTCGCTTGGCCGCGGCATGTTGTCGCGCAATTGCCGTCGGTTCATTGGGACAAATGTGTACGAAACCGCGTTGCTCGTTACTTATGATGCCAATAGCACCGGTGAGACCACCCTGGCTTATTGATAGGAAAGCCATCGGTAATAACTGCTTGCAGTATAGGTCGAACATATCATGTGACTTTTGTTGTTCATCTTCCAACCGCGCAATCAAGAATTTCGGATCAATTGAATCCCCGGTCATGGGGATCTCGATCATCTCCATCTTGTCCCACCGGTGTTCACGAGTAAGCTGTTGTGCATCGTGAGCGGATTTCCAGCAGACATATTGTTCAATTAACAGTATTCTCTCGACGGTATATTCTACGGGCGTCGAACTGTACTTCACTGGGAAGCTGATTTTGTCACTGACTTTCTTATCGATAAACTCATTGTACTTCGGGTCTTCCGTGGGTACGAATGTAGCATCCAGTGGTTGACCATCACCCACGAAGTACCAACGGTCTTGTCCCTTAACCTTCACAAAGCTGTCGGACACGACACTTTTAATTGACTCGCCATCCATTTGTAAGGCATTAGCGATGCTCGTTGTGATATAGAAAAGGCTTCCGTAATCTTCAGCGGTCGGCTTGCCTATTAGCCGCAGCCCGGTGATGACTGAGGCTAGGGCCTTCTCCGGTAATTTGTTGTTTAGATAGACTTGTGCACCAAGACCAACGTGAAACTCGCTAGCACTGATTAGCTGGTGATACTTTTCCAATACTGCTAGTGCCTTGTCGTGATCCCCGTGCCGAAAATGCGCAAGAACGGTCTGGCTTGCCAGCCATTCCTGATGGTGCACTGCCACCATACTCAGCTCTTCATTGTCGGCAAGGATAACTTCACCGAGTTCTGCCGCCTCCGTGAACCTCTCCAAGTTGAACAATGCCTGTACCAATTGGAGTCGGCGCTGCACTAGCAAATGTTTCTCTGACTTTTGCTCAAGCAGCCTATTCAGTAAGGTAACTACAAAATCCCACGCCTCCTTCTGTCGAGCCAATTTCAGAACGAATTCGGCTTCGGCGTAGTTTAATTGAGACAAATCGACCGTCCGAAGTATTTGAAATGCCTCCTCGACCTTATCCTCCTCGTAGTTGAGCAGTAATAATAATCTCTGCTTTTGAATTGTCACATCATCAGGTAAATGCGATACAATTTTCCATCGTAACTCGGGTAAAGTTTTTGCTGCAGCCGCAAATGCTGTAGCGAACGGTAGATCAGCACTCAGGAGCGCCCATACCTCTTCGTAGTTCTTCCCCTCTACCGCACTGATTAGCGCTTTCATTTCAGGCTGATCTATTTGGTCGAAAAACGCTTTGCCTTCGCTGAGCAGCGACCCTTTGCCGAGGAACTGAAATACCAATCCCTTAGAAAGCATGAGAGTCGGCCTTTTCGCCTTAACACTTTCTTTGAGATAGACGAGCAGAGCTGACAGATCATCTGGAGGCCATTCCGTCAGAAATAGTAAATGCACAAGTAAATGATCAATCAGGTGGTCAAAATTGCACTTCAATAAGAGATGTGCCGTTGGTTTCGCCAGCGGTAACAATTCTTGAATCTCGTCCAGCTGTTGCAAGATGACAATTCTCGTGCAATTCAGCTGTGCTTCTGTTCGCGGCGTTATCTCGCCCCATTTCAGTGCACGTTCTTGTATCGAATCCACGACTTCGAGAATCTTGCGCTTGCCAGCAGCCTTTTCATGGGCTGCCGAAAACAGGAGATTTTCCTCCTGTAGCAATTCAAGTTGCATGAAGTAGTTTTGCAGTCGATTCGGATTGAATTCTATGGCGTGTTCTATGAATATTCGCGATTGCTTCATATCATGCGCCAATCCAAGATGTGCAGCGTAAATACGGTAGAAGTTTGACTTTTGTCGTCGATCCTCAGGAAAAGACTGCTCTTCTATCTGTGTTGTGTCTATCTTTTGATGCCGCCGCACCATGTAAACCAATTCCTGCAATCGGACCAGTGGATTGTCGGGATCAATCTCTTTCGCTCGGTCAACCAGTTGCTGGTGCAATGTGAAATTCTCACGGTCCAAGTGAATTGCAGCCATGCCCAAAAGCGGTCGAACGTCCGCCTTGAATCTCTTTGAGAGATTATCGTATTCCCCTAAAGCGTCCTCTGCGCGTTCGGAAAGCTGGAGTATATGGCAACGGAGTAAATCGTACTCCAGCAGCAGCGAAGGGTCTTGAAGTGAGGTCAACATGGCCTGCATACCAATCAGAGCATTTTCGGCTAGCTTTGCGTTGCCCCGATCCACCAGTAACTTGACGTGATCCAGATACCGGTAACCCATCCCGGTAGCCTTCATGAGGTCGATGTCAAAACCAAGGGCAAGCATGTCCTCCTGGCTCAGTGAAAAGAAGAGCCTCTCCAAACCAGAGGCGGTTAATGCCGCAAACTTAATTGCAGGATTGTCGGCGCTCAGCTCTGATAAAGCCTGCTCCAACGGTAAGGTAGAACCATCCCCTTTATCATTGAAAACGAAATAGTACTCGCGCACCTCGGCTATCTGATTCCAAGCTTCCTTAACTTTAAGGAAATCTCTCTTCGCCTTCTTGGCTGCTTCCAGCTGGTTTATCTGAGGGACTTCCGGTGCATACATTTGATAATATATGCCAGCTGCTTTCCGGAATCCGTCATTCCCGCGATCACCCAATTTCCCATGGGGTTTGATTTTAATGAAGTCGGGGAAGGCCTTCTGCAATATATTCTCACAGAAATGCTGAAAAGCAGCCCCATTCAGCTCATGAATTTTGAGCAAGAACTGTAGTCTCAGATAGTTGTGGTCTTGTGGATTCATACTGCCCGTTCTCTAAACTGCACTAAAATCTATTATCCCACATAGTTAGGATGAAGTCTTTGGCATCGACGTTACCGATGCACAAATAGAGGAAGACTTGGGGCCGCGTCGAGGACCAATGACTCAAATTTGTCAGCCAGCTTTCTAATGGAACGCAATATCGATTATTTTTCAAGAAATGTAATCACTTTGTTCGGCAGGTCCCGTATGGGTTCGCTCAAATTCATCGAAGAGAGCATGGATCATAAAGTACTGAAAAGCCTTTTGAAATACTCATGGCTACATCACAGTCGCGCAATGTTAATCGCTGACCGCCCAAGTCCAACTGCTTCGATAGACGGTCGCACCGTCCATTGCAGTCCAAGATCGTGCTTGCCACATGTTTTGCTCTGGACTTCCTCCAAACTTACTACTTCTGTGCATATACTTATAGACGTCTTCTGAAATAAAGATCCGGTGTATTCCCTCTGAAAGCTCCGATAGCTTTACTGCATAGTTTGTCGCATTACCTACCCAAACAAGATCATTGTTGTTTTCTCCACGAATTCCCCCACGTACGACCAATACGTCACCAACGTCGATACCTATTCCGCAGTCAAACTCTGAACCTTGAAGCGCTTGATTGCTTTCGTAATACTTGTCCATTTTGGGTTTGACCACCTTGCTTACAAACCACGCCATTTGAAGAGCAGCTTTTGTCGCGTTGGTTCGCTTTGAATCCCCTATAAATGCAACAAGAACACCATCGCCATTGAAGCTGCGAACTTCACCACTATTTAACTTGGCAATTCTGGTAACGCCCCACAAAAACGATTTGTACATTCGAGCGGCGGTCAATCGCCGAGTGGAGTCCACGATTGCGGTAGATTCCTTGATATCTATGAATAACATCGCCAGTTCAAGAGATCTGCCACATTTGCCTAAGTTGATATCCGCTACATCAGGAATAGTAGTTCCATCGGTAATTACATAATTCCCCGAAAAGAAGTCGTCAACCCCACTAATGATGTCAGCTTTATTCCCCATAGGTACATTCTACTGCGATAGTTGAGCTATATATCCTCCGAGGGCTAACAAGAGAGCAAGCACTAGTGCAAGCACTGAGTGGAAGAGTAATCTGTATTTTTCCGAAGCAATAACGGCGCACGTGTGAATTTGGGAAATCACATCATCTCGATATTCCCCATCGCCGATTTCGGATACGCGCAGGTGATACTCTTCAAATGTTAGCTTGGCAATGTGACCGAAATAGGTAACGGACTTCTTTGCACCCTCGAACCGTAAACGCGGAGTTAGGGCTTGAAGCGCCTTGCCGAAACCAATGATCTCTGCTATTAGTGCAGCGCAATACAAGAGCACACAGAATCCACTCAATTGTGACAGATTAGAAAAAAGCCAAGTCAGAAAGGTTGGTAGTCCCAGTGTCGACAGGAGGCCATGAATCGTAACCAAGACGCTAATCTTCTGGTCTGCACCACGAGTCCACTCGTGAATGCGGGCCAATGTCAGTTCAAGTTGAGAGACACTTAATGCCATGATTCAATGTTCTCTCTGTAGGAAACTCTTGTCAAGTCGTAATCCTGTAAGATTGATTGGATTATAAATTTCCACAACAACGCTAATCACCTAAACTTGTCACATCATTCCGCAATTAGAAGATAACCAAGTTTATGCTTGAGTGCCGAGACATTTCGGGTTTCACACTCCCAAATCGTGAGACAATCCCAGCCAAGATTGCGCAATTTGATTCGATTTCGTACGTCCCTTGCGACATTAGTCTGGCGCTTTAGCCGCCAAAAATCTGCATTGGTCTTTGGCTGTACTTTGCCGTACCTACAGTGATGGCTGTGCCAAAAGCAACCATGAACAAAAATAACGGTGTTGTGCCGTGATAATACCAAGTCTGGTTTGCCCGGCAGATCGGTTCTATGCAGTCTAAACCTCAACCCCATTTGGTGGATCATCTTTCGGACGATCATCTCCGGCTTAGTATCTTTAGACCGAATAGCCGCCATATTGCGGCTACGTTGTTCCCGCGTATGCACATCAGCCATGAGCCAGTCTATCCCTCACCTTTGAAATAAACTGTTCCACGCCGAGTAAAGGCATGTCACTATCGTCCGGATATTTATCGTGCAAGGGAACCGGCACAATCAGTTGTAGGTTCGACGCCTTCATTTCGTTTAGCTGGCGCGAACTGATTCCCTGCTGAAGTGTCAGAAGATGTTTATTCTGAACCCTTGCCCCTTCATTCAGGACCTGCCGCCAGCGGTCTTTGCAAGTCGTTTTGACGCCGATCACGAACAGTTTATTGTCCGGAAATGCGGGATCGTCGTAAGCTGCCTTATTTGGTATCACAATATCGGGCTTACCATCAACGTCGGGTCTGACTTCAAAGGGGATAGCAGCTTCACGGAAAACGAATTCCACGTGATTTTCCAGCGACCTACCCGCTCGGGATTTTCGTCGATTCATGATAGTCGCAGCCGTGTCGAGAAAATCATCGACTGACCTGAAGGTGCGGATGATCTGATCCTCGCACAGTCGGCGCTCGACCAAACGAAAGAGCTTGTACTCAGCGTCAACCAAGTCAACTATCTTACGATCCGGTGTGAATCCACCAAATCCGTTGACACACGTCTGAATGACAGTAACTGCCTGATGCGAAAATTCCCGCGTGTCGGGGAATCCTGTTAGTGTTGATGCAAATTGCCTGAACAGCCGATTCATGCACTCGTCGATGTCCTCCTCGACCTCGGCAAAGCGATCGTAGATGCCCCACGTATCGGTAATTTCCACACCGAGTGCGGCCTGCAAATCGGCTATGTCTTCTTCAAGGTCTAGTACGTGAGCGACAAAAGTCGTCCTGCCCGTAGGAATGAGCACAAGGAGGTCGCCGATATTGTCCTCAGTACGCCAGGGGAAGTCCTCACCGAACCGGGTCAGCCGATACTCGCTGCGCGTACCTTTGCCGTACCAGATTATCCGTGAATTGGTCACGCGCCCGTCGGGCCACGTGATATCTACCAGGTGTTCTTTGTTGTCGCCCTTGTCAGGTGGGTACGGAGTAAAGAGTTTCCAGGCAGGCTTGGGGAGATAGTAGCCGTATTCGTGACTGCCGGTCTTTCCGACATTGTTCGGAGAAATAAACTTGAGAAGGGCACGACCGTGTTTGATGGCGTCTTCAATTGCCCGTTCCGATAGGGGTGATGCCATTTACTTCTCCTTCGCTGTTTTGATCAGACAACCGTTGCCACTGCGAGACACCTGCCAGGCGATGGTTTTCACTACTTCGTGTGCAACGGCTTCTGCTACCAGTGGAATAACCGCGTTTCCGAACTGCCGGTAGGCTTGGGTATCAGAGACGACTATGGGCAGCGAATCATCAAACCCCATGAGTCGGGCGGCCTCCCGTGGCGTCAATCGACGCGGGTTCCTCTTCCCGCTTTGCGGAATGAGGATTTCCGATCCATCCTTGTAATAGCGAGCGCTCAGGGTCCGGGTCTGCCCTTCAAGATCGGCGAGTCCGAAGCCGAAGCCATTCCCTTTTTCCTTATGCGTGCGAGCATACTCCTGAAGGTAGTCCCACAGGTGGTTGGAGAGCGTGTACTTGCTGTCAGGTTCACGCTCCAGAAGCGATTGAAATTTGGGCGGCTTTCTGTCCGGTGGTTTCGGGAAGCCAAACTGTGGTCTGTCGCCGAATACATGATGATCGAAGCAGACAATGAATACCCGTTCGCGGTGCTGCGGGACGTAGTCAGCGCCATCGATAATTTTGTGAAAGACTACGTAATCAAGGTCCTGGAGCGTTTTCTGGATAACTTCCCACGTTCTGCCCTTGTCGTGCGACAAGAGATTTCGCACGTTTTCCAGTACGAGAATGGGCGGACGTTTGATTTCGGCAATGGAAGCGAGACTGTAAAAGAGCGTGCCCTGGGTTAAATCCTTGAAACCGTGCGCCCGACCAAGACTCTTCTTCTTGGACACTCCGGCAATGGAAAAAGGCTGACAGGGAAAACCAGCCAGCATAACATCGTGATCCGGCAGGTCCGCTGGCCTTATTTTTCGGATGTCTCCCAAAGGCACCTCGCCGAACCACTCCTTGTAGGTTCGCTGGGCATAGCGGTCCCATTCGACCGATGCCAAACAACGACCTCCGGCCCGCTCGAAGCCCAAGCGGAATCCACCGATGCCGGAAAAGAGGTCGACAAACGTGAATGGTATGGAATTCGCCGCATGCGTACCATTGCGAGGGAATCCCTCGAAAAGCGACAACTGATTAGTGCCCGACACCCGCTGCAATAGTGAGAGCAGGAAATCCTTTTGGCTCATCAGGACTTTGTGACGTTCTTCCTCAATCCATTTCTGGACATCTTCAGGTACGTCACGTATGAGTATCTGCTTAGGAATGCTCGACTCTCCAGTCGCTGGGAATTTTTGATAGCAAAGATATCAGTCCTTCCCCCCGTCAGTCAATCACTTTCTGCCGCACCATCAAAAAAAACGGGGTTGGCAATAAGCCAACCCCGAAAGGTACCTTGCCCATCTGGGCCTATGGTCGAAGTTTCGGGTCTGTGGCACGCTTTACCAGCGCCCGGCCAGCAGCGACCTCCTCCCGCGGCAGCGCGGACGGATACTCCGTGACAATTCTTGTCACCCAGGCGAGAAGCTCCGGTGCTACTGAAAGCACGATGGCGTCTTCCGGCGACACGTTCCAGTCCTCGGCGTCGAGAATGGCTTCGCCGTTCGCATCTGAGAGTACGCCGAAGTCCGTCCACGTCCACGGGGCCGGTGAATGAAGGATTTCCGTTGCCATATTCGATTCCTTACCTGTTTCCGTATTTGTCTGTAGGAAAAATAACCCGGAGCGGCCTATTGTCCAAATGGAATTCGGCCGCTCCGGCGTCGAACGGGTATCAGGCTGCGGTAAGGAGTTTGCCCGCACGCCTCTCAAGATCAACCCGCCGGTCGGCATAACGCCGCGACCGGGCAAAAGCGGTGAGCCCCTGCACAATGCCCCACAGTGTGGTGACGTCTTCGTGCTCGGCGATTCCGGTTTCCCACGCGTCGGTCAGTTCCTTCTTTGTGAACTGGTCTGTGCCAAAACGTGCAATCACTTCTTCAACAGTCGAACCGATCTTCGTCTCCATCGCCTTTGCTATAGTGTCCTTTATCCGGTCCTCAGCGGGCCTGCTCTCCACGAAGCGGTTGAGCGCCGGTATCGCCTCGCGGATGAACCGCTCCGGCGCTTTGTGCCGGTGCACGATCCTCAATTCGGAGACCTCCTCAGCTCCCCACACCACATGATTTTGGCACACGTAATTGTAGAGAAATGTCGTGAGGCCAAAGGTTGCCGATCCGGTCTCGGAGTTCCAGCAAAAGAATCCCCGTCCGAGTCTGGCGTTGCCGACCTCGATCACGTCTTCCGGGTTCACCATGAAGGCGAACATGTCCCGGTCAGACGCATAAAGCCCTGCGTTCTGCGAACCGGTTATCGGTAATGCAGGCGGAACCTGCCATCCAGTTCCGTTGACCGCTTCCATCAGGTACTCGATGACCGAAGCATCCCAGATTCTGCCGTATCCAGGACCGGTAAGAGCGGAACAGACCAGGTGGTCCATACCGTTGCCGCTTTCTGGTTGCCTGAGAAGCAGGCGCGTTTCCGACTGCGCCTTTTGCAGCGCGTGTCTGACGCACAGGGTGGCAAGCTCGGGCGGCAGCGAGCGCAAATACCTAGCTGGTGCGCCTACCATCGAACACAACTGTCCGAACGACCAGTTGGTGAGCATCGCCGGTGGTGTTGCGCCGTTTATGGCGAGCGCGCCGTCTCCGAGCGTCTTGATGTCGATTTCCCTGACGGTTCGCACCTGCTCGTGCGACGCGTGGCGGCGGGCGTTGACCGCAGCATACAATGATTCAAGAGAATCAAAGCGTTCATCCGGTGGCCGGATCGCCCACTGCCGGTGGGCGTCATACAGGTTAGTCATGCTGCACCCCGCTTTCCGGTCGGATCGGCACTGGGTCAGTGACCCGGAACAGGCACTCGATGAGCGTGCTTGCCTGCCGTTTCGTCAGCTCAGTGCTTGAGTCGATGTTTGCCGCCTGACACAACCAAACCTCGGTTTCCTCCGGATTCAAGCCGCGCTCGCGCAATTGACGGTAAATGCAGGCGCTTTGACGCTTTGTCATCTGGTATGACGGCGGCGCGTTCTCCTGAGACTGACGGGCCGGTTGCTGTTGGGTGGTCTGCTCAGGTTTTTCAGTGGTTGCTCGGGACATAAAGTCCTCCTCTATCGCTATGGGTTTTTGGGATTGGGTTTGTCGAAAGTGCGATAGTCTGAGCGCGTTCGCCCAGATCGTACCCGTCAGTGTACAGGCATGGCTGAAGCCCGCAATTTCCGAAGTCGGATACCTCGTTTGGATACTTGGGAGTCGCATGTCATAAGGGTGGGAACGCCCCCATTCGCACCTGAGCACAAAAAAACGGAGGGGGGTTAAACCCCCGCTCCGTTATCGGTCTCGATCTCCTCGACGACGACCTCGTCGTTGGATTTCTTCGCCGCCCCGCCGAGCATGATGGCGTTCCGGGCCACCACCTCGATGGCCACCGACTTCGCGCCCGGACGCAGTGCGGCCTCCACCTGCCCCTCGACGTAGAGCCGGTCGCCTTTCCGCAGGTACTTCGCGAGCACCTCGGCCAAGCGGCCGTAGCCCCTGACGGTGAACCAGTCGACCCGGTCCTTCCCGCGGTTGACCGCCAGGCGGAAGTAGACCTGCGCCGTCTTCCGCGTCGTTACCCCGGATGTGGGGTCGGCCGCCAAGCGACCGATGAGTTGAATCTTGTTGAGGTCCATATGCATGAACCTTTCCCCGGCGATTCGTTTGTTAAGTGAAAAGACTCGCGCCGGCTTGTCTCACCGCACACCCTCAGAAAACATAGAGGGCCGGAGTAGCCGGAACGGAAGTTCAGACGCGGAAAAATGTCAGGCGGACGCCTGTTGCAGCGGCTGATTTGTAAGTGAAGGCCAAGACGCGAACGCACTGTGGGGAACCGCTCTTGGGTTGTCCATCAGCCGAAGCGGCGCTGCCCGTCAAGGTGGAGACTTGCTACTACCTTGGACGGGTATCTGAGTCTCTATGGTACCCTGCATGGCACAGCGGACAAGCGGCGCTCTCTCCGTGCGTCAGGACTTTGTGCAAAGGTGCCGGGGGGCGATGGGCGGGAATGGAAATATCTCAAACGTCAGCGCGCCACTATAGCGATGACGGGTCCATGTTTTGACATACACCCCTTGCTAACGTTTTGCTAACAGAATCAGCCAAAACAGGCCGTAATAATGGACAACACCGGACAGGTATCGCTTTCGTAAGTCGTTGTCCTTACTGTCGCTTAGTGTCCGGTGTTGTCGTGTGTTCGGTTAGCGCAAACGGCTCATAACCCGAAGGTCGCAGGTTCAAATCCTGCCCCCGCCATAGTTTCGACAACTGGTGCGATTAAGGTATCGCGCGTCGCGTGTACGCGGCGTGTGAGTTCTTAGTTTACGGGAGGATATATCATGGAAAACGAGATCGAAGGGGAGAGCGTTTGTGCAGAGGCTGGCAGCAGCGAACACCTGACAGACCAGGCATCCAATCCACTTCAAGTTCTTGTCGATTTCTTTGAGGCGAGGACCAAATCAGGGCTGTTTCCTGTCGTTGCCTACGGGCTAGATCCGCAGGGCGAACCGAATAGGCTTGGTCTGCTCACCTGTTCTATTACGGACTTCCCCATTTCATTGAAGACAGTTGAGAAGATCATGAAGCAGGTAGTGACCCCCGGCAGATTCGTACCTCTTCAGAGCCTGCGCTATATCGGGCAAAGCAACAAGATCATGGTCACTCATGACGAAGCAATAGAGGGGCTTGACTCGAACCTGTCAGAACATCGAAGCCTGATCGGGCGGTTAGCGAAGTGCTGTACAGCTTCCCGATGGTTGAATCGAGCGTTTTGCCTTGTGGACATTGTCGGGTTCTCCCGGTATTCAACGCCTGAGCAATTGTCACTCCGGTTGAGTTTGGGGCATGCGATCAACCAGTGTATGCAGCGCATATTCCGAATCACGTGTGCGAAAAGAGACGTTGTGAGTTATAGGGGCTTTGAACGCATTTCCACTGGCGATGGGTTCTACATTTGGAGCAACGATACGTCACCAGAGGGGCACGTGTCAACATTCCTCCTGACAGTGTTCCTGATGGCTCAGACCGAAGCTATGCATCGTTTCCACGGCAATCCGCTTCGGTTACGGGCAGCATTCTCAATCGGTGAATGCTATATGTTTCCCTATGATGGCCCAGGAATTCCGCTAGGTACTGGGGCAAGAACAACGGTCCGCGAAGATGCCATCGGTCCCGTGCTGAATCAACTGAATCGATTGCTTAAAGACGCAGTTCCGGGCCAGTTTGTCGTGGCGCCGTTTGCACAGCCTGGGAGGAATTCCCGACCGCTAGAGACGCTTGATGTCGAAACAATGTTGACACGGTTGAAACACGAGATCCTGCCCGCCGAGTTGGACATTCATGGTAGCCATACGGTCAAGTCACAAGACATAGAGCTGCGAATCGAGCCAAACGCATTGTACAGAATTTGCGACAAACATGAATTTGTCCATCATTGTTACAACGTCAATGGAAGAGTCCCCAACAGATTCTTTGAAGAGCAATTGCGTCTACAGGAGATTGGTGTGATTCCCGACAGTTCACCTGATCTGGAGAACAGCCACTTCCGCACTGATTGACTGCTTTCCGTGATTGCATGGAATCACGAAGAATTAGTTGGTAGAACTGCCGATGGGACGGGGTTGCGGTTGATCTCGCGCCCCAAATCCTGCCCCCGCCACCACTTCAGGCGCACAACCGAGTCACGCTGAAATCTCCGGTCTCGACTTCCATCGCCACGCCATATATTGGCGCATGCAAAGCGGAAAGCCGGCGCCATGAGGTCCAAAGAGCTTTTCCACATTCTCACCCCGCGCGCCAAATTCTCCCTCCTGGCCGCCATATTCTTCGTCTTCTCCCCCGTTTCGCTGCTGGCCGTCTCCGGTGGTCAGGCCGATGCCAACGCCTATTTGAGATCCGCAATCCGATGCTGCCGCATCGGGCACTGCATGAATTTCGCCTCGGCCCTGGCCATGACGTTTTGCTCCTGAAGCACTTCTGCCGCCACCCGGTACAATGGCGGCCTCGCGACCACTAACCATGCCCGCAATTCCAGAACGGCCTTGCAGGGAACGGGCTGTAAGAAGCGGACCTGCAATTCTCCCGTAACGGCCTGAACTCCCCGATGAAAAAGACAGTGCGTCATCGCCGGGTCCAGCAATCCGGCGATGACGCCTCCATGCAGGATGTCATCATACCCCTGCAGATCGGACCCTGCCTTCCAGTGAGTGCTGACGCCGTCGTCTCCGTCCGACGTGAAGCACAGGTTCAACGATCTGGGGTTCAGGTGTCCGCAAAACAGGCACCGCGAGTGACCATTCTTTTCGCCGAGAGTCATGGCCTGCTTCAGTGATCGCAGATGTTCTCGCCGCCTCGCAGAGTTCCCGCCAGATAGTCCGCGACCAGGCGTTCCGGCGCCTCGGAGGGCACCCCGATCACCACCCGAATGCCCTGCTGCGCGAACAAGTCCTGAGCGCGCTGGCCCATACCGCCGGCGAGGATCATATTCGCACCACGTTCCGCCAGCCAGGGCGGCAGCAAGCCCGGCTGGTGCGGCGGGGCATCGACGTCCTCCCGTTTGAGAATTGTCTTATTCGCAGGGTCCACGTCAACAAGAGCGAATCGCTCGCAATGCCCGAAATGCATGGCGAGTTTCCCTTCGGAAAGAGGAATGGCAATCTTCATGAGTAGTTCTCCTTATGTTGCCCAGCAATTGAGTCGATTTCAGTCAATATTTGTCAGTCTCGGGATTGTCCTTCAGTCGACCATCCTGCCGATGTTGGCCATCCGGCATGCATGTACCGTCCTTCGGCAGATGCCGGAAGTAATCGTCGCAAGCAGCGCGCAGAACGGTGACCGCGAGGCGAGCACAGTGTTCACATTCCGGCGGACATGCGCCCAAGGCCGCCAGGACTTCCTTCGGCTGCAAATCTAAGACTTCCGCAATATCTCTTCCCTCGGCCAGACAGGTAGTCATGCTGCCACAGGCGCGGGAGGAACCGCATCCATCGGTGGTGAACATAACTTCTATGACCTTGCCGTCCTGTGTGGTCAGCCAGAACTCCATCGTATCTCCGCACGGTCCCGTAATCCGCGCGTGGCCGTCGCACGCCTTCATCGGACCGTAATTGCGTGGATGCATCGCGTGTTCGCGAGCCACCTCGGAGAAACCTTCGAAATCGAGACATTCCATAGTCTATACCACCTTCTCCGCATCAAGCTGCTTCCACAGATCTCGAATGTCTGCCGCACAGGGGGCGTCGGTCTCCACAACCGCCCGCTCCTGCATCTGGGCCAGGGTTACCGCGCGATCGTATCGAATCCGGCCCGCGATCCGAGCACCTAATGCTCTCGCCTTGTCCTCGATGCGCTCCGCAACCGCAGGATTGAGATCCCACTTGTTCACAAAGACCGCCGTCGGAATACCAAAATGCCGCGTCAGGCCGATGACCCGCTCCACGTCATGTTCTCCGGAAACGGTCGGTTCGGTCACAACCAGCACGGCCGATGCACCCGTCACCGAGGCGATGACCGGACAGCCGATTCCGGGCGGACCGTCCACAAGCACCAACGATCGGTGCTGCTCCTCTGCGATGCGACGAGCTTCGCGACGAACCGTGGAGACCAACTTTCCGGAGTTTTCTGCCGCAACCCCGAGCCGGGCGTGAACCATTGGACCGCTCCGCGTCTCCGAAATCATCCACTCGCCACAGAGCCTTTCCGGGAAGTCGATGGCCTGCGCGGGGCAGAACTCGACGCAGACGCCGCACCCTTCGCACGCCACGGGATCGATACGGAACCTCAGTTGTCCGGCAGGATCGGTCACCATGTGGACAGCGTCAAACCGACAATACGCTTCGCAGATGCCGCAGAGGCAGCAATCACCGGCCCGAATGATGGCCTCGTGACCGCTGCGGAACTCATGGCGCCTTTTCACTTGCGGCGTGAGAACAAGGTGAAGGTCGGCGGCATCTACGTCGCAATCAGCTACGACGGGACGATCGGCCAGGACCGCAAATGACGCCGTTACGCTGGTCTTGCCGGTACCGCCTTTGCCACTGATGACAACGAGTTCCTTCATCTGCCTGCCTTTCCGTCGTAGGTGTTCGTTCGTCTCAACTTTGATGAACCCTCAATGCCCTGCCGCCAATCTGAGGACAACTATCGTTCCGACACCCAATGCGATGAGTGGCAGTTCCCAGGCGAGGCTTCTCAGGCCGCCGGTGGACCGGCGTCCCGGCACCAAATCGGCCAGAGCGATATAGATGAAACTGGCCGCTGAGATGGCGAGCAGGTAGGGAACAACACTCTGCACAACCGGCAGCAGGAAGTAGGTGAGCACGGCTCCCACCAGCGCCGTCAGGCTTGACAAGGCGTTGTAGGTGAGGGCTCGGCGTCGCGAATAACCGCTGTGCAAGAGAATGGCGAAATCGCCGACTTCCTGCGGCACCTCATGGGCGATCACGGCTATCGACGTAGTGATGCCGAGGGGAACGGATACGGCAAACGCCGCCGCAATCGCCACGCCATCAACAAAATTGTGAAGGGCGTCACCCAAAAGTATCATCGTCCCTGCCCGGGTGTGAACATCACAGGGTTGTTCGTGGCAATGACGCCATACGGCGCATTTTTCCAGCATGTAGAACAGGAGAACGCCGGCCAAAACAGTGGCCAGTGTCGTCGTGCTGCTCAGTTGCTCCAGGACATGGGGAACCATACCAAGAAGAGCCGCTCCAAGCAAAGTACCTATGGCGTACGGAACCAGCACACTGGTCACCACAGGGAGTCGCTCTCCTTTGACGAGAAGGAGTAGCCCGGCCAGTCCCACAGAACAGATCGACCCGAGTAAGGTGAAGAGGATGATCAGAAGGAGTGTCATACTGCCTCCCTCCGCTCCCTACGGACGTTGGTGAGGTAGAAGACGTGCCCTTCGTAGTTTGTCCGCGTGAGATCCTTCCTGGCCACCATTTGCTCGATCAGGTTCCACGGTGAGCCGACACGCTCGAGCAGGGCACGAACGGCATCTTCTCTCATCGGGTGAACCGCGGCAATACTCAGGATGTCGTTTTCGACCTGTCCGGTCGAAGCGAATGCGTTGCCCTCGTATCCGGTCAGTAGCTCCACGTGCGGCAGCTTGCGGGAAAGGATCTGGTAGGCCCGGATCAAAGACTCTTCATTCGCCGGCTGCACCCACTTCTCCGCAGGCGGTCGAATAGGTGTGCTTAGATATGCGATGCGCGGACTCAGTATGCAAAGAATGTCCGCAACGTCGTTCATGCAGTAGCAATTGTCGTTCACTCGTGCCACCAGCATGGTCTCAGTCACCAGAGTTGCCTGATATGCTCTGGTGAAATCCATCATTCCTTCGAGGATGAAAGACAGATGGAGGGAATTGTGGGGCCGGTTGATCATTTCCCAGGTTACGCGTTGAACGGCGTCGACCTTCAACGACACCCAGTCGGCTTTGCACAGTTCTTCTCGCACGTCCTCCCGCCAGAGCAGGGAGCCGTTAGTGATCACGGCGACGGGGACGCCAAGTGACTTGAGAAGGTCGATCTCCTTTCCCAGGTCAATATCCAGGGTCGGCTCACCGTCGGGCACGAAAGTCAAGTAGTCAACCCGTTCCGAGAGTTCGGCTGCCCTGATCAATCTGGCCTCCACCGCACGAATCACCTCATCGGGATCATAGAAAGCACGGCGTTCGTGCACGAAACGGGTCGTCTGTCCCACCTGGCAGTAGACGCAGGAATAGGTGCATGATTTGGCTGGCACGTTGTTGATCCCCAGGCTCCTGCCGAGGCGTCTGGACGGCACAGGACCAAAAGTATACTGTGCGGCGTCGGTGGTCATGATAAGTCTCCCTTGGAATCATCAGGATACTGGGTGACCCCGGTAGTCATTTCACTGCGATCTCCGAATAGCCAGGCCGCCTGTCGCTTCCCGAATCCGTCCACCGCTATCGCTCCCCGCCAATTCGTGCTGCCTTGATGACCGCTATTATGGTTTCGCCGGCGCGAACTCGGTCTCCCGGCTTGACCACCACGCCGACCTCTGACGCCGGAAGAAAGACATCAAGGCGCGAACCAAATTTCATCATCCCGATCCTGTCACCCGCCCTGACCGACGTCGGGCTTGCATGGTTCAGCCAGTAAACCACGCGCCGGGCGACCGGCCCCACGATTTGGCTGACCAGACATCGCGTCCGCTCTCCTTCGATCAGAATCATATTGTGCTGGTTCAACTCGGAGGCCTTCTCCCGAAATGCGAAGACCTTCTTCCCCGGGAAATATCCCATGAACCGCGCCTGCCCCGCCATTGGTGCACGGTTCACGTGGACATCGAAAATACTCAGAAAGACACTGATGCGCACGCACTCAGCCTTCAGGTACCTATTCTCGTCGAGGCGCGTTATGGACATCACGCGGCCATCCGCGCCGCTGACAATAGCCGCTGAATCCGACGGAGGTATTCGATTTGGGTCCCGAAAGAAGAAGAGAAGACAGGCCGTTCCCAACAGAATGAACGCCGCACCTGACATGATGGCATGCAGGACCAGTCCGGCGCCTGCACCGACGAAAGCCATGATGCCGATAAACGGCAAGACTTCATTTCTAATGCGCATCGCACCTTCCCGCCACACCTGTATCAGTAGTCCTCCGACCAAAGGTCTTTCCCATCAGGCTCAGGAAAAGGTCTCGATACTCCGGCAGGGCTTCCACGATCAATTCTCCCTGGGAATAGGCCTCTGCGATCCTGCGATCATCCGGTATATCCAGGAGGACCGGGATCTTCTCCTCGCGACAATACACGTGCACGCGGTCGTCGCCGATCCCGACTCGGTTGACCACGACCCCGAACGGAAGTTCAAGCTCCCGTACCATGTCCACGGCGAGTCTCAGGTCGTGCAGCCCGAAGGGCGTTGGCTCCGTCACGAGTACGACAAAATCCGCCCCTCGAATGGCAGAGATCACCGGACAAGAGGTACCGGGAGGCGAATCGAGAATGGCGGGCCGGCCGTTTTGCAGACGATCCTTGACGGCACGTATGAGGGGCGGAGCCACAGCCACGCCGATATCGAGACGCCCCTGGATCAGGGTGATGTTTCCCGCCTGAGCGGTCTCGACAATGCCAATGCGATGGTCGATCTCGCCGATGGCTATCCGGGGACAGACCCTGGCGCAACCACCGCAGCCGTGGCACATCTCGGGAAAAACGAGCGGTTTGGCCCCGAACGAGGCGATGGCGTGATACGCGCAGAAAGCGCTGCATTTACCACAGGAGTCACATTTGGACTCGTCCACTTGCGGCACCGGGATGCCGACGATACTCGCGGCGACAGCAGAACCTTCGAGAAAGAGGTGACAATTCGGCTCCTCGACATCGCAGTCGAGCAGCATAACCTCGGAACCAAGCACTCGCGCCAGATTCACGGACACGGTTGTCTTGCCGGTTCCTCCCTTACCTGAGGCGACGGCGAGGATCATGTCTCCCTGCCCAATTCCGCGGTCCCGGAGAAGGAGCGCGCCAAAACGTGCGTGCCAAGCGTCACTCCGGCGCGGGCCGCGACTACCGGACACTTGGCCTTGAAGAGAAAATACACCTTGTCGGGTTCATCGGCCAGCGTTTCAAAATTGCCCTGGCCTTTGGCGAGAATCAGGTCAGCCTCGGCAAAACGCCGCCTGAGCTCCGGACGGCAATCGTCCAGCAGTGTACCGGGAGCGTCGGAGCCGTTGTCGATGATCTCGACGATTTCGTGAAGACCGACAGCGCGCGCATCGATTATCGTCGCGTCGTTCAAAATCGGTGCTCCCCGCACAACCGCCGTCACCCGCGCCGGGGAAAGCCGTTCGATAAGCAGGCGGTCGAGGGCAATCTCACCGGCGTTATCAGTCAGATACAGGATGCTGGATGCTGCGGCCACGGCCTCGCGAAATCCCTCCAGATGGCCGACCAGCGGCGTTGTGAGGGCGTGGCTGACGGACTCGCGCAGATCGGATTCCGTCACGCGTCCGTTCACGCCCATATCAATCACATTTCCGGCGATGGCGAGGCGCAGCGCCATGATCAGCGGATCGGCAGCCGCCTCAATCTTGATTCTCAGTTCAGGGACAAGCGCCAGGGCCATGCGGTTCTGCCGGTCCTTTGCCTCGCGATAGGGATCTTCCACACCGACTATTTCCCTGAGCCGACGGTGAATGCGCTGTCCCATCACGGGAGCCGGTTGGTTCATGTTCATCTCACCGGCCCAGCGCAGCACGTCTCGAAGGATCTGCTCGTGGACGCCGATGTCATCCGTCACCATTCTCGCCGCGTCCAGTGCCTGGCGAACAAAACAGGGAATGCAGTCGAGCGAGGGCTTCATCCGGCGAAACCCCGGCGACCGCGCTGTCGGGCCGTCTCCTCGTCTACTTCATCCTGCCAGCCGTTATGGAGTGTCTCAATTCGGTCGAATCTGGCCGAGTACGGCTTGATATCCAGAAGCGGCGTGCCGTCGAGTATGTCAACCCCGTCAAGGTGAAGCGTATTGCCGTCGCGGCGTACCAACTCAACCACGCTCAGCCCGATGGCATTGGGGCGACAGGTCGCACGCGTCGCAAATATCCCTCGCTCGACGTCCTGCAGAAACGGTTTAACCCTGAGCTTGGCCGCTCCGGCCCGATGAAAGTGGTAGATCAGGTACATGTGCGAGAATCCCTCGAGGTCGCGCAACCCCTCTGCGAACGCGGGGTAAACCTCCACCCGCCCCTTGCAGCCTCTGGCATACACCGGTTGAATAGGAGTCGCCTCCGAGTCGGTATGCTCGCTGTAAATGACGCCGATCGGTCGGTAAGTGATGGCCGACTCGCTCATGCCCAATGCCCTTCGACATCAGCGCTCTTGGCCTCCGTGAGTCCTCCGCTCCGGTACAACTCCAGTGCCTCAGCCACCGTTTGAGCGTTGGTGTTGAATACTTTGATTCCGGCCGCACTGAGGACACGGAACGCTTTCGGACCGCAGTGTCCAGTCACGAGACCTTTCGCACCCGTTCGGGCCACCGTTTCCGCCGACTGAATCCCCGCCCCTTGAGACGCGTTCAGGTTCTGCTGATTATCAACGACCGCGAAGGTGTTGGCGTCCAGATCGTAGACAAGAAACTTCGGCGCCCGACCGAACCGGCTGTCCAACGGGGCCGTCAGATCGACTCCTGATGTTGAAAACACGACTTTCATGAGCTTCCTTTCATTCAGTTATAAGCCGCCTTGATCTCAGGCGGTTCTTCCAGAAGTGGCCCGACCAGTTCCGCCATGCCGCATTCCCGCCAGAAAGGAAGTCGCGCGTGAACATCCATGTATTTTGGGGGGATGGGATGGGTACCGAGTACCACGGGCAGACCGTAAGCGGCCTCAATAAACACCTTGAATCTCCGGATATTCGGGCATGGCGGATAACCGACTATCAGGCCGGTAGCCAGATGGATTGCCTCAGCACCGTTCTTCTTCATTTCCTCCGGCACATATTCCACATTCCCGCCCGGACAACCGCCGCAAGTCGAATAGCCGACAACTTCCACAGGCTCGTCGGCGGGATAGATCGAAAATGCCCCTCGTCGCTCACGCAACGCCCGGAAGCACTTTCCGCCTCCGCACGACTGATATCTCGCGCAGATGATGATTCCGATTCGCTTCATACTCGGTTCACTTCCTTGTGGCAACAGACCCGCTCAACAGCTGCTCGTTCGAGATCAGGGCCTGGCATACGGCCTCAGCATGTGCTCCATATCTTCCAATTCCGCTTGCAGATCCTCTTCGTGTTCAACCTCATCCTGAAGGATCTGCAGGATTATGTTGGAGGTCACCGGGTCTTTGTCCAGCGTAAGTTTGTACAGCTTCTGGTAGGTAAGAATGGCGCACTGTTCACCCTTGATGTTCTGCTCAAGGATGGTCTTCACAAATGGATCGGCCGGCGCGTCGTAACCGCAATTGGCGTGCTTGTACCACTCACTCGGCTCAGTCACCGGGGTGCCGCCCAGCTGGATGATTCGCGTCGCCAGCAGGTCCGCATGACGCAGTTCATCCGCCGCGTGCTGAGTCAACTCTGCAATGACCGCCTCCTTCATCGGACCCTTCACGACCTTGGCTCCAATCCAATACTGGTAGTAAGCCAGCCACTCATCGGAGTATGCTTTGTTCAGCAATTCGATCAGACTATTGACATCCATGCCGACGATTTCAATGCCTTTTGTTCCCATGTCTCTCTCCTCTATCTCAGGTTCGGCCACTCGCCAGCACCTAGCGCTCACACCGCAGCCGCGCCGGGTTTTGGGACGGCGCGGCTATCGTGATTCAGACTCCGGCAGCGGTCAGCTCTCAGCGGCTCCGGTTTCGATCTCGTCCAGACGCTGCTTGATGGAGTCCAGTTCCGACTGCAAGGCAGCGGCCTGGTTTCTCAGCGTCTGCTTTTCAATCTTTGGATCGGGTTTCTGATAAGGCGCGGCATACCCGCCGAACCGCATCCATCCGGGAAGGCCGGTGGCATAGAACATGTTCCGGTGACCGCGTCCGCCGCCGCCGCATCCACGCCCTCGGCCGGCTCCCATGCTGAAGCCGCGTCCCGGCGCGGCATTCGCGTAGCCGGGCATTCCGGACCCGCCGCAATACCCGGCGCCTCGCCCGCTCATTGGGCCCATTCCCATCGGCCCGGTCTTGTCTCCTCGTGGCATAATTCAATTCTCCTCTCTCGAGTATAAGTCAAACACTGGTCTATTCCCTGCTCATCGGTGCTCCACACTTGGGGCACTTCTTCTCCACACACGGGATTCCCCTACCGTGCGGTTCGCGCTGGCCGCATTTGGCGCAGACGCAGAACCCGTCAGGACCTCCCGCTGTCTGCCCCCCCATGCGACCGCGTCCCATACCGCCCTGTCCCCGACCTCGCCCACCGCCCCGACCCTGTCCGCCGCCACCACCTCTCCCCATTCCACCCGATCCACCTGGATTCATAACGCCACTCTCTTTCCTTTTAGTTTGTCCTGTTCGACGAGCCGCCCGAAAGCAACCCTGGCCACGCCCGCAACAGCCCGGCATGGCGTAGACATCTCTATTCAGGTCCCCGCGGAGCCATGCCTGGATGACATCATCGAGCTCACCGGCCACAAACGGCATGATCTGGATACCATAGGCGCTGATCAGTTCATGCAGAGATCTCGAAATCGCGCCGCAGACCAGCGTGCCAATGCCCAGGTCCGCCAAGCGAAGCGCTTTCTGAACCGGGAGGTCGTCCGGCAGAAGCTCGTCGGTCGTTGCGACGATATGGCCTGCGGTCACCTCGATGATATGGAGCTGACGGGCGATATCAAAAACCGGAGCGACTCGATGGTCCCACTGTGCGAATGCTACTTTCATCAGGTGCTGTCCCGCATATCCTTTCAACGGGAAGAGAAAGCACCCCATGTGCCAACTTGGTCTCCCGTGTGTGGGACCGGCTAAGCGCTTGGTACCCTGTTGTTTAGGAGCTGGCTGTTGGGGCTGGCGTAGAGCGTATAGTCGCAGTCATGCGACTGAACCGGCGAGAGACAGACGCAAGAGCGCTACTGTGCCTTGGTGCGGCGAGAGCGACCGTCCCGTTCGGGAAGAGCGATATCGAGTTTCTTCATTTTACGAAACAGAGTGGATTTATGGATGCCCAGTGCTAAAGCCGCCGCCTGGCGATTGAAGTTGGTTTGCTCGAGGGCGCCCTGAATAATCTGTGCGTCCAGAAGAGTGTGGGCCGACTGACCGCGTCCGTTCTCGGACGCGACTCGGGCGCCCGCCGTCAACTCCTCGGGCAGGTGTTCAATGCCGATAGCGCCTTCCCGGCAGAGGATGAAGGAGCGTTCTATGACATTCTCGAGCTCCCTGACATTACCCGGCCAGGAGTGAGCCATGAGCAGGGAAAGCGCCTCGGTCTCGATCCCTTTGACACTTTTGCGCTGGAGTCGATTGAACCGTTCGATGAACTGCTCGACAAGAAGGGGAATGTCTTCTTTGCGCCGACGAAGCGGCGGCAGTTCGACGCGGACGACATTCACACGATAATAGAGGTCCTCTCTGAAGGCGCCAGTGCGGGTTTGCAGCGCCAGGTCCTTATTGGTGGCGACAACAACGCGGGCATCGACGGTTTCTGACCGGGTCCCACCCAACGGCTCATAGGTGCGTTCTTGCAGCACGCGAAGCAGTCGCATCTGGAGCGCCGGGCTAACATCGCCGATTTCATCAAGAAAGACCGTTCCTCCTTTGGCCAACGCGAACCGTCCCGGTTTGTTCTTCGTTGCGCCTGTGAAAGCACCGGCTTTGTATCCAAAGAGCTCGGATTCCAGTAGAGTATCGGGGAGGGACCCGCAATTGACCGCGATGAATGGACCCTTGCGTCGAGGGCTCAAGTCATGAATCGTGCGAGCCATCAATTCCTTGCCCGTTCCGGTTTCACCGAGGATCAACACCGTGCTGGGGCTGGCAGCGATCGCGGGCAGAACCTCGAACACTTTTTGCATCAACGGGCTGCGGCTGACCAGATCACCGATCCGGGACCGCCCCTCCAACTCCTTTCGCAGAGCCTCAACTTCGCTCAGATCGCGAAAGGTCTCGGCACCACCGATAACATTCCCCTTAGCGTCTCTTAGAACGGCCGTAGAAACACTGATCGGAATGCGGTTTCCATCGGCGTTGACAATGTATCCGGATTTGCCGATGATAGGCTTGCCTGTCCTCAAGGTCTGCTGCAGAGCACACTCTGCTTCACACATGGAGCAGCGAAAGACCTCCGAGCAGCGACGGCCGATCGCTTCTTCACGTGGGACACCCGTGATCTCCTCTGCCGCCCGATTGAACGAGCGGATCCGCCAGTGTTCATCTACCGTGAAGACGCCATCAGCGATGCTGTCCAGAATAGCATCGGTTGCGGCCAGGTATCGAGGATCGTCAGCCATGAATAGAATATAACAGATTCTCGATGATCGGTCACAGAATTCCGTCAGCCCTCTTCGAACCGGATGTGCTCGCCGGGAACCCTGCTCGCCCGTCGCGAGCCACGATCAGTAGTCCAGCGTCACTATCCTCCCTTTCGTGAAGGCGGTGAACTGCGCTTTGTCAGCGATCTTCACGCCAGGGGCCAGATCGGTTTTCGACTTGCCGGCAGCCTGCAGACAGCTTGGGCACGCCAGCAATGTTACGTTCCGAGAGGCGAGCTTCTGAAGTTGCGTTCTCGAAGAAGGAAATTCCTTGAACTGAGTGTCTACTGCATCTTTAAGCACGAGCTCGACGGCGGTGATGTCGAAATAGACCAAGACATCGTGGTCTTCGGACATGACTTCGGCCATCCGCAAGGCCATGAGTGCCCGATGCGGGTTGTCGGAACCATGACTGATATGGATCAATATCCCGTCTCGGATTGGTGGTTGATCTTCCGACTGGGCCAGCAGGCCCAGCGCGCATGCCCCAACCACCAGGATCACCAACCAGACGCTTTTCATAGTTATTCCCTTCATTGTGCGGTGTTTAACCCGTCTTCTGGCGAAAACTGCCATTTGAGTGCGGTGATGGCCTTTTCTCGTTCAGCAGAAGAACAACAATGGTGAGCGCCGAACACGTTCAGTATCGGCCCTGACTTGAAGAATGAACCATGTGGCCGCGACGGCGCATCCGTGGCGACG
>AMWB02073849.1_pt1 | contig 44551 bp, 26 predicted proteins | sample 200311 | NCBI WGS metagenome assembly AMWB02 (sample SAMN02737377, study PRJNA173069) | bioreactor metagenome | biome: anode biofilm in microbial fuel cells | place: USA: California | collected 2010-12-16
GTTGACGATGAGATCGCCGATCCCGACACCGTGGTCGACGCAAGCGGCACCACCATCCGCTCCCTGCTTTATGCCGGCGAGATGATGGAATGTGTTACCTGCCATGACGTGCATAACACCCGGAACACCGGTGAGACCTTCCTCTGGAAGTCTGACCGCGAAAGTAAATTCTGCTTGACCTGTCATGTGAAATAATCCGCTTTCCCTTCCTTCCAAATAAAAAAGGGGCCATTTGGCCCCTTTTTTATTTGGAAATGATTCCGTAGTAGTTCATGTTTTCTCCTGTTGCCGGCAGAGCGTGGCGATCAGCGCGCGCACATCTGTTAATCGGCAGACGTCACCGTTTGTCAGGTCAATCTGCTGGTGGAGGCCAGCCCCTGAAGCAGGGGCTGCAGATATGGTTCATAGTTTTGCCAGCGGTGCAGCGACTTGGTGTAGATCGGCTGGCGCACCTGCCAGTCGCTTGCTGTATGCACCATTCGTTTGGTTTTAAAAAAATCAAGGCAGCTTTCTTCCCAGTTCAATCCGAGAAAATCAATCAGTTTTCTGCTTTGCGCGGCAAAATTGCCCACCAGTTCCTCGTAGTCCATTTCCAGGATGCTCCCGGCCGGGAGTATTACCCGCCAAAAAGCCATCAGTTCCCTGTACTTGCGATAATAAAGAGCCAGATCCTCAAGGTCGTATGAGCATTCGTTGCCTTCTTCAAAATATTGGAAATAGTTGGAAAGACAGGTGTCGCGCGGGTCACGCCGGCAATGAATGATGCGCGCCCCGGGAAAAAGGATGTGGATCAGTCCGAGATCGATGAAGTTGGTGGGCATCTTGTCGGTTATTCGACTGATGTTTTTCGGCAAATTTCCCGGCAATCCGGCCAGGTATTCTTCGCCCAGACATTGCATTGCCTGCGTGTCCGCCATGGCCAGACATTCGGGGTAGGGCGTTTTTCCGGAACCGAGGGAAGGAAGTTTTTCTTTCAGAAAACGGATCAGTTTCAGTTCGCCCGCGCCGTGGACCCCGGAATGGCTGGCGCAGATCTGCTCAACCAGGGTGGTGCCGGAACGGGGCATGCCGACGATAAAGACCGGAATGCGGCTCGGGTTGCCGGCGGCACGCAAACGGGAAAAGAGTTGCGGGGTGAAAGCTCGTCTGATCCGTCCGAGTTCGATGCCGGTGGAAATTTTACCTGTTTCAAAGGTTGACCGTTTCAAGCGGTTGGCCAGCTGGTAATGATGGAACGCCTTGTCGTGCTGTTTGCAATCGTCAAAAATCTTTCCCAGGGCAAAATGGAGAAAGACGGCGTTGTCGGGTGTGAGCGTGGGATCGGAGAGCTGGGAAAGGATGCTGCTGATTTCCCCTTCATCGGCGGCGGTATATTTCTTATAGCGGGACAGAAGATAGCGGGTGAACGCGTCATTTGGGTTTTCCCGCAGGACCGCGGTGAATTTTTCCACGGCGCCGGCGATGTCTCCCAAGTCTTTCATCACCAGTCCCAGGAAACGATGCGCTTCCGGATAGGCGGGTTTGAGGTCGATCGCCCTGTGAAGAGCGGCCTGCGCTCCCTCCAGGTCGCCTGTGGCCTGCAGGGCCACCCCGAGGCCGGCGTATGCCTCCGCGTAGCGCGGATCAAGAGCGATGGTCTGGTTCAGTTGTTCCATCGCTTCATTCATCTGTCCTGCCTGGTAAAGTGCGGTGCCGAGATTGTAATGGACCTGGGGGGAGTCCGGCAGCAGTTCGCAGGCGGAGCGGTAACAGGCAATGGCCTCTGCTGTCCTTTCCAGCAGATGAAGGGTGTTGCCCAGGCTGTTGACGGCATCGGCACGGCGCGGATCAAGCCGCAGGCCCTGGCGGTAACAGGAAACAGCCTGCGTCGGCCTGCCGTGATTTTTGTGTTCATCCGCCATGGCGAAGAATTCAGCCGCATTGCCGCCGGAAAGTTTTCCGTTCCCTTTCTTTTTTGATCGCTTCAGTTTTCGCAGACTCACTGTTTCCTCTTCACGGTGAAGGCTTCTTGATATCACTTTTCTTACCACAGGCAATGGCGGCGGGAACAGAGATTTTTTTTGCTTCATCTTTCCTTCGGTACTATTTCATGGAATGGGTGAATTCGTGATGGTTTGGGCGATTTGAGCCATGTGTGGGCATGATGACCCAATGGCGGGCATGGTGAAATCCGAAATATTTTCCGGGTATGGACTCAGGGAAAAATAAAATCATTTTAATTCAATATAGTTAGCTGATCTTTTTTCATCCGGGCGCATCCGGTTTCCTTGTGTCACTGCGTGGCATATTTCTTGAAAGCAAATATCCCAGGGGGAAATCAATTCAATTGAGGCCATGCGCGGACAAAGCGGCGAGCTTCATGATGAGGATTCCGCTCCTCGTGGAGGGATTCCGTGATTGATGTGAAAAAAACAGGCAGGAGACGGGCAACGGCCTTGCATTTCCTGTCCTCGTCAGACAGCAGTTCCACAAAAGAGGGAAAAGAATATGAAGAAGAATCCGTATATCGTTTTTTCGGCGATTCTTGGCATTGCCGTCCCTTCCATGAGTTACGCGGCATTCGGCGACACTCCCTGTTCCAATTGTCATGTCTGGAATGATTGCACGAGCCCCAAGGGGGAATGCGGCTCGTGTCATGAGCTGCCCCCGGCAACCGGAGCTCATTTTGCTCATTTTGCCGGGAGTGACGCAACGCTGACTTACGGCGATCTGCGGATCACCGCTGATTTTGCCGGTGGGCTTCCCGCCGCGGCCAACATGATCGGCTGCGGCAACTGCCACCCCATGGACAGTGCCTCGCACGGCAACGGGGTATGGGGGGATATTGAATTCGCAAATGCCGCTGCCCCGGCCGATTCCCTGAAGGTCTTGAATGCCGGCGGCACGTATGACGGGGCAACCGGTACCTGTTCCAATATCTACTGTCACAGTACCAACAGCTGGACCACGAACGGCACGGTGCCCATGCCCTGGCCGGAAGCCACGGGCTGGGACAAGTATGTTGACCCGCTGCCGCGTCCGTTACCGGACAATATCGTCACAACCAGGATTTACCGGGACGTTGTCTGGGATAACGGGCAATCACTCACCTGTGACGGCTGTCACGGCAATTCCCCGGCCACCAGTTCCCTGGATAACGACGGCGGGGCAGGGGACAGCCACTACTGGGTCGATCCCTACGGTTATGAAAATCTGCATGTCTGGAACATGGGCTATGAGGCCTTGAGCTGCCGCACCTGCCATTATGAAACGGTGCGCGAGCCAAGCACCACGACGATCGACCCGGCAACTTTTCGCCGGGTTTACGATGACGTGGCCCTTTTTGACAAGAGCAGTCATGTCAACGGCACCGTTGATGTGGCCTTTGATACGGTGAACGGTTTTACCTACAGCGGCTCTTCCGGTATTCCCAAACATTATGACCTGGCTGCCGCATCCTATGATCCGGCCGACAGAACCTGCAGCAACATCGGCTGCCACATCCAGGAGACCAAGGTGATCTGGGGGCTTCCCTACCGCTGGTATGATTACGGGCAGGAGTGCGACCGGTGTCATGGTTATTATTGATAAGGAAGGAGTCAGGTCGAAAGGGAGAAACATATGAAAAAGAATTTGAGAAGAGGGGTCCTGTTGAGTTTGGCTGGATTTGCTTTTGCCAATGGTTCGGCATGGGCCGCCCAATCACCCCATGGGTTGGAAAACAATATCGATTGCCTGGACTGTCATGCGGATCATCAGGGCACCGTCACCGCTTGCACGGCCTGCCATGATAATGCCGACGGCGCCAACTACTCCAAGCTGGATGCCCCGGCGGTCGACTCCCACGCCGGATTCAGCTGTCAAACCTGCCATGATCCCCACACCTCGGCCCAGTGCACCCTGCCCCTGGCATCCGGGACATTCGGCAGTTATCAGGTGAACGGCCAAACCACTACCTTTTTTGTCAATTCGTTAAACGTCGTTGATCCGTTCTGGGGCGATCCGGCAAAATGGAGCAGCAAAAACGGCAATGAACGGGGGCTGATCTTTACCGTCACCCTGGGGCTTTTTGACAGCACCAGAACACCTGCGGGATATGTCGATTATTCCGCCGAGGTGGTGGCGGCCGATGCCGGTTCCATCACGGTAAACGGCGTCCATGCCGGGGCGGCACTCACCGGATCAACCGATTTTTCCCTGATTTACGGCCAGCTGGTCCGCAATGAAATCAACGGCAAGACGGTTTTTTTCAATGGACCCGCATCTTTTGCCGTCAACGACGGGTTCGGGCCGGGCGGAGACGATTCCACCCCGGACGGTGTCTGTCAGGTCTGCCATACCCGGACAAAATACTGGCGCAACGATGGCACGCTTGCCCTGCACAACAGCGGTCAGGATTGTACCGGCTGTCATGCCCATAAAAGCGGTTTTAATGCCGGCTGCAATTCATGTCACGGCAATCCGCCGGTGCTTGATATCCCCAAGGGTGATGACGGACTCGTTCTGGTGCCGTCCGCAACCGGCTCCGTCACGGCAGGGGCGCACGCCCTGCATGCCGGTGCCTCCGGCTTTCAGTTCAGCTGTGACATGTGTCATGCCGGCGGCATGCCGGAGTCGCCTGTTTCGGGCAACAACCGCATCCAGATCGGATTCGGGGTCAATCCGGCCGGCGTTGCCGCAAACTATGACGGTCAATCCTCCATTCTCCCGCCCTATGGCTATGAAGGGGTTGATGATACCACCGTCACCGGCGGCGGCAGTCTGACCTGCTCCAATGTTTACTGTCACAGCAACGGCGGCTGGGTGTCAAACGGCAGGATGAATTCACATGTCACCCCGTCGTGGAACACCCCGGGGCCGCTTGCCTGTGACAGTTGTCATCCCTATCCCATGAACACGGGGCCCGATGATCCGCGCAAGGACACTCACACGGCTCATGCCGACAAGGGCTACGGGGATTGCGGACTTTGCCATTATGCCAATATTGCCAACCATCAATTGCACTCCAACAAGATCTATGACCTGCTCCCTGCTCCGACCTTTCCGGGGCGCTCCTCGGATGGAGATCTGCCTCTTGCCTTTACTTACACCTTTGCCGAAGGCGGCGGCACCTGCTCCACCAATTCATGTCATGCCTACTGGGGCTATTCCGATCCGGTGCGCTGGGGCATGAACACCGATCTGGTGGTCACACCTTATTTGAGCGGGCTTCATTCTCCGGACATCGACCGGACCGTCACCTTTGATGCCAGTCGGTCCTCCTGCTACGAGAACGTCGACGGTACGGTGGAACAGCGGGAGTGCGGTTATGAGTGGAATTTCGGCGGGGCCGGCGTCATTACCGGCGGCAACGGCACGGATGTCATGGTGTATCAGTATGCGGCGGAAGGGGATTACAGCGCAACCCTCACCCTGCGCGAGTCAACCACCAACAAGACAAACAGTGCGATTGTCTCGGTGCATGCGGAAAATGTCGCACCTCCTCCCGCGGATGCGGATTTTGCCGTCGCGATCAACGGCAAGACGGTTCTCCTCACCGGCGTGCTGCCGGAGGGAATTGCCCGGGCCTTTATCTACTGGGGGGACAGGAAAACGACCATCTCCACGAATCCGCAAGCAGAGCTTGCGGCGGGGATCAGCCATATCTATACCGGCGGTGGCCGTGATTATTCCATCCGGGTGCAGACCGTCGATTCCGCTTACAATAAAATCGACTACACCGCAACCGAGGATGCGGATCTGCTTGTTGCGATTCCCTAGTGCGCGAATGCCGTCTTCCGGCCGGTAAATTTCCGGGCGGAATGCATGGGGGAGGGGCTTTTTGCCCCTCCCCTTTTTTTGTGCCTATTACCCGGTGGTCGCTGGATTTTTTTGAAACCATTCGCGGTAAAGGGTGAAAAAACGCTATGTGGGGCAAATGGCGCAGAAGGAAAATTTCGCCTGTCTTTTTTGTGAAGTTTTTTTTGGTTATATGTACCCATGCGGCACAGTGGGGTAGTGTTACCCAATTGGGATTTTTTAAAAAAGTTATTCTTTAAATTCCGATTAGTTATGTGAAAAATTATATGTATTTTAAAGGAAGGCACGCTGATTGCTGTATAGGGATGTCAGATTCTCAATTTTCCAAAAGCGTTGTTACAAGCATGAAATTCTTTCCGGAAGTCGAAGTTAGCAACGGTTCCCCCAAACCGTTTTTGGCTCATCCGCAAAGAAAGAACAAAAAAAAGAAGCTAACCAAGGAGTGAAAAATGAGAAAAAGGTATAAAAGTGGTTTGATGGTATCAGCCTTGACCACGGCAGCCCTGATTGTCGGAGTTAATGCCTTCGGTCATCCCAGTGTGCCGTTGCGGGATGCCGCCGGCAATATTATTGCCGACCAAAATACCGCATACAGCCCGAAAACGACCTGTGGCGCCTGCCATAACAAAGTCGTTAATTACAGCGTTGATCCTGAAGGAACGACATCCGTTTCCGGCGCCCGCGGCAGTTATGACGGCGGCGGCGATCAGAAAACCGTGGTCAAGACCCAGGGTATCCAGAACGAGGTCACCGGCGAGGTCGAGTGGGTAACCTACACCGTTGAGGCTTACAAACACGGCTTTGTCACCGGCCGTCATTCCCAGCAGGGACGAAATGAAGACTACGGCAACCATCTGCGTCATGCCATGGGCGGCAAGTTCTGGGAATCCAGCCCAGGCATGTTCGGCAAGTACTGACCCCCCTCAAACCGCCAGTTGGCGGCTAAAAACGCAGATCCTTTAACCAATCCTCTTTCCGCTGAAATGGGTGCCCAGGAATGGGGCAACACCTGTGGCGTATGCCATGTCGGCGGCGGCCAGCTTGAATACAACCGCGACCTCGAGGCCTATGGCTCAATCGGTGAAGGCGGCGGCGACACCTTTGTAATGAAGTATGCCCGTCCCGATGATCTTGCCACCGCGGAAGACGAAACCTCATGGGATAACGTCACCGTCGGCGTTATGAGCGCAAGCAACAAGGCCGAGATGGACTGTCTCATGTGCCATCTGGACGGCTCCAACCCCGGTTCCGCCTGGATGAAGACCCTTGATTGCGGACCGGCCAATCCCATCGGACCGGCAAACGACCCGACCTGTTCCGGCACCTCCATGATTCCCGGACTCCGCACCGTTGATAACGGAGCAGGTGTGCAGAATTATGACATGTTCAACCGTAACTTCGGCCTCAAGCAGCGGAAGATGGATCTCATCGCCTCCATGGGCGCCGGCGCCAAGGGTGTCTTTGACGCCGATAATCAGCTGACCGGTGTTGACTGGGGTACGGGTGCCGTGCAGCAAAGCACTGATTACTCCGGCACCCACAGCGTCGGTGAATGTCTGAGCGGTGACGTTGTTTACAATATGACGGGCTGTGCCGACTACAGCTACGCGGCTTCCACCGGCGGCGCATGCGCCGGCCAATATGCGACACCCTACAGATTAAACAACACCACCACGGCAGCTTGTATTAAAGTCGACTCGGAAAAAATCGCCGCCACTCCCAAGAGCGAAAACTGCTCCGTCTGCCACGCCCGCGACGACAATACCATGGGTCTGCCCGGCATGATGGCCATGCGTACCGGTTACGGTAACTACGGCCTTATTCATGATCCGTCCAACCCCATGCCGTCCGGCAATATGGGAGCTGCGCGTGATCTCGACACCGATAACGGCCCGGGTGCCTTGAACGACGATTACTGGTTCGATTTCGGCTGCAAGACCGGTATGGGCAAGCGCGCCCATAAGATCACCGGAGAAAACGATCCTTACGGCACCAACGGCCGCTGGGGCATGTCCATGTTTGCCCCTTCCACCCTGGATATGGATCCCGCCACCGTACCCAACGCAGGTGACCCGATCCCCGGCAAGATGCCGGATATCGACGTGCATGACCAGAACGGCATGGAGTGCGCCAGCTGTCATTACGCGATCGGTTCCACCACCGGCACCGGCTACGAGGATTTCCCCTCCAAGGAAGCTCACGGCTTTGTTTATCCGGCAGAGCGCGTTTTTGCCATGGACCATCAGTTCGCCCAGGCAGACTCCTTCCCGGACACCAAGAGCAAGAACAACCTTGATTCCAAGATCAGTTGCGAGAGCTGTCATACCGACCGCGACAACCCCAAGCTGGTTGACAACGGCGGCACCATCAATGCACCGATGCCGCTGCATAACGGTCTGCCCCAGCTGCATATCGACAAAATCGGCTGCGTGACCTGTCACGTGCCCGAGACCTACTCCGCCCCCGGCCGCCTGAAATACCGCGACTGGACCGCGGGTTTTGCCCGCGGCACCTTCAGGAACACCCTTGACTGGAACTTCGACCTGGTGACAGGCACCCATAAGACGGTTCCGTCCGTGCGCAAATGGGTAACCAAGAACGGCGAACGCAAGATTTATCCGATTCTGCCTTCCCTGCTGCCCACCTGGTACGAAGTGGTGCCGAACAGCGGCGTATTGGTGCAGGATGATGCCGGCATGGTTGCGGCAGGCGAGGAGTTCGATAATATCGTGGACACCGCCAATGGCACCGCCACCTTCAAGTCACCGGTGAAAAACCGTGACCTGCAGCAGGTTGCCGAGTTTGTTCGCGACAACAATCCGGCATTCGACATGCGTCTCAACGGCGGCAACACCGTGCCCCTGTTTGACGGCTTCCAGATCGTTGACTCCTGGGAGATCGACACCGAGGCCGAGATCAACGCCATGCTGGGTGCTTTCCAGAGCAAGGCCAACGGTTCCGACGCTCGTTTCGTCAAATTCCTCAGCGTTGTCCAGGCTGACTTTGACGTTACCCACGGCGTTGTGCCGAAAGAGTGGGCCCTTGGTGGATCCGAGCGCGGCGGTTGTGTCAGCTGTCACTCCTCCATGAACGCTGCAAGCCCCAACTATTCACCCTATTCAGTTGGTTTCTTCGAGGGATACATTCAACCCGTCGCCAATGCCGGTATGCCCGGATTTGGTGTCGGCGGCTATGAGATCGTCAAGAACTGGATGGCCATGTTCGCTGATTTCGACGCAGCAGCAATGTGCGGCGCCGGCGATCCGACCAAGATGTCCACCGACGGCATGGGCGGTATGCTCAATCCGAATACCGACCATCACAACTTCTACTTCAACCCCATGACCGGCGCGCCCAACATGACGGCCGAGTGTGCTTCCTGGTCCTGGTTCTCCAATAACCCGATGTTCGGCACCGCAGGCGGCAACGCTCAGTTGCAGCATGTTGTCGGCATGATGACCATGACCTTTGATCAGGCCATGGGCTTCCCGGCCGGAACAGCCATGCAGCTTGGTATGTACGACGGTGTTGCCGGTATCCAGGGCTTTGCGCTGAAAGAACTGCAGACCGCGGGCACCCTGGGATGTAACCCGTTCGCCGGTCCGGTCAGCTTCAGCCCGGCTCCGGACATGAATGGTGACTCCAAGCCCGATCAGACCGTCAACAACTGTATGCCGAACTATGCCGGCATGCCCGGCATGGAAGCCTATGCCGGCATGATCAACGGTACCTGTACCGGTGCTGATCCGGTTGGCGGCGTACCCGGCGCATGTACGGGCGGTTTCCGCAACGGCGGAGCCTGTATGGCCGACGCCGACTGTGAAGGCGCCATGACCGATATGGCCGAAATTCAGCACAACCCCTTTGGTTTGATGCTGAGTCGCGCCGAGGCGGTTTCCCGCTTCAAGATCGATCTGCAGCAGTCCTATGGCGACATCAACGATCCTGCAACCTCCAAGGTAAAATGGCTTGTCGGCGGCGAGCAGAATCCGAGCAACGTCAACCATGTTGCTTCATGGGATCAGGCACAGTACTGCTTTGATTACATGGGCGGACCCAACCCCATGACTCCGGCGGTTGTTCCGTGTACCTCGGCTGCAGCCACCGCCATGGACGGTAAGCGTCACATCGCCACCGTACAGAGCGCCAACCAGTACCTTGGTTACCCGGAGCAGACTCTTGCCGCGCTGATGACCCCGAGTGTTGCCGTTGCCGCCAAGACCTTTGTGGCGGATGCCAAACTCAGTGCTCTTGCTTCGGCGGACACGGATCTGACGGTTGAGTACAATGCCACCCTGTCAACCTGCGCTTCGGTTGTGGACGGCGTCCTGACACCGTGGGCCGAAGGTTGCAGCTACAGCTTCGATACAGCCGGAAGCACGCTGGTCAGTGATGACGGTAATGGTGTCAGAGTTGTCGAGTATCCGGCCGAGGGTGACTACAATGGTTCCGTGACCGTTTGTCTCAACGACGATCCGGCAACCATTGCCGACGAGTCTTCGGTATGCGACAGCACGACGGTAACCGTCAGTGCAGTCATCGTTGAGCCCGAGGTTCTGGGAGTCGATTTCACCGCTGCTGTTGCCGGTAAGACGGTAACTTTGAGCGGTCTGAATTTCGATCCTTCCATCGTTCGCGCTTACATTTACTGGGGTGACAGGAAGACAACCACGGTATCCAACATGGCGACGCTGGCCGCGGGCATTGCCCACACCTATACAATTGGTGGAAAATCCTACGATATCAGTGTTAAGGTTTATGATTCTTCATACAACCAGACCATTTATACCGTAACCGAGGATGGCGACCTGCATGTAACACTTCCGTAAACAATCCGGACATTGTCTGGATGTAACCAAGAGCAGGCAGGGAAACCTGCCTGCTCTTTTTGCTTGAAATTCGTTGGTCGGGAGTCTCGGTTTCTTTTTTTGTGTTAGACAAGGATTTACGTTTCAGCTTAGTATGAGCAGAACAAACTCCGTAAGATTTTGTCTAATATAAAAATTTACCGCTGCACAATCCATCAGATACCGAAAATTTTGCCAAGGAGCTTTCCATGAAGCGAATGAAATACACCCTGTTTGCCCTTTTGCTTGGTCCCCTGCTTTCAGCTTCACCTGTTATCGCCAGTACCCCGGTACCTTCGGCTGAAAAAGGGGTGACGGCCGTACAGGTTCAGGAGCAGACACAGGCTGAAAAGGAAGAAATTGCGGCCGCCCGCCAAAAAACAGCCGAGGCCCGAAAAGAGATCGTTGCCCGGGTCGATGGGGCGGAGATCAGCATGTATGATCTGCTCGGCATGATGAACCGGGTGGCAAACAGTTTTTACAAGGGCGTTCAGGATCCGGACGAAGCGACGACATTGGAGATCAAGCGTCGCGCCATGGCTCGTCTTGTTTTTGAGGAGCTGGCGGTAAAAGAGGCGGTCAAACAGGGCATTAAGCCCGTGCCCGAGAAAGTCCGGGAGGTCATTGATAATCTGAAAAACAGCTATGGGGATGAAGGATACCGGAATTATCTTGCCGACATCGCCATGACCGAGGAGCAGCTTCGCGCTCGTATCGAGCGTGGTCAGCTGCTTGAAGGCATCACCGGTCGCGAGGTCTACCAGAAACAGGGAAGCGACCCTGAAGCCGTCGGCAAGCTTTACAAGGAGTATAAAGAAGCCGGCAAGCTGAGAAAGGCGGATGAATATTTCATCAAGGAGGTTTTCGTCATGGCCGGCAGCGACAAGGAGGCCACCAGGGCCACGGCCGAAAGGTTGCTGGCGCAGATGAAGGCGAACAATAACGATTTTTCCAAGCTTGTGCTGGACGGCACCTTCATCGTCCGCAAAATCCGGGTTGACAAGAACAAATACCCGCTGATTTTTGAAAAAATGCTGGGCATGCAGATCGGCCAGTTCAGTGATGTGGTGGAGGACAACGGCACCTTCCACATCTTTGAGGTGCTGCAGAAGGATCCTTCCCGTGATATGACCGAGGAGGAGGCGAAGACCATGCTGGAAGACCGACTTTCGCTTTATCTGCAGGAGAAGCGCCGGGCCGAGTGGGTTGCGGAGCTGAGGAAAGACGCCAAAATTGAAATTCTGCTGGATGAGCTGAAGGATAATGTTCCGACTGCTCCGGAAAAAATGGAAAAATAGAGGGGAGAGAAACGTTCCAGCGATATGCATTTATGCGCTGGAACGCATGAACGCCCGCGTTACTTGACCATTTCACCGTCAACGAAGTAAGCCTTATAGGTATGGCCGTTGGGGAAGGTGAAGATTCCTTCCCCGTGCCGTTTGCCGTCTTTGTAAGCTCCTTCATAGGTGAGCCCGGTGGAAAAAGTGAATTTGCCCTTGCCGTTGCGTTTGCCTTCAAGGTATTGGCCTTCGTATTTCGACCCGCCGGCAAAGGTATATGCGCCGTATCCATGCCGGCGGCATTTGGCGAATTGGCCCTGGTAGACCGAGCCGTCCTCCAGTTCAAGCGTACCGTTGCCGTCCAGGCAGTTGCCGGCAACGCACTGGCCTTTGGTGTTGTTGGGGAAAGTGATGCGTCCCTGACCTTCCACCACCTTGCCTTTGTTGAATTCGCCCAGAAATTGCTGCTTGGCGGGAAAGGTGATGTTTATTTCACCATGAAAAAGGCCCTGCTTGAACGTGCCGCGGTACTTGGTTCCGTCGGGCAGGGTGAGAGTTCCTTCACCGTTGTATTTGTTGTCGGCAAAATCGCCGGAATAGGTGGTGCCGTCGTCAAAAATGAGTCCGCCGAAGCCTTCCCGGATTTCGTTTTTGAATTCACCACTGTAACGGGAACCGTCAGCCCACAGCATGATGCCGCGGCCGGTCACGCAGTTTCCCCGCTCGCATTCCGCATCGGTTCCGTCGGCAAAAAGCACGTAGCCGCCGCCGTCATACTGGCCGTATTTGAATTTGCCCTCGTAGGTTGAACCGGAGGGCATGAAAAGTGTTCCCGTACCACCGGCTCTTCCGGCAAGAAACGTTCCTTCGTAACGTCTGCCGTCGTCATAAAGCCAGGTGCCCTGGCCATTGGCACAATCGCCGGCGATGCATTTGCCGTCAATTTTTTTATCCGGCGCATCGGCATCGTTTTCTTTGCCGGACCGTATCCAGGCGCAGCTGGTGGTCAGAAGAAGGATGAAAACGACCAGGGAGTATTTTTTTGGATTCATCTGTGTGCACCAGGGATCGAATGAAGAAGAACGTGGAATAAGTACATGACATCAGAGCCCTTCATGGTCTGTTGCCTTGAGTGAAAAGACGGGATAACGCTTTGACATAAATATTATTTTCATAACTTGACATCACCTTTTTTTTTTGTCAACAATCAAACTGATGGAATTAAAGAATAATTCATATTATATGATCTTGATCTGCTTCGTTTTGTTCCTGCCTGCGCGGGTATCGGAGGCTGCTTCGTCTGATCCGTTGCCGCGGAAATCGGAAGTGCGTGCAAAGGTCACTGCCGGCGACTGCAGAAAATGTCATCAGGATGTTGTCCAAACTCTTCAGCGAAAAGGTGCGGCCCATACGGAGCTCTGTCTTGACTGCCACCGGGGGCATCCGCCCGCGGACATGGAAATTATTCCCGCCTGTGCCGATTGCCACCGGAATGAAGCGCATTTTTCCCTGGCAGGGTGCACTACCTGTCATCAGAATCCCCATAACCCCTTGGAAATTCATCTGACCCGTGATATAACCGGACCCTGTCTGACGTGTCATGAAGAGCAGGTCGAGCAGCTGAGGGAACACCCAAGCATTCACACGAAATTTCAGTGCACGGCCTGTCATTGGTACCATGGACAGATTCAGCCATGCCAGAACTGCCACCTGCCCCATTCGGACACCATGGGTCCGGAGAGTTGCCGAACATGCCACAGGGCGCATATGCCTTTGGTCGTGACCTATGGTGAAACCATTCCGTCCGAGGATTGCGGTTCATGCCACACGAAAATTTATGAAACAATGGCAGATACATGGTCAAAACACCGGAATGTCGCCTGTGTAACGTGTCACGTTGGCAGGCACGGCATGATTCCCAAATGTCTGGATTGCCATGGCGAACCCCATCCTGATGAAATTTGGGAAAAATTTGAAAAGTGCGTTGACTGTCATGATGTGGCTCATGATTTGTGGGCCACGAAAGCCAGTACCAACAAGTTCGTGCTGGATCAATAAAGAAAAAATGGTATGCGCCTGATGGATTTAATAATCGAGCGGCGGGCGATTGTCCGCGAAATGAAAAAGAAACTCATTTCGCGAACCGGTAATCCTGTTGTATACGGCATCGTTACCCTTTTTCTCCTTGCCCCGGCCGGAGTGAATTCCTGTCTTGCCGCGGCGGGCTGTCTTGCCAACGGTTGTCACACGATACTGCAGGAAAAAAGGCATATTCACGCACCGGTGGCGGAAGGCGATTGTCATTCCTGTCATATTGCCGTAAATGAAACCCATCCATCAGGCACGAACGGTGATTTCCATCTGATTCAGGACGGAGGCGACCTCTGTTTTTCCTGCCATGACCGGCAAGGTTTTGACGGCAAACGTCGGCATGGACCGTCTGCTTCAGGCGCCTGCACCACCTGTCATGATCCCCATTCCGCCGATCAGGCGCCCCTGTTGAAAATGGAACTCCGGCAGCTCTGTCTCGGCTGCCACCAGGATTTTGCCCAGTCCATGAAGAACGCCTCTTTTCTTCACTCCGCCATTACCGAGCAGGACTGCGGCGCCTGTCATCTTCCCCACAGCAGTGAAAGTGCCGGCCTGCTGAAAGGAGACGGCACAGATCTCTGTTTCGCTTGCCACGCGGATATCAAAAAGAAATATGATACGTCGTTGGCCAAACACAAGGCGCTGTATGTCGGTCAGCGCTGCGGCAATTGTCATTTTGCCCATTTTGCCGAATATCCCTCCCTGCTGAAAAAAGAGGGGCAGGACCTCTGTTTCGGCTGCCATGGAGAAAGCGACGCAGCCAAGCCTGACGGGTTGCGCAATATCCGCCGGGAGATCGAGGGGAAAAAAGTGGTGCATGGCCCGGTGGCCGACGGGCAGTGTATTGAATGTCATGAAACGCACGGAGGAGGGTATCCAAAACTGCTGAATGGTCCTTTCCCGCAAGCATTTTACGCATCATTTCAGCCTGACCAGTATGATTTCTGTTTCCGTTGCCACGACAAGGAATTGCTGACCGCCCAGCCGGTCAAGGAGCAGACGGCCTTTCGCAATGGTTCCGACAATCTCCATTTCAGGCATGTGGCGCGAAAACAAAAAGGCAGAACATGCCGTGCCTGCCATAGTCTCCATGCCAGCGATGGTGAAAAGTTGATCAACCCCGACGGAATTCCTTTTGGCAACTGGACCATTCCCATCAGGTTTGAAGCAACCGAAACCGGCGGGGGATGTGTGCCCGGATGCCATCGTTCCCTGAATTACGATCGCAATGAGCCTGTTGATTATTCGAAAAGAGAGGAACCGAAACCGAAGGACGCCACGCCGCAGGAACCTCGGGAGACGCAGGAACCCGATGTGAAGCAAAAAGATGCCGCGCCGTTGGATAGCGATCTCGAGCCGTTAGATACCGAGCCGACAAAACAATGAAACAGTTATTTTCAATTTTTTTCGCGTATTGCGCTGTTGCGATGCTGTTGTTCGGATGCTCCGCTGATCCGTTGGTAAATCATAAAAGGCTGACTGATTTTTTTGACGGGGTGCCTGAGCTGCCGCCGCTTGACCAGCTCTGCGAGGACAACATGGAGGACCTGTTCAATACCTATTATGAAACCCGTCTTGCCGAAGCAACCGCAGGGTCCATCGAAGATGAAAAAATCGTTACCGCCGGATCAAGTCATCCTCCGTATGCGGAGAAAAACTGCCAGGGGTGTCATGATTTTAAGAATAAAAATCTCCTCATTGTGCCGGCGAACCAGCTGTGCGAGGTCTGCCATGTCGGTTTTGTCAAAGGGAAATACATTCACGGACCGGTGGCGGTACGGGAATGCCTTGCCTGTCATGTTCCCCATACTTCCGAGCATAAGTCGCTGCTGCAGGAAAGTGTCAGCGCCATCTGTTCCAAATGCCACCAGGAAGAGAGGTTGGCCTCGCAAATGCACGAACTGGTCATGAAAAATAATATGGAATGCGTTAATTGCCATGATGCCCATGGCGGGGATACGCCCTATTTCCTGAAATAGCTTTTTTGATTGGGGATTCGGGACTGCGGAATGAGGATAAAGAATGCGTGACATGTTTTTTCGGATGAGGCAAAGAGACTGCTTTTCAAAATACGGAAACCCCCTATGATGCTTTTCACCGTGTTGCTTGCTCTTTTTTTAACGCTCTTGCCCCTGGTCGACGATTGCCGTGCCCAGCCGGCTTGTGTGACGGAGGCCTGCCATAGCGGCTTTCAGGACAAGACGGCAATGCATCCCGAGGGTAAGGGCTGCGCCGACTGTCATCTTGAGGTGGCGGATGATCATGGTGCCGGGGGGAAGAAACCCGTTCTTCTTGAAGATATGTGCGCGTCCTGTCATGAAGATGTTTTCCGGCATCGCATCATGCATTCGCCGGTTACAAACACGTCATGCCGGCTCTGCCACAATCCCCATGGCGACATGGGAAAGAAGCTGTTGCCGGACACTTATTCCACCGAGCTGTTCATCAATTATGACGAAAATGCCTACAAGCTCTGTTTTTCCTGTCACAAGCGAGATCTGCTTATGTTTCCGGATACGTCCTATTCCACCGGGTTCCGTAACGGCATCCATAATCTTCATTACCTTCATGTGAATAAACCGAATCGGGGAAGAAGCTGTAAGCTTTGCCATGGCATCCATGGCGCGGAACAGGAGAAATTGATGGCCGACGCGGTATCCTTCGGGGATTGGCGAATGCCGGTTGCTTTCCGGAAAACGGAAAGCGGCGGCAGCTGCGCTCCGGGATGCCATCAGCCACGGCAGTATGATCGCAATGCCAGGGGAGAAGTGGGGCAAGGTCAGGCTGCGCCGAATGAAAACAAAAAAGAAGGTGGTGCGTCGTGAGTGATGTTCAGACAAAACAGATCATAGACGGGTCCTATCCTCGCGGGGTGGTCATGCAATGCGGCCTGATTTTTATCGGCGGCCTCATTGCCACGGCCGTGGTCTTTTTTTTCATGATGGGGCAATCCATAGGTCCGACCTACGGTGAAGGATTTCGCATGCTTGCCCGCCTTGAACAGGATATTTTCTATAAATCGCTGCTTATATACGGCAGCACGGTTCTTGTCGCCCTTGCCTGCATCCTGATCATTACGGTGCTTTATTCCCACCGGGTTGCAGGACCTATTTACCGGTTGCGTCTCTTCGCCCGCCAGGTCCGTGACGGGGAGGTTGGGAAACGAGTTGCTTTGCGGCGCACCGACGTCATTCAGCCTCTGGCTGATGAGATGAATTTTATGGTTGATGGTTTCCACAACACCTTTGATACAATCAGCAGGGAAGTCGCCTGCATGGAAAACGTGATAAAAAAGCTGGAAAGCGGGGGACAGGGAGGAGAAGAGCATTTGCGGGAGATAGAGAAAATTTCGGGAAAGATTTCCTTTCTGCTTGAGAAATACAAGCTGTAATTTTTTGCCGATATGAAAAAAACCGTTTGCTTTTCCATACTTTTTCTTTGCTCCCTCTCCCTGCTGGTGTATTGCCTGGAGCCGAATCCTCACACTTTCAAGGAGAACGAGTGCGCCATCTGTCATCAGGGAACTCCCGGTTCTCCCAATTCAATTGTACTGGAGAGTCCGACTCTGGCCTGCACCGGCTGTCATCGGGATGTGCTGGCATCCGGCTTCATGCACCCTATTGATGTGCGGCCGGACAAGGTGTCCGTCCCTCCCGATTTTCCCCTTTCTCCTTCCGGTTTCATTGTCTGTACCACCTGTCATGACGTCCATGGCGCTTTTACGGATGCCCTGGGAGAGGCAACGGCTTTTCTCCGGCGTCCGGAACGGGGCAGGGCGTTTTGCGTCAGTTGCCACAGTCAGCATGCTCTTTCCGGGACCGGCGGACATGAACTGGCTCTCGGTGAGGCCCATTTCCAGTCGGAATATATTGCAACAGGGGAGGGCCAGGAACTCGACGAAACATCAAAAAACTGCATCGGCTGCCATGACGGCACTTACGGCTCTTCGGTCCCCATAAGCAGCGGAATCTGGCAGCACAGCAGTGCGTACGGCGGGGGCGGCTCTCCCGTCGGTGGAAAGCATCCCATCGGCATTGATTATGAACAGGCGCGCATTCGCCACGGCCGCAAGACGGATCTCCGGCCGATTTCCATGGTTGACCCAAGAATCCAGTTTTATGACGGCAGGCTCGGCTGCGGTACATGCCATGATCCCTATTCCCATCTTGAGAATGATCTGGTCATGAGCAATGCCCGCAGTGCGCTTTGTTTCGCCTGCCATGCCATTGATTAGAAATGTGTTGTGTCACCGCATCTTGAACCTAAAACCGGGATTTATTCGCTATGGCTGAGAAATTCAAACGAAGAAAATATTTCATCGATAAGGGGGCCCAGGGCCGCTTTATGGCCGCCTTTGCCGTTGCCTCCATGACCGGAGGGGTCATTGCCGTTTTCTGTTTCCGTTATTTTGCCCAGAAGAAAATCGATGCCACTCTTTATTCCATGAAACTGCCCGATGTTTCCATCAGTTCTCTGCTCATGGGGGAGATGCTTTTTTCCTCCCTGCTCACCGCTCTTTTTGTCATCATTCTGTTTGTCTTCACCGCATCGCGGCTTTTTTCAAGAATCAGCGGGCCTTTGAGAAAAATGTCATCATCCGTGCAAACCATTGCCGCCGGGGATCTGCAAGGCCCGGTAAAGCTGCGTGAAAATGATGAATTTCAGGAATTTGCCGAGGAGGTGAACGGCATGGTGCGGGTGATGAATTCCAGGTTGTCGGCTTTGCGTCATCAGAATGACGGCATCAGGCAATACTGCCGGGCGGAAGGAAAAACCGGTGCTAACGTGGCGGATATCAAAAAGAGTCTTGAGGCGATGAAACAGGAATTACAGGCGCTCAGCTTATGATACGGAAGAGTTGTTTGTTCGCATTCTTTTGGCTGACGGTCGGCATCGCGGAGCTGTTTGCCGCGACGCCCCATGGGGAGAGCGGGATCAGGTGTCTGGATTGCCATGTTTCATTGCCGCTGGACGGTCTGGAGTTTCGTTTTCATGATGATCTCCATCTCCTGTGCCTGCGCTGTCATAAGGACTATTCCTGTAAGCCGGACGGGGGCGACGGTTATTTTCGCCACCCGATCGCCGTTGTTCCGTCATTTAAGATTCCTGCCGATATGCCGCTTGACGTGAAAATGAAGATGAATTGCATGACCTGTCACCTTTTTCATGATGAAAAAAAAGCCAAACAGGATCTTCATCTCCATCTTCTGCGTCGGTCACCGGGGTCGAGCTTTTGTTTGACCTGCCATACGAAGCTGCCTGGTAAATGACGGCTATGGCGTTGTACAGGAAAGATATTGCACCTGAAAGTCGTGTCAGGTTTCTTGTCTGCTTTTTTCTGCTCCTGATCGGCTTGCCGGAAATTGTTTACGCGGAGCTGCCCCGTACCGGCCAACGATCCTGTTACGACGAAAAGGGCGTGGTCATTGATCACGCCGGGACAGGTCAGGACGGCGACCTGCAAGCCGGCGGCGTCTGGCCTGATCCTCGGTTTTCCGATAACGGGGATGGCACGATAACCGATCATCTCACCGGTTTGATCTGGCTGCAGGATGGGGGCTGTCTGGGAAGTCTAAGCTGGCAGGGGGCCATGGATGCGGCGACGAACGCAGGGCAAAAAGACGAAAAAGCAAAATGTGCGGGGTTGCAGGCCCACGACGACTGGCAGGTTCCTGAAATCGACCAGCTTGAGGGTCTTTTCAACGCGGAAGAGGTTTCTACCCCTGTCTGGATGAACAAGCAGCGTTTCAGAAATATCCAACCGGGCCTCTACTGGTCCCGTACGGGCAGTACAAACCAGTATGGTGCGTGGGCTTTTGATTTGGCAAATGGTGAAGTTCGCCAAGCGGGCAAGGTGGATCACCATTTTTGCCTCCTTGTCCGCTCTTCCGCCAAAGATTCGCCAGCATTGACAGGGCCAAAAGATTCTTCGGGCCAGGCAACTCGTTTTGTCGATAATAATGACGGCACCGTGCTCGATAAGCAGAGCGGGCTCATGTGGCTGAAAGACGCATCCTGCCTGGGACGCAATTCCTGGTCGCAGGCTTTGACGAATGTCGGTTCGTTAAATAATGACCCAGCAGCTCTGCAGTGCCGGGAACTGCAGGCCCGATACACGGACTGGTCCTTGCCGAACCGGCATGAATTGCGCAGCCTGGTTGATCATCGGCAGGATTTGCCCGCGTTGCCCGAAAATCATCCTTTTGCCGGGGTGCAGACGCACTACTGGTCATCCACCACAACGACCGGGGAGCCGACGCGGGCATTTGAGCTCACTTTGGCAACAGGATCATTGACAGCCGCTGAAAAAGGAAAGAAATTCGGCATCTGGGCGGTTCGACCTGCCGGGGGACGGCCTGACCGCAAAAGAGCGGATGATTTAGAAAAGACCTTGACGCAGAAGGATGTCTATTTGCTGTCGCCCCTTGGGCCGCCCACTCCGATTACGTGGCCGGTGTTGCGTTTTACCGGTCATGCCGACGGAACAATGACGGATAATATCACCGGACTGATGTGGATGAAGTATGGCGGATGTTTCGAAGCTGAGACATGGGAGAATGCCTGGAAGGTGACGGATGTTCTGAACACGGCTCCGGAAAAGCTGAAGAAATGCCCCGATTACACGGCCCGATATGGAGATTGGCAGTTGCCTGATCTGGCCATGATGGAGGAGTTGCTTGGCGCTGCCCACGGAGAACCCGCCGCCTGGTTGAACAGCCAGGGAGCACACGGGATGCTTGCCCGTGATTACTGGGTGCGGGAAAAAAATTATCTTAATCTTTATTTCGCCTGGGCGGTTAATCTTCGCCAGGGCACATCCCGGAATTATCCGAAATCTTTTCAATTGCACGTCTGGCCGGTCCGCAGGACGCAAATCTCGACAGCAGTGACTCCCATTCCACATATCATGGGCAATGGGAGCGAAGGCAAACTTGTTCTTCCGCAAGGGAAGGAACTGGTGCTTGCGGCAGCCATTGACCAGGCAAGCAGCCCGGTGCCCTCGGTTTTCCGGATATGGTACACGGCCCCTGACGGCAAGTCCCGCTGGTTGTCCAGTCAGGGTGAATGGGTTGAACAGGAGGTCGATACGTTTTCCGGCAACCTGTTTCAGCTCGACCAGTCCCCCCTGTTCAGGGGAGACACAACAGAGCTTGCCCTCGGTGAATACACCTTTTTTTTCGCGATCAAACCCATGGTTGAAGGGGCCGGCGAGGGAAAGATCTTTCGCTCTGAATTGCAAGTGACGGTAAGCGACGATGAAGCGCAGGCTGGCGCACGGCAAAGCGACGCCAACGAGGAATTTGATCAGGAGGTGATTGAGGAAGAGGTGCTCGTTCACTGATTTTACATAAAAAATGATCTTCCCGCAGCATGCGGAAAAGAAAAAAGGCCACCGGGAAATCCGGCGGCCTTTTTTTATGGAAGAGGGATGTAACAGCTCTTGGTTATTTGTTCGTTTCTTTTCCTTCCGGTTCAAGGGCCTTGAAACGTCCTTCCAGGAATTTCCAGGATCGTTCCACGTCCTTTTGCGAGGCAGCCATCAATTCGTCCGCCATGGAGGGGTTGGAAAGTTTCAGAGCCCGGTAGCGGTTTTCGCCCAGCGCGTAGTCGGCAAAGGGCATGGACGGCGCCTTGCTGTCGAGATGCAGGGGGTTTTTCCCTTGTTTCTCCAGGTCGGGATTGTAACGGTACAGCGGCCAGTGGCCGCAGGCAACCGCCTTGGTCTGCTGCTCAAAACCCTTGGCCATGTTGATGCCGTGGTTGATGCAGTGGGCATAGGCGATGACCAGGGACGGTCCGTCATAGGCCTCGGCCTCGGCAATGGCCTTGGCGACCTGCATGGGATTGGCGCCCATGGCGACCTTAGCCACATAGACGTTGCCGTAGGTGGAGAAGATCATGCCGATATCTTTTTTCGGCATTTTCTTACCGCCCGCGGCAAACTGGGCGGTGGCGGCACGCGGGGTGGATTTCGACATCTGGCCGCCGGTGTTGGAGTAAACCTCGGTGTCAAGGATGAGGACGTTGACGTTTTCGCCGGAAGCGAGAACGTGGTCCAGGCCGCCGTAGCCGATGTCATAGGCCCAGCCGTCACCGCCGAAGATCCATACCGATTTTTTGACCAGATAATCAGCCACATGAAAGAGCCGTTTGGCGATGACGCTGTCACTGGCCGCCAGGGTTTCTTTCAGTTTGGCGACACGGTCACGTTGCGCTTCAATTTCAATCTGGTTTTTCTGGCCGGCGCCGGTCAGTTCGGCAGCCATTTTCTTGGTGATGATTTTTGCCGCCACCGCTTCTTCAAGCAACTCGGCCGCCTGCTGTCCCAGCTTGTTCACCGTCTGGCGCATGCCGAGGCCGAACTCGGCGTTGTCTTCAAACAGTGAGTTCGACCAGGCAGGCCCACGACCGTCTTCCCGCTTGCAGTAAGGTGTGGTGGGCAGGTTGCCGCCGTAGATGGAGGAGCAGCCCGTGGCATTGGCGACAAGCATACGGTCGCCGAACATCTGGGTAACCAGTTTGATGTACGGGGTTTCGCCGCAGCCGGCACAGGCGCCGGAGAACTCGAACAGCGGCCGCATCAGCTGGCTGCCTTTAACGGTGGAGGGGTCGATCTCGGCAAAGTCGACCTCGGGCAGACCGAGGAAGTATTTGACATTGGCTGACTCGGTTTTTCTGATCTCCTCGGTGTTGGTGGTCATCACCAGGGCTTTCTTTTTGGCCGGGCAGACACCTTCACACAGGGTACAGCCGCAGCAGTCCTCGGTGAAGACCTGTACAATGGCCTTGCGCCCTTTGAATTCCTTGCCCACCGCATCAGCTGTTTTCAACGCTTTGGGTGCTTTTTTCAGGTCGGCTGCTTTGACGATTTTCATGCGGATGGCGGCATGGGGGCAGACCAGGGAACAACGTCCGCACTGAATGCAGTTTTCCGGCACCCATACCGGCACATGCACGGCAATATTTCGTTTTTCGTACTGGGTGGTGGCGGTTGGCCAGGTGCCGTCATCCGGCATCTGGGAAACCTTGATCTCCTCACCCTTGCCCTGGATCATCTTGGCGGTAACTTCCTTGACAAAGGCCGGGGCATCTTCCGGGACGGTGGGAGGCATTTCATGGCCGCCGAGGGTTTTGGGTATTTTTACTTCAACGATATTGTTCACCGCGGCGTCAACCGCGTCATAGTTCATCTTGACGACTTTTTCGCCTTTCTTGCCGTAAGTCTTCTTGATGGCGTCCTTGATGGCCTTGATCGCTTCATCTCGAGTGAGGATGCCGGAGATGAGGAAGAAGGCGGTCTGCATGATCATGTTGATTCTGGCGCCCAGGCCAAGGGCCTCGGCCAGGTTGATGGCATCAATGATGTAAAATTTCGCTTTTTTGTCAATGAGCTGTTTCTGGACGGCGGCGGGAAGCTGCTTCCAGATCTCTTTCTGGTTGAAAGTGGTGGTCAGCAAAAAGGTGCCGCCCTCTTCCAGGTTGGACAGCATGTCGTATTTGTCCAGGAAGGTGAAATTGTGACAGGCGATAAAGGTTGCCTTGTTGATCAGGTAGGGAGCAACCACCGGGTTTTTGCCGAAACGGAGATGGCTGGTGGTGATGGAACCTGATTTTTTCGAGTCATAAACAAAATAACCCTGCGCGCTGTTCTCTGTTTCCGTGCCGATGATCTTGATGGTGTTCTTGTTGGCGCCGACCGTACCGTCCGAGCCGAGACCGTAGAACATGGCGCGGTGAACGTCTTTCCCCTCGATGTTGTAGGATTTGTCGTAGTTCAGGCTGGAAAAGGTGACATCATCATTGGGTCCGACGCAGAAATGGTTTTTCGGCGCCCAGGCGGACATGTTGTCAAAGACCGCTTTGACCATGGCCGGAGTGAACTCGGCTGAACCCAATCCGTAACGGCCGGAAAGAATCATCGGGTGGTTTTTCATGGAGGAGGTTTCTACGGCTTCGCCCACCGCGGCGCGAACATCAAGGTACAGCGGTTCGCCGGCGCAACCGGGTTCCTTGGTGCGGTCAAGCACGGTGATGCGTTTGACGGTGGCCGGCATGGCGTTGACCATGGCCTTCATATCAAAGGGGCGGAAAAGACGGACAATAACCAGACCTATTTTGCGGCCCTGGGAAACGAGGTGGTCGATGGTGGCGGCAACGGTTTCGCAGCCGGACCCCATCATGACGACAATTTCTTCGGCATCCGGCGCGCCATGGTAATCAAAAAGATGATACTGACGACCGGTGATCCCGGCGAATTTATCCATGGTTTCCTGGATAATGCCCGGAATGGCAATATAGTACTTGTTGACCGTCTCGCGGCCGGTAAAGTAGACGTCGGGGTTCTGGGCGGTGCCGCGCATCATCGGCCGGTCCGGGGAAAGTCCGCGCAGCCGGTGGGCGATGACCAGATCCTCGTCGATCATGGCGCTCATGTCGTCCATGGTGAGCTGCTCAACCTTCTGTATTTCATGTGAGGTGCGGAAACCGTCAAAAAAATGCATAAAGGGGATGCGTGATTTCAGGGAGGCCTGGGTGGAGATCAGGGCCATGTCCTGGCATTCCTGAACGTTCTGGGAGCAGAGCATGCCCCAGCCGGTCTGGCGGGCCGCCATGACGTCGCTGTGGTCGCCGAAAATGGAAAGACCCTGGCAGGCCAGAGAGCGGGCCGTGACGTGGAAAACGGTGGGGGTGAGCTCGCCGGCAAGTTTATACATGTTGGGGATCATCAACAGGAGCCCCTGGGAGGCGGTAAAGGTGGTGCACAGGGCGCCGGTGGTCAGTGAACCGTGCAGCGAGCCCGCAACACCGCCTTCAGACTGCATCTGGGTCACCACCGGAACGCTGTTCCAGATGTTTTTCTGTCCGGCGGTTGCCTTGGCGTCTGCTTCCGCCGCCATGGGGGAAGACGGGGTAATGGGGTAGATGGTGATAATTTCGCTGGTGGCGTAGGCGACGTGGGTACAAGCCTGATTGCCATCAATGGTAACCATTTTCCGTGACATAACTTCTCCTTAAATGTTGATAGGTTGTGATATTTATGAAAACAAAATCGGAGTGCCGTTGCGGCACATATGTGGCAAAATTATGTATTAGTAATCCATCTTGGAAATAATTTCCAGCATTTCATGTCGGGGAAATGCATTTTTTTCTTGACACCATTGTCCTGCGGCGGAGTGTTTCGCAACGAAATTTTATGATTTTGCTTTGATGACCAGTTCCGGAGGTTCCAAAATAACCTTGGTGTCCTCCGGGATGGAAGTGGTCAGCCAGACGTTGCCGCCGACAACCGAACGGGCGCCGATCACCGTGTCGCCCCCGAGTATGGTGGATCCCGCATACACCGTGACATCATCTTCCAGGGTCGGGTGACGCTTTCCCGATCGTTCAAGTTCGCCTGATTCCGTTCTTTTAAAAGAAAGGGCTCCCAGGGTAACGCCTTGATAAATTTTTACCCGCTTGCCGATAACCGCGGTCTGGCCGATGACCACGCCGGTGCCGTGATCGATGAAAAAGGATTCACCGATTTCGGCACCCGGATGGATATCAATGCCCGTTATGCTGTGAGCATATTCGCTCATCATGCGCGGCAGCACCGGAACTTCCAGTTCATAAAGGCGGTGGGCGATGCGGTAGATGGTAATGGCGGCAATGCCCGGGTAGCAGAAAATGACCTCGTCATGGTTCGTGACCGCAGGATCTCCTTCATAGGCGGCGCGGACGTCGGTGGCCAGAATTTTGCGCAGATGAGGCAGGGACTGGATGAAAAGAAAGGCCTTTTCCTTGCCCTGGTTGTCGCAGTGCAGACAGGAGGTGTGGTGACGGACGCATTCATGACGGATGCTGTAGGTTATTTCCATGGCCAGCAGATCGTAAAGCGAGGAAACCTCCTCACCGACCCGGTATCTGAGACTGATGTGGTCAATGTCCTGAGAACCGAAATAGCCTGGAAAAAGAATGTCCCGCGCTCTTTCAAGAATGTCGATTGCCCGTTGCCTGGAGGGAAGAGGGTCGGTGTTGATATGCTCGAAACAATCCTTGCCCATGCAGGAATCAACCAGCTGATCGACGACTCCTGGAATCAAGGAGCGGAATTCCCGGGTGCTGATCCGTTCATCGGTGCAGTCGCCTTCCTTGGGGGGGTGTACAGGGTATTTGACCTTCATGATCTTTCCTCTTTGAGCCGCAAGGGCGGGCGAATTTGCCGTGGCTTGCGGGCGGGTAAAGGGTTTTGCGCCTATGGGTGGGAACTCGTACGTTGACAATGCAGCATGGATTGCGAAAAAGGAGTTTAATTTCCTATGATTTTTTTTCATTTACCGTCAAAATAACAAGTGACGGCAAGAAAAACAAGGAGCTTGCCCGCTACGCATCGATAAGGGGGTTTGGCGGGGATAACGTCTTTGCAATAGGAGTATATTTCCCGACAATGAACGTTCTTTCATATCATCTTTGCATTGAAACGGAAAATAACCGGGTGGTGCGCGGGGACAAACCTTCTCCAGCCGACCTAGCCGCCATGGCCTGCGCCGATGCTATTATTCTTCCCCAAGGCTGCCGGGAAAGTTTTTATGCTGCCGCCCGCCGCGCCTGCCCGCACGTCTTCCCCGACTATGATGTTTGTTTCGCCTATCCGGGCAAGATCGGCCAGGCCGCATTGTTTCAAAAAATGGACGTCCCTCATCCTCTGACATTTTCCTTTGCGAATATTGAAAATTTTGATGCCGCTTCCTTGCCTTTTTCCTATCCCTTTGTCTTCAAATCTTCCTGGGGCGGCGAGGGGAACACTGTTTTCTGGGTCAGGTCGGAAAATGATCTTCATCACTGCCTCGAAAGAGCGGTACAGTGGCAGCAGGACGGGCGAAAGGGATTTCTGCTGCAGGAATATGTTGAAACCGGCGGCCGCAGTCTGCGGGTGGTGGTGATCGGCAGCGATTATTATCCTTACTGGCGACGGGTTGAGGGTGGGGGTTTTTATACCAACCTGGCCAAAGGCGCGGTGATCGACCGGGAATCCTTGCCCCATCTGCAGGAAAAAGCAGTCGTCGCAGCGAAGGATTTTTGCGCAAAAACACGAATAAACCTGGCCGGCTTTGATTTTCTTTTTGCCCTTTGCGGCAATAATTCCTCACCCCTTTTTCTGGAAATCAATTTCTGTTTTCGTTGTAAGGGCCTTGGCGGTGTCGATGCCTACCACCGTTATCTCGAAAAAGGGATTCGTTCATGGCTGCATCAGATCCCGCGGAACGAAACATTTTTGATTGCCCCTTGACTTTACAGATAAAAACACCATTGAATGAAAGTGTATCCCTTGGCGGCGCGAGATGCTTACCTGGGGTGCCCTTAGCTCTTTAAGGTTGGGCAAGGCGAGCACCTGTGTTTGCTCAACCTCTCCCTTGGACCGCAAACGACACAAATATGCCGATACGACTCAGTTTTAAATATGCCATTGCCGGCGGTCTTCTGGCCTTTCTTTTCCACACCCTGATATACAAAATTCATGGGTACGGGGAACACCATTATCTTTATGCCGTTGATGTGATCACCTGGATTGCGGCCGCCTATGCGACGGGTCTGATGAAAGAACGGTGTCGCCGGAAGACGGAAGAACTGGAGAATGCCTATAGCGAACTGCAGCTGGAGATGGAAGAACGGCGGAAAGCGGAGCAGACCCTGCGGGAGCGGGAAGAACTGTTCAGTGATCTTTTTGACAACTCAGGTGATCTGATTCAAAGCATTACCCCCGAGGGAAAAGTAATCTACGCCAACCGGACCTGGCGTGAAACGCTTGGCTTTGATCCCCGGGAGGTGAGCGGTTCCTCCATGTTTGATATTATCCATCCCGACGACCACAGCCACTGCATGGAAAGATTTGAAAAGCTCCTGTCCGGCCAGAAGGTGGATAAGATCGAAACCGAGTTTGTTGCCAGGGACGGCCGCAGGATACTTTTGGAAGGAAAATGCAATTGTAAATTCAACGACGGCAAGCCGGTGGCCATCCGCGGTATTTTTCGCGATGTAACCGAGCGGCGCAAGCTTGAAGCCGAACTGCAGAAGGCGCAAAAACTTGAAGCCATAGGGATTCTGGCCGGCGGGATTGCCCATGATTTCAATAATCTTCTGACCGGTCTGCTTGCGGTGATTACCCTGGTAAAAGGGGCCCTTCCTCAGGGAAACGATCAGGTCGAAATTCTGGAGGAGGCACGGCAAACCTGTCTGCAGGGCAAGGAGCTGACCTCCAAGTTTCTCACCTTTGCCGAAGGCGGGGTGCCGTTGAAAAAATGTGTTTCTCTGCCGGAGTTGCTTGAGAGATCAGTGGGAGCCGCTTTACTCGGTTCAGACATTGAAACCACCTTTGTTTTTGCCGAGGATCTCAATAAAGCGTTGATTGACGTTGACCAGATACGGCAGGTCATCAACAATATCGTCATTAATGCCAGAGAAGCGATGGAAGAGAGGGGCGGTCTTTCGGTTGTAGCGGAAAATACGATCCTGGATGAGGAGAATGGTCTTGATCTGGAGCCGGGTCGCTATCTGAGAATGTCCATCATCGATCAGGGCCGCGGCATTCCTCCGGAGAATCTGTCAAAGATTTTTGATCCCTATTTCACCACCAAAAGGATGGCAAGCCAACGGGGAGCCGGTTTCGGCCTGGCTATCTGCTACTCCATCGTCCGCAGACATGGCGGGACAATTACCGTGGAAACTGGGAGAGACAAAGGAACTTCGTTTCATGTTTATCTTCCCGCCTGTTGTTGACAGGAGGCAAGGTTACGGTTGGTACAATGTGTCGATGAATTTTCGTATGTCGGATGAAGTTAGAATAATTCCTGAAATTTTCGCGCCCCGGGCTGCCAGGGTGGGAATCATCTTAACGCCTTCCCGCAGGGTTTGCAGCGGCTTTTGGGTCACTTCTATTTCTTCCACCGTCAGATCGGGATAGTTCCCCTTGAGTTCACTGAGCACCCGGCCCGCAAACCTGCAGCGTGGTCACAATGATGATTTGTAGAATGTTATCCGCATTTCTTTTCCTGCCTTTCGCGAGGGTGTCGTTTTAAAACTGCCGCCGGTTTCGATCTTTATTTTTCCAATTGGCTCTGGATAAAATATTTTTCCGGCTGGTCGGGAATGTAGATTTCCAGGTTGTTGTTCCACCGACTGACGAAATGTTGGGTAAGCAGCAAGCGCATGGCATTTTTCAGCTGAATCAGCGTGGTGAAGCGACGGAGGAAATATTCACCGTAATTGTTGACCGTGATAAGTGATGATTTCAGGGTGGTCGAACCCTTTACCTGCTCTTTGTCAAAATTGATTATGATCAACGCCATGGTCACCTTTTCCTGACTGAGCAGTTCGTTCGCGGAAATGTGGGAAAAGTTGAACAAAGGAAAGGTCTTGGTGAGGATATCGGCAAGATTCTGGATATCGGCGAGGTGCACGTCAAGATAATTCTTGATAAGATGAATTCTCGTCTCATGTTGCAGGATGCCGTTTATTACCAGCCACATCGTCAGATGGATCGGATCCGTGTCTCGCTTGATGTGGGTTTGGATATTCTCCTTTATCGTTTCAGCCTCAAGTTCTCCCTGGAAAACCGAATAGGATGTGACACCCTCGTACCGGCTGACATGAAAGGTAATATCCTTCTGGAACATGACCTGGCGGGAAAGCGTATGAAGATAGGGAATCTTGTCCGGCTTGACGTCGTAGAAACTGAAAAGTTTTTTGCCGAGAATCGAGAGATCGCGGTCGGAGATGGCGCGGCTCGTTTCTTCCGGAAAGGATTTTCGCAGCCAGCGTAATCTGTTGTATGTATCAAGAAGATAGGCGTGAACCCTGGTTCCGATTGACAGCAGTTCCTTGTAATTCCAGAATTGCAGCTTCAGCATCCGTTCGTGATCAGGCGGAAGCAGATCCCATTTCTGCATCAGGGCCAAGGTGGTCTGCAGATGAATGTCGTCCTTTTGCGATTTGGCCCCTTCAATGGTTTTAAAGAAAAGACACTCACGGATCAGATTGTCTTCATCCGTGATTTTGTTTTTCTGGTAAAAGGCGACAAGATCTTTGGCCAGCAACAGGTATGGATCAATCTGCGTCAGGGGAAGCTTTATCTCGTTTTTGGGAAGTCGTTCGGGAAAGGTGACGAGGCATTGAATTTTGGTTGAAAAAAGGGGCAAAATTTTTGTTTTGTGCTTGAGCAGCAGTTCCAGATAGGCAAATTTAATGACCGATTTAAAGGGGCTGTCCAATGCTTTGTTGAGCTGCCAGAGGCAGGCACCGAAAATTTCTCCCTTCGGAATATCGGAGAGATATCCGAGGTCGACAAAATTATCAGGATTCAATCCTTTCTTCTGAATGAGCTCGGTGACATAGTTCCGATACCCATCGTCCGTCAGACCGGGGGGGATCAGCCACCAAAGAAGCATTTTGCCGGCAACCAGAATATGGGTGCGGAACAGTTCATCCTTGAGAAGAAGTTTTAAAGCGGAACCTGCCGACTCTTCCTCGGCAGAGGAGGAAAACCTGTTTTCCCTTGTCTGGTCGACATCCATGAGAAAGAAATAAACTTCAATGCCTTTTCCCAAGGCCCACTGCTCAATTTTTTTGCATTTCTCCTGCAGAAGCCGGACACCCTTTTCCCCTATCTCTTCCTCGCGGATGGAGACCCAGTAGTCGCAATCCGATTTGGCCGATTGGGCGATGGTGCCGATACTGCCGATCGTTTTTAAGGAATGGATACAGGGAGTTCGCGGATAGGGAGAGGCGGTTTTGTAATTACGGGCGGTTGAGTCGGGAAAGTATTGCCGGAAAAGCTCACTGTCGACGAATTTATCGGGAAGGAAACGGTATATCCCGAAAGGGCAAGCGGCATCATCACTGTAGCCCGGCAAATCAGGGTAATTACAATGCAGCAGATAGGGAATAATTTTAAAAAGAAGGGTGGCCTTGACCGGTTGAAAATTAATGGCCTTGATTTTTCTGCTGCGGTTATAGATCTGATATCTTTTTATTCGATCATGCATGGCTCGCTCATCCTGGGAAGATTAAGCCTGATCGGGAAAATTTCCGTTCATGACCGAAAGCGTCATTTTAACCGCCTGGACTGTCCGGGCCACGTCGTGAACCCGAATAATAGAGGCCCCGTTCCAGACGCAGAGTGCGGAAAGAACGGCGGTGGCCTCATCCCGCTCATGGGGATCAGCAAGAGAAAGAATGGAACCGATGAACGATTTGCGGGAATGACCGACCAGCAGCGGGCAGCCCAGCGAGGTGAATTTTCTCAGGTTTCGCAGGATGGTCAGATTATGGGCCGCGGTCTTCCCAAAGCCGATACCCGGGTCGATAATGATTTTTTCCTTGGCGAGTCCTTTCCCTGCTGCCCAGGCAATACGCGACGCCAGAGCGGCAGTGATTTCTCCGACAACATCGTCGTAGCGGGGATTTACCTGCATGTCTCGAGGAGTTCCCTGCATGTGCATGATGATTACCGGGACATCATGCGAGACTGCAACGGAAATCATGGCCGGATCATGGCTTAGTCCACTGATATCGTTTATAATGTCTGCGCCGGCATCAATGGCTTGCCTGGCCACTTCAGCCTTGACGGTATCAACTGATATGGGAATTTGAAACCGACGTCTGACGGCGCAAATCGCCGGGATGACCCGGTCCAGTTCTTCCCGTACTGAAACCTCGGGTGCAAAGGGCCGGGTGGATTCTCCGCCGATGTCGATGATGTCGGCACCGTTTTCGATCATTTGGGCAACCTGATCAAGGAGTATCGCCTTGTCGCTGATCAGGCCGCCGTCGGAAAAAGAGTCAGGCGTGACGTTGATGATCCCCATCACCAGAACCCGTCGGTTCGGGTCCGGGAAGCCGTGCCGGATCTTTCCCTGCAGCAGGGCAGCAACGTCGACGGTCATGACCCTCCTGCGCCGCTGGTTTGCTCGGATTGGGGAGGGGGCGATGAGGGCGGTTGTGAAGGTGGAGCGGCTGCGATTTCCGGGGCAACGGCTTCGTGGGCCGGTTCGGTTTGCAGGGGAGGCTGTTCCATTTTTTTCATGGGATCCAGCCCCTGGCCGGACATGATTTTCTCAATATCTTCAGATGTCAGTGTTTCTCTTTCCAGCAACGCATGCGCTATGACTTTCAGGGTTTCGATGTTTTCGCCCAAAAGTTTGAATACCTTGTGATTGGCGTCTTCCACCATTCGTCGCACCGCCTCATCAATCTTAATGGCGGTCTCTTCGCTGTAATCACGGTGCTGGGCTATCTCTCTGCCGAGAAAAATCTGTTCCTCTTTTTTGCCGAAAGTCATGGGGCCCAGCTCGTCACTCATGCCCCACTCGCAGACCATCTTGCGCGCCATGGTTGTCGCCCGTTCAATGTCATTGCCGGAGCCGGTTGTTATTTCACCGAATGTCAGCTCTTCCGCCACTCTTCCTCCCAACAGGATGCAGAGGGTATTGAGCAGAAAGGATTTCGCATGGGTGTACTGCTCCACGGTCGGCAACTGCTGGGTCAGGCCAAGGGCGCGTCCCCGCGGGATGATGGTGACTTTATGGACGGGATCGGTGCCGGGCAGAAGTTTGGCAATAAGCGCATGGCCCGCCTCATGAAAAGCGGTGATTTCTTTTTCTTTGTCGGTGATGATCATGCTGCGGCGTTCCGCCCCCATCATGACCTTGTCTTTCGCTCGTTCAAGGTCGTCCATGGTGACCTTGTCCTCATTGGAACGGGCGGCGAGCAAAGCAGCCTCATTGACGAGATTTTCCAGATCAGCCCCGGAGAAACCGGGGGTTCCGCGGGCGATGACTTCCCATTTGACATCCGGAGCAACAGGCACTTTTTTGCCGTGTACTTCGAGGATCATTTTTCTGCCCCCCACATCCGGAATCGGCACAACGACCTGGCGGTCGAAGCGGCCGGGCCGCAACAGGGCGGGATCAAGGACATCGGGACGGTTTGTTGCCGAGATAATAATAACGCCGTCATTTGATTCAAAACCATCCATTTCAACCAGCAGCTGGTTCAAGGTTTGTTCCCGCTCATCGTGTCCGCCGCCGAGGCCTGCTCCGCGATGACGGCCCACTGCGTCAATTTCATCAATGAAAATAATGCAGGGGGCATTTTTTTTACCCTGGGTGAAAAGATCCCGTACGCGTGAGGCGCCGACGCCGACAAACATTTCAACAAAATCCGACCCGCTGATGGAGAAAAAGGGGACATCCGCCTCGCCGGCTATGGCTTTCGCCAGCAACGTTTTGCCGGTGCCCGGAGGGCCGGCGAGCAGAACGCCTTTGGGAATTCGTCCGCCAAGTCTGGTAAATTTTTTCGGGTCGCGGAGAAAATCAATGATTTCCGAAAGCTCTTCCTTGGCCTCATCGATGCCGGCCACATCCTTAAAGGTCACCTTGCCGGTGCCGCTTTCCAGCATGCGGTGCTTGCTGCGGCCGAAACTCATGGCCTTGCCCCCGCCCATCTGCATCTGGCGCATGAAAAAGATCCAGACACCGATAAGCAGCAGCATGGGGAACCAGGAAACAAGGATGGTGATATACCAGGGTGTTTCTTCATTTTGTTTCACCAGGATATTCACGCCTGCTTTGCGGAGTTCGGGAATCAGTTGCGCATCAATCGGGGAAATGACACGAAAATTCTTGCCGCCGCTGCTGCCGGTTATCTCATCTCCCTGTATCGTCACCTGACTGATGCTTTCGCTTGATACGGCGTCGAGGAAATCAGTGTAACTCATTTCAACAACACCGGTCTGGGGCTGATTGAACATGTTGAAGAGGAGAATCATGGTCAGGCCGATGACCAGCCACATGGAAAGATTTTTGTAAAAATTATTCAAGAAGGAACTCCTAAAAAGTTTTGACGGCTGCGCGAAACTAAAGAATAACCGTCTTCCAGGCTACGTAATTCGGTGAGACCGTGAGTAATCCTGTTCGTTGCAAATTATTTCACTACATATTGAATTTCCGACAAATTCAAACAATAAGAATTTCATTAAAAAAAGTCCAGTATATAAGAGTTATTACCGAAAACATATTAAAGGCAAAAATACAATTTAAAGAAAATACTCCTGTACCGACTTTACTTCCATTGATTGATCCTTCAAGGTCGCAATCGCCTTGGCCATGGATTCTGCTCCTGCCGTGGTGGTTGTGTACGGCAGATGGTAGCTCAGGGCCGCCCGGCGGATGGTGTATGAATCTTCAGTCGTCCTGGTGCCGCGGGAGGTGTTGACGATCCACTGTATCTGTTTGTCCTGAATTTTGTCCAGAATGTGGGGACGACCTTCGGAAATTTTGTTAATACCGGTGCAGGATACCCCGTTTTCATTGAGAAAAGCGGCGGTACCCGATGTGCCCATGATGGAAAAACCGAGTTCCGCGAGTTGCCGGGCAACAGGCAGGATGTCGTTTTTGTCGTCGTTTCGGACGCTGAAAAGGACGGTTCCTTCTTGCGGAATGCGTTGACCCGCGGCAAACTGCGATTTGGCGAAGGCCAGACCCAGTGATTCGTCAAGACCCATGACCTCGCCGGTTGATTTCATCTCGGGTCCGAGCAGGGTGTCGACGTTGTCGAAGCGGTCAAAAGGAAAGACCGCTTCTTTCACCGCATAGTGAGCAATTTCCACTTCCTTGGTGAGCCCCAGTTCTCCCAGTTTCATCCCCATCATGACCTTGGTCGCCATTTTTGCCAGGGGAACGCCTGTGGCCTTGCTGACAAAGGGGATGGTCCGAGAGGCGCGCGGGTTTACCTCGAGCACATAAAGAATGTTGTCTTTTACCGCATACTGGATATTCATCAGGCCGATGACTTTCAGCTCAAGGGCCATTGCCCGGGTAGCTTCCTTGATCTGTTCGATGAGCGCGGCGGAAAGACTGTAGGGGGGCAGGACACAGGCTGAGTCGCCGGAATGGATGCCCGCCTCTTCAATGTGCTGCATGATGCCGCCGATAATGGTGCTTTCCCCGTCGGAAATGGCGTCGACATCGATTTCAATGGCTTCCTTCAGGAATTTGTCGATGAGGATCGGGTGTTCCGAGGAAACATCAATGGCGGTGGTCATGTACTCTTTCAGGTTTTTTTCATTATAGACTATACGCATGGCCCTGCCGCCCAATACGTAGGATGGGCGAACAACCACGGGATAGCCTATCTCCTGGGCAATGCGCAAAGCGTCTTCCGTGGTGCGGGCCGTGCCGTTGGCAGGCTGGATGAGGTTCAGCTTGTGGAGAAATTTTTGGAATCTTTCCCTGTCTTCCGCCCTGTCAATGGAGTCCGGGGATGTACCGATGATGGGGACATTCATTTTGGCCAGGGGCACGGCAAGATTGAGCGGAGTCTGACCGCCGAACTGGACAATCACGCCCTCGGGTTTTTCTTTTTCGATGATATGCAGGACATCTTCACGGGTTAAGGGCTCGAAATAAAGTTTGTCGGAGGTGTCATAGTCGGTACTGACCGTTTCCGGATTAGAGTTGACCATGATACTCTCGATTCCCATTTCGCGTAACGCAAAAGAGGCATGGACACAGCAGTAATCGAACTCAATGCCCTGGCCGATCCGGTTGGGTCCGCCGCCGAGGATCATGATTTTTCGCTTGTCGCTTCTGCGTGACTCGTCTTCAACTTCATAGGTTGAATAATAGTAGGGAGTGTATGCCTCGAATTCAGCGGCGCAGGTGTCAACCAGTTTGTATACCGGTTTCTGGCCTTCTTTTTCGCGCAGTTCCCAGATATCTTCTTCGCTGGTGCCGGTGAGATAGGCGAGCTGCTTATCGGAAAAGCCCATCTGTTTTATTTTGCGGAGATAGTCGCGGTCAAGTCCGGAGAATCCCACTTTTTGTATCTCCTGCTCCGTTTCGACAATCTGTTTCAGGTTGACCAGAAACCAGGGGTCAATTGCCGTCAGCTGGTAAATGCGTTCAATGTCCATTTTGCGCATAAGTGCTTCATGGACGGCAAAAACTCTCTGGGAATTCGGCACCTTCAGCTTTAATTCCAGGTCACGCTGGTCCATGCCGGAAAGGCTGAATTTCGGTCCGGCCCCGAAACCGAAGCAACCGATTTCCAGGGATCGCAAACCCTTCTGAAACGCCTCTTTGAAGGTTCTGCCGATGGCCATTGTTTCACCAACTGATTTCATGGCGGTGGTGAGAATGTCATTGGCCTCGGGAAATTTTTCAAATGTCCATCTGGGAATTTTCACCACGCAATAATCAATGGTCGGTTCAAAGGCGGCATAGGTTTCCTTGGTGATGTCGTTGGGGATTTCATCAAGGGTATAGCCGACGGCAAGCTTGGCGGCAATCTTGGCAATGGGAAAACCGGTTGCTTTTGATGCCAGGGCGGAACTCCGCGAAACCCTGGGATTCATTTCAATCACCATCAGCTCGCCATCAACGGGATTGACGGCAAACTGGACATTGGATCCACCGGTTTCCACCCCGATTTCTCTGATAATGGCGATGGAGGCGTCGCGCATGAGCTGGTATTCCCTGTCGGTCAGGGTCTGGGCCGGGGCAACGGTGATGGAGTCGCCGGTGTGCACCCCCATGGCGTCCATGTTTTCAATGGAACAGATGATGACGACATTGTCATTTTTGTCCCGCATCACCTCAAGCTCATATTCTTTCCAGCCCAGCAGGCTCCGTTCAAGCATAACTTCACTGTTCAGGCTGAGATCGAGGCCGGCGGTACAGAGGTTTTCGAGTTCCTGGCTGTTGTAGGCAACTCCCCCGCCGGTGCCGCCCAGGGTGAAACTGGGGCGGACAATAACCGGAAAACCCATGGTGTCGGTCGCGGTGCGCGCCTCGGCAATGGTATGGACAATAGCGCTTTCCGGGACTTTCAGGCCGATTTTGTACATTGCCGCGCGGAAGGAATCGCGACCTTCCGCTTTCTTGATGACGTCAATGTCGGCGCCCAGCAGTTCAACCCCGTATTTCTCCAGAACGCCCATTTCAGCGACCTTGATGGCGGTGTTGAGGCCGGTTTGCCCTCCCAGGGTGGGCAACAGGGCGTCAGGCCGTTCACGCTCGATGATCTTGGCCACCATCTCAGGAGTGATCGGTTCTATGTAGGTTCGATCGGCGATCTCCGGGTCGGTCATAATGGTGGCGGGATTGGAGTTTATAAGGACGACCTCGTATCCTTCCTCTTTGAGAGCCTTGACCGCCTGGGTGCCGGAGTAATCAAACTCACAGGCCTGGCTGATGATAATGGGGCCGGATCCGATGATGAGAATCTTTTTTATATCTGTTCGTTTGGGCATAATAGTAAATTTTATATAATTGAGATTGAAAGTGTATGGGAGTGAAGGGTGATGCGAATTCGTGATTTTCCTTCAACTCGAAGTGAAAGCTGTTCTATCCGCGCATCGTCTCGATGAATCGGTCAAAGAGGTAGACCGAATCATGGGGACCTGGAGCATTTTCCGGGTGGTACTGGACGGAAAATGCCGGAAATTTTTTATGGCGCATGCCTTCCAGGCTCGAATCGTTCAAGTTGATGTGGGTCAGTTCCACTTCATTCTTGTCCAGGCTGGCCAGGTCGACGCAAAAACCGTGGTTCTGTGAAGTGATTTCTATTTTGCCGGTGATGAGATCCTTTACAGGTTGATTGGAGCCGCGATGGCCGAATTTTAATTTGTAGGTGGTGCCGCCGTAAGCCAGTCCGAGAATCTGGTGGCCGAGACATATTCCGAAAATTGGTTTTTTGCCGAGAAGATCCCTGACGTTTTCGACGACTCCTTGAATTCCAGCCGGGTCACCGGGGCCGTTGGAAAGAAAGATGCCGTCTGGATCCATGGCCAGAATGTCCTTGGCCGAAGTGGTGGCCGGCACAACCTGGACGGAACAGTTCCGTTCGGCAAGTAAGCGCAACTGGTTGTATTTCAACCCGAAATCAAAGGCCACGACTTTGAATTTGCCGGGGTCGGAACTGGAAAAATTGCTGCCGGGTTTCGGTTTGCCGTTATTCCAGCCGTAGGGCACGTTGCAGGTGACCTCCTTGACCAGATCGCGGCCGATAAGGCCGGGCGATTTTTTGGCTTTGGCAATAAGTGACTGCGGGTCAAGATCCTCTGTTGAAACAATTCCCCGCAGGGCACCGGCGAGACGGATGTGGCGGGTCAGGGCGCGGGTGTCGATTCCCTGTACCCCCAGTATATTGTATTTTTTCAAGAAAGCGGCTAATGAGCCGGTCGACCGGAAATTGCTCGGATAATCCTGATACTCTTTCACCAGAAAAGCCTCAACGTGGATCCGGGACGATTCCATGTCTTCTTCATTGATTCCGTAGTTGCCGATCAGCGGATAGGTCATGGTGACGATCTGCCCTCTATAGGATGGGTCCATCAGGATCTCCTGGTAACCTGACATTCCGGTGTTAAAAACGATTTCACCGGTGGTCTCACCGGCACCGGTGAAGGATTCTCCTTCAAAAACGGTACCGTCTTCAAGCGCGATAAGGGCCTTCATATTCATCATCCTTCAGTTTGTTGAAATTTACATGCCGAAAAAAAACGAAATTCCGGCAAAAAATGTTGCATTAAACGGCTTTCATGCCGCAAATTTTAAAGAGTCAGCCACAAGCCGTGCCTGCCGGTATGCCGCACCCTGCTGGGACGAGGCAACTTGGCGCGCATTGCGGCATAAAGAAGCATATTGATCGGGGTTCTTTGATAAGAAGAGCACCGATTGGATAAAATCTTCCGGTTTCACAATCGGAACGGAGGCGCAATGTGACTCAAGCAATTCCGCGGCATCGGCAAAATCCTTCATGTGCGGGCCGTAAAAAACCGGTTTGCCCCATATCGCGGCCTCCATTATGTTATGTCCTCCTTTGGGCACCATGCTGCCTCCACAGAAAATGAACGTGCCGATGGAGTAAAGTGCCGCCAGTTCGCCCATGGTGTCAACCAGAACCACGGAACGGCATCGACTTTTGCCGTGAAGTTCGCTTATCTTATCATAGGTGAGCGAATGAGATGCAAAAAGGTTCTCTATTTCAGCCAGTCTGTTTACATGGCGGGGGGCCAGAATAAAAACAGATTCAGGCAAAGACTCATGCAGCGCCAAATAGGCATCTATAAAAAAAATCTCTTCTCCGCTGTGTGTGCTGCCGAAAATAATAATCGTTTGTGTATCGTCAATGTTCAGCAACGTTTTGTATGTCCGCACGGCACCGGCATCGTTTTGAGCACATAAATCAAATTTTGTATTCCCTGAAGCCAAGACCTTTTCCGGTTGAGCTCCGAGTTCGATAAAACGTTTTCTGTCGAGTTCACTTATGGTGGCAATGGCTGAAAAAGCATTGATCAGGGGTAAAATCAACCCGGGGATTTTTTTGTATCTCTGTAAGGACCGGTCGGAAAGGCGGCCGTTAAGCAGGTACAGTTCAATCCCCAAGCGATGTGCCTCGGTGAGAAAATTGGGCCACAATTCCGTTTCAAGACTGATATAGCAAGTGGGGCGTAATATCGTTAGCGCTCTCCTTACCAGCGGACAAACATCAAGCGGCGCGTAAATACAGGTAACAGAGGGTGGCAACTGTGATTTCGCAACCTGATGACCATGTCGTGTCATTGTCGACAGAATAAAAAGAGCTTTTGGAAAACATTTTTGCAACTCCGGCAGCAACGCCTGTGCCGCACGCACTTCCCCGACTGAGGCGGCATGTATCCAGAATCTCGGGAAGCGATCGTTTGCGGTGATCATGCTCCCGTAAATACCTCGTCGTTCGTTGAGGCTTTCTTTGTGATGTCCCGTGAGAGCGCTGAATATATAAAAAAAGGGGAATCCTAGATTAAAGACAAGAGAGCTTAATAATTTATAAATCGCGTAACTCAAGAAAAAGAAGTCCCCTTTTGCGTGGCAAAAATTAAGAAAAAATCATGACATTAAAACTGGTATTTGTTGCCCAGTCAATAAAAAAGCGTAAAAAAATGACCTCAAGTGGATTGAAATTGACATGGAAGGGTCAGGATATGTGAAATTTAATATTGAAAAAAGGGAAACGGTTTTTTTGCGATCTGTCGTATGCTATATAATGATACACGAATGAGACACACGGAAGGGGTCGGGTGATGTAGTTGGGATGGAGAGATGATATTTTATGTCAGTGATATCAGTATGTTGCACAAATTATCAGTTTGCCCTGAAAAAAGAATATTGACAAGGGGAGGGGCATCAAGTAGTTTGTCGGTCTTTCGGCGGCCGGCAAGCGCAAGCGGATGCGGGTCGGGAAAAAAAGAAGTAAAAAAGATGTTGACAGTCTCCGGTGATCTGGGTAGTATGTGCGGATCGCCTCACGAAAAAGGGGGCTGTTTAAAAGGGTGTAAGTCCTTGCCGATCTTTGAAAACTGAATAGCAAACTATATGGGCCTCGCTGTCTTGAGAGAGACAGCAACGTTTAATTATTTGAGTAGAACAAAAGTCGGATGTAAGTCTGACTCTAGGATATCAAACTGGAGAGTTTGATCCTGGCTCAGAACGAACGCTGGCGGCGTGCTTAACACATGCAAGTCGAACGAGAAAGGAGTCCTTCGGGACTCCGAGTAGAGTGGCGCACGGGTGAGTAACGCGTAGATAATCTACCCTTATGTCTGGAATAACTGTGCGAAAGCGCAGCTAATACCGGATGAGTTCTTTTTGTCGCAAGGCAGGGAGAAGAAAGATAGCTTTCGGGCTGTCGCGTGAGGATGAGTCTGCGTACCATTAGCTAGTAGGCGGGGTAAGAGCCCACCTAGGCTACGATGGTTAGCGGGTCTGAGAGGATGATCCGCCACACTGGAACTGGAACACGGACCAGACTCCTACGGGAGGCAGCAGTGAGGAATTTTGCGCAATGGGGGCAACCCTGACGCAGCGACGCCGCGTGGGTGATGAAGGCTTTCGAGTCGTAAAGCCCTGTCAAGTGGGAAGAAACGTTGACGTATGAATAGTGCGTCAATTTGACGGTACCGCTAAAGGAAGCACCGGCTAACTCCGTGCCAGCAGCCGCGGTAATACGGAGGGTGCAAGCGTTGTTCGGAATTACTGGGCGTAAAGGGCGCGTAGGCGGCGCTGTAAGTCAGATGTGAAAGTCCACGGCTCAACCGTGGAAGTGCATCTGATACTGCAGCGCTTGAGTATCGGAGGGGAAAGTAGAATTCCCGGTGTAGAGGTGAAATTCGTAGATATCGGGAGGAATACCGGTGGCGAAGGCGACTTTCTGGACGAATACTGACGCTGATGCGCGAAAGCGTGGGGAGCAAACAGGATTAGATACCCTGGTAGTCCACAGCTGTAAACGATGTACACTAGATGTTGGGGGTGTTGACCCCTCCAGTGTCGCAGCAAACGCATTAAGTGTACCGCCTGGGGAGTACGGTCGCAAGATTAAAACTCAAAGGAATTGACGGGGGCCCGCACAAGCGGTGGAGTATGTGGTTTAATTCGACGCAACGCGAAGAACCTTACCTGGTCTTGACATCCCGAGAATCTTCTGGAAACAGGAGAGTGCCTTCAACCGAAGGAGCTTGGAGACAGGTGCTGCATGGCTGTCGTCAGCTCGTGTCGTGAGATGTTGGGTTAAGTCCCGCAACGAGCGCAACCCTCGCCTTTAGTTGCCAGCATTAAGTTGGGCACTCTAGAGGGACTGCCGGTGTCAAACCGGAGGAAGGTGGGGATGACGTCAAGTCCTCATGGCCTTTATGACCAGGGCTACACACGTACTACAATGGCAGGTACAAAGGGCGGCGAGCTTGCGAAAGTCAGCTAATCCCGTAAAACCTGTCTCAGTCCGGATCGCAGTCTGCAACTCGACTGCGTGAAGTTGGAATCGCTAGTAATCGTGGATCAGCATGCCACGGTGAATACGTTCCCGGGCCTTGTACACACCGCCCGTCACACCACGAGAGTCGGTTGTACCAGAAGCGGTTGAGCTAACCTTCGGGGGGCAGGCTGCCAAGGTATGGCTGGTAATTGGGGTGAAGTCGTAACAAGGTAGCCCTAGGGGAACCTGGGGCTGGATCACCTCCTTTTAAAGGAAGAAGCTCTGAGTAAAATCAGGAGCTTGGTCAACGCCCATATAGAATTGCTATTCAGTTTTGAGAGATCGGTTTTTTGGTCTTTGGAGTGGAGTTGATATAGGCGGGGAGCCGCGAGGTTTCTGTCTGTGAGAACGGGCCTATAGCTCAGTTTCGGTTAGAGCGCACGCCTGATAAGCGTGAGGTCACTGGTTCAAGTCCAGTTAGGCCCACCAGGTAACGCTCAAACGTTCAAACGCAGCAACGTTTAAACGTTGGAACGCTGAAACGCTTGCACGTTGGCCCGTTAATCGGGGGTGTAGCTCAGCTGGGAGAGCGCCTGCCTTGCACGCAGGAGGTCATCGGTTCGATCCCGTTCACCTCCACCAAATAAAGCAATTGATAATTGCAAATTGATAAAGAGCCGAATCATTATCAATTTGCAATTATCAATTATGAATTGATAGTCGTAGTTTAGTTCTTTGACAATTGAATAGGTTTTTTAATTATTAGTTGTAGAGTAGCTGAGTTTTTAAGAGAATTGATCATAGTTTAGGATTTATGGTCAAGCTACTAAGGGCAGACGGTGGATGCCTTGGCACTGATAGGCGATGAAGGACGCGGAAAGCTGCGAAAAGCTTCGGGGAGCCGCTAACAGGCTTTGATCCGGAGGTATCCGAATGGGGAAACCCACCTGGGGTTATGCTCAGGTATTATGAAGTGAATACATAGCTTCATGAGGCGAACGCAGGGAACTGAAACATCTAAGTACCTGTAGGAGAAGAAATCAATTGAGATTCCGTTAGTAGTGGCGAGCGAACGCGGAAAAGCCCAAACCATGGCACTTGTGTCATGGGGTTGTGGGGCCCCGACATGGGATTGAGGAGAGATAGTAGAACGGCATGGAAAGGCCGACCATAGACGGTGAGAGTCCGGTATACGAAATTTCAAATCACCCTAGGGTGTCCCCGAGTACCACGAGGCACGTGAAACCTAGTGGGAATCCGGGAGGACCATCTTCCAAGGCTAAATACTCATCAGTGACCGATAGTGAACCAGTACCGTGAGGGAAAGGTGAAAAGTACGGGGGGACCCGAGTGAAATAGTACCTGAAACCGTCTGCTTACAAGCGGTAGGAGCACGATGTCGTAAGACCGTGTGACTGCGTGCCTTTTGCATAATGAGTCAACGAGTTACCCTATGCAGCGAGGTTAAGCCGAGAGGTGTAGCCGTAGCGAAAGCGAGTCTTAACAGGGCGAATAGTTGCATGGGGTAGACCCGAAACCGGGTGATCTATCCATGGCCAGGGTGAAGCGAAGGTAACACTTCGTGGAGGCCCGAACAGGTGTAGGTTGAAAACTGCTCTGATGAGCTGTGGATAGGAGTGAAAGGCTAATCAAACTCGGTGATAGCTGGTTTTCTCCGAAATATATTTAGGTATAGCCTCGCACGATGACTGACGGAGGTAGAGCACTGACTGGACTAGGGGGTCTTACCGACTTACCAACCCCAATCAAACTCCGAATGCCGTCAAGCTCAAATGCGGGAGTCAGACTACGGGAGATAAGTTCCGTGGTCGAAAGGGAAACAGCCCAGACCGACAGCTAAGGTCCCAAAATACATGCTAAGTGGTAAAGGATGTGGAACTGCCCAGACAACCAGGAGGTTGGCTTAGAAGCAGCAACCCTTTAAAGATAGCGTAATAGCTCACTGGTCGAGTGGGTCTGCGCCTAAAATTTAACGGGGCTCAAGCATGTTACCGAAGCTTCGGATCGAATTTATTCGATGGTAGGAGAACATTGTAGCGCCGTAGAAGGTATATCGAAAGAAGTGCTGGAGGTTCTACAAGAGCTTATGTTGACACGAGTAGCGAAAATGCGGGTGAGAAACCCGCACGCCGAAAACCTAAGGTTTCCTGAAGTCAAGTTAATCTGCTCAGGGTTAGTCGACCCCTAAGGCGAGGCCGAGAGGCGTAGTCGATGGGAAACAGGTTAATATTCCTGTACTAGTGTGATAATGTTTGAGCGAAGGGGGGACGCAGAAGGGTAGGCCATCCGGGTGTTGGACGTCCCGGTTTAAGCGTGTAGGTGGGGGATCCAGGCAAATCCGGATCCCTGTACAACACTGAGGCGTGATGACGAAGGTCCCAGTAGGGACCGCAAAGTGGTTGATCCCAGGCTGCCAGGAAAATCCTCGTAGTGAGTTATCAGATTAATCGTACCGTAAACCGACACAGGTAGGTAGGGAGAGTATCCCAAGGCGCTTGAGAGAACTCTGGTTAAGGAACTCGGCAAATTAACACCGTAACTTCGGAAGAAGGTGTGCCATCATAATGTGAAGCGACTTGCTCGTGGAGCAGAAGGTGGTTGCAGAGAAACGGGGGGAGCGACTGTTTACTAAAAACACAGGACTCTGCGAAGTCGAAAGACGCAGTATAGGGTCTGACGCCTGCCCGGTGCCGGAAGGTTAAGGGGACTTGTTAGTCGCAAGGCAAAGCAATGAACCGAAGCCCCGGTAAACGGCGGCCGTAA